>Ga0315288_10001361_pt1 | contig 31581 bp, 33 predicted proteins | sample YL17G11_20_MG_FD_203454 | JGI IMG/M metagenome (GOLD analysis project Ga0315288, IMG submission 203454) | Sediment microbial communities from Yellowstone Lake, YNP, Wyoming, USA - YL17G11_20 | ecosystem: Environmental > Aquatic > Freshwater > Lake > Sediment | place: USA: Wyoming | collected...
GCCTCTATCAATATACCGTACAGCGCGAAATACGAGCTGGATTTCACCGGCGGCACTACCTTTGTCGCCTGGTAATGATATAGCCGGGGACATTGTAGAAACGTCTTGTATTGCGAGTACGATAGTCTCATTGTAGCCCTTTTATGGTTACGTCAGCTTCTTCCAGTAGCGCCAGTACCTTTGCCAGTACTGCTTTGTCTATATCCAGGCTCATGATCTCCGATTTTACTCTATCCTCCCCCTCAGACACTACCGAGAGATCGGACTGGAGTTTGGCTACGAAAGCCTCTGCCTCTATGACCTTCTTCTTATCCTCTTTATGCTGCTCTACATCGAATACCTCAGTATAGGGGCGTACATTTAACCGTATGACTTTCCCGGTAGACACGAGTCCGGTATCAGTCTTCTCTACAGAGAAAAACGATATCTTGGGTACTCTACTGATATCTTCCTCTGAATATGAGCCCCTACTGACCGCACCGACGTTTACGAAAGTCTGCTTTCGACCGCCTATCTCTTTTGTTTCTATGCCCTGGTCTATGTGGTAGTGACCCAATACGAAAATATCATCACCCAGAGCCGCTATATCCTCATAGGAGTACAGCTTTTGGTGAAACAGGGCTCCGCCTGCTGATGTAGAGTACAGGTGCAGCAAACATATATCCAGGTCTGTAGTACCATCTTTTGCGTTAGGGATAGTGCTGAAATCTGGATTCTCTTTAAATGGGAAACTCCTGATGCGTACTTTGATGTCTTTTATGAGCCTACGTACATCACGCGCTTGCGTCAGAGCTCCGCTGGAGTATATGACTCTCAGAGGCTGCTCATCAAAAGTCTCATAGCTGTCGTTTCTCAGGTCGTGATTACCCTCTGTGGCGTATATAGGAGCCGGGTAGGACTTGAAAAGCTCTATCAGCTTAGTGTTCAGGGCGTGCGGGTTCTTCATGGGAGCTTTGAGCTGGAACAAATCTCCCGCGAACAAGAAGAAATCTACCTTGAGCTTCTCTCCTACACTTTTTATCTGTTTCAGCTTGTCGATTATGTCTGTTTCGTAATCACCGATACGTGACTCGGGGTTGATCGAGCTGATGTGGACGTCAGTAAAGGTTATGAATTTCAGCGCGTCCATTTATTATCCCCGAGCCTTTCCACAGAGCGGGCACACATCGTACTTCGCCAGCAGTCTATTCACATCATCTACTGTAGTCGTGAGCTCTTTGATCTCTTTATCCAACCCCAGTAGATCCCTTTTATGCCTCATAGCCTCATCGTACATACCACGGAGCTTGGTGATAGTATCTACATCCACGTCTGGTACGGGGATAGATACGCTCTCTATTTTTGAGAGCCTCTCTACCTCACCCTGGAGTACCTGATATCTCGCGTATAGAGTTTTCAATCTCGTGTACTCGTCTATGCTCGTAGATATCGTCCCAGGCACCGGTACTGCTATCTCAAACACAGGCTTTAGTTTATCCGTGACCGATGTCAGGGTAGTCACCGAGGACGCGTATTGGAGTAGTTTGTGGTATACAGACACGCCCTCTTGTATCTGTACACTATCCGGTACCGACACCTCTTTCACGGTAGCTAGCCTTTTGCATACTGTAGCCAGCTCCTGAGCTTTCGCATACTTGATCTTGAGGTCGTCGAGATCTCTCTCAGTCTTATCCAGCGTACTTTTGGTAATCTGCAGCTCATCTGTAGCTATCTTTATCTGATCGAACCCACTAAACCTGTCCAGATCTCTGTTTACTACGTCGAGGTCTTTCTCTCTCAGGCGCGACTCATCCCTGTTATCCCTCTGTTCTCTACTACAGAGATCTATGGCTTTATAGAGGCGGTCTAACCCGTACACAGACGTCAGGAGATCTGCCCCTTTAGAGTCCATCTTATCAACCAGGAACAGCTCGTTGAACTGAGCCGCATAGTTGAGATTGATTTTATGGTCGCCGACTTTCAACTGTTTGAAACCAGCGTCCACTATCTCTTTAGGTGGCTCACTCTTGCCTACTTTGGTCAGAGGTTCTTTACCGTTTATCCGGTAAAAATTGTTGTTATCCTCTTTGTGCCATAGGATGTCTATATCACCGGTCTTGATACGGACCTCACAAAACCGCTCACCCCATCGGATAAAATCTGTGCCCTGTTGATTGGTCAGGGCGGCATTTACCGCTCTGAGCGTGGCGCTTTTACCCAGGTAGTTCCTACCCACGACCGTAGTAAACCCGTCTATGACGAATTTAGCGTGGGCTATAGACTGGTAGTTAGTTATTTCTACTTCAATCATTACCTGTTTATTCCATATCTACTTCAGGTACTACATTCATAATGGGAACTTCTTTAGGATGTACTCGGCATACCTGCTCGATCTTAATGACACGGAATCCTTTACCCTTCGTAGTGCACAGGTCCTTTGCTATACCAATAGCTGTATCAGAGCTCTCTATCATCGGAGATATAGGCCAATAATCTTTATCATCTTCACAGACTACTTTGAAATAGGTCATAAGGACTCCTTTGTGATTTCAACTTCAATCATCTTTAGGCGTCTCTTCCGCGCCTGCTTTCTCCATCTCACTCTCTAACTCTTTGAGATCCGCCAGCTCTTTCAGCTCTTCCTCTGTGCAGGTGATATCGTCCGTGGACTCACCCTTCATCTTACGGATCCCTATCAGCTGCTTTCTCTCCTCATCATCTAGGTTCTCTATACCCTTGGCTTCGAGATCAGCCTGGATATTGTTCATCTCAGCGTCGTCCTTGGTAGGCAGCAGGTACGGCTGTAGCGCTTTCAGTATCTCGGGATTCTGCTCGAGATGCTTTTTGAGTGCTTGTTTGCTCTGGATGTTGAAAGCTAGGTTACTGTTGGGGTCTTTCCACGTGAAATATGCCCCACTCTTCTTGATCACGTTCTTGTTCACACCCAGGGATATCAGGGACATTATGTTGTCGATACCCTGACCGAACACAATGAAAATAGGCCCTGACTTGTAAGGCATATCGAGCTTGTTCTTCTCGATGACTACCTTGACCTCTTTGCTCACTATCTTTTTCTCATCGAGACCAGTGATAGAGCTTTTATTAGCTACTTCTTCTTTCTTTCCCGTTTCCTTAAGACGGATACGCAGGGTAGAAAAAAACGGGATAGACTTTCCGCCAGAGGTCACAAAAGAGGGTCCCGGGTCGTACTGACTAGATTTGATATTGCTGCGCATCTGGTTTACCAGCAGCAGTGTGGTATTGTAGGGCTGGAGTTTCTTTACTATCCAGTTGATGAAACTCCCTACCAAACGAGCGTGCTTACCGATAGCGGCTCCATCCCCGGTGTCCTTCTCCAGGACTTCTTTGGGTATCATAGCTGTGACAGAGTCTATGATGATGAGTGCTGGCTTGAGCTTGATCAAGCACTCACCGATTACCTTGGCACCGTCTTCGAGGTTGGTAGGTATGAGATGTATGAACTTCTGGGAGTTCGTGTCGATACCGAGGTTCTGCAGATACTGGAACTGTGTACGCAGAGTCTGCTCGAAATCAGCATACACTACGGTCTCACCAGCCAGCATCGTCTGTTTGGCACAGTGGAGAGCCAGTGTGGTTTTACCTGTGGACTCGTCTCCATAGAGCTCAACCATGAACCCTCGAGGCATACCGCCAGGGGCGTTCTTGTGAGTACCGTCACCTATCAGACGGTTGATCACCCAGGAGCCTGTGGAGATGAAGTCTATTTTCTTAGTCACATCTCCCATGAGACCCTGTTTTCGCAGGCTCGCTACGAAGGTGTCTCGCTCTTTGTTTACCAGAGCTTTTTCTATCGGCTTGGATGCGTCAACTTCTTTTTTGACTATCTTTTCTTTTTTGGGACGTCCCATTTTCCTGTCTCCTTTTCACAGCAGTGAAATCATAGAATAGCTCATTTTCCCGGTAAACTATCCCAGTGTAGTCAGTCACACCTTTGCGTTTACCTTTGGTGAGAGTATGAGAGCCCCCAAATACTTGTCTCTCATACTCCCCCAGGTTTTCATCTTTTAGAGTCTTCTCAAAATGCCATTTGTAGAATCTTTTTCCGAAATACCCTGCCCAATAGGCGTCTGCCACGTCCTCTGCCAGCCGGTGCCCGTGTAACCCGAGCATATCTTTGGCTCGGTGGATCATATGCGGTTTTCCTACGATAGACGCAGATAGATCCGGGAACGTCAGCTTTTTAAGCATAGAGGGCGGGAAGCACACTACAAAAGTTCCATGGTCCAGGAATACCTTGTGTAGATACTGATTCAATGCAAACAGCATTTCAGTGCTATTTGCATTGAAAAACGGTGCTTCCATACCCACGTAGGATATGTTGTATTTGTCGAGCATAGCCCCGACATTCTCAGCTTGCTTCACGAGTCTTTGGACAAGGATCCCATCCAGACTGGATGTTTTTAGGAGACCCTTTTCTACGACTACGCTATCAGGTTGACTCGAATCAAATACAACATACCCTGCTTTCTTAAGCGACGGGTCCAACCCGAGCAGGTTTGCCATGGCTATTCTGTCGCTCCCATGACATCACCCAGGTTGACATCAGTAGCGGCATCGGTCAGGCCGGGCTCATCGACACCGAGGATGTCTCGGATTTCGTTAATACCCAGGTCGGCAGCGATGTTCTTGATAGCGTCCTCAAAAACGGACTGAGCTTCCTTGAGGACCTTTTCCTTGAGCTCCGGTTTGCTGGACCAGATGGAGACTTTGCTCGGCATCACAGCAATTGTCTGAAACTTCTCATCACTGCAGGTGAGCTTCAGGTCATGCTGTGCGAGTGGGAACTCCTTGTCTGCTCCCGCCAGTGTGTTGTACATCTTCTCACGGAAAATCCAGGGCAGGATAGTGTAGTCCTTGAGCATCGTCTTGCCGTCTTTTGTGACCAAGTTGTACACGATAACTACAGCGGCAATCCGGAACATCGGACGATTACCCTCGTAGCTATGTGTGCAGCAGATCTCTTTCTTGGTACCAGTGCTCTTGCACTGGAACATCCTGTCCTTGAAATGGCACTTTGCGCCTTTGAAGAACTTGCCGTCCGGGAAAGGTATGATACCTACCTGGTCAGTGTTGCCCTCTTTGCCCTTGTACTTCTGGAATTTGGAACCGTGAATATCCTCTCGTTCTGTGCCAAAACTCTCGATAGCCATGAGGCCTCTCCTTTTATTGCGTTTGTTTGAGGTTACAGAAACTCTTTCACTATGTCGCCTGGTTTGTACACTACTTTGCTACCACGGACATGTTTAGTGACCATGGTTTTAGATAGCCGGTCAAAGACTTTTTTGTCTTTCTCTTTGATCTTTTTAAGTACCAAACTGCCGAAACCAGGCGCAAGATCTACTCTCTTGTCCACCAGCAGCTTGTAAACCAACTCATTAGTAATTACTTTCAGTATCTGTTTGCGTATACCTCGAGTGTTAGCTTTTTGTAAAAGCTCCATGTCTATTTTTTCTGATATTACAGATAAAACAGACTCCAATAGAGCGTCCTCGAGTTCTGCCATTTGTAATCAACACCTTATCACATGCTATTTAGTATGTCATCGAGATCTACTTCTGTAATCTCTCTCTGGGTCGTCTCGACTTTTTTGCTCGGAGCCGCCGCGGGAGGTGACTCCTTGCTCTTCTCGGTAGGCGCTTTCTTCTTCTCAGCCTCCGACTTGGGTGCCACCTGCGAAACGTCTTTCACAGGGCCACTCTTTGGAGGCTCCTCCTCGGTCATAGACACGTCGATATCTATACCCATATCGAGTAGGTCTATCTCTCCACTACTCTCCTTAGCTGGCGCTGGTCCTTTGTTTGTAGGGACGACAGCCTCAGCGGGGGGCGGAGTATCTTCATCTACCACGATCTCTTCTGACGACTCTTCCTCAGAAGTCTGGTTTTCAGTATCTTCGGAATCGTCCACCAGGAAAGAATCTATAGAATCATCCTCAGTCGTAGCTTTCTCTACTGCACCTACTGGTGTCTCCTGACTGGTCTCCTCGGGGCTTGTTTTGTGGGCTCCCTCAGATACCTCATCACCAGAGTCATCAGACGTGGACTCAGTAGCGGACTCTACGTCATCAGAAGTCATCTCACCTTCGAGCTTATCCAGATCTGCTAAATCTTTCTGAAAATGGGATACATCAGCATCCTCTTTAGTACCCACACTCAGACGATTGACCTGCGTCTCCATAGTCCGCATGAGGACTCGTACCCCAGAAGATGTCTCTTTGATGTTATCCTGGACTGTCTTGATAGCACCCATGAGGTCCTTCAGGGCATCTATTTCGTTCTCCAGGTCCAGTATTTTACGCAGATCGTTTTCGAGGAGTTCTTCTACCGCGGACTCACGCTCTTTGCCCGTGGGGATTCTTTTGATCTTCTCGTTATTGGTGAGAGCTTGTCTCTTTTTGGAGTCAAAATTGAACTTCTCGATCTTATAGAGTCTGCGCACTGATCCGAGTGCTTGGGTGACTTCGAGGGAGTACTTGTCGACTTTCCAGTTGATCGTGGTACACTCGACTGTACGATCCTGGATAAAGCCTGGGGTGGGGATGTTGTCGAAATCGAGGGTGATGTTCAGTTTTTCCAGCTCAGCGTATATCTTCGCCCGATCGATAGTACCCATAGTGCCACTGCTCCCAAAATAGAGGGTGTTACCAAAATTATGGTACTTTTCAAAAACTCTTCTTATGAATGTAGACCGCGGGCAAACGTTTTTAACCTAAAATCTTTCGAGACTGAAACTTTTTTGGTGGCAGCGCTATCCACCACTCTCCTCCAGGGACAGTAACCGATTGAGGACCGCTGAATTCTGATAGCCAGAGGAGCCAGAGAACATATCTCGCATAGATACCCCTTTTCCTTGAGCCCACTCTCTGATTCTCTCTGCAAATCTGGTGTTTCTTTTCTGAATCTTGTTGTTGAGGATAGCAGCTTCTATAGCTGAGGTCTGTCCCAGTATGATGACCTTCTTCTTGGCTCGAGTAATCGCTGTGTATAGGAGGTTCCTCTGTAGGAGCATAGTCCCGTGGGCCTTTATGAAAGGCATGATGACCAGGGGGTACTCCATTCCCTGAATTTTGTGAATGGTTACAGCATATGCAAGCTTCAGTATCTCATCAGCCACTCTCATAGGTATTTCTACTCGAGCGGTGTCCGCACTGGTGTTTTCAAGGTCCAGTACTACCCTATCCTGGGTAATGAACACTACCTTGCCTATATCTCCATTGAATATGCCCAGCTCGTAGTTGTTTTTTCGGACCATCACTCGATCACCCTTTCGAATGATTGAATGATTCAGATGAACCTCTTTCTTGTCTTTATCCGGAGGGTTTAGAGCCTGCTGTAGGGATATGTTGAGACTATCTACACTAAGATCCCCTTGGTTACGAGGCGTGATAATTTGAAAACCAATCTTATTGCCGCCCGTTTTGACACTGTTCTTGAGTTGCTCCGCGAACTTTATGATGATTTTCTCTATCTTGTCTGGATCCTTCTCCCGTATATGCCAGATATCCTTAGTCTTGTCACTGCTGAATAAGGACATGTCGGTGTCACCATCCTTGATCTTCTTGGCCTCTTTGATGATATCCGAGCATTTATCCTGTCTAAATATCGTGTTCAAGAAGATTGTCTTGATCTGCTTGGACTCTATAAGCTCTTTCAGGACGTTGCCGGGACCCACGGAGGGTAGTTGATCCACATCCCCTACGAAAACGAGCCTGGTATTGGAAAAAACAGCCGATACGAGCCTATAAAACACTTCCATGTCGACCATACTTGTTTCGTCCGTTACTACTACCTGCGTAGAGTACTTATTCAGGGAGTTATAGTCCCATTTATTGCCTTTGTACCCCAGACGCCTGTGTATGGTTAAAGCATCGCTCCCAGCGGTACTACCAAGTTTTTTGGCTGATATCCCAGTGGGCGTGAGCAGCTCGAACGAAATACCGTTGTTTTTCATGATCTGTACGAGGGCTTTAACTATCGTAGTTTTTCCTGATCCCGGACTACCAGTGATAATAAGGATCTTGTCCGTGATAAAAAACCGTATAGCGTCCTTTTGGGCGTCAGACAGAGCAAACTCCGGTATCTTTAGCTCAGCCCGCTCCTGATCCTCGTACTGTCTGATGAAACCCTCTACATCCAGGTCAGATAATCGGCTGCGCTCTTTAGTAGCGGCTATTTTAGACAGTAGACGAGCTGACTCGCTCTCGTAAAAGAAGCTGTCCATGTGATACAGCCGGTCATTGTCGTTGATGAGGTACGCTTCTTTTATCAGTTCTTTGACATGGGGAGCGATATCATACAGGTCTATAGTGCCGTCTTTGAAAGTGTACGGGGTTTTTTCGTTGTAGCGATTGAAAGCATCCACTATCTGATGTGGGTATAGGAACAAATGCCCAGCGCTGAGGCACTCTCCCAGAAGATACAGGATGTAGAACCTGAAACGTACTGGGGCCCTCATGTCTTTATCGAGTTTACTGGCTATATGATCGCACGTCGTGAACCCAAATCCATGGCTGTAGAGTATCCACGGGTTTTCTTTCAGGATATCCTCGGTGTTTGGACCGAACATGGTGATGATTTTTCTGATTTTCATCTGACCTATACCCAGGCCATGCAAGAAAATCCGTATCCCACGCATGTCTCGGTTCAACTCCCAGGCCTCAGACAGACTGGTAGCTATCTTTTCTCCGATACCCTCTACCTCGGTCAGTCTCTCGGGGGTTTTCTCCATGACCTCCTGTAACTGGTTACCAAAATGGTTGGCTAGTGCCCAGGATCTCTCTGGACCTATCCATTTAGCGATCGATTGGATGTAGAGGCACACGCTCTGAGTGTCATTGTCGTACCCGAACGTGTGAGCATCGCAGTTGAAGCTCACGCCGTATTTGGTATGAGACTTGTAGTTGCCGTGGACTTCGACCTTCGTACCGGTCAGGAGTACCGGGAACTCACCGATCACACGTATGATGCTACGGTCTTTCCTTCTCATCTGAAAGACCTTGAAGTCATTGTCGGGTGACTCGAAAAAGATTTTTCCGATGACTCCCGTGAGCGTTTCCATTTTGTATCCTACTCAGGTTCTTCTGTAATAGTATCTCGAGCTTTTGTACCAAAGAGTATGTAGAGCCCTGTTTTTGTCAGCTGCCACAGGATAAACAGTACCAGGAGTCCCACTCCTGCTGCCAGGACGACTGCATACACGTAAAATACCTGAATAAAAACGCTCTGGAGGGTCTGGTCGACCAGTGTGACCCCCACCACCCCGATCGTGGCAATCATGATAGGCAAAAGGAACGTCAGGCCTTTCAAGATGCGGACCATTGAAAATTCCGATCTATGTACTCGCGGCCCACACGGACCACGATGTACTCATCAGGTTTGTAGGTAGAGAACTTCAAACCACCCGAGAAAGCTTCCATAGCGTTTATAGCCAGCACAGTCACGCGATCATCCGGCGATGATATGAACTTTTTAGCAAACTCCGCGGCGAGCTCAGGTGTGCCGTATAATTTGATGTAGCCCTTGGAGTGACTCATGATACCATGGCTCAACATCACACCCACCATTCGCTCAAGCGTGCCGAAATAGAGGACGTATGGTGGTTGCGTGTACCGTATCTGCTTGTATCTGATAGAATCGTAGCCAGTAATGAAAACTCTACGGCTGAGATCTTTGAAAAACAGCTCGATAATATGGTCTCGACTTACGTAGGAGAGCGCAGGTTCTATTTCTTTTATCCTGACGCACACGTTTTCAATAGAGAAATCGTCGTTTTTGCCTTTTTTTAACGACTCATCCGCAGGCTCTTTGGTTAAAAGATCCACAACTATGTTCAAAGCACGAATAGCATGCTCTTGTGTGTTGTAGAGTGTCTGTAGAGTCCTATTGGCAAAAACTTCCATATAGACTATCCAACCTTCTCAGAGGGTATCGTTTGAGTGTCTTTCTCGGATGCGAGCATAGTTTCTTTGACCATGAGGTTCTGGATAATCAGATCGAGAGCCATGTCTGTAAATTTCACTTCTTTCACCACATGCTCCAGTAGGGAGTGTAAAGCTGTCCCCTTTTTAAGAGACCCCTCGCGTATCTCTTTCGATGGTGAGTGAGCGACTGCAGCTACCATCTCTGATACATGGTAGAGATTGGTTCTGTTGTGAGAGAGTTTCTTCTGGAGAAAGCTCTTTAGGTCTTTCGATGCTCCCTCCATACTGAACGTGATAGCAGCTTGCTTGAGCATGTACTCATTGAACTCTTCGATCTTTTTATCCATCTGGTCCTCAATTCCCATAAGATGATCTCCTGTTCTCTGTTTGAATGTAGACCCTGGTACGCTCTTTTTAACCTAAAATCTCACAGTTTCTGTATGATATACTTTAATAAATCAGCCTTGAGTATGTACTCTAATTCTCTATAAATCTATTCTAGAAAGTATAGAGTAAAGGTATTACCCCGTAGGGGTATGAAACCACTGTAGTAGATACTGTATCTAATGCTGAAATAGCAGTAATAGGGGAGACACCCTCTCCTGAAACTCCAAACTGGTACCTTGGAAACAAAAAGGTTAAAACTGAATGACCGGTGTCTATATTCAATTAGGAACCTCAGAAACTCAAAGGAGACCTGTATGATCATTACTGTACTATCGAAGGACAAGATCTCTCTGTCTATGTTCGTGGACTTTTACAAGACGCTCTATGATTCGAGTGCAGAGGTACTGGATCTGAACACTCTTATCAGCTCGGACATGCTGGATTCTATCGTGAGAAACGCTATAGGTACCAATCTCGATAGAGCTACCTCGGAGAGCGCCGCTTTCCTTATCAAGCTCAAAACCAAAAAGAGCATGACTGTAGAGGAGCTACCTACAGAGATCAAGTTCAAATCAGATTACATAGTGCAGTTCGATCTGTTTTCCACTAAACCTGAGGTCCTGAAGGACCGTGACGGTAAATTCGCTCCTATATTGGAGCGTTGGGAGGCAAACATCGAGAAGATGAACAAACAAGGTTAAAAAAGTTTTACCGGGATGTACATTCAAGAAGAGCAGTGCCTGTAGTACCCAGTAGTCAGACTCAGGATAAGCCAGGGACATAGTCAACCGAGTAGTCCTGAGAAACCTTGCCTAACCCGCGGGGGCCGTACTGGAAAGCGTGCAGGCGACTATTTACAGGGATTTAGGAATCCCTCCTTAGGGTGCAGCCGTTTCTTGGAACGACCCCTGGGTAGAATAGGCCGCAGTTACTCCTACAAATTCGCTGTATGGAGACGAAGGCCTTCCAGTAAAGTGATTGATTTCACGCTAACTGTGACAAACAGTTAATAAACTGGTCGACTAAATGCTTATTACCACTAATGAAACCACTGTAGTAGATACTGTATCTAATGCTGAAATAGCAGTAATAATCAATCCGGTTTGGATGGCGTGATCGCCGCACGCATGTTGGGCAAATGACCCATCGAAGTCCTGGCGAGTGAAAGCACATGAGAAACCCGAGACCTCTATGTTGTTTGAGAAGATCAAGGGACACAGAGGTGTCCTATCAAAATTCGAGAGAGATCTCAAAACCCTCGAAGGCGTTTACCTTTTTATGGGCCCTGGATCCGTAGGTAAACTGACTGTAGCGAGACAGCTCGCAAAGTATCTCCTGTGTACTGGTCTCGTAGATGATACTTGTAGGTGTGAGAGTTGTAGGCTGCTACCACAGGTACCAGATTACCTGGAGATCGCTAAAGGCGACGATAATATTTTGGTGTCGGATGTAGACACACTCATAGAGTTTGTGAGTCTGGTACCGTATAAGAGTCGTCTACGTGTAGCTATCATCGACAACGTCCACAATCTCAATACGACCGCATCGAACAACCTGCTAAAGACTCTGGAAGACCTCAAGAGTAACTGTCTGGTGATACTCGTCACCAATCAGCCTGAACATCTGATACATACTCTGGTATCGAGATGCTATCAGGTATCGTTTGAGTCTCTGAAGACAGACGAGGTCATGGAGATCCTGAAATCCAAAGGCCATGACTCTGCACGTCTGGCGGACGTAGAGAAGATGGTACCGTACCTGTCTGGTAATCTACTGGTGAATTTCACAAAGTACATGGAGTACGTGAAGTACGTACCACAGTTTGTGGGCGGCCTATTCTCCATGAAAGAGGATGACCTGATAGTAACGCTCAAAGATATTGACGACAAGCAGGACATGCAGTATTTTGTGGAAATTTTCATCATTTACGTGAATGACCTCCTGAAGCTACGGTACGATAGCCCGGACGTGGTACACAATCTGAAGAAGTTAGACGATGTTGAAGATCAGTCCGCGTTGTGGAAAGAAGATATATGTGTCATGGTCCTGGATAAGTTACGCAGTGCTCAGGCGTGTATGCGCAGGAATGTCAATCTTAAGTATGGCCAGTATGTTCTACCTGTGTTCCTATGGCTACATTATTTCATTCAAAAGGTAGCCCGTGGCAACAACAAGTAAAAGATTTCTTCTGAAATCTAAGGATCCTTTTCTGGTAGAGGATTACCTGCGTACACTTAAAAAGGCTCATAGTGGGCACACCTACACAGAGTGCCCTGATATAGAGTCGTTTTGTGACCTGTGTAGTAGTAACTCTCTGTTTGATACGTCTCCTCGGGTAATAGTGTTCTCGGGGATAGAGAAAGAGCATCTGGACGCGCTCCTGGAGATAGTAGAGGGTCCATCTGACGATATCATAGTGCTCATAGAGATCGAAACTCTCCTCAAGACCAAAGTGTACACTATCCTGAAGTCTCTTTGTAACTCGATCGAGTTCAAGGCTCCTACGGATAGCGAGAAAGCTGTGTGGGTCAGGGCGTGGCTGAAAGAGTCTGGTTTGACATTCCCTGAGGAGATCCCTGGGTACATAGTGAGCCGGAGCGGGTCTGACCTGAACAGGCTGCGTAAAGAGATCAAGAAGCTCTCTATCCTGGTGTCGTCCCGGGGAGAGATCTCGGTGACGAAAGACGCGTGCGATGAGATAGTGTCCGCGGGCATGGAGTCGCAGTACTTTGTACTCATGGAGAACTTTTTCAGGAAGAAGATATCTGAGGTCCTGATAGAGTTCCGGAAGGTAGATGAGTATTCCTACGTGAAGCTATTACATTTCATGATAGGTCAGGTGGATCGCGTGTACAGGGTGGCTGTGTACAAAGAGCAGGGTATGACACCTGAGGAGGTAGCAGAGCTCATAAGGGTACCGGCGTTCATCGTAAAAACAAAGATACTTACCGTACTATCGTTTTACGGTAAAACAAAATTGTTGTTACTGTTGGACCTGTTCAATAGACTAGACCTGGAGTTGAGGACCTCAAAATATCCTACGAGCAGTGTGTTTGAGGCCTATCTCCTGAAAGCGTTCAAACTATGATCCCCAGAGAGCAGAACCCTATACGGGTAGACATTAACAAAGATCGTATCCGTGAAATAGTGGATGAGTCTCTTCGAATGATGCATGAGTACCTCGGTGGTGAGTTCGCTCGTACGGACGAGCAGATAAAGGAGAGTCTGGAGAGGATCCTCGCTAGCAACATGATTACCACGCAGTTTGTGCTGGAGTTGGGGAGTGAGAAGATACCGGACATGGTACTGAGAGTGGACCCTGTACGCCGGGAGGTCCTCTGCAAGTCGTCATTCAGGAAGAAAGTCGCCAAATTGAATCAGTTTTTGAGGATATTGTGAGATTGGAACCTTTATTCGTGCGGTTCGCCAACGGGTCTGTGACCTATAGGGACATCCTGGATAGTCTATTGGCTACCACGACACACGAGCCCTCTAAAGAGATTGCCACGAAAGCTAAAGAGACCGCGGTAGATTTATCTGTGTTCAAGAAAGATTTCTCGAACATGCTGCAGGATTTCATCGACAATGGAATAAATCAGCACCTTATAAACTATGTGAACTCGTACATGAAGCCGTCCCTGGAGGAGATTGTAGAGTCCTCTAACGGTGGAACTACTGGTGAGAAGCGATACGTCATCATAAAGGCCACGGACACTCCCTGGGTGGAAGCGGTCGTGTGCTATAACATGTGCTTGTATATTAAAGCGTATGGGGTGAAAGAGCTAAAGTGCTGTGCTGTATGTAAGAAGTTTTTCACTAACAAGGGTAAATACGCTGTGTACTGCTCGGATACCTGCAAAGGATCGCGGAATCAACGATGAGTAATAACGTAGTATTAGCGTGTGGATTACAGAGAGCGTATTTTAATAGTGAGGGTACTAAATATCTCGGTGAGCGTGCTGAGATATTGAAAGTACGGATGGTAGAGTTCCTGAAGTCTGTGTCTAAGGATACGGTGATCTACTATATCCGAGAGGTACACCAGACTAACGACACGTTCTTTCTAAACTGTAAGAGCTACGCCCTGGTAGGTACGCCGGATATAGAGATACCAGAGGTATTCAAAACGTACCCTAAGTTTATAGTGAACACTACACGGTACAACGCGCTCTATAGGACTCCCCTGGAGTCTGAACTGAAGAAGTTGAGTCCCAAGATTATTACCGTGGTAGGGGTAGAAACGCATACTACTATATTATACACAGCAGAGGAATTGAGGAACATAGGGTACGAGGTGGTAGTGCCGGAGCCTTTGACATGCTCAGAGGATGACTACTTGCACACTGCAGGAATAAATTTTTTGAGTAATACGTTATCTGTCCGTGTGGAGTGATGGGGGTTTTGTATGATTGTGTCACAGTATCTTATCAAATGTCCGTATTGTTTGTCTGAGACCCAGCTGGTAGCTGAGGAGTCTAATCTTATCATATTCTTGTGTCGTGGGTGTAATCGCAGCGTCGTGGCCCACAACAACACAGTGTTTACGGTGTCAGAGGGTTTCGTCAAAGAGTTGACCAAGAAATATAAGTCTGTGGCTTGTGGAAAGATTTTAGCATCGAGGGTGAGCGAGGATATCGGTGAGCCTATTACTACGGACAAGATACAAGCGCTGCATGAGATCTTGGAAAAGCCTATGGATGTGAAAGATATTATCAAGAACATGCCGTGACTGCGAGTCCTAAATATCACATAACATAGAGAGTGTGCCCATGAGTATGAGTGTTCCTATCCTGCCTGATAAAGATTTGAGTGGTAGGTTGGTGTTTTTGACAACCCGTGTAGATATATGGTTGAGAAAGATCAACCCTAAATTCAACATCCCTATGGCGAACCGTATCGCCAAGGTGATAAAGGTTTTCGATTGGGATACTGCAGAGGGTAAGCTCCTACTCAAGGAGCGGGAAAAGACCGGTAAGTGGAAGGATCTCGACCCTAAATCGTATAAGTTCGTGCTAAAGATATACTATCCTGACCTGGAGAAAGATGGGAAGGCAGGTATCACAGCGGAAGAGGTGATGCCACGCTATTTGCCAAAGACTGAAATGCTGATGTTTGACGTACTCCCTGGGTGGATGTTGAAAAGTCTTCAGAAAGAGGAAAAGAATATACTAAAAGTGGTCGGGCGCGAAAATACTAAATAAGATTTCGGTTTATACAAATGTATATCAATGACTTCACGAAGCGTGCATCTCAGATCATATTTGATTATGAGGATGCAAAGAAGTATCTTACGGGTAGGGGTCTGGCCGACTCCGACATCAAAAAGTATGAGATTGGGTACGTCCAGGTAGCTCGTATAAAGAAGGAAAACTCAGAGGATTACAGGACTTTATACGAGAGCACGCACGAGTTTAAGAGTCTACAGAAGCGCTTAATATTTCCTCTGAAGAATGTCCTGGGTAATGTGAACGGGCTGTGTACCCGGGATATCGAGCATAAACGCTACACCCAGTATTTCCTTAGCGAGGCCAGAAAGATAGGGGCTTTTTTCGGTCTGTATGAAGCTCTCCCGCACATAGCAAAAACGCGGAAGGTGTTTGTACACGAAGGAGCGTTCGACGCAATATCTTTCGCTAAAGTTTTTCCGAACTCTATATCATCACTCACGTCATTTTTGAACGCTCAACAATATGAAACTCTAAAATTTTTCGCCGATAAAATAATCCTAGTCTACGATAAAGATACAGCCGGTAATTCTGGTATCCGAAAGAGTATAGAGGCCTATGGCGATAGACACCTCGAACAGATCTTTGTCGGTGCTGACGACTCCAACACGTATCTAAAGATGCTGGGCCCCGATCGATTTGATAGGTACATCAGATCGAAGGTGCCTCGTTTACTCCAAAATTGATTATTAATAAATTATTACGGGGTGAGAATGTTCGGAAAAGAATTCAGACCGCTGGATTTCAATAGTGTACTCGGCGTGCCTGTGGTGAAGAAACTCCTACAGGGATACTTATCTAAGAATGAGTACGACACAGCCTATTTGTTCGTAGGGTCGTACTCGTCGGGTAAAACCACTCTCGGTAGAATCTTCGCTCGTAGTATACTCTGCAATAATCGTACCGAAGATCTTTCTCCCTGTAACTCCTGCCCCTCCTGCAAAATGTTCCTCGAAGATAGACACCCCGGGTACCTTGAGATAGACGCAGCCACTAACAGCGGTAAAGATCGTATCCAGGACATCAAAGACAGCCTGAAGTACGAGAGCGTAGCCCACAAAAAGATTATCCTGTTCGATGAGGCTCACGGTATCAGCAAAGACGGTAAAGACGCCCTTTTGAAACAGCTGGAAGCCGCGGACCCCAACGTAATTTTTATTTTTTGTACGACAGAGATAGAGAAGATGCCAGAGACCGTAAGGTCTCGCTGCGTAGAGTTTCATCTGCCAGAGCCCTCAGAATCCCTCGTAATTGAGAAACTCAAGTCGATCTGTGAGAATAAGAAGATAGTGTACGACCTGGACGCCTTGGATATCATAGTCCGATCGTCTGGCAGACACTATCGAGACGCGGAGAATAAACTCCGCCTGGTATCTATACTGGGGGACGTGTCTGTAGAGAATGTCCAGCAGGTGGTAGTATTGTACGACCAGGAGATCGTTGAGATGCTGATGGCGCTCCCGAAGGACCTCAGTAAAGCTATGCAGATAGCAGATCAGCTGACGTCAAAGATGGATATCCGTAGCATATACCATAGCATCCTGCGTATTCTCAACGATGCTATAAAGCTCTCTGTAGGCGTGCCTGTAGGCAGTGAGGCGTACTGTGCTCTGCTGAAGCAGATCAGAGCTCAGTATGCGAGCATGTTGTTTGAGATATTGGATTTCATGCTGGCTAAGAATAGACTGTCGGACCAGATATTTTTCCAGTCCGATTTACTGATACTCCACCATAAATTTGCGAAGGGAGGGTTGGACTTTAAAGGTTTTGTACCTCCGGTAGCTGAACAGGTGTCAAAAAAAGAGAAAAATGAGACGCGGGAAGTGCTCGACACTAAAAATCTCCCGCCATGGAAAAAGGACGAAGTCTTGAGGAAGCACAAGATAGAAGCTCTGCAGAAGAGCGAGACTACGTCCAAAGTATCCGAGAGGGTCTCAGACAAATGGGGTCCTGAAACAGTGAGTAAAACACCTGCTCAACTCAAAAAGCCTACGCTCTCACCAAAAGAGTTTAGGAAAATGATGGGGGATACGATTGAAGGAGAAGAAACGTAGCTGCGTAGTAAAGCAGAGGAGCACTACTAAAAAATCCAGAAAAGACGCCAGGGAATCTCTTAAGAGATCTCTGAGAAGGCCTCTACAGAAAAGGTCTTCTGTAAAAGAAAAGCGCGTCTGTATTTCGGAGCAGAATTACAAAAGTGTAGACCCAAAGAGTAGATGGGTCATAGTCGAACTCTCTGAAGAGACTTCGCTGGAGTTGAATTACGAGCAGATCGTGCACACCATAGAGGATGTGCTCGGTGATGATGCGGCATTTTTCATACCTTTGTACGTAGAGAAGGTGCAAGGTAAGAATGCTAGCTACGTCCTGTTCGACGGGTATGTGTTTGTACAACGTACCGATGAGGTGATCAGCAAAATCTTTCGATTGAAGAGCGAGCATATAAAGGGCCCTCTGTTCGTCGATGGGTGTATGCGTTTGGTATCTGGCACTCGGATCAATGATTACAAAACTAAGATGCAAGAGAGAGTGAAAACTCTGATCCCTGTAGCAGGTCAGCGGGTGATACCAAAAGTAGGCGTGTTTAAGAATATGGAGGGTACGGTACTCTCTGTGGATACTAAAAAGCTGATCGCGGTCGTGTTGTTTGAGAAGTCCTCTCGAGTAGTAGAAGCCCCCCTCAACGTAGTCAACCTCATCATCCTATCGGATACACCCGTATGCAGTATTTCATTATTGACGCCATGAATTTGGCGTATAGGGCTCATAGCGTGAATTTTGAGCTCAAAACATCTGAGGGACTACACTCCGGGATGTTTTTCGGATTTGTGCGTACACTGCTATCGCTGAAAAAGAAATACCGAGGGTACAAGTTCATAGTGGTATGGGATAGCAGGCCGGTAGCAAAGTATGCCCTGCAACCAGACTACAAAGCTGGCAGACCGTCTCTACCCTCTACCGTGGTGTCTCATCAGTTAGATGATATCAAGAGTTTTCTGTCTCATTGTGGCGTAGATCAGTACCGCATGCGTGATGAGGAGGCTGATGATATCATAGCCACTCTCACAGAGACTTTCAAGAAAGCTGGCGCTGGTACGATCGTACTGTACACTAACGATAAAGATATGCTCCAGCTGGTAGAGGACGGAAAAGTAGTAGTGTTCAAGCCCAAAGTAGGTATGAGTCCTGAGAAGTTTTACGATGAGGCCGCTGTAGTACAGCAGTTTGGTGTGCCCCCGAAGAAACTGGCTGTTTATCGTAGTTTGGACGGTGATAGCAGCGACAACATCACAGGAGTGCGTAGGGTACCCCGTAAGATTATAGCTCGTTTGGTCACAGCTACGGACTCCGTAGATACGTTCTATGCGGCATTGGGTGATGAGAGCCTCACAGACTGTCAGAAAAAGGCGTTTGAGGAGGCTCGTGATAGGGTGGCAGTGAATGAGAAGATCGTGACTTTGAATAGGGATTTACGGGGTCTGGTATCAGATCCATCCCAGGTAGACAGTGAGCAGATAGCGGGCATGTTTAAGCGATACGAGATACGGTCTATGGATCCTGTGGTAGTAGCAGATTTGTTTGCGTCTTCTCTGAACATTCGTTACACTGAGGCTCGGCCCTCAGTTAAAATAGAATCGTACTCACTTTTTTGATGGGAGTATTGCCTATGCATAGATCTTGTTACAAAAATATGGACCCTTTGGAGATAGAGAGTCGGTTCTCTAATGAGCGTGCGCTGTTCTATGACCAGGAGGACAGTACTTTTTGCTACGAGGATTTCAAGCCCTTTATCAGCAGGCTCCCGGACAGAGAAATAGATCTCATAGACATGTACTACCGGGAAGGCAAGAAGCAAAAAGAGATAGCTGAGTTTTTCAGTGTGACCCAGGGTGCTATATCGCACCGACTGTCTAGAGCTAGTAAGAGACTCGAGTTTTTGAGGGATATGCCTAAGGTGAAAGGTAGTCTACAGGATACTCTCAAGGCTCATTTCACAAAGTTCGAGATAGATACGATACTGTTGATGATAGAGACCACGTGTCAGTCAAAGACAGCGTTTCTTTTGAACAAGAAGTATCGTCTGGACGGGAATGATAGGATGACCCAGGTGAAGGTTCGGCACAAGTTCGATCGATTTATGGAGAGGGTTGACAAACTAAAAAAGAATAATGCGGATATGATAACGTGCTATAGTCTCATGAAGTACATAAAAAATAACCTTTACATGATGCACGAAGTTCATCTTCCCCATTTTGACAAGGGACGCTACTTTCGCTTTGTAAGTCTAAAATAGATAGTATATAACATAGGATAGCTATGCTACGGTTCGTTACTAAAGGAGAGTTTTAGATAGATCCCGTAAAGAGCGTGGGGGACAAACACATGACTATTTTTGGTAGGGTTTAAGAATTGTGCGAAAAAAGTAAGAACAGTATGCGCCATACATGAAGTTTTTATGAAAACCACAACAGGGCATATGCGTGGGGGAGGGTGCACTTGTGAAACAAAAGTTCGTGGACCTCGCACAACGCCCGAGAGTTTTGTTAAAAAAGCTGAAGTTGTTCATGGTAACAAATACGATTATTCTGAGACCATTTTTGTAAAATCAAGTATACCTGTTAAAATAATATGCCCGAGCCACGGTTTGTTTCTACAGAGACCGGGAGGGCACTTGTTTGGGGCTGGATGCCCTAAATGTGGGCTTATAAAGGTGGCTAAGTCAAAATCTGTTACAACAGATGAGTTTTTGGATAGATTTCGAAAAGTTCATGGAGAAAGATATGACTACTCTTTGGTAGAGATAAAAGGTTGTATGGAAAAGATCGACATAATATGCCCTGAGCATGGAATTTTCAAAAAAACTCCCAGTAAGCACGTGAGCGGTCAAGGGTGCCCAGAGTGCTCCCGTGTATTAAAAAACCAAGAAAAGAGTATGACAACTGAGGATTTCGTTAAGAAAGCTACAGAGGTTTATGGAAGCAAGTATGACTACTCTCTATCAAAGTACACAAGAAGTTGCATCAAAATTAAAATAATATGCCCTAAGCACGGAGTTTTTGAGCAGACTCCTAATAACCACTTGATGGGATATGAGTGCATGAAATGCAGCATTGAGCAAAATGCTGAGAATAGGAGATCAAACTCCGAAGAATTCATAGTTAAGGCTAAAAAAGTGCATGGTGATAAATACGATTACTCTAAAGTTTGCTATTTTGATAACCGCACAAAAATTGTTATTGTGTGCCCACTTCATGGCGAGTTTATTCAGGAGCCATCATCCCATCTAAACGATAGAGGGTGTCCCCTGTGCCATGAATCGAGGGGGGAGAGGAAAGTAGCCCTATATCTGGGATCTCATGGAATACTATACCAAAGGCAAAAAAAATTTGCTGGCTGCAGGTACAGGAGAAAGCTGTCGTTTGATTTTTTTCTACCCGCGTACAATATGTGTATCGAGTTTGACGGTAGACAGCATTTCTTCCCTAGTAAGTATTTTGGCGGGGCAGAGGAGTTCGATAGAACTGTAAAAGTGGATAAGATAAAGAGTGACTTTTGCTCCAGTAATGGGATCAACTTAGTCCGTGTATCATATAGAGTTAAGAATGTAGAGTCTTTCTTGGATAAAGCCCTTTCTAAGATAACAGTACCATCATTGTAGTGACCAATCTCCATTGGTTGTCGTAAGCTCCCGCCTACGAATAATCTATTAATGTCCACACCCCGTGTAGATTACCGTTTTGCCCGGTAAGAGTCCTACATAGCGGGTGTGAACATGCTCCTCAGCCTTTCTTCGTATATCAAAAAAGCTGCTATGCGTCTGGTAGCCGATGACGGCTATTCTGGGGATTCCCCATACCTGAATATACCGATTTATCAGAATCGTACAGAGCCTGAAGAGGACTCCCGTGAGATAGGTATGGGTCCTCCGAGCATGTACGATGAGCCTGATCCCTCTACACGTGATAAGAATGTAAATGACATGCGTCGTCAGGGACCTCGACCCACTCCTGTAGATAGTCTGAAGAGGGATTTTGAGGAGCCTGTGACTATCACGGTGCCTATAGGTGAGCCCCGGGAGAATTTACAGGGTGGTCCCTGGAACGATACCACTACGCCGAACGGGCGTGGTGACGAGGGTGATCGAGAGACGTGGGCACCTGATGAGGGCGATTTAACACGTTATGATGAGAAAGGGAACGTAGAGATATGAACCAGACAGGTGTAGTACCAAGACAGGGAAATAGAGAGACAGTTTTTACTTTTAAAGATAAATTTAGGCTGGAGCAGTTTCACGATCTTATCTACCAAGAGTATGGTAAAATAGAGGATAGGGGTAATAGTTTAGTGTGGGTTTTGACCCCCGAAGAGATTACTGAGATGGAGCGAATTAACGGGGAGCCCGTAGATGCAATTATCAAAGGGTATCAAGATAAAGCTAAAGAAATGAACAACACAGATCAGTGGTCTTTCAAAGGTGCGTCCCACATGAACAAGATTTCATCTATGCTCGATACAGTGGCGAACTCTTTGGAGTCCAAAGGACTCATTAAAGAGGCGTATGAGATCGATAAAATGGCCGATAAAGTAGAAAAACTGGTGGATAGTGCTTATGCTAGAGAGCCTATTCCTTATGGACTTAGCAGCCTTTCTGGCCCATATCCTTTTGGTGGAATGTCTATAACACAACAGCGAGCGTGGAATGATGATGAGCCGAGAAGAAGATATATTGATAAGGTAGAGTCTTCTTCTTTACCGGCGTTTACTAATATATCCGCATACAAGATAATTGACGCTCTTGATAAAGCTGGCGTTGATGTCTCGAACGTGACTAATATTGCTAATAAGCTGTTGGATATAAAACAAAATATCAATGGGATGGATAAAGTAGCTTTGATGAAACTCTTGTCTGAGTTAGACAGAGGAGTAAAGTCAGTATTAGAGCATTATAAAAATCCTGGCAGAAATATGTTGGGTGTAAAACTGGAGTTTGAGAAATTCAACAGAGCTATAGAAGCAGCTATTAAAGATTTGAATGATATTTTGATAAAATATCCAGAGTTCACAAAGAAAAACATACATCCTTCTATATATGTTATGAATGATAGAAAGAAAGATCTTTACGACAAGGGAGATATTTTTGGTAGGCCTTATCTTTATGCATCTATGCTCGATGCAGTGGCGAACTCTTTAGAGGCCAAAGGGCTCATCAAAGAGGCGTATGAGATCGATAAGGTGGCAGACGAGATAGACCTGGATATAGCTCCCAAACCTGACGATAGGTTCGTATGCACGAATAAAGCGTGTGGACACACAGATAAGTACAAAAATATAGGGTATCCGGCTATGTGCCCTAAGTGTAAAAAGCCTATGTACAATGATGAAGGGACCCCCGGTTAGTAGATGAAAATGATCGACGGACACCAGTTTGAGTGCACCCAGTGCGGCGCGTGCTGCAAGTGGGACGGTGTGGTCAACCTGACGCCCGAGGACATCGAACGTCTCGCAAAGCACGAGGGTGTAGATACCCAAGAGTATAAAAAGAAGTACACGAACGGCGGCAAGACACTCAAAGATAAAGACGACTCCAAAGAGTGTGTGTACCTGAAAGATAACAAGTGTAGCGTGTGGGATAAGAAACCAGAGCAGTGTGACAAATTCCCGGTAAAATATACCTCAAAATGTCCTGGGTTTGACAAAACTGATAGGAGTGCCGGTATGAGTGATTTCAAAGCCGTGATAAAACTGGCTAAAGACAAGATGGCAGGCTCAGAGGATTATCTGAAGACCGTCTCTGACAACCTCTATCGGGACCTCAACAAAGGTGCCAAATCCTCTAACGTGTCGACCATGGCTATCGAGGCCGGTATCGACAGCTATCTCAGTGAGGGCGCTGTGAAAATCGCCAGTCTGGATGATCTGTTCGCGTTCGATAGAGTGAGTAAGGATCATCTCATCCACAAGTCAACGCACGACCTGTGGGCTATAGACACTGACAAAAATGGTGCAGTCCAAATCATACGCCAATTCGATGCCTGTGGCGAACCAGTCAAAGGATAACAAACTATGTCAAGAGAACGCCTGACGACTAAGATGGCAGCTGCGACCACCGCGGCTGAAAAGAAAAAGAAAGACCAGGACAGATCTGGGGATGCACGTCGTAACCTGGATGGGTTCGAGTATGACCCATCCAAAGCGACCGTACTCAAGAAGTCCCTCCACAACATCAATGTATCCCTCGGCACCCTCCTGGCAGCCATGAAAGAGCTGGCTCTGCTGCGTGGGTCGGAGATCACTCCTGACGGGATGCTCGGTGGACGCGGGTTTATCATGCCTTTCAGGGAAATGAAAAGCAAGATCAACAGCGCCGTCAACGACCTGTCTGATATCACAGACACTATCGCCGACGAACTCACAAACCCCAAGTGGGGCCTGACTCCAGAAGAGAAGAAGAAAGTCAAGAGAGAGAAAGAAGAGATCAAAGAAGAGGTCGAGGAAATCGAAGAGACTGTCCCTGGCACTCCTGAGGATAAGCCTGAGGAAAACACCGAGCCCACTACAGAAGAGGGCGCACCAGAGGCACCTCCCGCGGCAGATATCATGCCTAAAGAGAAACCAGAGGATATCAGCCCCGAGGATATCGTGAACTCTGCAGAGATTGAAGCTCTCAAGCGGTATAGTAGCTACATCGATGGCAATATGAAAGACAAAGTCGCCTCGGTGCTCAGCAAAAACATCATGGCAAATCTTATTAAAGGAGTCAAATAATGGACCAGCTCGGAAAAACAATGGAGCATGACAAGGCGTCGATACCTGACCTGGACTGGTTGGATATCAAGACTGCAGACTACGACAACATCCCCACGCCCAACAACGTGCGGATACTCCCTCAGCTCGAAGCTGCTTGGTCTCACAACGACCAGCGTAGTACCGAGCTGGTGCCCAATGTGTCTGTCGTGTCGAAAAAGGCGTCTGAAGTGCCTGCAGAGTCTATCAAGGATCTCATCCGTCAGACAAAACGGGACATGATGGCTGGACTCACAGGTAAAGCCCTGGCAGCGAAGCTGGGCTCCTTGTATATGCCCGAGGTCATTGCTGCTGCTAAAGACGAGCTGATAAAGCTCTCTGCAGAGCAGGGTCTCCTCGGTAACGTGTACCTCGACATGACTGCGTATGATAGTTGCTCTGAGGCTGCCCGCCTACTGGGTAAGAACAGGGTCCGTACAGCTACCTACGTGGTTGGAGAGCCTACCAAGCATGTGTGTACGTCTCATAGGCTGGGTACGTGTCGTGATACGGGTAAGAAGGTAGTAGCATCCATGGAGTACTCGAAAGATGTACTGGCTGGGTATACTCAGCACCTGAGGGTAGCTGGTAAGATTGCCTCTGATGTTACGATTGATAGCAAAGAGGCTCTCCGTGCAGCGTTCTCGGAGAGACCTGTACAGGCGACCGAAGCCACACCTGTGGTAGAGGAGAGCGTAGATCTGAATAAGATCGGTAGTGCTCTGGCTACAGAGATGGAGAAGGTGGCGGTACTACAGGAGAAACAGGCGCGTGATCAGAGGTTCCATAGAGTGCGCCCTATCCTGGCATACATGCAGGATCAGATGCTCAAGGGCAAGATCGGTAACTCCTTGAAGGAGTGCCTAGCTACTAAGTATCTCGCGCAGGATATCGCTGAGTATGCGCCTGAGATCCGAAAAGTAGCAGGACTGCAGGGTCTCCTGGGTAATGTGTACGTGGATGTGTCGTATTACAAGGATGCCGCAGAGGCAGTAAAATCTATCAAGAATGCTACGACAGCCCCTCAGTATCTTGTACAGACAGTCAAAGGTGGAGCATTCGATGATACTCTCCTCAAGGTGGCCAAGGCTACTGGGTGCACAGAGTTCCCGGCTGATGGTAAGATCGATCAGTCCGTGGCTCTCAGCTACATCACTGATCTGCAGTACGGTGACAAGCTCTCGTCTGAGAAAGCTACGAGTTTGAAGAAGCAGGTCTCAGCAGGCAACAACGTCCTGGCAGTACTCCGTGATACGTTCCTGGCTACTCAGGACCACAAGCGCTCTGTCCGTGAGGGTGGAGTGCAGGGGACTCTGTCTCAGGGTGTGTCTAAGCAGGCTGCAGACCGTGTAGCACTGAAGTCAAATGCTAAGAGAGCCCTGGAGGCTGGCGTAGCCCTCGATAAGGTAGAGGACAAGTTGGCATCGATCATACCGACTGTAGAGGCCATCAGTATGTGTCGGTCGGTGATAAGCAGTATGGAGACGGTAGATGCGGCGTGTTTGCCGAAGTGTACCCGAGAGCGGTATCAGCTCAAGTCTGGTGCACAGATCAAACAGGCTACGAAATGCGCCTCATGCGTACACATGTCTCCGTCTGCGTGCGTACGTCAGGGTATGAGATTCGTGGGTGCGAAGGATCTGAGCAAGGCACATTTTGATCTTGATCCAAAGACTGAGAAAGTGATGTCCGAAGAAAATCCTGATGTGTCACGTACGGACATGCACCAGGCGTATGACATGTCTGATTCGTTTGGGTCGGGCATGAATGTGGCTCTGAATAAGATGAACAAGAAAGAAGCCCAGGATGTGTCTGTAGAGTTTAGTCGTGACGGCATCGACGGTAATCTGTCGGACATCTGAGTGGTACTAAAATAAAATAAAATAGGAGTTTCTTCTATGTCGGACTCTGATGACACGGTAGTAGAGGATAGTGACCTCATGGGAGGTGAGACCGTAGAGATAAACACAGATGATCTGATAGAGAAGCCTCTGGATGACGTCATAGACCTGCTACTACAGGATGACAGTCCTGGCATCAAAGACTATGATAAGATCGCGGATGATGTGGAGACCCGGAGTCATAGGTCGCATAAAAAGAACCCTATGAGGAAGCCTAGTCTCCCTGATCCCGCTCTGGTCAGTAACGACGCTAATAAGATGTTGGCTCTCAACATGCAGAGCGCCAACAACGCTATGACTAACATAGCGGGTCAGCCTATAGAGAATGATGCTCTGCTGGCGGCAGTACGGAAAGAGTCCTCAGCGTCTACTCTGCTCAACGTACTGATGGAGGAGATGGCAGAGGAAGCTGCTTTCATCAAAGCGTGGAGAAATCAGAACTGGAATGGGGACAAGGACCTATCAGAAGCTACCGCCAAACGCATAAAGATGCTGAAGGACATGGTGGATACTCTGGTGGAGCGGGAGAAGCTCAAGAAAGAGAAGAGTGTCGGTAAGATAGATTTTTACGGGGATAATTTTCAGAGAGTGCTGAAATACTTTTTGGAGGTGATCCAGAAGACTTTTCACAAGGTAGCTATCCCATCACAGTTCGAGGATATTTTCTTTACGCAGCTGGCTAAAGAGTTTGATGGTTTCGAAAAGGCCGCAGAAAAGACATACTATGGCAAGATTCTATGAGCTTATCAGAACTGTGCGCCAATGTCATAACAAAGAAACAGGACAACAATGACCTGTTTGCTAAGAATATCATCGAGTTTGCTACGGCCCCGTGGGGCCTAGGCCTCGGTTGTACTCCGGACGTCCCCGCTCTATATCCCCCACAACGTTTTATACTGAAGACCTACTATGGTCTACCGCTGGATAACTCGTCTGATAGAGATATCATTATACGAGACAAATTCAATGAGGGAGAACTTTACAGATTCAATGAGGCTGAGTACTCAAAGTTTCTACTGGATGAGGGACGAATAAACAAACCGTACGAGGTAGGAACATCGTACCCGAACTTGGTGCTCGTACTCGGGAGAAGGTCTGGAAAGACTACGATTACGTCAAGCATTATAGCCTACGAAGCGTATAAATTACTCAATAAATATTGCCCTCAGGAATACTATGGTATCATGCCTGAGCAGGACATACGCGTCACGTGTCTATCCACGAGTAGAGAGACCGCCAGCGAACTATTTAATATGGTCACTGGACATATAGAGCGCTCGGAGTTTTTCAGAAAGTATCGTAACAAACCCACGGCGCAGTGGATTTATTTGAGGACTCAGAGAGATATAGATAAGTACGGGCTCAAAGGACGATCATCCCTATCTATCCGTGTAGCTCCGTGTAGTGCTAAAGGTACCCGCGGATCTAACAACATGATCGTGGTACTGGACGAGATGGCGTTCTTTTTCGCTGACGAGAAGAACAAAGACGCGGAGTCTAACAAGGACAAAAACGACAAGGCTATTTATAAAGCCGTGACTCCGTCTGTAGCTAAATTCAAGAGAAAAGATGGTACACCAGACGGTAAGGTGATCTGTATCTCGTCTCCTGGAGCTAAGAGCGGAAAGTTCTATGAGGAGTTTGAGAGATCGTTCGAGCCTGATAATGATCTATTCATGATGCAAGCTCCTACATGGGAGATCGACTCCAGTATAGCGACTCAGTACCTGAAGAATAAGTTTAGAGAGAATCCGATTTCTTTCAAGTCTGAGTTTGGAGCGCAGTTCAGTGATAGAATGTTCGGGTGGATCGATGACGCGTCTATCGTACGTCAGAATATCATAGCGAATCTGAAATACAAAGAAAGAAGCTCTCTACGAGTACCTCATTTCATGGGGATCGACGTGGGACTCAAAAACGACGGTACCGCGGTGACTATAGGGCACTGGGTAGAGGATGTCGTGAACGGACTCAAGGTGGACAGACTCGAGGTAGATCAGTCTATCGTGAGGAGCGCAGAGTCTGAGGGCAAAGATTACTTTGTGCCTGATGAGATGGCTGACTGGATGGCTACGTTCTGTGATAAGTTCTATGTACAAAAAGCCCTGATGGACCAATACTATGGCATGACTCTCGTGCCATACCTGCACAAAAAGGGCTATAAGCAGTTTGAGTTTAGACAGTTCAATGATCAGCTCAACTCAGCCGTGTACCAAGTGCTGATGACGGATTTCATATCCAGTGCAATCAGATTACCGGCAGGAGAGATCAGGCAACTCGAAGGTAGTAGGGTAAATGACTCCGACCTGGTGACAGAGCTCCTGACTCTGCAGGCGGAGCAGAAATCGAAATACATGATCAAGGTGTCTGCCCCCGATAGAAAAGGGGAGCATGATGACCTCAGTGATAGTCTCGCTCGTATGGTGTTTCTAGCCCACGAGCACAAGAGTAAATCGTACTCGACTATGGTGGCTGGTGGAGCCGCTACGTCCCTGGTGCATGCGGCGAGGATGATACGGCGGTCTGAGATGATGAAAGTGAGTTTGAACAGGCCTACGTCGGGTAGGGCTGGTATGATGGGCGGGAGATTGGGTGGGAGGATGAGTGGGCGTATGAACATGGGAATGTCAGCGCTCGGTGGTCGATTCAGATAGTCAGATAGAAGGATGACACACAATGGCAGCACGCAAAGGTAACTACTCGAATATAATCGTTTACGATGAACGTAGACGTTACTACTACATGTCTCCTCAGAAGAATAAACCGTTTCTCGATGACGAGATCCGGGACATGGGTATCGGTCTGCTCGACCAGGTACGCCGTGCTGTCCAGAATATCTACGGAGACGTAGCTGCACCCTATACAGAGTACTCCTCGGGAGCTCAGTCTACTACAGACTCGTTCAGAGTACGCCAGGCTACAGATAATGACCGGAATTTTACGGTCACTGGTGGGTCCAGCCTCGACCGTCCCGCGGTGCTGTTCGCTAAAGGGTACTATATCTTTTTGACGGGTGACCTGGAGTATAAGTATCAACAGTATCCCAGTGACACTATCGATATCCAGACGCAGTCAGATAAATCCCTGACACTCTCACCTATCCCTGCTCTCACTACTCCGAATGTGGACCGGATAGATGTCGTGTACGTGGATCTACATTTTGAAGAGGTCACTGCGGTATCTGGTACGGATGCAGATGTGTACCGGGACACGGGTCTGAAGAATCCAGTAGTAGGTACTGAGACTGCTAATAGATTACGTGCTGTGATTGATATCAAGGTTAAAGAGGGTTGGACCTCTACAGTCACCAAAGACATATTCGATGACGTATTCTTTTTGGGTGCTACACCCAGCAGTGACTATGATCCCACTGACAACCACTACAAGATCCCGATCGCGATAATTTATAGGGATGCATTCAGCAACCTCATAAACGATAGCCAGATCGTAGATCTACTCGCGCTATACAATAAGCGTGCGTTTGGTCTGGGAGAGCTCTCCTATAGAGTTAGGAATGGTGGATACACAGAAACTGGTGTATATGAGCTGAGTCTATCTGGGTTCACTCCTCAACATCCTGCTGCTGTGTACGATGAGGGCGCGTTCGCGACAGGACTCAATCAGGGTTTAGGTACCGAGGCTCTGAACACGAACTCCGTGACTCCTCGTATCCTGGACAACAACGGCAGATTTTTCATGCGTGGGCTCATGGTGGGGCATGACACGGGTCTCATAGCGTATGAGACAGGAGCTGAGGCACTGGGCATAGGAGAGATGATAGTACAGGACCTCTCTGCACGGTCCATCTATGCTGGATATGGTGTGACAGGCATCACAGGGATGCGTGAGTACAAGGATAGCGTGAGTGTAGTCGTACGTGGGGAGACAGGTCGTAGTGGATTCTCTGTCATGAATATGGATGGTGTGACGGGCTCTAAGACGGTGTATGTGAGGTCTGTGCAGGGTGGACAGCAGCAAAACTTTTTTGTGGTGGATTATGCGGGTCGTATCGGTCTCAATACGTTCAGGCCTGGGTGGGATCAGCCTTTGGCGTGGGAGAATACCGATCGGTACAATGATGGTTTGCACGGTGAGACGGGCGTCAACATTGTACAGGAGATTAATGGATCTCTCCGTTTGACGGACCATGTGTTTGCTGATAAAGACATGTATGTGAGTGGGGAGATACACGGTCAGTCTTGGAAGATTCCCGCGGCACTATCAGACCAGAATCCTGCGCTGTTTGGGTTCACGGGGATACATCACGCACAGTTCGCGGGTATCACAGGGTCTATCGCTGCGGTGGTATTCAAGCGTGGTATAGCGGTATCAGGTGAGACGGGTATCACGGCTTATGGTTACACGGGTATGGCAGCTGCGGGTCAGTATGAGTGCTATGACTCCGAAGGTAAGAGGATGTTTACGATCGGTGACCTCGGAGATGATTTCGATCGTACAGTGATGAGTCTGTATGGTACGTCTTTGCGCAAGGCACTTACGTCTGATGTGAGCTTGTTGGATATCCATGACGGTGTGACAGATTTAGGTGAGATACAGGCTGGGGATACGGTGACCTATGATATAGCTCTGGAGGGTGGAGTACATGTCACTGGGAGCGTGACAGTGACTGCGGGCGGTATGGCAGGTGTTGAGGAGGTACGGCAGGACATACTCGCCAACGGAGATTTCCCGGCTGGGTATACCCGTACTGGTTTCGACTACATCTTCTACGAGATTGACGGTACTCCTACGCTCATGCACGATGGAGTGGCGTACGGTGTGCAGATTTTGACAGACCCGCTTGGACATGCTCAGCATGACTATGACATAGCTCACAGTATTACACCGGTATACCCGATGGATGATGGGAAGATAATCCTCAAGGACATGCCTGAGGATCCTATTCATGTGGCGTTGGACGTGGTGTCTTCGTTCACGGTGACACGCCTGTTGTCTTTGCCTGTGAGTATTACGTTCACAGCGGGGTCGTACTACGGTGCTGTGGATTATGGTGGATCGATCACTAACGTGAAGTTCGCGAAGCTGGATCTCGGTGAGGGTGCGGACGGCTGGTTGTTCAACGGTGACGTGTTTTTCAACGGGAACGGTTTGTCCAATAGGGTCACGTTCAGCCCGAACGTGATGTTCCGCAATGACGTGTTCATCTATGGGACCTTGTTCTCTGACCAGCAGTTCTTTAATCTGGCGAACGTGCAGAGTCTGTTTGTGCGCAAGAATGTCAATATCGTAGGGCAGACTGAGATAGCGGGTGGATTGGCTTTGGGTAGCGGTTCGTTGGCTGAGATGAATGACAAGTTGAAAGACACGGTAAATTACTCGGATC
>Ga0315288_10001362_pt1 | contig 31580 bp, 21 predicted proteins | sample YL17G11_20_MG_FD_203454 | JGI IMG/M metagenome (GOLD analysis project Ga0315288, IMG submission 203454) | Sediment microbial communities from Yellowstone Lake, YNP, Wyoming, USA - YL17G11_20 | ecosystem: Environmental > Aquatic > Freshwater > Lake > Sediment | place: USA: Wyoming | collected...
ACCGAGGCGAAGGACTTGCAGCAGCGTGCGTTGGAGCTGCTGAAGGGTCCCCAGTACGATGAAGGCCCGGTTTGACGCCGCCTCAAGCAGCATAGACGCCTATGACGTTTGGGCGGCGGAACTTCGGATTATACAGAAGGTGGTGCGAAGGGGCGACCTCGATGCGCGGGCAGCGTGAACGCAACACGCATGGCCGTCACGTGGCGCGCAGCGGCGGGCTGAGGGGGGCGGGCTCGGCGGTCGCCGCGCTGATGGCGGCCACAAGCTTGTGGATGTCGATCGGTTTTGCGATGAGTCCGTCGGCGCCGAGCTGCTTGACCTCCTGAGCACGTGACTCCGTGACATCGCCGGAGACGACCAGCACGCAGCACAGGCTCGGGGGGCGGTGTTCGCAGAGGCGGCGCAGAATCTCCGAGCCATCGATGTCAGGGAGCATCAGGTCCAGCAGAAGAACGTGGGGCAGGTCGTGGGCAAGCATGTGGATGGCGGCTTGGCCGGTCCCGGCCTGCGCGACGATAGCGCCTTCGGCGACGAGAAGCTGAGCGGTGGCGCGGCGGGTGGTGTCGTGGTCCTCGACGAGGAGGACGCGCAGGTCAGCGAGCCGCCCGCGGCGGGAATTCGGCGCCGGCGGCTCGGCGCCGGTCGGTAGGGGTTGTTCGGGCGCCGGGATGATCAACGATGGCGGGATGCTGAGCGTGAACGTGCTGCCCTGGCCCGCCACGCTCTGCACGGTGATGCGACATCCCGTGGCGTCGAGCAGGCGCTTGCAGATCGCAAGACCGAGGCCGCTGCCCTTGCTGCGGTCGCGTTCGGGATTTCGCAACTGGTAGAACTCATCGAAGATGTTGGAGAGGTGCTCGGCGGAGATCCCGATGCCCGTGTCGATGACGCGTATCTCGGCGCTTCCGTCCGGCAGGCGGAGGCACTGGGCGCGGACGCCGCCAGTTTCGGTGAACTTGATGGCGTTACCGATCAGGTTGCCCACGACGCGGGCGAGTTTCATGCGATCAGCACGGAGCCAGATCGGTTGAGGCGGCGGTTCGGCCACGAGTCTGAGGCCCTTGGCGTTGGCCAGCGGCATGAGTTGCCGCACCTCGCCCTGGACCATGGCCCAGACGGTGAAGCTGGATTCCTGGAGATCGAGCCTTCCGGAATCGAATCGAGCCAGATCGAGCACGTCGCTGACAAGAGCAACCAGGGAACGGGCGTTGGCATGGAGATCCGAGGCCAGTTGCGGAAGTTGCGAAGCCATGGAGGGATCGCGGGAGGCGCGGGCGATCAGTTCGGCCATGAGGTTGATGGCGTTGGCGGGGGTCCGGACGTCGTGGGAAACGGCGGCAAGAAAACGTGTCTTGCGGATCGAGGCTTCCTCGGCGTCGCGGCGCCTGAGCTCAAGCTCCTGCTGAAGGTGAAGAGATTCGAGAACCAGGGCGCTCTGGGCGGCCAGCCACTCGATGACCCTGAAGTCCTCATCGGTCCATTCGCGGCGTTCCTGGCTGTAGACCTCGACAGCGCCGACGATGTGCCCTTCGACCCGAAGCGGCGAGGCTAGGATCGAGCGGAAGGGCGGGCCACTGGGGGGCTGAAGGATTTCGAGATCGGGCCTGCGGGAGATGTCAGCGAGGTAAGCGGTCTGCCCGCGTGCCACAACCAGGGAGGCGAAGGAACGGTCGAACGACCAGTCCTGGCGGATGGGCTCGCCCTGGCTGAAACCCCAGTGTCCGCAGACGACAAAGCGATCGCCCTGTTTGATCACAATCGCAGCGGCAGAGACCTCTTGTTCCATGGCCTGCGAGGCGGCATGACAGATATTGGCCATCACATCGCGCTGGGGCGCGTCGGTCCGGAGCCACCGCGAGGATTCGAGGAGAGTCTGGAGGGCCCTTTCGCGGCGGGAGAGCTCCTCGTTGAGCGACTGGAGCTCTTCGCCTTGCCGGGTCAGCTCTTCGGTCTGCTGCTCCAGTTCCTCGGTCTGCGACTGAAGCTCCTCGTTCTGGCGGGAGATTTCCTCGTCGCGTGCGGCCAGCTCCTCATTGCTGGCCACTAGCTCGCAGTTAACCGCCTCCAAGGCTGCGTTTTTCTCCTCGAGCCGCTGGCGCGCGCCGATCAGCACATGAACCACCCCGGCGACCAGCCAGATGTTGAAGAGCAGCATGGCTGCAGCCGCCCACTCGTGGGGTTCGTCCCGTTGGTCCAGCGGAAGAAGGAAGGCGACCTTGATGAAAGCTACCGCCGTGAAGATCAGCGCCATGCCCCAGAGCATGCGGCGGTCGCGGAGCCAGAGGCAGATGAGCAAAGCCATCCCATCCGCCATGGGCACAAGATGGTCGCGGTACAGATAGAGCCGGGCATAGCCCATCACGGCGACCAGTCCGAGGCAGAGGAGGAGGGAGAGCCAGAAGCTCGGGCGGCCGCGCGCGATGGGGCGTTGGATGGACGTCATGGGCAACTCCCAGGGCGGCGGTAGCTGCAGGGGCCTATGCGGGCAAGCCCTAGCGTTTGCGGTGGCCTTTCGGCCTTGCCGACAATCAGCGTACCACCGGGCCGGAGGGCGTCAACAAGCTGCGCCCACAGCGTCCGAACAGCCGCGTCATCGAGGTAGAGGGCGAGGTTGCGGCACAGAATCACGTCCCACCGAGCGACATCGCGGCTGTCGAAGACGTCGGCGGCTTCCCAATATGTCTGCTCACGGAGGAGCGGGACGATGCGATGGACCTGGCCTTGTGCCTCGAAGAAGCGACGGCGTAAGGAAGGCGGCACAGTCAGCCAGGCGGCGTCGCTGAACAAGCCGCGCCGAGCACGCTCGATGGCACTGGTGCGGCCGTCGGTACCGAGGAGACACGATGATTCCAGTCGCCCGTTCTGCTCAAGCAACATCGCCATGGAATAGAGCTCGGCGCCATCTGAGCAACCGGCGCTCCAGATGCGGAGACAGGTCGAAGAGAGCCGAGGCAACAGCGCCTGTTCGAGGAAAGCGAACACTTCCGGATCACGGAAGAACTGGGTGACGCCGATCACGAGGGAATTCACACCCACGGCAACACGAGCGGGGTTGCGCTCCAGGACAAGCCGGGCTTCGGTGAGCGACTTGGCGCGGAGGGACCGAAGACAGGCGGGAATCCGTCTGACCAGCGGTCGCCAGCGGTAACGTGAAGGGTCCAGGCCGCCCCGCGCTAGGAGCCAGCAAAGGAAGCGCCGCTCGGCATCACGGGGTGGCAAGTCGGAACAAGTGCGAACCCGCGTCGTGTCAGGCCTGGGCGGCACGCTGAGAGGGGTGGACAAGACCTTTCTGCCCTGAAAGGCCACGTGGCTATACCTCGGATCGGGTTGCGTCGCGGCTACCACGAGCTTCACCCCGGTCGTTAGATCGAGCGCAGTGAACTGAGCCCTGTGCACGCACTGGGTCGTGAGACAGTATAGCTGCGCAACGGGCATTCACCAACCGGCAATCACTCAGGACAATCGGATCGCGACACTGGCGGCATGGGCGTCGAGGTGTTCGGCTTCGGCAAGCGTGGTGATGGCGCGGGCGTCCTGGGCAAGGCCATCGCGAGTGTAGCGCACGACGCTGCCGCGTTTAAGAAACTCGTAGACGCTGATGCCGCTGGAGAAGCGGGCGGTGGTGTTGGTGGGCAGGCAATGGCTGGGGCCGGCGACATAATCGCCGGCTGCCACGGGCGCATAGGGGCCGACAAAGACGGCGCCGGCATGGTTGAGCTTGTCGAGGACAGCCGCTTCGTCACGCACTTGCACATTGACGTGCTCGGCGGCGAAGCGATTGGCAAGATCGACGAGCCGATCCAACGACGGGTCGACGATGATGGCGCTGTGGTCGCGGAACGCGGCTTCGATGGCAGGCCGACGCTTTCGAGCGGGAATCTGGCGGGAGAGCTGCTCGACGACGGCCTCGGCCAGCGCGGGGCTGGTGGTCAGGAGGAAAGAGGAGCCTGGGTCGTGCTCGGCCTGGGCGAGCATGTCGGCGGCGATGAATTCGGAGCGGCCGGAGTCGTCGGCGATGACGACGATCTCGCTGGGTCCGAGGAAACCATCGACGCCGACGCCGCCGGCGACCAGTCGCTTGGCGAGCTGGATGTAGGTGTTGCCGGGACCGACGATCTTGTCGACGCGGGGGATGGTCTGGGTGCCGAAGGCCATGGCGGCGATGGCGGCGCCGCCGGCGCGGTAGACGTGGGTGAGGCCCAGCTCATGGGCGGCGGCGAGGAAGAGATCGGACCGGCCGTACTTGCTGGGGGGGGTGCAGGCGACGATGCGTTTGACGCCGGCGACCTGCGCCGGGGCGGCGAGCATGATGAGGCTGGAGGGGTAGGCGGCATGGCCCCCGGGGACGTACAGGCCGGCCGAATCGAGGGGGGTGAAGCGCAGGCCCAATTCGACGCCGGGGCGCGTGAGGGGAACCGGCGACTTGGGCAGAATATGCGACTGGTACTGGCGGACCTGAGCGATGGAGCGGCGGATGGCGGCAAGGTGGTCGGCGGGGGCTCGCGAGGCGGCCTGGCGCATTTCCTCCGGGGTGATGCGAAGCTGGTCGGGTGTGAAGTTCGGGTCGTCGAAACGGCGGTTGGCGTCGACGACGGCGGCATCGCCGCGTTCGGCAACGTCGGCCATGATGTTCCGAACGGCTTCGGTGGCGTCGGCGAGCTTGCCGCGCGAAAGCGCGATCTCGGCTGGATCCAGGCTCAGCGAGCTGAGGATCGCTTCGACGCGGGCGGAGTCGGCGTGATATTGGAGGATCGGGATCATGATGGCTCCTTCCGTTCGCGTTGGGAAGGCGGATTCTAGCGATGGGCGAGGGTAAGACAAACGGGCGAGGGATCAGGCGTATTCGAGCGTCCCCGGCGTAACGCCGAACTGGTTGAGGACGCGCAGGCGGCGGAGGGTGGTTTGGGGCGGATCGAGGCCGGCAATGAGGCGGGCGTAGTGTTCCACGAGCGACCGGGCCTGTTCGGGTGTTTCGCGAAGCAGCTCGACGCGGAAGTACCGCAGGCCGAGGCGCGCCATTTCGGGGATGTACTGGGCGGCGGACTGGGCGACGCCGTTGAAAAGGGTATTGCGGCAGCCGGCATCGGGGATGAGGGGATGCAAGCGGCCGGCGCGGTCGCGGAGATCGACCTGATGTTGTTCGCAGGGGAGGCCGCAGGTGCGGCAGTCGGCGCCGCCGGAGAGGGTGTGGGCGAAGACGCAGTGCTCCATGTGGAACATGGGCATGTGCTGATGGACGACGGCCTCGAACCTGTGCGACGGGAATCGCGCGAGCATAGCGGAGAGCTGCTGCCAGTTGAGGTCATAGCTGGGGACCATGCGGACGAGGCCGGCGGCGGCGAGGATGGCGGCGGTAAGCTCGTTGGCGATGTTGAGGGTGTGGTCGCCGATCATGGGCAGGGCGGAAGCATGCTGCGGGTAGTACGAAACGGCCGCGAGGTTGCGGACGAGGACGGCGTCGGGCTGACAGTCGGCGATCTGCCTGAGCAGGCCCTCTTCGGTCGGTTTGACGATGCGAAGAGTGGCCAGGGCTATGGGGATGCTGGCGCTGCGCGCCAGCGAGACGGCGTCGGTATAGCGGCGGATGTCCTCGAAGTCGCAGTAGACCATGGCGGGTCGCTGGCCGTCGGGGGATTGCCAGGTGAGGATCGCCCGGAGTTGGTCGAGCGCGCGGACGAGGACGGTGAGGCAGGGACTGCCCATCTCCGGTTGCCGCATCTCGATCTGGTTGCGAAGGAGCTGGAGGGCGTCGGGATCGGCGATGGGGTGGACCTGCGCGGCGGCGCGGTGGTTCATCATGGCGTCGACGGCCTGGCGGCGGAGGTCGTTGAGGACGCTCTTGGGGACCATGACCGGATCGGGGGCATCCAGGTCGACGTCGCCGAGCGAGAAGGGGGTGTTGCCGAGGCGGCCGAGCTGATCGCGCAGGAGATCGCAAGTGAGGGGGAATTTCTGGGCGCGTTGAAGGGGGCCGGGCCAGGAGACGGCCGCGGCGTGGTTGCGATCATCGCGGACGGTCAGTTGCAGCGCCTGGCCGACGGGGGCGCGGACGGAGAAATGCAGGCGCATGCGATTAGTGACGGTGTCGCGGGAGTAGGACTGTTCGAGCCGGCGGCGGAGGGCGGGATCGTCGGTTTTCCAGACGATGGAGCCCACGCCGACGGCGGGAAGATTGATGTCGCCGCGGTGGAAGGAGAGCGCCAGGCATTGGGCTCTTGGCTGGCGATTCTTTGTTGGGGTTACGGCGAGGATTCGGCCGCCTTGTTCGTCCTGTTCAGGGTGGCCTTCGTCGAAGACGATACCGTCGCCGGGTCTGAGGAGGGCGCCCGGTGCTGAGTGGCGAGCGCCGAGTTCGACGATGAGGCTGTGGGCGGTTTTGCCGACGACGGTGCCGATGCGGACGCCGCGGGACTTGGGGAAGCGCGCGTGGACGAGCGCCTGGTGGTCGGGGCCGTCGAGAAAGCCCTGGGTGAAGCCGCGGGAGAAGGACTGGGCCAGGTCCTGCCGCTGCTGGGGCGTGATCCTGCAGGGCTCGTTCTGAATGGCGGCATCGAGGGCGGCGCGATAGACCTGGGTGGTGGCGGCGACGTAGTGGGCGCTTTTGAGGCGGCCTTCGATCTTGAAGGCGCGCACGCCGACCTTGACGAGGTCGAGAATCAGGTCGTGAGCCGCCAGGTCCAGCGGCGAGAGAAGGTACGCTTTGTCGCCGAGGTCTCTGTGGCAGCCATCGACGATGAGATCGTACGGCAGGCGGCAGGCCTGGGCGCATTGGCCGCGGTTGGCGGATCGGCCGCCGAGGGACTCGCTGGTGAGGCATTGACCGGAGTAGGCGACGCACAGAGCGCCGTGGACGAAGACCTCGACGGGGACCGGCGTCGCGTCGGTGATGCGCCGGATCTCGTTGACCGACAGTTCGCGGGCGAGGATGACGCGTTGGACGCCGAGGCGGTGCGCGAACTCGATGCCGCGGGGTTCGGTGAGGGTCATCTGCGTGGAGCCGTGGATCGGCAGAGTCGGGGCGATGGCGTGGATGAGGCGCACAAGTCCGAGGTCCTGGATGATGATGGCGTCGGCGCCGCCGGCGGCGCACGCTTTGGCGAACTCGACAGCGGCGGGGAGTTCATCGGAGTAGATGAGCGTGTTGAGGGCGACGTACCCGCGGACGTTGTGATCGTGGAGGTACTTCATGACCTCCGGGAGTTGCGGGCGGGTGAAGTTGGCGGCGCGGCGGCGGGCGTTGAAGTCGCTGAGGCCGAAGTAGACAGCGTCGGCGCCGTTGACGACGGCGGCGCGCATCGCGTCAACGTCGCCGGCGGGGGCGAGCAGCTCGGGAGAATCGTCACGATTCATCAACACAAGGGATCCTGGACGCACAACGGTTCCTGCATTCTAGGGGCGAGGTCCGCAACTCACCAATCCGTACCGAGGGGTGATCAAGCCAGCAGCTTGACAGGCGAAAGGACCGGATCCGACGCCGCCTCCGGCTCAAGCGGTGTGTGAACCGAGACGGGCTGGCTATCAGGCTCCGACGAACCTGGCACTGATCGACCTGGCCCGCGCGACATCGCCGGTGCCGTACACGATCACTCGCCCATCGGGAAACACGGTAAGGGAGATCCCGGCGAACTCGGCGAGCGTGCAACGCACGAAGTGGGGCGTTCTCTGGACCGTTCCCGCCGTCTCCAGCCGCGCGGCCAAGCGAGGCAGATCCACACCGTCGCGGCTCATTGGCCGGATCTGCACGGCGTTGCGCCCGCACAGGCTGGCCGCGGCCGACCCCCGCTTCTGATCGAGGAATTCGAATCGCCTTGCGCCACAGGTAAGGCAGTCATCGCGACGCGCGCCCGCCAGCGAGACCGTATGGAGGCGATTGTTCCACAGGTCAATCACCGTCATCTGTTCCCCCACGGCATCGTCATTGCCCGAGAGAATCTTGATGGCTATGCAGGCCTGCAGCGACGCCACCACCCCGACGGCGGGCCCCAGCACGCCCGCGGAGTCGCAGGTGGCCAACTGCCCCGGTCCGGGCGGGTCGGCAAACACGCATCGCAGGCACGCCGTCTTCCCTGGCAGCACGCCCATCACGCGCCCTTCGCTGCCTACCGCCGCGCCATAGACCCACGGAATCCCGCGTTTCACCGCCACATCATTGATCAGGTACCGCGTCTCGACATTGTCCGTACCGTCCAGCATCAGATCCACCGGGGATTGGCTGTCCCCCCCCACCAGCTGCTCGATGTTTCCCGCGTGGACGTCGACGACCTGTGCATCGATCGTCACGGATGAGTTGATCCGGCGCAGGCGATTGGCCGCCGCGACCGCCTTGGGCAGCCCTTCCCGCGCGTCCTGCTCGTCGAAGAGGACCTGGCGCTGGAGGTTGCTCAGCTCAACGACGTCGCGGTCGGCAATACGCAGGAATCCCACTCCCGCTCGCGAGAGCTGCTCCGCCATGATCGTGCCCAGCGCTCCGCATCCCACCAGGAGCACGCGACCGGAGGCCAATCGCCGCTGGCCCTGCTGGCCAAGCTGCGGGAGGAGCATTTGCCGGTGATACCGATTCTGGTCTGACCCGTCGATGTCCATTACAATCCTTCGGTGGTGCGGCTATTATAGGGCCGCAGTCTGTGTCGGCGAGATGCGGTTGCGTCCCGCCGGCCGCTTGCCGCCGGACTTGTTCGACCGCCGCGTGACAGCCGTGGGCGGAGGCCCGCGGTGAACTCTTATTCTGAGGAGCATCATGCCCGTTGACACGCAACAGATCCTCGACGCCGCCGACAGCCTCGGCAAGCTCGTCGCCCAGCATCCAGCCATCGATCGCTACCACCAGGCCCAGAAGAGCCTCTCCGGCGACTCCAATGCGACGCGGCTCCTCAACGACTTCAACCGCCAGTTGATGACGCTTGCCCGGCAGGAGGAATCCGGCATGGCGGTCAGCGACGCCCAGCGTCACCAGCTTGAGAACCTGCAGTCGCAACTGGCCTCACACCTGAAGGTCAAGGCCTTGAACCTGGCACAGATGGAGTTCGTAGACCTGTTGCGTAAGGTGAACGACGCGATTCGGCGGCATGTCGCGGAGTCCGCTGGCGCCCCCGGCAACGGCGGCGCCGCTCCGGGACCGAGGGTGGTCGTGTAAGACAGCCCGAAGACGTCAGGTTGCGCCTCCCGCGGAACGGCCCATCGGGCTGAGGGACCAGGCACAAGATGCCCGCTGGGCTGTGTACGCGCACTGGGGGGCTGCGCGTTAGCGAAGGCCTGAGTCGGGGCGCGGCGAATGATGCTGAGGCACGGGGCGGGGGGACCGAAGAGCGGACCAGCCGGCGGTGAAGGCGGAATGGGCGCGCAGGGGTCGCGGGAGGGCTACGGCGCGAGTCTGCCGGGATGCGGCGTGCTTCGCCTTGAGGAGAGCGGCAGGTTTACCTATTATGCCCCTCCCAGTACCCCTGGAGAAGGAATAAGGTGCCATGGCCAATAGAGTCCACGTGACGATCGACGCCAACGAGGCTGCCGCTTCGGTAGCCCACCGTCTGAGTGAAGTTATCGCGATCTATCCGATCACCCCCTCTTCGCCGATGGGCGAGTTCTCTGACGAATGGTCGGCCCGCGGGCAGAGGAACATATGGGGCACGATACCGGATGTGATGGAGATGCAGTCCGAGGGCGGAGCGGCTGGCGCGGTGCATGGCGCGATCCAGGCGGGCGCGCTGAGCACCACTTTCACCGCCAGTCAGGGCCTGCTCCTGATGATCCCCAACATGTACAAGATCGCCGGCGAACTGACGCCGTTCGTGATGCATGTGACAGCGAGGACGCTGGCGACCCACGCGCTGTCGATCTTCGGCGATCACTCCGACGTCATGGCCTGCCGCCAGACGGGCTTTGCCATGATCTGCTCGAACTCGGTCCAGGAAGCACAGGATCTGGCGTTGATTTCCCACGCCGCGAGCCTGCGATCCCGCATCCCGTTCCTGCATTTCTTCGACGGGTTCCGGACCAGTCACGAAGTAGCGAAGATCGAGCGTCTGGGCGACGACGATCTGCGAGCGATGGTTCCCGACGACTTCGTGAAGCAGCATCGTCAGAGGGCGCTGTCGCCGGACCGACCGTTGCTCCGGGGGACCGCCCAGAACCCGGACACGTTCTTCCAGGCCCGCGAAGCCTGCAACGGTTTTTACGACGCGTGCCCGGGGATCGTGCAGGAGGTGATGGATCAGTTCGCGCAGCTGGTGGGGCGCAAGTATCGCCTGTTCGACTATGTCGGCGATCCCAAGGCCGATCGCATCATCGTGATGATGGGCTCAGGCGCCGAGGCCGCCGAGGAGACGATCGAGTGGTTGACGGCCCGGGGCGAGAAGGTCGGGATGGTCAAGGTCCGCCTGTATCGGCCATTCTCGGTCGAGCATTTCATTGCGGCGTTGCCGCAGACGGTCCGAGCGATCGCCGTTCTGGATCGCACGAAGGAGCCGGGTTCGCACGGCGAGCCGCTGTTTCTCGATGTGGTGGCGGCGATCGAACAGGCGCGGGCCAAGGGCACATTGCGATTGGCCTCGCAGCCGAGGATCGTGGCTGGCCGGTATGGCCTGGCGAGCAAGGAATTCACGCCCTCGATGGTCAAGGCCATCTTCGACGAGTTGGCCAAGCCGAATCCACGTCAGCAGTTCACGGTGGGCATCGTGGACGACGTGACGCATCTGTCCCTTCCGTACGACGCCGCGTTCAGCATCGAGCCGGACAGCGTCAAGCGTGCGGTGTTCTTCGGGCTGGGTGCTGACGGGACCGTCGGGGCAAACAAGAACTCGATCAAGATCATCGGCGAGGAGACCGACAACTACGCCCAGGGGTACTTCGTCTACGACTCGAAGAAGTCCGGGGCGATTACGATTTCGCACCTGCGGTTCGGCCCGCGGCCGATCCGATCGACCTACCTGGTCCAGCAAGCCCAGTTCGTGGCGGCGCACCAGTTCATCTTCCTGGACAAGTACGACGTGCTGAGCTACGCCGCCGACGGCGGGGTGCTCCTTTTGAACAGCCCGTTCTCACCCGAGGACACATGGAACCATCTGGCCAAGGAGATCCAGCAGCAGATCCTGCAGAAGAAGCTGAAGGTGTACCTGATCGACGCCTACAAGGTTGCGCGGGAGATGGGGATGGGCGTGCGCATCAACACCATCATGCAGACATGCTTCTTCGCGATTTCGGGCGTCCTCCCGCGCGATGAGGCCATCGAACAAATCAAGAAGGCGATCAAGAAGACCTACGGCAGGAAGGGCGAGGAGATCGTCAAGAAGAACTTTGCCGCGGTCGACGGCACCTTGGCCAACCTGCATGAGGCGAAGCTGGGGGCGACCGTGACGGCGACGCGGTCGCTGCCGCCGGTCGTCGCAGACGCAGCGCCCGATTTCGTGAAGCGGGTGACGGCGACCATGATTGCCAACAAGGGCGACCTGCTCCCCGTCAGCGCGTTTCCGGTCGACGGCACCTGGCCCATCGGCACGACCAAGTGGGAGAAGCGCAACATCGCACAGGACATTCCCATGTGGGACCCGGCGATCTGCATCCAGTGCAACAAGTGCTCGCTGGCGTGCCCGCATGCCGCGGTCCGGCCGAAGATGTACGACCCATCGTATCTGGCCAAGGCCCCGGCGACGTTCAAGTCGGTCGATTACAAGGCCCCGGATTTCAAGGGCAAAAAGTTCACGATCCAGATCGCCCCGGAGGATTGCACGGGCTGCGGCGTGTGTGTGACGGTGTGCCCGGCGAAGGACAAGACCAACCCCCGCCACAAGTCGCTTGACATGGCGCCCCAGGCGCCGCTTCTCGAAGCCGAGCGGGCGAATTTCGAGTTTTTCCTCGCTTTGCCGGAAGCCGATCGCGACAAGATCCGCATCGACGTGAAGGGTTCGCAGTTCCTCCAGCCCCTGTTCGAGTTCTCGGGCGCGTGCGCCGGCTGCGGCGAGACGCCGTACGTGAAGCTCGTCTCCCAGCTTTTTGGCGACCGGGCGATCATCGGCAACGCCACCGGCTGCTCGTCCATCTACGGCGGCAACCTTCCCACCACGCCCTACTGCACGAACGCCGAGGGACGCGGGCCCACCTGGTGCAATTCGCTCTTCGAGGACAACGCCGAGTTCGGCCTCGGCCTCCGTCTGGCTGTCGATAAGCACAATGAGCAGGCCCGCGAGTTGATACAGCTTCTTTCCGGACAGATTGGCGATACCCTCGTCCAGGAACTCCTGGCCGCCGATCAGTCCGGCGAAGCCGGCATCATGGCCCAGCGCAAGCGCGTGGCGGCTCTCATGCAGAAGCTGGCCACCATCGACTCGCCCAAAGCCCGCTGGCTGGAACTGCTCACCGACTATCTCGTCAAGAAGAGCGTGTGGATCTTCGGCGGCGACGGGTGGGCGTATGACATCGGCTACGGCGGGTTGGACCATGTCCTGGCGACCGGGCGTGATGTGAACATCCTCGTGATGGACACGGAGGTTTACTCCAACACCGGCGGCCAGCAGTCCAAGGCGACCCCCATGGGCGCGGCGGCGAAGTTCGCCTCCGCCGGCAAACGCACGCACAAGAAGGACCTGGGCCTCATGGCGATCGCTTACGGGAACGTGTACGTGGCGTCGGTCGCGTTCGGGGCCAAGGACCTCCAGACGGTCAAGGCGTTCCAGGAGGCCGAGAGCTATCCCGGCACATCGATCATCATCGCCTACAGCCACTGCATTGCCCACGGGTACGACTTGAGCCTGGGTACGGAACAGCAGAAGCTTGCAGTGGACACGGGCTACTGGCCGCTGTACCGCCACGACCCGCGTCGCGCTGCCGCCGGGCAGAACCCGTTCCAGCTCGATTCGACTACCCCGAAGGGCTCGCTGATGCAGTTCGTGAAAAACGAGACCCGCTTCCGCATGGTCGAGCAGCAGAACCCCGATCGGTTCAAGGACCTGATGGCCCGCGCGCAGGAGCATATCGGCAGCCGCTATGCGTTCTATGAGCAGCTTGCCAAGATCTCGTCGGGCACGAACGGCGGCGCCAAGACTGAAGAGGCTAAGTAGCGGCGATGTTGCGCCTCGACCCTTGGGGGCCGACGGCGATGATCTCTCGAGATCGCAGAGTTATCCGTACCGGAGCGTATATGGACCTTTCAACGAATTACATGGGCCTGCGGCTGTCGAGCCCGCTCATGCCGGGCGCGTCGCCGCTCGTCGACAACATCGACGGCGTGAAGCGATTGGAGGACAGCGGGGCCGGCGCCATCGTCATGCACTCGTTGTTCGAGGAGCAGATCGCCGGCGAGCAGCTCGGCACGATCTACCAGATGGAGATGTACGCCGACTCGTTCGCCGAAGCCCAGTCGTACTTCCCCGATCCCAAGGATTTCGCCTTGGGCCCCGATCAGTACCTGGAGCACATCCGCCGCATCAGGCAGGCCGTGAAGATCCCGGTCATCGCGTCTCTGAACGGCACGACGCTGGGCGGCTGGATCGACTATGCCAAGCAGATCGCCCAGGCGGGCGCCGATGCGCTGGAGCTGAACGTATACCACGTCGCGACGGACCCTGCCGAGACGAGCGAGCAGCTCGAGCAGCGCGTTCTGGACGTTGCCCGCAACATCCGCAACGCGATTGCCATCCCGCTGGCCGTCAAGCTTTCGCCGTTCTTTTCGTCGCTGCCGAATCTGTGTTGCCGGCTGGACGACATGAAGGTGGATGGTCTGGTCCTCTTCAACCGCTTCTATCAGCCGGACATCGACCTGGATCTGCTAGAGGTGGTTCCGAAGCTGGCGTTGTCCGATCCGTCGGAGCTGCTGTTGCGGCTGCGCTGGCTGGCGATTCTGTCGCCGCACGTCCAGGCGTCGCTGGCGGTGAGCGGCGGGGTCCACAGCGCGGCCGATGCCATCAAGGCCATCATGACCGGGGCCTCGGCAGTGCAGATGGTGTCGGCGCTTCTGCTGCAGGGTCCGCAGCACCTGGCGACCGTCCTGGCTGACATGAAGGCCTGGATGGAGCAGAACGAGTACTCATCGATCCGCCTGATGCAGGGAAGCATGAGCCTCAGCCGCTGCCCCGATGCGCACGCGTTCGAGCGAGCCAATTACATGCGCGTCCTTCAGAGCTGGCGGGGATCGCTCGGCGCTTCGCAGGCAGACAACTGATCGCTCGGCGCATTCCATCTTGTCAGAGCATGTTTTCAGGCGGCGGTCCTGCGGGCCGCCGCCTTCGTCTTGGCGGTCTGCCGTCATCGGCCCGCCGCGAGTCTTACACACGCCGATCCACCGCCGGCCGGCCCATCGAGTGATACTCGAACCCGGCCTCTTTCATCATCTCGGGATGCAGGCAGTTCCGCCCGTCGAACAGCACCGGCCGCTTCATGACCGCCGCCACTTTCTCGTACGACAGCGTGCAATACTGCGGCCAGTCCGTGAGAATCGCCACGGCATCCGCGTCTGCCGCGGCCGTCATCGGATCCTCGCACCACTCCACCCGATCCCCGAAGACGCGCTTCATGTTCGGAATTGCCTTGGGGTCGGTCGCCCGCACGTACGCCTGGGCATCGAGCAGGTAGCGGATGATGTCGATGGCGGGGGACTCGCGTATGTCGTCCGTTTCCGCCTTGAAGGCCAACCCCCACACGGCGATCTGCGCCTGCTGGATAGGTCGGCCCAGCTTCGCCACCAGTTTCCGGAAGAACCTGGTCTTCTGTCCGCTGTTGACCGCCAGGATTGCGCGTACAAACAGGCTTTCATGCCCCACATTGCGGCTGATGTGCTCCAGGGCCGCCACGTCTTTCGGGAAACACGAGCCCCCATACCCGACCCCTCCCTTGAGGAACCACGGCCCAATGCGGTGGTCGAGTCCCAGCGCCTGCCGCATGGCCTCGATGTCCGCCCCGTAGCCCTCGCAGAGAATCGTCATCTCATTCATGAACGAGATCCGCGCGGCGAGCATCGCATTGGCCGCGTACTTCGTCAGTTCCGCCGACTCCCAGTTCATCGTCAGGAAACTCTCGGGGCGCTGGATGACCGGATCGTAGAGGCGCCGCATCATCCGCATCGCATCAGGGCTTTCGGTGCCGATCACGATCCGCTCCGGCTCCAGGAAGTCCTTCACCGCCGAACCTTCGCGCAGAAACTCCGGATTGTCCACGACCTCGATGTTCGCCTTCGTTTTCTCACGGAGGATTCGGGAGACCCTGCGGCTCGTCCCCGGGGGCACCGTGGATTTCACCACGACCGGCATCATGTGACCCCCGATCCGACCCTGCAGCGCCTCGCAGAGTTCTGCGACGGCGTCATCCAGGTAGCTCAGATCGACCGTGCCGTCCGGCTTGGGAGGCGAGCCCACGCACAGGAACACCATTTCTGCATCGCGCACCGCCGAACTCACGTCACCCGCGAAACGGAGCCGGCCAGCCCTGCACTGTTCCTTCATCAGGTCCGCCAACATCGCCTCGAAAATCGGGCAGTGTCCTTCCTGCAGCGTCTTGAGCTTCTGTGCATCCTTCTCCACCCCCCGCACCATGTGCCCGATGCTCGCCAGACACGTCGCCGTCACCAGCCCCACGTACCCACACCCAATGATCGTCACTTCCATACATGAACCCTTCCCAGCCGCCAGCCGTAACGCCCCGGCTGACGTCCTGTGCGCCGGCCGTTCAGACCTCGGTGTTCTCCCGGTTGTCCGCCAGCGCGATCGACGGCGTTTCGCGTGGTCCTTGCGGCTCCCCCGGGGGTCCGAGCGAAGCGGCGGCCGCCGCGATCTCCGGGCCAGTCTCCACTCGCTCGTGCACCATTCCCATTTTGTACGCCGCCACGATGATCGATCCGAACACCACCAGATAAATCCCCACCGCATACCGCGTTCGCGTGAACACGATGGCCGCGCCCAGCAGGACGAAAATGACGGACAGCCCGTAACTGATGACCACCGTCTGCTTCACGGAGAATCCTCTGGCGACCAACTGGTGATGGAAATGATACCGGTCGGCGCTGAAGATCGGCCGCCGGTTCACCCAGCGGCGCACCAAGGCCAGCGCCGTGTCGAGGATGGGCAGCGAGAACATCACCATCGACGCCAGGAACCACTTGAAGTGCCCCTCCGAGGCAAACAGGATCATCATGATGGCGCAGACGAACCCCAGGAACATGCTCCCCGTGTCGCCCATGAAGATGGACGCGGGGTTGAAGTTGAAGGGCACGAACCCCAATACCCCCCCCAACAGGGCCAGCCCCAACACCACGCGCATCGCGTCCTGGTTGGCGTTCATCGCCCCGCTCACCATCGCCAGATTCACTGCCAGGAAGAGGAACCCCGCGGCGACGACGGCGGTGACCCCTCCGCACAGCCCGTCGAGCCCATCCATCAGGTTCGTCGCATTGCAGCAGACCACCACCAGCACGATCACGAAGACGACGCTGACCGCCTCGACGATCCAGTGCTGATAGAGCTGCGTGACATGCTCCGGGGGGATATTCGGGATGCCCAGGTAATGGCTGGTGCGTATGAGAATCGGCCCCATGAAAATCCACGCGCACTTGCGCCCCAGCCCCGTCGCGACGAGGCACAACGCCGCCGCCACCTGTCCCGCGATCTTCATCCACGGGCTCATCCGCACGACGTCGTCCCACAACCCCAGCAGGACGATCGCGCACGCCGCCACCACGACGCTGAAGTTGACCAGCAGGTACTGCGGCATCCCCTCCTCAACGCGGTGCAGCCGCAGGAACTGGCTGATCGCCAGTCCGCTCATCCAACCGAGAAAGACCGCGACGCCGCCGAGGTACGCCACCGGCTTGGAATGCATCTTCCGCAGCTCGTCCGGCTCATCGATGATCCCGTAGTGGATGGCAATCGTCCGCAGCACCGGCGTCAACAGAAAAGACACGATGTACGCCGCGTAGAAAACGAAGACGTACGGCGACAGCACCTGGTCAACCGAGAAGTACTTAAGACCCACGAGAGATTCCGCCGCAAGCAGACCGCTCATATCCCATCATCCCGCGCCGCGCTTATACACGGCAACAGCAAGCTGATGCTGCGTCAGCCCGCCAACACAAGATCCCATATGCAGTGTGCCTGGTTTGGGCAACCGCCGCCCTACATTACTCGACCCAAACGGCCACTCTCTGCAGTACCTTCTGCTGTCGCGACTCTACGGCCAGTTCCCAGCGACCTGATACGCGGCCGATAACCATCCCCGGGGCCGGCAGGCCGCTGCTTCCGTTGGCCCACAACCTCGGCTTGGCGCTACCTAACATACACTTTCAACCTGTTTCCCGCCAGCCGGCGTTACGCAGAATCAAGCGCCAGCCGACTGCCGCGCCCGTTTACGTCCCCCCCTGGCAATGAATCAGGCTGCCCCGTAAGGAGCAGCCCGCTTGTGTTTTTTCCCTCTCCTGGCGGACGCCGCTATGCCCGCCGTGCTTGTTCTCGCGGTCGCCGTTGCCCAGAGCGGCCCCTGCATCAAAACGCCCGTAGGGGCTGGCGATCTCCGGATTGTGAACGGCATAGAACGACCCCGTCGGATTCGCCTCCAGTGTCGCGGTCGCTTCCCCCAGAACGTTCAACACGAAGCCCGTCAGATAACCGCCGCTTTGCGGGTCCGATGTGTTGGTCAACCGAATGCTCGCCTCACCCGTCCCGGTGGCCGGGTTGTACTGATACGCCACGTTGCCCGTGAACGCACCCCACCCCCTTCGCCTGCGATCGCAACCGAATCCGCCAGCGCCTGTGCGTCAGCGGTCGTGAACACCGCAAACACGAGAAGCCGCGCGACACGCACGATGCCGTTCGAAGCCTGCCCCGAGCGTAGCATTCCCATAGGCTCTCCTGGAAACGTGGTGCCGCCGCCGGCACGTCGCCAGACGGCTGCACGACACCCCATTGCCCTCATCATGGCGGTACCGCGCACCCGCGCCGCCGCACCAAGACAGCACAGGCCGCCATCGCTTCGGCTCAGCGACGCGCTTCCCGCCGCTCGATTGATATAGGATATGTTCCGCGGTTGATGCCAGGCGAACATGCGGTCTGATAAACACCGGCTGTCGGACGAAACGGCCCCCGCGGCAGCGGGCGACCCGCGTGTTCTCAGTCCACTGGCTCCGGCAGCGGCGTCTCCATCGGCCACCGCCACAGCAGCCGCAGTCGCCAGTGATCATCGTCGCGCACGGGATAATCCAGGCGATGATGTGCCCCACGCGACTCGCTGCGCGTATAGGCCGCCATCGTGATCAACGCGCATGCCGCCAGCATGTTCTGTATCTCCCACCCGGCGACCGCCGATGGTCCGAGAACCTGCGGGTCAAACACCTTGTCCATCACGTAGCGGCTCCAGAAGGCGATGATCTCGCGCGTCTCGCTGAGCCGATCCCCCGTCCGCTCGATCCCGATGTTTCGCCACATCACGCTCCGCAGGCTGCTCGTCACGTCGGTGATGTCCAGCTCCGTGCGCGTCGACGGCGGTATGCGGTGCTCCAGCGACTGCGGAAACTGGATCCTGTCAGCGGCGGCCGCCTGCCCGGCGTGCTCCCCGGCCCGGGCCCCGAAGGCCAACCCCTCCAGCAAGGAATTGCTCCCGAGCCGGTTGGCCCCGTGCAGCCCCGAACAGGCCGCCTCTCCCACCGCGTAGAGACCCTTGAGGCTGGACCGCCCCATCTCGTCGGCATCGACGCCCCCGATCATGTAGTGCGCCGCCGGATGGACCGGAATCAGATCCTTCGACAGATCGATGTCGAACTGGTCACACAGCCGCGCCAACTGCGGGAACCTCGCCCGGAACTTCTCCGTGGGCAGGTGCCGGACATCCAGGTAGACGTTGGTGTGGTTCGTCTTGCGGATCTGCTCGATGATCGCTCTGGCGACGACGTCGCGCGGCGCCAGCTCCGCCATCGGATGGCAATCCGGCATGAACCGCTGCCCCTGACGATCCACGAGGTATGCCCCCTCCCCGCGCACCGCCTCCGTGATCAGCACGCGGTTCGACCCTGCGACGTACAGCGTGGTCGGATGGAACTGCACCATTTCCATGTCCTGCAGCGTCGCGCCAGCGCGCCACGCCATCGCGTGCCCGTCGGCCGTCGCGATCTTTGGATTGCTCGACTCGCGGTAGAGCTGGCCAGCGCCTCCCGTAGCGATGATGGTCCGCTTTGCCCAGATCAGGTTCACCTGCCCGTTGATCATCGCCAGCGCACCCAGGCACCGGCCTTCATCCGTGACCAGGTCGATCACGAAACTGTGCGGCGAAGTCCGGATCGATTCCCGAGCCTGCACCGCGCTGATCAGCGTTTTGGCCACTTCCTTGCCCGTAGCGTCGCCGTCAGCGTGCACGATCCGCGCGAAGCTATGCCCCCCCTCACGTGTGAACGCCAGGCCGTGCGCATTGCCCGCCTGCTTGTCCAGGCGTCCCCCCCACTTCAGCAGCTCGAGCACGCGCTGCGGCCCCTCCTTGATCACGATTTCCACCGCTTTGTGATCGCACAGCCCCGCGCCCGCCGACTCCGTGTCCTTCACGTGCAGTTCGTAGCTGTCCGCCGGCTGCAGCACCGCCGCGATGCCGCCCTGCGCGTACCAGGTGTTCGATTGCTCCAGCGCATCTTTAGCCAGCACCAGGCAGTCCGCATGTTCTGACGCCGCGATCGCCGCGCGCAACCCCGCCACGCCCCCGCCGATGATCAACACATCCGTCACCTGCTGCGGCAACCGCGCAGCCTTGAACGGAATCAGGTAACGACGCTGAGTAAGAGGCTCGAACATATCACCTCGTTTGCGGTCGCTGATTCCCGATTCCGGCCGAAATGCGCGCGACATTCCGCGACGACCATCGAGAATCAGAGATCTAAAATGCCATCACCCTTCACGCGTGACGATCCGGTAATCCCCGCGCTCGCCAACGCCACGCAGCGGATAGTCCTTACGCAGCGGGTGGCTGCCGAATCCGTTCCACGTCAGGATCCGCCGCAGGTCAGGGTGGCCCGCGAACACGATCCCGAACATGTCATACACCTCTCGCTCCATCCACTCGGCGCCCGGCCACACGCAGCACACGCTCTGTAGCCTCAACCCCGGGTCGCCCTTCTCCAGAGCTTCCTCGTCACGCAAGGCGCCGCCCGGAGAGGTCTGGCGCGTGGGGTCGAGGAACACCTTCAGCCACAGGCGATTGTTGTTCGCGACGCTCAGCAGCCCGTAATTCACCGCAAAGCGGTGCTCCGCACCGGGGAATCCGAGGTAATCCACCCCATTGAGCTCAGAGAGCATCTCGTACCGCAGGGCCGGCTCGTCCCGCAGAAACGTGCAGATCGCCACGATCTTCTCCCGCGGCACCACCACCGTCACCATGTCGCGGAACTGGCCCGCCAGCAGCCGCGTGTCCGCGAATGCCGCCTTGAGCTTGGCCAGTGCAGGATGATCAATCGTACGGGGCATCTGTCCTCTCGATTGCCGAAGTTGTCTATTGTTGAACGCCCCCATCCCGCCGTCAAGCCATCGCCGTTTCTCTGGCCGCCTTGCTGCTCACGTAAACAGTGTGAATGACGGCCTGCGACCGGCTGCCCGCGAAGTTGTCGTCGCCGACGTATTCGGCACGGATCGAATGCCGTCCCACGCCCAGCGACCTGGCATTCCATTTCGCGATCCCATTCTTGAGCAACCTGCGCCCAAGGACGGTCTGGCCATCACGGAAGATGACCCTCCCGGTCGGCATGCCCTGATCTCCTGTGCCGACCGCCGCCCGGAAAGTCACCGCCTTGCCCCAGACCGACGCGCCGGCCGAGGCCGCCACGTCAACACTTGTCGGCACGGTGCCCCGGACGGTCTGCCAGCGGTAGCTGGCCACCTCCGGCGCCGTCCGACTGATGGTTCGCGCCACGTCCGCCACCCCGGCCAAGCCCGTCGGCACGCCCCGATACTCCACGTCCGGGTTGGAAAAGTACGCAATCGTCTGCCCCGGATCGTACGCCATGATGTCGTGATACTCGATCCCATCCGCCGTAAAGCGGTACCCATAGGAGTAAGCGAACACACCCGGCTCGTCCGAGTTCTCGACGTCGTGCGTCCCCCCGAAGTTATGCCCCAGTTCGTGCGCCAGGGTGTATGTCGGCGCCCCCGCCTGATCGATCAGCACCACCGAGAACCCAAGCTCGTCGTTGCTCCGTGCGCCCAGGCGCTCGAGAGAATACGCCATGCCGCCCCAATCGCCCTCCACCTCGAACAGCGCCACCACATCCGCGCCGTAGCGGTCCCGCAGCGCATCCACTTCGTCGATGTATCCGTCGTTCGGCGTTGCCAGCCGTGCCAGGTCCCTTTCGATCCGCCGCGATTCCCGATAGGCAATCTGCCCTTCGTAAACCAGCCTCACGCTCACGGCGATCTGGCTGTTTATCATCGCCTTGTTCGTGTCCCCAACGGCCTGGGCGATGGCCTCGCGGACCGCTTCACGGTCGCCCATGGCCACTCGCGCCTGAGGCGTGTACAGCGCCATCAGATCCACCACCGTCGCTGGGGTCATCGTCACGCTCGCCGCTGCCGATGTGCCGCCGAGGCACGACTTGTCCCCGTTGTACACCGCTGTGATGGAGTGCCGGCCACCGCCCAGCGAGCTGGCTGTGAACGATGCCGTCCGGTTGATGAGCCTGGTGTAACCCAGCAATGCGGCGCCTTCCATGAACAGCACCCAGCCCGTTGGCGCGCCGATCCACTGCTCTGGCGTACGCACCCTCACCAAGAAGCTGACGCTTTGCCCCACCGGCATCGACGACGCGGACGCCTCAAAGGTCGTCGTTGTCACGCAGCGGGCCACATCGAGCCTCACCGCCGCTGAAACGCTCCCCGCATAGTCCGGGCTACCCCAGTATTTGCCGCTGATCACATGCCGTCCGCCCGTCAGGTCCTGGGTAGCCAACTCAGCCTGGCCATTGACCAGTTGCCCGTTGCGCAGCTTCCTCTTCCCATCGTAAAGGGTAACCCAGCCGCTGGGGGCAACCCCATTGTGCGCTGGCGGGCGCACAGTGATGGTGAACGTGGCCGTGGCTCCCACGGTGGACCGCGCCGACGCTGCAACGACGGCCACCACCGTCGGAGCAGGTGTCACAGCCAGTTCGACGGGCCCTTCGCTGCCCGCAAACGCGCCGTCACCCTCGTAGATCGCGACGATGGTGCGGTTGCCGCCCCCCACCGCCGCCGTTGTCAGTACCGCCCGGCCGTCCGGCCCCACCGCGGCAGCTCCCAGCACCGCGCCGTCGTCATCCACAAACCTGCATGTCCCGGCGGGCACGCCCAAACTGGCGCTGACGGTCGCCGTCAATGTGACCGCATCTCCGAACCGAATGGTCTGTGCCGACGAGGCGAGGGTGGTGTTGGTCGCCGCCCGGACCGTCTGCGCCAGCACGTGCTGGCCATCCGCGGCCATGGCCACCACGCCGCCTCCGGCATCGACCACCTCCGCAGGCGCAAAGTCGCCCCCCGGGCTGATGTCCTTCACCAACCCGATCGCCGACAGCAACCACCGGTCCTCCAACTGCTCGATGCACACGATCACGATAACTCCTGGTCATCGAGCGTCATGTGTTTCGACGCCCGCCTCCGTCCGTCAACGATAAACTACGAACAGGCTCTTCGCGGCCCTCACAAGCCCTACAGACTCCATCCCTCCCTGTACTTGTAGTGCAGATGCTCGTTGGCCTCCGGCACGTTCGTCACTTTCAGACTCGGCCCGTCCCATTGAAGCTTCTTCCCCCCCGCGCGCAACGACACGTTCCCCAGCAACAGCGCCTCCGTGACGATCGCCGAAAACTCGAAATTCGCGCCCGCCGGCTCGCCGCCCCTGCACGCCCGCAGCCATTCCTCATGATGCCCGATCGACGCCGGAATCCTCCTCGGCGGCCGCTTGTACGCCTGCATCTTCGCCTCTGGGATGATCCGCGGGCTGTCGCCCGTGAACGCCGTCGTCAACACGCCTTTGTCCCCCACATAGTATGCCCCTTCGTCGCCGAACGTACGATCGTCCTCCAGATCCCTCGGCCGCGGCGGCCGAAGCCCGCCATCGTACCACTTCAACGTCACCGGCGGCATCGAGCCTCGGGCCGGGAACTCCCACGTCATCAGCGACGCATGCGGATACGTCTCCTTGCTCCACACCGGCCGATCCCACATCTTCTTGGCAAACCCCGACCCGCACGCCTCCACGCTCGTCGGATATTTCAGGCTCAGTGCGCGGAATACCGTATCGAACGCATAACACCCCATGTCGCCCAGCGCGCCCGTCCCGAAATCCCACCACCCGCGAAACACCAGCGGCAAGTAGGCAGGGTGATACGGCCGCTGCGGCGCCGGCCCGAGCCATAAGTCCCAGTCCAGCGTCGGCGGCACCGGCGGTGTCTCCGTCGGCCGGTCGATCCCCTGTGGCCAGAATGGCCGATTCGACCACACGTGTACCTCCCGCACCCCGCCGATCGCACCGTCCTCAATCCACTCCCGCAGAACCCGCGGCCCCTCGCCCGCCTGGTTGGCCGTACCAAGCTGCGTCGCCAGCTTCCTCTCCCGCGTCGCCTCCGCCAGCTTCCTCGCCTCATACACCGTGTGCGTGAACGGCTTCTGGCAATACACATGCTTGCCCGCCTTCAGCGCCGCCATCGACACCACGGCGTGGCTGTGATCCGGAACCACGATCAACGCCGCGTCAAGGTCCTTCTGGGCCGCCAGCAGCTCCCGGAAATCCCTGTACGCAACGCAGTCCTTGTTCGCGTACGTCCTGTTGACGGCGTCGCGCGCCGCGTTCCGCTTGGTCTCATCCACGTCGCACACCGCCACCACGCGCACCTGCGCCTTGTCCAGAAACGTCTTCATGTCCCGGCTGCCCTGGTCCCCCACGCCAATGGCTGCCAGCGTGATCTTCTCGCTCGGCGGCGTCTGCCCCTGCGCCCCCAGCACGCGGCTTGGCACAATGCTCACCGCCGCTGCCGCCGCCGCGCACGCCACGAATCCTCGTCGGGAAACCGCCGGCGACGCTGCTGCCTTCTTGCCTTCGCGCTGATCCATCGCTGCCTCCGTTTTCAGTCCTTGTACGGCACCGTTCCCGACGCGTCCGTCACGTAGTTCCATTTCCTGATGTAATGCTCCGCCGGCTCAAACTCATCGCGAACCTCGCGCAACTTCGCCTGCAGCCGACCTTCCAGCTCCGCCTGCAGCAACGAGTGTCGCTTCTGATTGCACAGGTTCCCCAACTGATAAGGGTCGCGCTCGTCGTCGAACAGCAGCCACGGCCCCTTCAAATCGCGCACATAAGTGTACCGCGCCGTCCGCACCCCGCGGTACTCCCGCCCACCTTTGTCTCTCGTCCATTCGCCGAACGGCGCATAGCACGCGATCAGCGCTGCTCCGTCGCCGAGCGCGGCTCCACCCCTGACATGCCCCGAGAAATCCAGTCCCTCCACCGTCCGGGGAATCTCGATCCCGCACAACCCCAACAGGGTCGGCATGATGTCCGGCGTGCCGATCGGCACGGAGATGTCCCGGCGTTCCTTGCACACCCTCGGCCAGTGCACGATCAACGGCACCAGCACTGACTCGTCATACGGCTTCTGCTTCCGGCTTAACCCCTGCGAGCCCAGCATGTCCCCGTGGTCCGAGGTGAACACGAAGATCGTGTCATCCTCCAGCCCGTTGTCCCGCAGTGTGTCCCAAAGCGTCCCCACGCATTGGTCAAGCGCCGATATGTGGGCGTAGTAACCCGCCAGGTCCCGCCGCGCCTCGGCCGCTTTCTCCGGCGGCACGTTCTGCCGCACGACCATCCGCTCAGGTTGATACATGTCCCGCGACTGCTTCGGCGCGGTGTTGTACGGGTTGTGCGGCGGACCCCACGACAGCACCAGAGCAAACGGCCCCTTCCCCGCATGGTCGCGAATGTACTGATGCGCCTCCCGAGTCTGGGCAACCGCATCGTAGCCCTCCCATTGGAGTTTCGTGTCCTCGTCGCCGTAGTAGAACGACCGGTTATAGTCGTGCGTGCACTCGAGAACCTTCCAGAACTCGAAGCCCTGCCGGCGCTGCCGCGAAATGAAGCTCGAACGCCCGTGCCCGTCCAGGTGCCACTTGCCGATGTACCCCGTCTGGTACCCGGACCGCCCGAACGCCCCCGCCAACGACACCGCCTCGTTGTTCAGACAGACATCGTTGAGGAAAACCCCGTGCGTGTGCGCGTATTGCCCCGTCAGCAGGCTCGCGCGATACGGCGAACACACCGGGCACGTCGACACCGCCGTGTTCATCACCACGCTCTGCCGCGCCAACCGATCAAGCACCGGCGTCCGAACGTTCGGATCACCCGCATACCCCGTCGCCTGCGCACGCCACTGGTCGGCAAAGACGAGAACCACGTTCGGCTTACGTTTGGCCTCCCGCGAGCCCGCCCGCACCACAGGCGCCGACCACGCCGCCGCTGCCGCGGCTAACTGCCCCGCAACTCGCAAAACGCCTCGCCGGCTGATCGATTCCGTGTTCTTCATGATCATCGCCATCCCGATCGCCGCGACGAAGCGCCCCGGGAAAGCGCCTCGTCTCGAACCACGACAAGCCAATCAAGTACGGCCTATGTTCGGGCTGTTGAAAACCTCGCCTTTTTTTGGCCACGACAGCCCGATCGACTATGCTTCCCGGCGTCGGCGGACTTCCCCGAAGAAGGCTCCCCCCTCCTTCTTCACCCGCCGACGTTTTTCTGCGCCCAACTCAGGACCTCGCCTACTCCGGCAGCTTCAGGTCCACAGGCTTCACGCCCTTCTTGTGCCCGCCGCCCCCGATCGGCGTCGGTTTGTACTCGCCGACGATATCGACCTTCGCTCTGGCAGGAATCTTGCCATCCATGCCCATCGCCCAGTAGCTGGCGTTGACCATCAGCCGCCGGAAACCCTCGCTCAGGAAATCCCCCCCATGGCCCATCGTCGTGCAGAACACGCGCGCCGCCTTGCCTTCCGACCCCGTGTACGTCTTGATCCAAGCCACCGGCACCAGTTGCTTCTTCTCATTGGGCTTGTCCGTCGGGTTCATCCCCACCAGCGTCTGCCCCATGATCACCGGCTTGCAGTCGCCCAGAAGCGTCGTCAGCGAATAAACGTCCGACGGCCCCCAGATGTCCTCGCAGCCCCTGACGATCGGATTGCTCTCCATGCCCTTGGCAATCAGGCCTCGCGTGCTCTCCTTCTGATGCTCGCCATAATGGTTGATCCACGTCTCCCCGAACACCTGCCTGCCGTACCCGCCCTTCGTCTCGCCCCCGGCGTTGAAGGTCCACTTCGCATACGGCCCGTTCTTATATTTCTGGAAGTTGAACGCGTGCGTCGACGTCCGCAGCCCGATGATCGGCTTGCCGGAGTTCGTGTAGTCCATGATGAGCTTCATCTGATCGTCCGGCAGATCGCGGAAGCGGAAGAACATGATCATCAGATCCGCTGTCTTCAGCGCCTCCAGCCCAGGCATGTTGTCCTGAGTTGTCGGATCGATCTCGCCGCTCTCTTTATTGGTCGCAAACAGCACCGTGCACTTGAAGCCGTGATGCACCGCCAGGATTCGGCCAAACTGCGGGATCAGCTCCTCCGAGCGGTACTCGTCATCGCCCGCCATCAGGACGATGTGCTTGCCTTTGCCCGGCCCTTCTTTGCCTTCGTAGACGATCCCGGCCTCGGCGGCCATCGCCGCACCAGCCAGCAGGCCCAGGCAACCCACGAAAACCAACGCGTTCAGCTCTCGCATGACTTTGCTCCTTTCAGAGTCCCTCGCCTGACCCTGATATTCCTCGTTCCAGCCCGGCAGAGCGTAACCTCCCGCCAGCCGCCCGACAACCGCAACGCCCCCTCGGAACCCCGTGACAACGATCACGGACCTGCTATTGTTGCCGGCTCGCATAAGCCTGTTCACGGAGGCTCCTGAGCATGTCGTTTACACATTCACTATTACCCGCTTGCGCCCTGCTCGTGGCCGCCGCCGCTTCGTGCGCCGCCGCGCCCCGCGTCGTCGAAAAGCTCGACATCGCCCCCGTCTGGGCCGGCCACCCCGTCCCCTTTGACCTGCTCACGCACGCCCCCTGGCAGTTCGTCGCCTACTACGACGCCGACCGCCGCATGACCGTCGCCTGGCGGCGACTCGGCTCCGATCAGTGGTTGTACACGGTCTTGCCTTCGTCCATCGGATGGGACAGCCATAATTACATCACGATGGCGGTCGACGACGACGGCATCCTTCACCTCTCCGGCAACATGCACTGCGCGCCGCTGCTCTACTTCCGCTCGGCCAAGCCGTTCGACCCGGCGACGTTCGAACGACTCCCAGCCATGGTCGATCGCGATGAGAAATCGTGCACCTATCCGCGGTTCTTCCGCGGGCCGGCCAACGAATTCATCTTCACCTACCGCGACGGCCGCAGCGGATCGGGCAACCAGATCTACAACGTCTACGACCGCCCAACGCGGACCTGGCGCCGGCTGCTCGACAAGCCGCTGACCGACGGACAGGGCAGGATGAACGCCTACCTCAACGGCCCCCTCCGTGGCCCCGATGGCTATTTCCACCTCTGCTGGGTCTGGCGCAACACCCCGGACTGCGCCACCAACCACGACCTCTCCTACGCTCGCAGCAAGGATCTCGTGCACTGGGAAACCTCCGCCGGCAAGGCGATCGAGTTGCCCATGACCGTCGACAACGCGGAGGTTGTCGATCCGGTGCCCCCCGGCGGCGGCATGATCAATGGCAACACCATCATGGGCTTCGACAGCCAGAAACGCCCGGTCATCTGCTACCACAAGTTTGATGAGGAGGGCAAGACGCAGCTCTACGCCGCGCGGTTTGAGCAAGAGCGATGGAACAGCCGGCCGGTAACGCGCTGGGATTACCGATGGGAGTTCAATGGCGGCGGGACGATCGTCTTCGAAATTCGTCTCGGCACGCTCACGGTCGAGCCGGATGGATCGCTGGGACTGTCATACAGACACGCGAAGTACGGCTCGGGGACGATCAAGCTGGATGAGAAGACCCTGGCGCCAATCGGGCAGGCCGCCCGGGTGCGCGCGTGGCCGGCGGAACTGGACAAGGTCGAATCCGACTTCCCCGGTATGCTCGTCCAGTGGCGGCGGGATGCGGGGAGCGGCTACGTCATGCGATGGGAAACGCTGGGCATCAACCGCGATCGGCCGCGGGAGACATCTTGGCCGCCGCCGTCCATGCTGCGGCTATACAAGATCCAGAGTACACCGGGCGAGTGATGCGTGTGGCGAGTGCTCCGTCCTTGTAGATACCCTTGCCCTGTACCCATGGCACCTTATTGCTCCATCGCCTCGCTCTTCCGCGTCCAGTCATTCCCGATCTTCTCCAACTCGAACTGCCCGTCCCTAAGCCCCTGGTTCACCTGCACCGCCGGCAATTCGGTCGTGCGAACCTCGGTTGCGTTCGGGTCGATCGTCTCGATCCGCCGCGGGAAGTCCGTCTTCAGATCCACCCATACGTCGATCGTCTTGAACTTCCGCTCGAACTGCGTCCCTGCCTTGGGCACAAGCTGAACGTGCACCGTGCCCGCCGGGTCTTCCTTGGCCGCCTCAATCTTCTTCACATCGAAACTCTTGAGGACCTCCGCCCGCGGCTGGCCGACCGGCAGCGGGAACGGCCCCTCCCCGAGCTTCAGCAGGTCGATCTTCTGTCCGGGCTTCAGCACCTGCCGATCCACCTGGATCTTGCGTTTCCAGTCCCGCTCAATCAGCCAGCCGTCCTCCAACAGGTATTCCAGTTTCGATTCCTTGTCGACTTTCTTGCCGACCTCCCTGGTGTCGAAAATCACGCGCATCCGCGCATCGCCCTGCCCCTTGGCCTGGTAGTACACCTTCCCGCTCAGCGTCGTTTTCCCGCTGCCAAGCATGTCCGTTGTCGACAGGCTGACGTCTCCCGAGAAGTCTTTCAATCCGATCCCGCTCGCATGCAGCGCATCGAGAACCTGCTCGACGGAGGAACCGGCGTCAATCGCGGGCACAGGCGTCTGCGCCGCAACCCACGACCAGCCAAGGAGTACCATCACGCAAGCTGCAATCCATCTTCTCATACATCACCCCAGAGCATCCAGGCCTATAGACACTCATGCCCGCCACTCGTTGGGCCGCCGCATCACGGCAGTTGTGCATAGCGCGACGCCACGCTGATATAGCGCATCCGGGTCTCGTACAGGGCCGCGTCAAGCATGTGCTGCTCTTCCGGGGTCAGGTTGCTCTTCGTCTTCTCCTCCAGCATCGCCAGCGTGTCGACGTGGTGCTTGGCCATGTCCAGGTCCATCACCGACTGTCCTGCGCGGGTGTTCAGCTCGCCAAGATAGAAGAGCGTCTGCGTGACCAGCGACTGCACGAGCGTCTCAATGCTGGCGGGCGGCGTCTCGCGGCGTTGCCCCCCGGCGCCCGCTCGCTCGGGCGCCCCTCCCGCGCCAGCCACGGCCGCTCCTGTGCCCCCCACCACGCCCACCGGACCGGTCGCGGGCCCGGCGCCGGCCACCGCTTTGCGCGCCTGCTCTTCCTGTTCCGCCAGCCGCTTCTTCTCTTCCTGCGCCTGCTTTTTCCAGTCGCTGTCAATACGCAAGGACGATTTATCCTCAGCCATACACTACTCCTCAACGTGGCACCAGGCAGGACAGGCTATTTGCAAACAAGCCTTGGATGGTTACATTAGCATGGCTCACGATGGCGGGATAGGCCCCCATCGCCGCTTTGTTCTTGAAGCACCTGCAAGACCCGCGAGGTCGGCTGGTACCCCAGCACGCCCCACCGGTTCTGTGAAAGGCTCGTAGAGGATTGTCATGGCCGAGAACCAGAGTGATGCCGCCGTCGAGGAGTTGCCCTACACCGTCCGCATCGAGGACGCCGGACCCGCCACCAAGAAGGTGTTCGTCGAGGTCCCCAAAGAGGAAGTCGCCAAAAAAATCGCCGAGCAGTTCAAAGAGCTGCGTCAGGAAGCGGCCATTCCCGGCTTCCGCAAGGGTCATGCCCCCCAGAAGCTCCTGGAGAAGCGATTCAGCAGTGACGTTAAGGAGCAGGTCCGCCGCGACCTCATCAGCGAGAGCTATCAGAAGGCCGTCGAAAAGCACTCGCTCCAGGTCATTGGCGAGCCGGAGTTTGAGAACCCCGAACAGATCCAGCTCAAGGACGATGCGCCGCTGAGCTACAGCTTCTCCATCGAGGTGCAGCCTGAGGTCAAGCTGCCCGAGGTCAAAGGGCTGAAGATCAAGAAACCCAGGATCCACGTCACCGAGGAGCACATCGATCAGGCGATGCTCAACCTCAGAGAACAGCAGGGCGCCCTCATCCCCATCGAGGACCGCGGTGTCCAGGAGAAGGATTATCTCGTCGCCGAAATTCACGCCATGGTCGACGGCAACGTCGTCAGCCATCAGGCGGAGACGCAACTCATCGTACGCCCGGGGCGGCTGGCAGGCATCCAGATCGACGACCTGCCCCAGCAACTGGCGGGCGCCAAGCCCGGCGAAATGCGCACTCTGGCCCTCAAGATCCCCGACACCTACCCCACTGAATCGCTCCGAGGCAAGGACCTCCAGATCGACATCTCCGTCAAGGAAATCAAACGAATGGAATTGGCGGAGGTCAACCAGGCCTTTCTCGACGACCTGGGATTCCAGAACGAGAAGGAGCTCCGCGATGCGCTCCGCGAACAGATGGACGAGCGGATCGCCTTTGACATCCAGTACGCCATGCGGCGGCAGGTGACCGACCACCTTCTGGCCAACGTCACGCTGGATCTGCCCACGAAGCTCTCCTCGCGCCAGGAGGACCGCGTGGTCAACCGCCGCGCGGTTGACCTGCTGATTCGTGGCATGCCGCGGGAACAGATCGAGGCCAACGTCGACCGTCTGCGCAGAGGCGCCGCCGACGAAGCCATCAAGGAACTCAAGACCTTCTTCATTCTCCAGCAGGTCGCCAAGGATCAGAACGTCAACATCAACGAGGAGGAGCTCAACGGCCGCATCGCCACCATCGCTCTTCAACAGGGCCGGCGCCCGGAGAAGCTCAAGCAGGAGATGGCGAAAGACGGGACCACGCTGACGAACCTGTACATCCAGATGCGAGAGGAAAAAGCCATCGACAAGATCCTCGAGACTGCCGAGATCGAGGAGGTTGAGCCGACCGCCGAGCAGCAGAAGGCCGCCTCCTCCGGCGAGTCGTCCGCCACGTAATGGAACGGGTTTGACGATGAATCTGTGATGCGCGACACATGAGCACCCAGGGAGCAGCGCCCCTGGGTCCTTTCTTGCTGACGTCAACTCCGCCGGATGGTCGCTACACCGCCGGTTCCGTGGCGCCCGCGAGCATCGCGTCCGACACGCCCGACTGCTGAATGGTGCCCAGCTTCGCCAGGAGCGGCAGCGACAGGGAAGAGAGAATCATGGTCACGCCCAGGACGCTGAACGGCAGCACGTAGGCCCCCTGCTCTGCCGCAGCACTCCCCATGGCATCGGTCCAGAGACCCATGATCCAAGGCGAGGACGCGCCGAGTGTTCCTGCAACGGTCAGGAACAGCCCGATGACGCGTCCGCGCACGGCCGCCCGCACCAGCTCCACC
>Ga0315288_10001363_pt1 | contig 31578 bp, 23 predicted proteins | sample YL17G11_20_MG_FD_203454 | JGI IMG/M metagenome (GOLD analysis project Ga0315288, IMG submission 203454) | Sediment microbial communities from Yellowstone Lake, YNP, Wyoming, USA - YL17G11_20 | ecosystem: Environmental > Aquatic > Freshwater > Lake > Sediment | place: USA: Wyoming | collected...
AGCCCCCGCCGCCGGCGCCCCGGCGGCGGGGGGGGGGGGGGGGGGGGCGGCCGGGGGCGCCCGGGGGGGGGGGGGGGGGGGGGGGGGGGGGGGGGGGGGGGGGGGGCGCGCGGCGACGGCGCGGCGCCCCCGCCCCCCCGCCCCCGTCCCTCGACCCACCTGGCGGAACATGCCGTACTGGTACCGAATGCCGTACCCCCACGCCGGCAGGTCCAGGGTGGCCATCGAGTCGAGGAAGCAGGCCGCAAGGCGGCCGAGCCCCCCGTTGCCGAGCGCCGCGTCGCGCTCCTGCTCCACGACGCGCTCCAAGGCGTACCCCATCTCGGTCAGCGCCTCCTTGTACTCGTCCGCGACGGCCAGGCAGTTGAGCGCGTTGGTCAGGGAGCGGCCCATGAGAAACTCCATCGAGAGGTAGTAGACGCGCTTCGGGTCGGCCGCCTTGAAGTGGGCGTTGGTGTCGTTCCAGGCTTCGATCAGCCGGTCCCGCAGGGAATAGCCGGCCGCCAGGTAAGCCTCCTGGTCGTCGAACGCGTAGCGCGAGCGGGCGAGGGTGTACTCGACGTGCTGGACGATCGATTCCTCGATGGAGAGCACGTCCGACTTTGTGTACGTGTCCATGAGACCGGCCAGCAAGGGGTTGGTGTCCGCGCCGCCGGCGGCCGGCGGGCGGCGCGAGGCGGAGCGGGACAGGGCGCGCGTGTCGGAGCGCGCAAGCGACGACGCGCGCGCGGCCGTCTCGGGGGAGAGCACGATCGCGAGCGACTCGGTGAGGGCGGTCACCGACGCGGCGTCGTTGAGCTTGGCGCCGTTGAGCTGGAGGGGCGGGGGGGAGGGGGTGTGGGCGCGTCCCCTTTTTCTCTGGGCCGCCGAGGGCGGCGGCGGCGGAACCGATGCGCCGCCGCCGCCCCGCGCCGCCGCCCGCCCTCCCCGCCCCTCCCGCCTCCTCACCAACGTCACGTGAAACTTGTTGTCGACGGCGCCGTCGACCGAGTTGACGTCGGCCTGAGGAAGGAGGGGCGGCGCGCGGCGCGGCGTGGGTCGGGGCGCGAGGCGGGGGCGGGGGCGCCCGGCGCGCGATCCGCCGCCGCACCAGAGCGGCTCGAGCACGATGGCATCCCGCGGGGGGTGCGGCGGTGGCGCACGCCTCCTCCCCGCCCCACACCACCCCCATCCCATCCCGCCCCCCCTTACCTTCTGCACGTCCAGCCCCAGGTCGCGGAACGCGGCCGTCAGCGCCAGCAGCAGCCCCGGCCGGTTGGGGCCGCGCACGCGCACGACGGTGGCGTCGGCGTCGGCCGCCTGGTCGACGTCGATGGTCGGCGCAGCAGGGCGGGAGACCGCGGGGGCTGCCACGCGGCGGGCGGCCGGGCCAGGGCGGACGGACGCCGCCGGGCGAGCGGCCCGCGGGTAGCGGGCGGCCGCGAGGGGAGGCATAGCGGCGAGAGGAGTGGGGAAGCAAAGACGGGCGTCGGCGCCAACGCCACATCCCCACCTCCCCCTCTCCCCACGCCCCCCGCGCGATGGCGGGCGATCGACGCCGCTCGGGCCGGCTTCGCGCCGGCGCCGGCGCCGCCGCCGAGCCCCCCCCCCCGGCCTCCGACTCGGGCGGCGGCCTGCTCGCGCGCGCGGCGTCGTGGGCGTCCACCCCACTGAAAGCGCTGGGCTCGGTGAGAGGAGGGTGGAGGGAGGCGCGCGTGGGGCGCCGCGCCGATGGCGCGCGCGGCCGCAAATCGGCGCCCACGCCCACGGCTCCTCCCTCACACCCTCTCTCAGGTCCCTCTCATCGGTCGCCTGACCACCAGCGGGGGCGGCTCGCCCGAGGGCGAGGGTGCGTGGGTGGGGGTGGGGGAGGCGGATTCGGACGCGGCCGGCGACGGCGTCCCCGGCGCCGCTTCGCCGCCCACGCCCTCGCCGCTCCTTAGGCATCGTCGGCACGTCCGCCGCGCCCGCGCCCGCCGATTCCACGGGGTCACGCGGCCCCCCCCCGCTGCCGCCGCCTCGGCGCGCGACCGCGCTCGCCGCTGCCGCGGCCGTTGCTTTACCTGGCGACGGCCCCGCGACCGCCGCGGCCCTGCTGGCGGGCCCGAGCCCGTTTGCGGGGCTGCGCGCCGCCGTCGCCGCGTCGCCGCTCGTGCGCGGTGGGGAGTTGTTGCCCCTGGGGGCGCCGGCCGCCGCCCCTGTGCCGCCCCCGGTCGTTCCGGCTCCAGCCTTGCCGCCGTCGCGGCTCGGGGCGCCGGCGTGGGCGGCGGCGCCGCCCGCGCTCGCGGCGCGCGCGCAGCCACCGCCGCCGCCGCTCGCGGCGGGCGGGGTGGCCGCCGGCGCGGTGCCGGGCGGGCCTCGGTGCGTGGTGGATGGATGGGTGGAGGCGCGCGGGAGGGCGGCCGCGAGGCCGACCAACCAACCGACCTCTCCTTTCCCTCCCTCCACCCCAGCCTGGGCAGCACGTTCTTCAACCCCATGTTCACCCCGGTCCGCCTACCGACGGCGGCGGCGGCCGCGAGGCCCGCTGGGCGCCCCGCTGCCGCGTTGCCGCGGCCCTCCGCCTCCGGCGCCCAACCCTCCCCCGCCCCCGCCCTGGCCGGCCCGCCCGCGTGGACGCCCATGCGCCTGCAAGCGTCCACGCCGGTCTCGTCCTCCGCGCTGGGCAAGCGGACGCGGGCGGCGGCCGCAGCGACGGACGACCCGGTCGCCGGCACGCCCCTGCTCGGCTCCGGCCTGGCCGACCGCCGCACCCGCGCCCGCGCCGACGGCGCCACGACCGGCGAGCGCCGCGTGTGGCTGGCCGGGCGGGCGCCGCTGGCGCTCGCGCCGCGCCCCGCGACGGCGGCCGCCGCGCTCGCCGCGGCGCGCGCGCCGGCGGTCGCCGACCGCATCGGTGCGACTGACGCGTCGCCCGCCATTACCGAGACCGCGCGGCGCATCGTGGCCGCGCTCGAGTCGATGGCGGAGCCGGCGGCGCGCGCGCCGCCGGCGCCGCCGGCTGAACCCGCGCCGCCGCCGACCGCCTCCCTGGGGCCGCCCCCGGGCGCGGCCGCGAGCTCATCCTTGTGGCCCATCGCGCCGCCGAGGCTCGACCTGTCGCCAGCGCCGGCCGCGCTGCCGGCGCCAGTGGTGGTGGAGGCCGTGGTCGAGCCGGCGAGCGCGTCTCTGCCCGCGGCGCCCTCGCCGCCGCCGCCGGCGCCCACGTTTGCGTGGGGCGGCGCCGCGGCCGGGCCCGAGCCCGAAGAAGAGCCGGTGGTGGCGGCGCCGGCTGTGCCGCCCGCGGCCGCGCCGTCCCCCCCTTCTCCGCCGCCGCGCGCGTTTGCGTTTCCATCCGCCCCGCGCGCCTCGCCCCTGGACGCCCAAGTGGCGGCCCTGGTCGCCACAGCGTCGTGCAGCGCCCCCCCTGCCGCCCCGCGGTCGTGGTCGTTTGCCGCGGCGGCCGCGCCGTCGGCCGCGGCGGCCGGGTCGCCGCCGCCGCTGCCCGAGCCGGCGGCGGCCAAGCCTGTGGAGGAATCGCCCGCACCGGCGCCTGCGCCCGTGCCCGCGTTTTCGTTTGGCGGCAGCGCGGCGGCGGCAGCCCCCCTGTTTGGGGCGCCGCCGCCACCCCCCAAGCCCCCTCTCCCGACCCCCCCGCCGTCGGCCGCCGCGCCCGGCGTCCGGCGCGGTCCCGCCGGCCTGCAGCCGGCCGACCCCGCGCGCGCCAACGCGGCCGCGTTCCTGGCGGCGGCGACGCCGCTGCCGGCGGACGCCGCCGGCGAGGGCCGCGAGGCGGACGCCGCTGGCGAGGGCGGCGGCGCGGCGCAGGCCTCTCCCGACCCCGCGCCCGCCGGCGGCTGGGGCGCGTCCTTCCTGGCCTCCAACAAGGCTGCCGAGGACGCGGCCGCCGAGGCGGCGGCCGAGGAGGTGGGAAAGGCGTCGGGCGGCGGCGCGGCCGAGGCCGCCCCTGCCGCCTCCCCCGCGCCCGCGTTTACCTTTGGCATGCCGTCCGCCGCGCCGGAGCCGGCGCCGGACGCGGGAGGCAGCGGCCTGCTCTCGTTCCTGGCTCAAGCAGCGCCCGCGGCGGTGGAGGAGCGCGAGGGGCCTACCGCGCCCGAGCCCGCCCCCACCCCCGCCGCGCCCGCTGCTGGCGGCTGGGGCGACGCCTTTCTGGCGTCCAACAAGGCCTCGGAGGAGGCGGCGACCGAGGCGGCGGCCAAGGAGGTGGAGCAGGCGGGAGGTGGCGGCGCGGGGCTCGCGCCGTCTGCGCTCCCGCCCGCGTTCACGTTTGGCGCGCCGCCCGCCGCCGCGCCGCCGCCGGCCAGCGAACCGTTGACGATCACGTTTGGCGCGCCCGCCGCGCCGGCGGCGCCCGCGTCTGCGTTTGGCGCCTCGGCCGCCGCCCCCTCGCCGCCTCCCGACAAGCGCGCCGCCGATAGCGACGGCGACGCGCCGCCCGCCAAGAAGCCGCTGTTTGCGTTTGGCGGCGCGGGAGGGGCGGCGGAGAAGCCGGGCGTCCCGGCTGTCTCGGCGCTGGCCGCGTCGGCGCCCTCGCTCTTTGGCGTGCCGCCGCAGTCGCCCGCTCCCGCACCGTCGCCCGCACCCAGTCTGTTTGGCGGGGCGGCGGCCGCGTTTGGTGGGGCGGGAGCGCCCGCGTTTGGCGCGGGGGCGCCGTTTGGGGCGCCGAGCGCGCCGCCCGCGTTCGGCGCTGCGACGACCGCCGCGCCGCTCGCTTTCGGTGCTGCCATGGCGGCCGCGCCGCTTGCGTTTGGCGCTGCGGCGTCGGCCGCCCCGCCCGCGTTCGGCGCTGCGGCGTCGGCCGCCCCGCCCGCGTTCGGCGCTGCGGCGACGGCCGCTCCTCTCGCGTTCGGCTCCGCCGCGGCGCCCGCGCCCCTCGCGTTCGGTGCTTCGACGACCACCGCACCCCTCGCCTTTGGCGCCGCCACGACGGCCGCGCCGGCGCCCGCCTTTGGCGCCGGCGCGCCCGCGTTCGGCTCGCGCGCGCCCGCGTTTGGCGCGCCGCCGTCGACCACCCCCGCCCCCGCCTTTGGCGGCGCGCCCGCGGCGCCTGCCGTGCCCGTCTTCGGCTTTGGCGCGCCAGCGAGCGCGCCGCCCGCGGCCGCCCCTCCTACTTTTGCCTTTGGCGGCGGCGCCGCGCCCGCGGCCGGCGGCGTTCCCAACCCCTTCGGCGGCGCCTCTGCCTTTGGCGCCGGCGCCGCGGGCGGCGCGTTTGCGTTCGGCGCCGCGCCGGCGGCCGCGCCCGCCGCGCCCGACGCGGGCGGCGGCGACCCCGCGCTCGCGCGGCGCAAGGTCAAGGTGAAGCGCAGGCGGTGACCAGGGGGCGCTCTGAAACACACACACGCGTCCCTGGTGCATGCGGAGGCGGTTTGCAGGTGTGCAGGCAAGTGCAGCGATTCAACTCTCAGTCTCCCTCTCTCCCCTCTCTCCCTCTTAGACCAGGCTCGCGAGTCTGCGCTCGAGCGCCTCCCCCTCGTCCCCGGCCTCCCACCGCGCCTCAAACCAGGCCTCGCCCGCGACCGCGCCGCCGCATTCGCCGGTGCAGGCGCAGGGCGTGACGCCGCCCTCGTAATCCGCCGCCAGCGCGGCCGCGACGGACGCCGACCCCAGGCGCGCGCAGCGGGGGCCGGTGCAGACTTCGAGGGCGGGCGGGGGGGTGGCGGAGGGAGGCGGCGGGCGGAGCGCCCCGGCGACCGCGGCGAGGACTGGCGCCGGCGCCGGCGAGTCGCCGACGCTCAGCGGCGCCGGCTCGCCCGCCGCGCGCCGGGCGGCGCCGGCCAATGAGAAGGCGAGCGTGCGGGCGGACGCGGCGGTCATCGGTGTCGCCGCGAGCGCGCCGCCGTCCGACTCGGACCCCGACGAGTCCTCCTCTTCCTCCAGCGCCTCACGCAGCGCCTTCACGGCTTTGGCAAGCTTCTTGAGCGCCCTGTCCCGGCGCTTGGACGGCGGCGTGGCCGCGACACGGGCCGCGAGCGCCGCGACAGCGCCGCCGTCGGACGCGGCGTCGGCGTGCGCCGCGACGCGCCAACCCGCACGGCAGGGCGTCGTAGTCGCACGACACGGGCCCGGGGCGCCGTAGAATGGGGGCAGCGTTGCGGCGCGCGGGCGCGGGCGGGGAATGGGCGCTGGCACACGGGCGCCCGCGTGGCGGCCGGCCGCCCCGCGCGCGGTCCCGGTGTGGGGGGGGCGATGCCGGCACGCGTCCGCCATCCCGGGCGCCGGTAGGGAAGGGGGCGGCGGGAGCGCCCGAAGAGTGGCGCCACTGTTTGGCTGCCACGCCGCCCGCGCCGTGCGCTCGGCACACTCTCGTTTCGGCCATCGGAGCGCGCCCGCACACCCCTGGAGGACCTTCCCCCCCCCCCCCCGCATTTGCGGGGACTGCAGCTGCTCCAGCGGCGCACCGGCCGCCTCGCTGGCGAACGCCGCGCCACCGCCCCGCGCTTGCTGACCGCCGGACGCCGCCCCAGACGCGTGCCGACGCCCTGTCGCGGTTCGCACGCGTGTGAGCCGTCGTTCGAGTGAAGCGGAGCCGGCTCTCGAGCCCCGACCGTCGCCCCCTTTCCACGCTCCGAGCCGTCGCCCCATTCGCCCGCCATGCCCGACCTCTTCTCCGTCCCCGCCATGTTCATCATGCTGCGCGAATCCATCGAGGCGTGCGTCGTGGTCGCCCTGCTCCTGCAAATGTGCTCCCGGCTGCGCCTCCAGCGCATGCGCCGCCACGTCTGGCTCGGCGCGGCCGCCGGCATCGGCGTCTCCGTCCTCTTGGGCGTCGTCTTTGTCGCCGTCTTTTACGCGACCAAGAGCCGGGTGATGGCGGGGCCGTCGAAAGCCATTTTCAAGGGGTACATCAACCTCGTCGCGGTCCTCCTCATCACCGCCCTCGCCTTTGCCATGCTCCGCTTCATGAACTACGAGCGCAAGTGGGCGGCCAAGCTGGAGGACGCGGCGGCCAAGATCGATGTCGGCAAGGCCAACCAGTGGACCATTTTCTTCCTCGCCTTCACCGCCGTCTTCCGCGAGGGCGTCGAATCCGTCATCTTCCTCGCCGGCGTCTCCACCACCTCGTCCTGGACCGCCATTCCGCTCGCCGGCATCGTGGGCGTGCTCATCGGCCTGGCGGTCGGCTTCGCGCTCTACTACAGCGGCAAACAGATCAAAGACATCGCCTGGTTTTTCATCCTCTCGTGCGCGCTCCTCTTCTTCATCGCCGCCGGCCTCACCTCGCTCGCCATGGTCGCGTGGCAGTCCGTCGGCTGGTTCGGGACGTGGTCGCCGCCGTCCGACCGGCCGTGGTGGAACCGGCCGGCGTGGGACTGGTCGGCGTGCTGCTCGACCGGCAACCAATTCTTCGCGCTCATGGCCGCCATGTTTGGCTACCAGGACAAGCCCACGTTCATCTCCCTGGTGTCCTACTTTGGGTATTGGGCGATCATCGCGTTCAACATTGCCGTCAAGGCGGTCCGCGGCACGCTCCTGGACGCGACCAAGGGCAAACCCCTGAAAGGCGCCGCCGCGTCGCTCGCCTCTGACGGCGAGCCGTCCGCTGCGCCGCACCTGCTGCCCGCGGTGGACGCGCCGCGGTGCGCGGTGAAACCGGGGTCGACAGGGCGCAGCTCGGGCCGCGACGTCGAGCTCGGCGCGGCGAAGTGAGAGAGAGGGGGCGTGCGATAGGGAGAGGGCCACCATTTTCGTTATCTGCTTGTTCTGCAAAGCGGGCCGCGCGTGCAATGCCTCTGCTGGGGGCGCGCACCCGACCGGTTTCATTGATAGACAAAACCGCCCCCTCTCCCCCCTCCCCCCTCCTCTTCCGCCGCCTCGTCCTCCAGCTCGGCAAAGACGCGGGCGTGGGTGCGCGCGATGGAGCGCCAGGCGGCGGTGGCGGCGGTCGCGGCGCGTTGCAGGGCGGAGACGCGCGCACGCGCGGCACGTGCGTCGGCCGCCGCCCGCTCCGCCGCGCGCGCGTGCGTCGCCGACTCAACCTGCACCTGCTCCAACCGCGCGGCAGCTGACTCGAGCGCGGCCTGCGCCTGGGCGCGCGCGTCGGACGCGGCGGCCGCGTTGGCGGCCGCCGCGTCGCGCTCGGCCGCCGCGGCACCGGCGCGGGCGTCGGCGGCGGCGGCGTCGGCCGCGGCGCGCCGTTGGACGCCGACCAGTTCGACTTGCAGAGCCGTGCGCGCGTCCTCGGCCGAGCGCGCGCGCGCAGCGGCGTCTTCAGCCGCGGCAACCGCCTCGGCAGCGCGCGCGCGCAGCGACGCCGCGCGCCGGGCCGAGTCGGCCTCCAGGCGGGCGAGGGCGGCTTTCACGGCGTCGCGTTCCGCCGCGGCGTCGCGCCCGGCGTCGGCGTCGCGGCGCGCGTCTTCCGCCGCCGCGCGATAGCGCGCCGCCGCGGCCGCCCCGGCCTCGAGCCGCGCCCGCATCTCAGTCACGGCGTCGGCGGCCGTGGACCGGTCGGCCGCAGCCCGCTCGGCGTCCCGGCGGGCTGCAGCTTCAGCAGCTGCCCGCGCCGCTTCCACCGCGGCCCTCGTTTCGGCGTCGACTGCGCGGCGCTCGGCCGCCGCCTCGCGCTCGCGCGCCGCCGCCGCCGCGGTGCGCGCGTCGGCCAGGGCGGCGACGAGGTCGACGTCGGCGCCGTCGTCGCCGGTGGCGCAGGAATCGTGAGCGGCAGGTGGCGGGGGGGGGAGGGCCCGCGACGCAGCGGGCGGCAGAGGCGGCCGCCGCGGGGCGGCGGGGGGCGTCTTTTTGCGCGGTGGCACGGCAGGCTCAACAACCTCCCTCGCGCGCTTGGACGCCGCCGTCGCCTTCCACACGCCGTCGGCGCGCGCCGCGCGCGCAGGCGCGCGCGCCGCGCGCGCAGGCGCGCGCGCCGCGCGCGCCACCGCCGCCGCCGCCGTCGCCTCCACCGGCAGCCGCCACGCGTCGGCGGGGTAGTCGCCCTTGCGACTGTACCCGCCAGCGAGCCAGACGTGGCGGCCGACGGCGGCCAGGGCGTGCAGAGCGCGCGGGCACGGGACGGCGGCGCCGGCGGCGGGCGCGTCGGCCGTCGACCATGTGGGCGTGCCCCCAGGGAAGGTCAGCGTCCACACGTCGCCCAGCGTGTCGCGCGCGGCGGACGCGGGGCGGGCGCGGTCGGGCGGGGCACACGGGTCGCCGCCACCCTCCCCTCTCCCGCCGGCGATGCCGCCGTGAAGCACGACCCGGTCCCCGACCACCACCGCCCGGTGGCATGACCGAGGCGCGGGCGCGGGGCCGGGCGCGGGCGCGAGGCGGGCCCAGGACCGGGGCGCGGCGTCGAGGACGAACCCAAAGTCCGCCGCGCTGTCCACGCTGTCCCACCCCTTGCTGGCGCGGCCGCCGAGCGCCACCAGCGTCCCCCCAACGTGGTCCAACGAGTGAAACGCGCGCGCGGGCGCGGGGCCGGTGGTGGGGAGGAGGGCCGCGGTGCCCGCGCGCGGGTCGACGAGCACGCAGTCCCCCCCGCCCGCGGGGGGGGGGGGGGGGGGGGGGGGGGCGGGTGGTGGGGTGGTGGGCCGGGGGGCCCGCCCGGGGGTCGTCGAGCACGCTGTCCCCCAAGCCGGCGCCCCCCCCCCCCCCCCCCACCCGTCCATAGCCTCCGTGCACGACAAACGCGCCGGGAGGCGCGCCAAGCGCCGCCGGCGCGGGCGCGGCCGCGGCGGCGGTGCGCTCGAGGCGCGCCGCGTCGCCGGCCAGCGTGACGCGGCTCCACCGCTGGTCGCCCACGTCGTACCGCAGCACATCGCCCAGCACGCCGTCCCCGTTGGCGCCGCCGATTACGTAGATGGCGCCGCCGGCGGCGGCCGCGGCGTGGTGCGCGCGGGGGGTGGGGAGGTCGGGGAAGCCGCGCGCCCACGCGCCGGTGGCGGTGTCGAGGCGCAGCACGTCGGCGTACCATGTGCCACAACTAAGGGGGGTGGGGAGAGGGAGGTTGGCGCGGGCGGGGGGCGCAAAGCGCGCCGATCGTGCTGGCCATCATCCGCCGCCGCCCTCTCCCGCCTCCCGCCCTCCCGCCCTCTCACCTGCCGCGCCCGCCGATGATGTACACGTGGTGCCCCACCACGGTCGCCGACGCGCCCGCCCGCGCGAGCGGGGGCGGCGCGCCGCGCCGCGCGGCGGGGGGGCGCACCGCGAGCCAGTGGCGCGCGGGGGATGGTGGTGCCATGGAGAGTGGGTGTGTGGGGCGGGGGCGACGGCGCCGCCGCAGCGGCGGTGAGCGCGCGTTCTTTTCGGCGCCGCTGCGGCGTCTCCTCTCGTCGCCGCGGTGCGGATTGAAATTGAAACAGGCCCGCCGCCAACAAAACCAATCACCAATCGTCCCAGGACGGCGGCGGCGGCGGCGGTCGCCGCGGCCGCGGCGTCGGCCGTGGTCGCCGCGGCCGCGGCCGCTCGTCCGCCTCTCTCCCTTCCCGAATGCTCTCCGCCAGCGTCAGCACGCCCGCCACCTTGGCCGCCAGGCGGGCGCGCGGGTCGAACAGGGTGGACCGGGCGCCGTCGGGCGCCGGGGGGGGGGTTGGAGGGCGCTGGTTGCGCGCGCGGGGCGAATAAGCTCCCGCCCGCCGGCCCGCGGCGACCGCGGCGTCGGCCACCGCGGCGCGGGCCACGCCGCGGGCGACGGCGGCGCGCAGGCGGTCGAGCTCGGCGTCGTCGTCGAGAGGAGGGGAGGGGGGGGAGGGGGCCGCGCGGCCACCGTCGTCCCGCCACGCGTCCTCGCCCTCCTCCAGCCGCTGCCGGAGCCGCCCGGGCGGTGCGGCGGCCGCGCCCGCGCGAAACCGGCGGCCGGCCGCGAGGCGCCCAACCTCGTCCTTCGCGTTCGCCGCCCGCGCCGCGCCTTCCGCGGCGGCGGCCGCCTCCCAGGACGCGGCGTCGGCTTGGAGGCGGTCCAGCGACGGCGGAGAGGGTGGCTACGGAAAGGAGAAGGAAAGGTCGGCGGTCGTCGCCGGTGCCCGCCTCCCTCTCTCCACCACGCACAGAGCACACGCTGCGTGTGCTCTTTGTCTCCCTATCACACTTACCCTGGACCACGCGCCGCGCCCGGCGTAGGGGGCGTCGCGCCCCCATGCCGCGCCTGCGCTCGGCGGCGCGCGGCGCCGCGGCGACGCTGCGGCGTGCGCCGGCGGCGGCGCGGTTAGCGGGCGGGTGGGCATGCCGGCGCGTGGGCGCCTCCGCCGGGCGCAGTGGCGCAGGCCAGCGTCGGCCGTGCAGACCCCGCCCCCTCGCCGCGCCGCCCGCCCGCCCCGGTGAGCGCCTCCCCCAATCTCGGTCTGGGTTCGACCCCGACCATCAGCGATTGCCCCCCCGCGGGCGTCAGGGGCGCGGCGACCGCAACCGCCACGGCACGCTGCCGGGCCGACGCTGGCCCCGCACCCCCGACCCTCCCCAGCCACGATGGCCGCCCTCGCCCCCACGCCCCGCCTCGCCGCCCGGTCGCGCGCGTTCCCCGTGGCCGCGCGCGCCGTCTCGTTCTCGAGCATGAACGGCCGGGTGGAACACTCCAACCCGCACGCCCAGGAACTGCGCGACACCGCGGCCTACATCGCGCGCAAGGGGCGCGGCATCCTCGCGTCCGACGAGTCCAACGCGACGACGGGCAAGCGACTGGCGACGGTGGGGGTCGAAAACACGGAGGACAACCGGCGCGCGTGGCGCGAGACGCTCTACACGGCGCCGGGGATGGGGCAGTACGTGTCCGGGGCGATCATGTTTGACGAGGCGAGAGAGGGGGGGGAGGTCGGGAGGAGGAGGCGTGGCGAGGAATCGAGCCGACCCCTTTCCCTGCCCCGCCCTCTCCTTAGACCCTCTACCAATCCACCGCCTCTGGCGTCCCCTTTGTCGACGTCCTCAAAAAGGAGGGCATCCTGCCCGGCATCAAGGTCGACACCGGGCTTCAACCCCTGCCCGGCACCGACGGCGAAACCGCGACCCAAGGCCTGGACGGCCTCGCCGACCGCTGCCGGGAGTACTACCGCCAGGGCGCGCGCTTTGCCAAGTGGCGCGCGGTGCTCAACGTTGGGGGCGGGCGGCCCTCCAACATGGCCATCCTGGAAAACACTCACGCGCTCGCGCGCTACGCGCAAATCGCGCAGGGCGCGGGCCTCGTCCCCATCGTGGAGCCGGAGGTCACGCTCGGGCCGGGGACGTACGGCATCGAGGAGACGGCGTACGTGTCGGAGCGGGTGTACACAGAGGTGGGGGAACGGGGGAAAGGCGGGGGGGGGTGACACGGGTCGCCGCGTCGCGCTGCGCCCGCCCACCCCGCGCCTCCCTCCCCCGCCGGCAGACCATCCGCATGCTCAACCTGTACAACGTGCAACTGGACGGCATCCTGCTCAAACCCAACATGATCCTGCCCGGCCTCGACGCAAAGGTCGCGTCGCCGGAGACCGTCGCCAAGTACACCGTCCAAGTCCTGCGCCGCACCATCCCCGCGTGCGTGCCCGGCATCCACTTTCTGTCGGGCGGCATGTCGGAGTACGAGTCGACGGTCAACCTCAAAGCGCTCCAAGACGAAGCCGCGCGCGTCGGCGGCGTGCCGTGGGCGCTCACCTTTTCCTACGGGCGCGCCCTCCAATCGTCCACCCTCAAGGCGTGGGCGGGGGAGCCGGGCAACGTGGGCGCGGCGCACGAGATCTTGCTGGCCCTTGCCAAGGCCAACTCTGAGGCGACCGCCGGCACGTGGGGCGGCGACCACCCGCGCAAGTCGGCCCTGGGCGAGGGGCGCATCCTGCAGGCCCTGCGCCTGGGCGGCGCGGGCAAGTGAGGGTGGATGGGGAGGGGGAGGAGGGCGGTGCGTTGTCGCGAGCGACAGGCGCCGCCGCTCTCGTCTCGCTCACCCGACGCCCGGGAGCCAGGTCCGCGTCGCGCCGCGGTACGCTCCGTAGCGCGCCCCGAAAAAGGACACCAGCAACCGCTCCTCGGCCCGCACGCGCGCCGCGAAGAAGCGCAGGCAGGCGGCGGTCAGGGCCAGGGCGCAGAGGGGGTTGGCGAGCGCGAGTTGGAGGCCGAGCGTCCACAGGGTGAAACCCAGGTAGGCCGGGTGCCGCACAAACCTGTACACCCCCCCCGTCACAAGTATGTGATCGTCCCGCTTGACGCGGGCGAGGTCGTGCCGGAACGAGGGGCCGGCGGCCAGGATCGCGGCCTTGCGCAGCGCGTCGCCCGCCGCCGCGAGCGCGGCGCCGGCCGCGAGCGCGGCCCGCGGCTTGGGCACGACGCCGATGGCGGACTCGAGCACGAACTCGGCGACGGCGGCCGCGTTGGCGGCGGCGTAGGGCCAGGAGAGGAGCAGGGCTGGAAAGAGGAGAGGGGGGGTGGGGTCGGCGACGACCCGGACAAGTCGCCCCGCCAGCACTCCAATCCCTCCACCGCCACCCACATCGACGGGTCAGCGTGCTGCGCTGGTAGACGGCGGCCAGCACAAACTCGGACGCGTGGAACCAGAGCAGGGCGGCGCCAAACGCGGCGAGCGGCGCCGCGTCCACGCGGGCCAGGGCCGGCGGCAGCATGGTGGATGTGGGAGGTCGCGGGACGGGGTGCGGGGGTGGTGGATCGTGGCGCGCGCGCGCGGGGGGCGCGCGGCGCGCCAATCCCTCACCCCGGCGGCGAGTGCGGCGGGCCGGGGCAGCACGCCGCGGTCTCTTTCGCCTCCCCGCCTCCCCGCACACACCATGGCCCCGCGCCCCGCCGCCCTGGTCGCCGTCGTCCCCCCCGGGTCGCCCGCCGCGACCGCGCTCGTGGCGGGGTCGCCCCCGCTCGCACGCTGGCGCGCGGCCGCGGCGGCCGCGGGGCTCGGTTTCGTTGCGGTGTCGGCCGACCCCGCCCAGCTGGCGGCCGTCGAGGCGGTGGGAGGCATCGTCACGACCGCCGAGAGCGCTGAAACGGGCGCGGCGGCGGCCGCGGCGGCGGCCGCGCTCGCGGGGTCGGACCTCCTCCTGGTCCCCGCCGACGCCGTGCCCGGCCCCTGGCTGGACTTGAGCTCCGTCGTTGCCGCCGCGAGGCTGCTGGGCGGTGGCGTGGCGTGCGCGCCGGGCGCGCCGCCGGCGGAGCCGTACGCCCCGCTCGCGCAGGGGGCGGCGGGCGGGGCCGTCTTTGTCCCGGCGCCCCTCGCGCGTTCCTTCTCCGGCCCGACCGCGACCCTCGCGCTTCGTGCTGCCATCCCCACCGCCGCCTGCGGCGCCGGCCGGCTGCTGGCCGGCGCGCTGCTCGCGCGCGGCGGGTGGGCGGGCGCGCCGGCCGACGCCGCGGGCGCGGCCGAGCTGGTGGCCGCCCTGGAACGTGCGGCCGCGACATCTCCCGCCGGTGCCGCGCCCCCTGCAAAGCCCGACGCTGGCGCGGCGGATGCTGCTGCTGCTGCTGCGGCAGCCGCGCGCGCGGCGTCGCCCTACGCCACCTCTTCCTCCTCCTACGGCGCCGCCGCCGCCACAGCCACCGCTCCTCCCGCCGCCGGCCGCAAAGGGTCGCTGCAGCCGCTGGCGCCGCGGGCCAAGGGGGCGGGGCTCCGGTTTTGAGAGGAGAGGAGAGGGAAGAGGGGAGCGGGGGTTCAGTGCGGTGCGTCGTTTGCAGACCCCTCCCTCGCCTGCCTCTCCACTTCTACGCCTCCAGCCACTCGCCCGCGACTTCGTAGTCGACCGACAGCCGCAGCGAGACCGCGTTGCCGACGACAGGGCGCGCGGGCAGCCCGCGCTTGGGCCGCGGCGGCTCCAAAAGCCACGCGCGCACTTCCCCGGCGCACCCAAACGATGTGAGGATGGACGCGATGGTGGAGAGGCGGTCCTGGTACTGGTCGGGGGTGAGGCGGAACGAGGCTTGGGAGAGGTCGGACCACATGACGTTGAACGCGGTCACCCGAATCCCCGCCAAATTGCGCCTCACTATGCACACGTCGTAGAATTTTCCGAATTTGGCGAACACGAGCGCACCCAGCTCGTCGCCGGTGAGAGGCGGAGCGGGCGGCGGGGCGAAAGGGTCGTCGTCGTCGTCGTCGCCGCCGCCGGACGACAGCTCCGCCGCGCGCGCCGAGAGCGACGCCGCGAGCGACCCGTCATCCGTCTCGTACCCGCTCTTATCCAGGTCGCTGTCGCTGGAGGAGGAGGAGGCGCGGGCTTCGTCGAGGCGGGCGTTGAGGAGCGTCATCGATGCTTCCGCGCCGCTGTTCTCGCCCTTGTCCCGGCGCGGGTCCTGCTGCAGCCTCCACACGCGGGACGAGCGCGGCGCCCACGCCTCGAAGTCGACGATGGACGCGACCGCGTCGGCCAGGCGGTCGAGCGGCGACCGGTCGTCGCCGCCCGGCGGGCGGGCGCGCGGTGGTGCAAGGGCGCGCGAGCGCGGGCGGGCGCCCGGCTGGCGCGACCCGGGGGGCGATCCGGCCCAACGGGCGCGGTGGAGAGGGTGCATGGCGCCCAAAAAGAGAGCGAGGAGTGAATGCGGCGTGGCGCTGCGAGATAGTCCGTCGGCGGTGGCCACCATGCCGCCATCTCCCACCTCCTCCGACGCCACCGCATCCCCATACGCCGCCACGGCATCGGGCGCCCTGCTCAAATACGGCCCCGACGCCGCGCACGTCGCGTTTTCGTATTCCGCGTCCGCACCGCACGGCCGGCACGCGGTCTTTGTCGGTGAGGGATCGCGGATGAGTGCTCTCCTGATCGCGACGGTGGCGGCCGGGCGCCAGGGGTGATGGCGCCCCCAACCCGACCCCCTCTTTTTTCTTGTTCGTCAGGCGGCCTCACAGACGGCTTTTTCGCCGTCCCCTACCTCGCCCCCCTCGCGTCCGCCCTGGACGCGGTCGGCTTCACCCTCATACACGCCCTGCTCCGCTCGTCGCACGCGGCGTGGGGTTTTGGCTCTCTGGACCGCGACGCGGAAGACCTGGAGCGCCTGCTCCACGCCCTGGGCGCTGCGGGCTCGGCCGGCGTTGTTCTCATCGGCCACTCGACCGGGTGCCAGGACGCGGTGCGGCTGGCGCAGCGGTTGAAAGAGGCCGACGTCGCCGACGCCGACGCGGCGGCGGCCGGCGCGGGCGCGCCAACCCCGCGCGCGGGCTCCCGCCCCCCCATCCTGGGCGCGGTTCTGCAGGCGCCAGTTTCCGACAGAGAATGGCTCGCGCTCGACCCGGAGACGCCGCGGCGGGTAGCCGCGGCAGCCACTGCTGTCAACAAAGACCTCCCCGAACTCGTCGTCACCTGGATGCGGGCCTGGGACGGCGCCCCCGTCACCGCGGCCCGCTTCCTGGCGCTGGCGGCGCGCGGCGGGGACGACGACCTGTTTTCCACCGGCGACGCGACCGACTCGGAGCTCGTGCGCGCGCTGGCGCCGCTCGCCGGCGTGCCCACGCTCGTGCTGGTGAGCGAGAAGGATGAGTACGTGGCGCCAGATCACGACCCTATCACCCACGCCGACCGGCTCGCCAACGCAGTCGTGCCACGCGGGTGCGGCGAGGCGGCCATTGTCGCTGCGGCGCACTCGGGCGACGGCGCGGTGGGCGACGTCGTGGCCAAGATTGTCGACTTCATCGAGCGGCGCTGCGCGCCCCGGTGAGGGAGGGAGGGATGGGGAGGTGTCGGCCGGCCGGCGCTGCGCGCCGAATCGAGCCTGAGGGCGCTTTTAATCTTTCGAGGGATTGACACAAGCAGCAGTAAATAATGCAATACACACACCTAATCCACGCCGTCCCAGCCGCCGCGCGGCGTGGGCCGGCGCAGGCCGGCGCCGGCGTCGGCGGCCGCCACCGCGCTGCCTCCTCCGCCCGCCTCCTCCTGGGCCTTTTTGCGGGCGGCCAGCCGCTCGCGCAACGCGGCCCGCGCGGCCGCCGCCTCGGCGGCGCGCCCGCGCGCGGCCGCGCCGCCGGTGGCGCCGCGGTCGGCGGCGAGCCGCGCGCGCCGCGCGGCGGCCGCGGCAGCCGCGGGGCCCAGCGGAACCGCCTCACTATCATCGTCGCCGTCGCTACTGACGGTCGACGCCAGCGCCGCCCCCAGCGCAGCCACCAGGGGCGCCGCGGACGCCTGCTCCGCCCCTCGCACGTGGTGGCTCGCCTTGGCTGGCGCGGGCCGCCCCGCCGCGCGGCGCCGGTCGGCTTGGGTGCGCATGGCGGCCAGGACCGCGAGGGCAGCGTCGGGGTTGGTGGAGGCGACGGTGGCTTCCAGAAACGCGAGCGTCGCCGCTGAGAGCGTTGGCGGCGGCCCACCGACCGCCGCCGCCTCGTCGGCCGCGTCGCGCCAATCCTGGAACGCGGCCAGCGCGTCATCCACACGGCCGGCACGGCAGGAGGCTTCAATGAGGGTGGCCCACGCGCGCGTCGCGCCAGGAGGGGGAGGGGGAGGGCGGGCAAGGGCGCCGGCAACGCCGGCTCTCTCGGCCGCCGCCGCGCGCAGGGCGCCCCGGTACAGGCGCAACGCCCCATCCAAATCGCCCGCCAGCGCCAGCCCCGCGACGAGCGAGGCGAGCGCGGGTGGGTCGGCGCCGCGCGCGCGCGCCTCGGCGCGCTCGGCGGCTGGCGGCCGCACGCGCGCGCCGCGCTCGACGCGCCGCGGCGCCGGCGCCGCGTCCGCCGACCCGTCCAGCGCCCCCCGCGTCATGGCCGCGTAGACGCGCAGGGCGGGGGCGAGGCGGCCGGCTTCGACGAGGGCGACGATGAGGGCCGACCCGTCGCGGCGCGTCGGCGCGCCGCCCGCCGCCGCGAGCTCTTCCGCGAGAGCTTCCGCGTCGGCCAGGTTGCCCGTGCGCGCGGCCGCGCCCATGACCGCGTTGAGGGTGGCCGGCGCGGGGGCGTGGCCCATGGTGCGGAGCAGGGACAGGACGCGCAGCGCGCGCGCCGCGCTCGTCGGCCCGCCGCGCGCGAGCGCGCGCGAGAGCGATTCAAGAGCGGCGCCTCCTCCGCCTCTCCCCGCGCGCGCCAACGCCCTCACAGCCGCCAACGCGTCATCGGGGCGGCCGGCAGCAGCACAGGTGTTGACGAGGCGGACGTGGCATGCATCCGTCGGCGTGACGCCCGCCGCCACCGCCTCCCCATACAGCGCCAGCGCGGCGTCCGCGTTGCGCGCTTGCTGGGCGGCTTCTAGGGCGACGCCGTAGGTGACGGCGGTCGGGGTGAGGCCGGCGGAGCGCATCTCGGCGAGGACGGCGGTCGCCGCCGCGACTGGCCCGCCCGCGCACCCGCGGCCGGACGCTTCGCCGGCGACGACGGCGGCCATGTAGCTCGTGTACGCTTGCACGCTGGGCTGGACGCCGGCGGCTTTGGCGGCGGCGAGGACGGCGCGCGCGTCGGCGGCAGCGCCCGAGCGCGCGCACGCGTGGAGAAGGGCGCCCCAGGTTTCCACGTCCGGCGTGACCCCCGCCGCGCCCGCCAATCCGTGCACCGCAAACGCGGCGTCCACGTCGCCCGCCTGGGCGGCGGCGTCCAGAGCGGCGTTGAGCGTGCGCGCGTCGGGGGGGGGGCCGGCGGCAATCATCACGTCGAGTAGCATGCGCGCGTCGTCCGCGCGCCCGGCGGCGGCCAGGGCGTGCATGAGCGCGTTGTGGGCGACGAGGTGGTCGCGGGTGAGGGGTGGGGCGGGTGGGGCGGGCGCAGCGCGCGCGACGACGCGGTCCCACTCGGCGCGCAGCGTCGCGCCCGCCGCGTCGGCCAGGGCCACCATGTCGTCCGTGGGCGACGCCGCGGCGCACGTGAACAGTGCCGAGTACAGGTGCGGCGTGGGCGTGCCGCCCGCGGTCGCGTCGGCCCACGCTCCGCGCGCGCGGCGCGGCGCGCCCGCCGCCGCGCCCAAGTGCAGGCACTCGGCCGCAACCCACGCGTCGGCCGCGCCAGCGTCACGCAGCGCGTCGGCGGCGTCAAACGCAAACGTGACGGCGTCGGGCGGGTGGTGGGTGGCGGCGCGCAGGGCGTACAAGAGTGCGGCGACGCACGCAGGGTCGCCCGCGGCTGCCGGCCCGCCCCCGCGAAACACGGCCACCGCCCACCCCGGCTCCGCCCGGCCCGCCGCGCCCGCCGCCGACAGGGCGGCGGCCACGGTGAACGCGTCGGGAGGGGGACCGAGGCGGACCATGCGCGAATGGAGGCGCACCGCGGCGCGCAGGTCTCGCGCCGCGCTCGCACCGCGCAGCAGCGCGTTGAACGTGCGCGTCGTCGGGACGGCGCCCGCCCTGCGGAAAGCGGCATACGTCTCGTACAGCTTGTCCACGTCGCCGACGTCGGTGAGCGCGCGCAGGGCGGCGTTGAGCACGGGCGTCGACGCGCAGCGTCTCGCGGCGGCCGCCGCGACCGCGGCCCGCACCGCCCCTCGATCCCGCGCCCGCCCGGCAGCCGCCAGCAGCGCACATGCGCCTTCGTCCTCGTCCACGTGGCCGCTGGCCGCGACGGCGGCGGCGGCGGCGGGGTCGCCGCCAACGGCGCGAAGGAGGGCGCGCTGAAAGTGGTCCTCCTTTGGAAACAGGCGCGCCCAGGCCAGCGCAGCGTCCGCGCCCCCATTCTCAAGCAGCATGGCCAGCGCGCGCGTGGTGCGCCCCTTGCCCTGCAGCACGGTCGCCAGCGCGGCGCTCGCAGCGGCGGGCGCCGCGCCCGGCGCCACCGCGTCGCGCAGCTGAGTGGCGAGCGTCACCAAGCTCCCTGCCTCGCCCCGGTTGAGCGCGCCGTCCAGGCGCTGCAGCGCGGGGCCGGCGGGGCCAGCCGGCCATTTGGGCGGCGGGGTCTTGCGCGCCTGGGGCCGCGCCCGCGGCCGCGAGGGCGGCGGTCGTGTGTCGGGTGGTGTGGGAGGCGGCCGGGGGCGGGCGGCGCCCGGGGGGCCGCGCGCGGCCATTGGCCAGGTCTGGCGCCGAGCTCTGCGGTGGCGCGCCACTCTCCATGGCGCCCCGCAAGCGCTCCCGCGGCGCCGGCCGTGTCGCGCCACCCCCCAAGCGCGCCCAGCGCGAGGAGCTGTCGACCAGCAGCGAGGGCGGCGCCGCGCCGCGGTCGCCGTCGCCGTCGTCGGCCGACGACGGCTCCGAGCCGGGCGACGACGCCGTCCTGCTGCCCCTGATCATCGAGGATGATGGTGATGGTGTAGGCGCGCCACCGCCCACCCCCTCCCCTTCCTCTGTGGAGCCCGGCTCCCCCGCCGCCGGCGCGGCCGTCCTCGCGCGCTGGCTCCACCCCCTCCCCCTCGCCGCCTTTTTTGGCGACGTCTTTGAGAAACGGGCGCTGCTGGTGCGGCGCGGGGAGGGGGGGAGGGGGTTGTTTGACGGTTTGCTGACCCCGGACGGCGTGTGGGCCGCTGCTGCGGCCGGTGCCCTGTCCTATGGCACCGGCGTCGACGTCGTCGCGTTTGATGGCAAAAAGCGGGTGACCCTGAACAAGAAAGAGGGCACGGTCGCGTCCGAGGCTGACCTCAAAGCCTCCTTCGCGCGCGGCGACTCGCTCCGCGCGCTCCACCCCCAGCGCTGGCCCCACGCCCCCGCCCTCGCGTCCGCCCTCGCCGACCTGGAAGGCTACTGGCGGTGCGTTGTAGGGGCCAACGCGTACATGACGCCGGCGGGCGGGCGGCAAGGGTTTGCGCCGCACGCCGACGACGTCGACGTCTTCATCCTTCAACTGGCCGGCGCCAAAGCGTGGACCGTGCGAGCGCCCCGGTCGCCGGACGATGTCCTCCCGCTCGTCTCGTCGCCCGATTTCGGGCCGGGCGAGGCGGGCGAGGTGGCGCTGGAAGCGACGCTCCGCCCGGGCGACTGCCTCTACCTCCCCCGCGGCGCCGTCCACTCGGCCCGCACGCCCAGCGACGAGGGAGGTGGCGCCTCATCCTCTCCCTCGTTGCACGTCACGGTCAGTGTCTGCCAGGGCGTTTCTTGGGCCGCCCTGCTGCGCGCCGCGCTCCCGCGTGCTCTCGATCTGGCCGCGGAGACCACCCTCGCCCTGCGCCGGTCGGTGCCGAGGCCCGCGTACGACTACATGGGCGTCGTGCACGCGGACGCGGGGGAGAGGGCGGCGAGCGGGGAGGGGGGAGAGGCGGGGGCGCCCCCAGCGCTCTACTCCGCGCGCGCCGCCGCGCGCGCCGCCTTCGAGGCCGCCGCCGTCGCCGCCGCGCTCGCGGTGGTCGACGCTCTGCCCCTGGACGCCGCCATGGACGCCATGGCGGCCGAGTGGCTGGCGGCGCGCATGCCGCTGGGGGGTGGAGGGGCGCGCGCCGCCCCTGCCGCCTGCCTGCCGCCTCGCGTCCGCCCCGTCGCGGGCGGGTCCGCCGCCCGCCTCGCCGTGGAGGACGACGTCGCGGTCGTGCACCACTGCTTGGCCAACGAGGCGCGGGCGCACGCGGCGGCGGAGGGGGGCGGCGGCGCGAGGCTTGAGTTTCCGCTCGACGCCGCGCCCGCGCTCGAAATTCTGCTGGGCTCCCACTCGCCCCACGCGGGCGCCCCGATAGAGGTGGCTGGACTGCCGGGCGGGCGGCATGCAGAGGCCGCGGCGCGCGCGCTGTTGGCCGCGGGCGTCGTCGTGCCGGCGTGAGCCCGCGCCGTTTTTGGTTTCGGGCGTTGCACGCCGCGCCCCGTGTCGCCCCCCTCACACCTTTTCCAGGCCCTCAATCGCCGACTGCAGGTCGGCGACGCCCGCGCGTGCCGCGCGCAGCTCCCCCGCCGCCCGCTCCCGGCCGCGCACCAGGCGCTGGCGCAGGGCGTCCAGCTTGGCGAATTCAGCCGCCACGGCGGCGTCGTGCGCGGCGGCGGCGGGCATGACCTCGTGCGCGGCGCGGGAGAAGAGGGAGCACAGCGCGGGGAGCAGGGCGGCGGCCAGGGCGCCACCCTCGGGGGTGGGGGGGTGGTTGGGGTGCATGGGCGTCGGTGGGGAGGGGTTCCGAGGCAGGCTGGGGCTGGGCGGCGGGCAAGAGGGAGCGAGTGAGGCCGCTCGCGCGGTCGCGCGCGCCACAACCCGCCTGTCGACCAGTATGTCCGCCCCCACGTTTCTCCACCTCACCACCCCCGCCCCATTGTCACTGGCCCGCATCGCGGTCGCGGTGCCGGCGCAAGAAGCGCACCAGCCGCCGAACGCGCCGCCGGCTCTCGCGCCGGCCGACGCCGCCGCCCCCGCGGTCGACACCCTGCTCGCCGGGGACGCGGTGGCAGTGCCGGTGGGGCACGACACGCTGCACGTTTTCTGCCACAAGGTCCGAGGGAGGGAGGCGGGGAACGAGGGGAGGAAATGGGGGGGGGGCGGGCGTGGAGCGCCAACGACCCTCTTCCGTCTTTAGACCCGTGTCGCCGCCTGCTACAGGCTTCTGACGTCCCGCGGTGTCGCAGAACTCGGCTTGGTCGTGGCCTCCGTGCGCGAGGGCGTCTCCCTGACACTTTCGCCGTGCGACGAAGGCGCCGCGCTCGCCGCCGTCGCCTCCGCCTCGCTCGCCGCAGCCGAGTGGCACCGCCTGGCGCCCAGCGTGTACGTGCGCGAGGATTGGGGGGCGTTGCCGGCCGGGGAGCCAGCGGCGGTGGCCGTCGCGCGCGCGTGCTCGGGCTCGCGCCTCGCCCCCCCTTCCTCCGCCCGCCTCGCCGTGCACGCTTCCGCGTCCCACATCGTGCCCTGGTCGCTTCAAGCCGCGCTGGAAGCGTCCGGGTGGGCGGGCGGGCCGGTGGGGAGCGACGCGCCGTCGCTCGCGCGCGCGCTGCTCGGCTGCGTCGCGGTCGCGCTGCCGGCGCTCACCGAGGTGACCATCATCGACGTCGTGACCCGCTACGCGGGCGATGGGGCGCTGGTGGCGGCGTGGGAGGCCCTGACCGGGCGCCCGCTCTGCCGCGCCTTTTGTTTTTGGGTCCGTGTCGTCCCTGGCGATGACGACACCGCCTCCGCCCCCTCTGGCACCGGCTGGCTGGCCCCCCCAACCGTCCTGCTGCTGCCACCGCCGCTGCCCGCGCTGCCCGCGCGGTCGGCCAGCAGCGCGGCCGCGCTGCGCGCGCTCGCCGGCGCGTTGGGGGGGCCCTGGATGGCCGGCTTCTTTGGCGGGGGGGCGCCGACTGTGGTGGGGGTCGCGGTGCAGGAGGAGGAGGTGGGGAAGGTGGGGGGCGGCGGCTGGGCAAAGGCGGGCGCGCTCGCCCGCGGCGCGCCCGCCGGCGGGGCCTGGACCGTGCGCCCTCTGCCGCCCGCGGTTGACCGAGGCGTCGCGCCCATCGGAGCCGAGCTGCAGGCCGCGCTGGCGCGTCTGCGGTCGACGCGGTCGACGGCGGCGGCGGCCCCCGCGCGCGCGCTCACCGGCGCGCCCGCGCGCCCCGCCCTGCCGGGCTGCGTCCCCGTCCTGGGCAAGCGCAAGGTGGTCACCATGGTGGGCGTGCGCGTGGCCAAGCCCAAAGCCGTGCCCGGCTTCCCGCCCGCGGCGGCCGCGCCCAACGCCAAAAAGCCTGCCGGCACCGCCGCCGCCAAGCGCGCGCCCAAAGCGGTGGTCGACCCCGCCGCGCTCGCGGCCAAGGCGGACGCCGTGGCGGCCGCCTTTGCCGCGGGGGCGCAGGCCACGCTCGGCGTCGACGCGCTCAAAGCCTTTCTCAAGGCGTGCGGCGCCAAAGTCGGCGGCAAAAAGGCCAACCTGCTGGCCCGCGCCGCGGGCCTGCTGGAGGAGGGTGCGGCGGCGGCGGTGGTGGAGACGTGATGGTGGTGTGGGTGGGGCGTGTCACACGAGGGAGGGAGAGAGGAGGGGGGCGCCGCCATCAGAGGAAAGAAAAGACGTCCGCGTACTCGTCCCCCCCCTCTTTGGACGCCGCGGGCGGTGGCGGCGGCATCGGCGTTGGCGCGGGCGGGGGCGCGGAGGGGGGCGCGGTGGACGCGGCGGGCGACAGGTCGCGCGGCGGCGGCAGCGGGTCGGCGGCGGCGGCGGCGCCGGCCGCCTCTTCCACCTCTGCCGCCTCGCCCGGCGGCGGCACGTACTTGAACCGGCCAAACAGGGTCGTCTGCCGCTTGGCGCGCGGGGCGGGCGAGTGCCAGCGCGCGCAAGGCTCGGGGCCGGGCGACGCCTCGACCGCCGCCCCCTGCTCGACCGCCCCCACTTCCCCCTCCCCCCCCACCTTGAACACCTCCCCCCCCCCCAACTTGGAGGCCGCCGTCACGTCCGCACCCACCACCCGCTCCGGCAGCAGGGCGGCGACGAGGGCGATGGGGGCGCGCGCGCGGGTCGACACGGTAAGCACGAGCGGCGATGCAAACGTGTCGAGCGCCACCCGCTCCGCCGCCAGCAACGCGTCGTCGGACGGCGTGCCCACAATGAGCAGGCCATAGTGGGGGCGGCCGCCCGGGCGGGGAGGGGGGGCGGTGGTGCGGGTGAGGGTGACGCGCGCGTCGAGGCGGCCGCCCGCGCGCCACGCCGCGCCCGCCACCTTGACCTCCAGCCCCGGCGGCGCGAGCGCGGCCGCCGCAGCCAGCAGGTCGGCGCCAAAGGGGTAGGCGCGCCCGGCGGCGAGCTCGACGGTGCGCGCGTCGGACGCGCGCAGCGCCGCGAGCCGGCCCAGGCCGGCCGCCGCGAGACGGGCGCCGAGCGCGCCGCCCACACCGCGCAGCTGACGCACTTCGGCGTCGGTCCCGTCCAAGGCACCGACGGACAGCGTGCGCTCGAGGCGCGCCGCGTTGGCCGCGCCGGCAAACGCGCCCGCCGCGCGCAGCACGGCGCGCGCGCACGACGCGATGCGCGCGCCGGTGCGCAGCAGTGTGTCGGCCTCGCGGCGCATAGAGAAGTCGAGGCCGGTGCTGGGGGAGGGGCCGCACGCGTCTACGGCGAGCACAAAGAGTTTGTCGGCGGGCGTCGCGACGCGCGCCTTGGACCCGCCACCCGCGACGGTCGGCAGACCGGCGCCGGCGGCCGCGCGGTTGAGCGCGTTGAGCGGTTTCTTCTCGCCGCGGCGCAGGGTCGTCCCTTCAAACTCAGCTGCGCCGCACACCGCGGCCAGCACGTCGGGCAGCGAGGCGTGGGGGGGGAGGGCGCGCACGAGGGCGACGGACGCGAGGCGGACGTAGTGGCGGGCGGCGGCTTCGCCGGGCGGGAGGGGGGACAGGCCGGTGCCGCCGGCCTCGGCCCGCGCCAGGCCGGCCGCGACGAGGGCGTCGATGGAGGCCGCGACGTAGCGCTGGGCGGCCAGCCGCTCGAGCGCGCCGCCGTCGGCGCCCGCGGGGAAGCCGTGCGCGGCCGGGTCGGCGCGCACGCGCGCCCACAGAAAGGTGCGCTTCATCCACGCCACCGCCGTCTCCACGTCGGTCACGGTGCGCAGCACGATCTCGGCGTTGAGGTGGTCGCCGAGCGAGGCGGCGAGCCGGGAAACGACCGGCTCGGCGCCGGCCGCGAGGGCGGCGAGGCGGGCCGCGCCCGGCCCCGCCCGCGTCATGACGACGCCCACGCCGCGGGTGTCGTGCTGGGGGCGGCCGGCGCGTCCGAGCATTTGCAGGACGTCGGCCGCGCCGTAATCCTTAAACCCCGGCGCCCCCCCCCCGTCGGACGCCCAGCGCCGAGTCCCTTTGACAACAACGAGGTAGGCGGGCAGGTTGACGCCGGTGGCCAGGGTGGAGGTGGTGCAGAGGGCGGGAAGGTGGCGGGCGGAGAAGAGAGTTTCGACCGCGCCGCGGTCGCCGTTGTCCAGCCCCGCGTGGTGCACGCCCACGCCCGCGCGCAGGCAGTCGGCCAGGCCGCGGTCGGCGACGCGCGAGGCCGTGGCGTCCAGGGTGGCGCGGGAGGGAGGGGGGAGCGACGCGCGGCGCGCCGCAGCGGTCGACCCCGTCGCCAGCGCGCGCGCGGTCGCCTCGGCGCCCTTGCGCGACGCGCAAAAGATGAGGGAGGGGCGGCCGTCGGAGTGGGACGCCAGGACGGCGGGCAGGTGGGCGTCGAGCGACTTTTCAAAGAGAAAGTCGGTCATCGTCGCGGGGTACGCGCGCACCGACACCTCGAGCGGCACCGGCCGCACCTCGTCGCCGAAGCAGCGCACGCCGTCGGGGGGGGCGCCCAGCCAGGCGCCGACGGTGGCCGCGTTGGGGAGGGTCGCGGAGACCGCGACGAAGCGGGCGTGGGCGATGGGCGACGACGCGAGGCGAGGCTATGGAGAGATGGAGAATGAGAGAGGAAGAGTGAGAGGAAGGGGGCGGCGCCCGCGCGTCAACCCCTCTCTCCTCTCTACCTCTCTCTCCCTACCTGGGCCCCAATCGTTTTGAGGCGGGCGACAACGGCCTCCAGCGTCGCGCCCCGGGTGCCGTCGGAGAGAAGGTGCACCTCATCGATGAGGATCAAGCCCAGGTCCCCGACGAAGCTTGTGGCGCCGCGCGCGCCGCGCCCGCGGAGGACGGCGTCGATCTTTTCGGGCGTCGCTACAATGAGGCGCGCGCTGCGCGCGCGGTCGGCGGCCGCGGCGGCGGCGGCGGGGTCGCCCTCGCCGGTGAGCTCGGCGACCGCGACGCCCGCCGCGCCAAAGCGGGCGCGCCAGTCGGACACGCGCTCGGACACTAGGGCGCGCGAGGGGGCCAGGTAGAGAGCTTTGGCGGTGGCCGGGCCGCGCAACACGAGGCGGCAGAGGGCGAGCTCGAGCACGCCGGTCTTGCCGGCGCCGGTCGGCGCGGCGACGACCAAAGGGGCTTCCGACCCAAACGCGGCATCAAACGTGTCGGACTGGACGAGGTTGAAGTATCGAAAGGGGAAGGCAGCGCGGAGGGGGGGGGGTAGCTCGGCGACGGCGACGACGCGGTCGCTGGGGGAAAGGGGAGGGTGGGGGTCGGGCGCGGCCTCGGACGCGTCCCTGCCGCAAGCGCGCGCCCGCGCCAAGTGCCGCTTCCCGTTCCAAGTGGCGGGCGGCAGTCCGAGGCGAGCCCGCGCGCACCACGGCGCGCCGTCGTTGCCGTCGTCGCCGCCCGAGGGAAACGCGAACGCGTCGCGCGCGCCCCGGCCGAACGCGGGCGCGGGCGGCGCGGCGGGCGGGCGCCAGGGCGGGAGGGGGGGCATGGTACGGGGTGGGTGGGAAGGAGGGGAGGAGTGGCGCGCGCTCGTCGCGCGTGCGCGCTCCGCGCCGAAGAGTTTCCCTCAATCACAGCTCCGCCCCTCGCAATCCGCCCCCCCCCCCCCCCAAATGCGCCAATCACTTCCACGCTTGACGCTCGGACGACGCAAACGCGGTGTAGAGGAGCAGGCCGACGCACTGCGCGATCGCGGTCGGCACGAAGAGGGCGGCCGACCACGAAGATGTTTTGTCGAGCAGCACGCCGACCGCGGTGACGCCCAGGATGCCAGGCAGCGCGCCCGCCGTGTTGGACAGCCCCAGAAGCGCGCCCGCGTACTTGGGCGAGAGGTCCTGGTGGTTGCAGTAGAGGCCCGCGCGCGCCCACGCGCCCAGCGCAAACGAGACCGACAGCAACGCCACGATGGCGGTCGTCACCGGCCCCGCGGTCGGCCCCGCCTGCGCGAGCGGGGTCAACGCGGCGCACGCAACCATGCAGAGCGCGGGGCCGGCGAACGACACGCCCTGGCACAGCTTGCGCACCGAGGTGACCGACCACCCGCCCGCCACGAGCCCGTCGGCGACCGGCCCGACGAGGGGCGTCATCGCGGTCATGGCGAGGTAGGGGATGAGGGTGAGGAGGGACGACTTCTCCACGTTGAGCCCGAGGGAGAGCTCAAAGTAGGACGGCAACCACGCCAGCAGCGTGTAGTACCCCCAGTTGTAGCAAAAATGGGCCGCGATGATGGCCCACACGGGGCGACAGCGCAGGAAGTCGCGCCAGGGGACGGGGAGCGAGGCGCCCGCGTCAGTCGGGCCCCACGCGGGGGCCGCGCCGCCCGCTTTCGCCTCCCGCTTCTCCCCCTTGACCCGGGGCCAGAGCGCGCACCACAGGAAGCCGAGCACGGCAAACAGGTAGAAGACGGAGGGCCAGCCAAACGCGCGGATGAGCGGGCCGCACACGAGGAGGCCGACCGCGGAGCCGACGTCGAGCGACCCAAACACGGTCGTCACCGCGCGCGCGCGCTCGTTTTCGGGGATGATGCGGGCCAGGACGTTGGTGGCGGACGAGGGGGCGAGGCCTTCGCCGAGGCCGACGAACACGCGCGACGCGCACAGCGCCCACAGGCCCGCGTGCGCCGCGGGGGGCGCGATGAGCGTGCCGAGCGACCACAGAAACACGCCCGCAAACAGCACTTTGGCGCCGCCGAGCCGCGTCGAGACAAAGCCGGCGGGGACTTGGGTGAGCGCGTAGCCCCAGAAGAAGGCGGAACTCACGAGCCCGCGGTCGGTCGCCGACCAGCCGAGGTCGCGGGCCATGGGGATGACAGCGACAGACATGTTGACCTTGTCCTGGGGGGGGGGGGGCGGGCGGGGGGGGGGGGGGGGGGGGGGGTGGGCCGGGGGGGGCCCGCCCCCCCCCGGGCCCCCCCCCGCCCCCCCCCCCCCGGCCCGGGGCCCGGGGCGCCGGCGCCGCCCCCCCCCCGCCGTGCCGCTGCCCGTCCCGCCCCTGCGATCCCCCTCTCCTCCCCTCTCCCGATCTCCCACCATGTTGCACAGGACAAAGGCGACCGCCATCATCGCGACGACCTTCCAGCGGCGCGAGAATTTGGGGGTGCCGTCGCTGTCGTCGGCGTCGCCGTCCATGGAGGACATGGTGTCGAGCGGCGTCGCGGGCGGCACCGCATGGATCAAAACTGTGCGCTGAGCCGGCACAGGTGCCCGCGCGGGCGCCGGGCGGGCGGGCGTGGCCCGGCCGGCTGCCCGCGCCGGCGCCGCGCGGAGCCGCGGGCCGGTCGCCAGGCTGGACGCCGGCGAGCGCGCGCCGCGCCTCATGCCGACTGAAAGGGGGGCGGTGCCTGGGGGGGTGGGGGGGCGAGGCGTCGGCGGGAGGCGGCGCGGCGATGGCGGCCGCCGCAGGGGGCGACGGTTGGTGGCGAAGAGCGCCGCGCGCACCGTTCCGGCGCGCCAGCAGGCGTTAGCAACGCGCGAGCGGCGCGCTGGGCGCCAAATCTGCCCTCCCCGCCCGCCCCGGCAGCGCGCCGAAACCGCGCCCGCGGGGGGCGCTCGCTCGCTGGCTCGCGCGGAGCCCCCAATCGAGGGACGGTTTCTCACCTGGAGACGCGCGGCGCGCGGTGCGGCGAGCGGCGGGGATCTGTGAACGGCGCGGCGCCCGCCGGCGCGCTTCACACCCCGCCCGCTTCCCCACCATGTTGGCTGCTGCGCGCAATTCCACCCCCACCAGCCGGCCCCTGGCCGCATCGCGCGTCTGCGCGGCGCGGGCGCAGGTGGGAGAGGGGCGGATGGCGCGCGCGTCGGCTCTCGAGCCGGGCCCGCTCGGGCGGGCGCCCTCGGCCGGGCCCCTGCCGCCCCCCACACCCCTAGGACCGCGCCCCGCCGATAAACCGGCCCCGCTGGCGAGGGGGTGGGGGTGTGGGGAGGGCCCGATGGCGCGCCGCGAGGGCGGCGAGCGCCGCGAGCGGCCGCGGTCGCCCGCGGTCGCCGCCGGCCCCCAGCGGGCCGCCGCGCGCCCGCGATCGACGCCCACGACCCACATTCCCCCAGGTCGCCCCCCGCGCGCCGGCGGCCGCTGTCGCTGCGCTGGCCCCGCTCCCCGCCGTGCCGCGCGCGCGCCGCGCCCCGCGCTCCTCCCCCCTGGTCCGCGCCCAAGCCGCCCCCAACACCCAGAAACCGTTCACCAAGGTCCTCATCGCCAACCGGGGCGAGATCGCGGTGCGCGTCATCCGCGCGTGCAAAGAGCTCGGCCTCGCGACGGTCGCGGTCTACTCGACGGCCGACGCCGACTGCCTCCACGTCCAGCTGGCGGACGAAGCGGTGTGCATCGGGGAGGCGCCCTCGTCCGAGTCGTACCTGTCGATCCCCAACATCATCTCGGCGGCGATCTCGCGCGGCGCGGACGCGATTCACCCGGTAGGAAGAGAGACGGGGAGAGGTCGGGGCGGCGACCGCGCGCGGCTCCGCCCACGCCTCCCCGCCCACCCTCACCCCTCCTCTCTCCTCTGCAGGGCTACGGCTTCCTCTCCGAGAACGCCACGTTCGTGGACATCTGCGCCGACCACGGCATCGAGTTCATCGGCCCGCGCTCGGAGCACATCCGCACGATGGGCGACAAGTCGACCGCGCGCGACACCATGAAGGCCGCGGGCGTGCCCACGGTGCCGGGGTCGGACGGGCTGGTCAAGACCGAGAGCGAGGCGGTCACGGTGGCGCGCCAGGTGAGGAGGAAGCGAGGGGGCGGGGAGGGGCGCTCCGCTTCCAGCCCCCGGCCGCCCACCCCGCCACCACCCTCCCCTCTCCTCCCAGGTCGGCTTCCCCGTCATGATCAAGGCGACTGCAGGCGGCGGCGGGCGCGGCATGCGCCTCGCGATGACCGAGGGCGAGTTCGTGCCGCTGCTCCAGGCGGCGCAGCAGGAAGCGGAAGCCGCGTTTGGCAACGGCGCCGTCTACCTCGAGCGCTACGTCCAAAACCCGCGCCACATCGAGTTCCAGGTCGGGGAGGGGAGGCGGAGAGGGTGGCGTGGTGGCGCGGACGCCGCAACCGCCCTCTCGCCGACACCGCCTCCCTTCCCCTCCTTGCTCGCTTCACAGGTCCTGGCCGACAAGCACGGCAACGTCATCCACCTGGGCGAGCGCGACTGCTCCATCCAGCGCCGCAACCAGAAGCTGCTCGAGGAGGCGCCGTCGCCCGCGCTGACTGAGGATGTGCGCAAGGCGATGGGCGACGCCGCGGTCAACGCGGCCAAGTCGATCGGCTACATCGGGGTCGGGACGATCGAGTTTCTGTGGGAGAAGACGGGGTTCTACTTCATGGAGATGAACACGCGCATCCAGGTCGGGAGGAGGGGAGGGAGGGAGGGACGAGGGAGCGGGGGAGGGCGCGCGCGCGGCGGCGGCGCGCACCCGCCCCAACACCTCCCACCCCCCACCCCACCCCCTCCTCCCTCACAGGTCGAGCACCCGGTCACGGAAATGATCACGGGCGTCGACCTCATCCAGGAGCAGATCCGCGCGGCGCAGGGCGAGACCCTGCGCTTCAAGCAGGAGGACATCGTGATCAAGGGCCACGCGATCGAGTGCCGGCTCAACGCGGAGGACCCGTTCAAAAACTTCAGGCCGGGGCCGGGGCGCGTGATCGGGTACCTGCCCCCGGGCGGCCCGCACGTGCGCATGGATTCCCACCTGTACCCCGACTACCTCGTGCCCCCCAACTACGACTCGCTGCTCGGCAAGCTCATCGTGTGGGGGGAGGACCGGACGCAGGCGATTGCGCGCATGAAGCGCGCGCTCACGGAAACCGTCATCTCGGGCGTCCCCACGACCACCGCCTACCACCTGCTCATCCTGGAAGTGCCCGACTTTGTCGCGGGCGACGTCGACACCGGGTTCATCCCCAAGCACGCGGCCGAGCTGCAGCCGAAAGCCGACGGCGGCAAGAAGAAGGAGAACATTGTGGAGATCGCGGCCAAGCGGGCGGCCAAGCGCGCCAAGTCGCGCGTCGTCATGGCGTGAAGAGAGAGAGCAAGGGTGGAGGGGCGGGCGCGGCGAGCGGCGGAGCGGCGCGGATGGGGTGAGGGCTTCACTCGGGGGGGGGGGGGGGGGGGGGGAAAACCGCCTATCGTCACCGCCCCGGCCCGGCATTCACGGCCCGCGCGGAACGGTCGAGGGAGGGGT
>Ga0315288_10001364_pt1 | contig 31565 bp, 32 predicted proteins | sample YL17G11_20_MG_FD_203454 | JGI IMG/M metagenome (GOLD analysis project Ga0315288, IMG submission 203454) | Sediment microbial communities from Yellowstone Lake, YNP, Wyoming, USA - YL17G11_20 | ecosystem: Environmental > Aquatic > Freshwater > Lake > Sediment | place: USA: Wyoming | collected...
GACGAACGGCTGGTATGCGCAGGCGGGATATTTCATCGTCCCCAAGCAGGTCCAGGCCATTCTCAAGTTCGACAGCTTCGATAAAAACAGGGACGCCGGCTCGGACCGGAGCGATGTCCTCACGGTCGGCGTGAACTGGTTTTTCACCAGCAAGACCAAGCTCCAAATCAACTACGAACGCATCCGGCTCGAAACGGGCAAAGTTCTGGGGAACTCCCTCCTGGTCCAGTTCCAGGCCGGTTTTTAACAAAGGAAAAGGAGAAAGACCATGAAAAAAACGTCCCTGGCGTTGATCGTCATCGCCGGCATATTCGCCTGTTTCCTGCCCGGACAAGCCCAAAAGCCCGCCTTGGAAGGCTATATCTCTCTTTCCGGCGCCTGGGCGCTTTATCCCATGGCGCTCAAGTGGCAGGAGGAATTCCAGAAGATCCATCCCAAAGTGCGGATCGACGTCCAGGCGGGAGGCGCGGGCAAAGGGATCGCCGACGCCCTGAACGGCGCCGTGGACGTCGGCATGGTTTCGCGCGACATCCAGAAGGTTGAGATCGATAAGGGCGCGCTGCCTGTCGCCGTGACGAAGGATGCGGTTGTGCCGATGATCAGTGTCAAGAACCCCCTCCTCCAGGACATCCAAAAAAAAGGCTTGAAGCGAGATCAGCTGATCGCCATATGGATCACCGAACAGGCCAAGACCTGGGGCGAGCTGGTCGGCGTCAAGAACGACGATCCCATCCGCGTTTTCACGCGGTCGGACGCCTGCGGCGCGGCCGAGACCTGGGCCGCCTACCTGGGCAAAAAGCAGGAGGACCTCAAGGGCGTGGGCATTTACGGCGACCCCGGCCTGGCCGATGCCGTTCGGCGCGCACCGTTGGGCGTGGGCTATAACAACGTCGGCTTCGCCTATGACGCCCGGACCCTGAAGCCGGTGACCGGCTTGGCGGTCCTGCCCATCGACATCAACGGGAATGGAACCATTGACCCCGATGAAAACTTCTATGTGGACCGGAACCAGATGACCAAGGCCATTGCCGAAGGCCGTTATCCCTCGCCTCCGGCCCGGAACCTGTTCTTCGTCACCAAGGGCAAACCCCAGAAGGCGGTCCTGGTCGAATTCATCAGGTGGGTCCTGACCGAGGGCCAGAAGTACGTTCCGGAGACGGGCTATATCAACCTCAGCGCCGAGGTATTGGCCGAAGGATTGAAAGCCATTGGAGTCAAATAAGGCATACGGAATTTAAGGGACACCGGATTGAATTTCATGACATGATATGAATAGGGCAGGTTAATAAATTAGGAGGACCGATCGGCGTGAGAAAGTTCAAAGATCTGGCCGCCCGGAGGATGATGCTCGTTCTCACCTTTATCCCGGGCTTCATCGTCCTCCTTATGCTTTTTGGATTGTTTGGCAAAGCGCGGCCTATCCTGGCCGTAAAGCCCATTGCTTCACTCCTCTTTTCGTCGGTCTGGTCGCCGCTCAAGGGCCAGTTCGGCCTCTGGCCCTTCATCATGGGTACGCTCTGGGTGACGTTCGTCGCGCTCATCCTGGCTGCGCCCGTGTCGCTCTTCACCGCCGTTTACCTTTCTGAGTATGCGCCCCGCTGGATCCGCGAGTTCATGAAGCCCATTATCGACCTTCTGGCCGGCATCCCCTCCGTCGTCTACGGCGTGTGGGGGCTGCTGCTCATCGTGCCGCTGGTGAGCAAGGTTCTGGCGCCTCTCTTCGGCGTCTATTCGAGCGGCTACAGCATCCTCGCCGCCGGTATCGTCCTGGCCATCATGATCTTCCCGACCATCATCCACGTCTCGATTGAAGTCTTCGCTTCCATCTCCTATCAGGTCCGGGAGGCCTCGTACTCTCTGGGCGCGACCAAGTACGAGACGGTGCGGCACGTCGTCCTGCGTAAAGGGGCGCAGGGTTTCCTGGCCTCGGTGGTCCTGGGGTTGTCCAGGGCGTTCGGCGAAACCATGGCCGTGCTCATGGTCGTGGGCAATATTCCGAAAGCGCCGAAGTCCGTCTTTGACGGGGCGGCGACGCTGCCGACACTCATCGCCAACAACTACGGTGAGATGATGACCATCCCGCAATACGACTCGGCGCTGATGCTGTCGGCGCTGGTGCTCCTGCTGGTCGTCCTCTTCTTCAACGTCCTGGCGCGCTTCATCCTGACCCGGGTCGAAAGGAGGGCGGAATGAGGCTCCTTCCGCCCCGCGGAACGGTCGCCCGCAGGAAAATGAAGGAGAGATTCTTCATGGGCCTGATGCGCGCCTCCATGGCCGTCGTTATCATCAGCCTGCTCCTCATCCTGGGCACGATCATCTGGAAAGGGCTTCCGGCGATGAAGCTGTCCATGATTACACAGACACCCAAGGGCGGCTATTATCTGGGCAAGGAGGGCGGCATCCTCAATGCCATCATGGGATCTCTCTATCTCGCCTCGGGGGCGACTCTGTTGGCCGTCATCTTCAGCCTGCCCGTGGTCCTCTACATCAACCTCTACACAAAGAAGAACTCGAAGACCGCAACTTTCGTCCGGTTCTCGCTGGACGTCCTGTGGGGCATCCCGTCGATCGTCTTCGGCGCCTTCGGCTTCCTGGTCATGGTGTTCTTCGGGCTGCGCGCCTCGCTCCTGGCCGGGACGATCACCGTAGCGCTCCTGGAGTTCCCGATCATGAGCCGGGCCATGGACGAGGTGGTGAGGCTCGTGCCGCAGGACCTCCTCGACGCCTCTTACTCGCTCGGCGCGACGCGGCTCGAGACCGCGCTCAAGGTTGTCGTCCGGCAGTGCCTGCCGGGAATCCTCACGGCGGTCCTGATCGCTTTCGGCCGCGGCATCGGCGACGCAGCCTCGGTCCTGTTCACGGCCGGGTTCACGGATCGGATTCCCACGTCGCTCTTTCAGCCGGCGGCGACGTTGCCGCTGGCCATCTTTTTCCAATTGGGGACGCCTTACCCCGAGGTCCAGCAGCGGGCATACGCTTCCGCGGCCGTGCTGACCGTTCTCATCCTGGCCATCAGCCTCGTCTCGCGGGCGCTGGTCAAAAGGCTGGCGCGCCACAGGATCAAATGACAGGTGCCACCATGAACGACTTCAAACCGCATATCAGCATCCGGAACCTGAGCGTTTACTACGGGATGCACCAGGTCCTCAAGGATATTTCGGTCGACATCCCCGACAAGAAGATCACGGCCATCATCGGACCGTCGGGCTGCGGCAAGACGACGCTCCTCAAGTCGATGAACAGGCTTCTCGACCCGGTGGAGGGGGCCAGGGTGTCGGGGAATGTGTTTGTGGACGGCGAAGACATCTACGACCCCGCCGCCGAAGTCATCAGCATCAGGAAGAAGATGGGCCTGTTGTCGCAAAAACCGCAGGTCCTGCCCATGTCAATCTACGACAACGTAGCCTACGGGCCGCGCATCCATGGGCTCCGCGACAAGAAGAAGCTGGCTGGGATCGTCATGCATCACCTGAAGGAAGCCGGCCTTTGGGACGAGGTCAAGGACCGGCTGTCGTCGCCTGCTTCGGGGCTCTCGGTCGGGCAGCAGCAGCGCCTGTGCCTGGCCAGGGGGCTGGCCGTCGAGCCCGAAATTATCCTGGGAGACGAGCCGACGTCCGCCCTCGACCCCCAATCCAGCCAGAATGTCGAGCGCCGGCTCATCGAGCTCAAGTCCGATTACACGGTGATCGTTGTGACGCACATTTTGCGACAGACCAAACGGATCGCGGATTACATCGTGTTCTTGTATCTGGGCGAGCTCATCGAGCACGGGCCGGCGGCCGAAATCTTCGCCAATCCCAAGAATCCCCGCACCCGCGCCTATCTCACCGGCGAAATCAGCTGAGTTTACTAACCTGCATTATTCATAAACCTGGTTCCATATGGGGGAAGGCCGGAATGGACTCGCTCCCGAAGTCCCACTATGGTCGCTTCGTCCATCCCGGCCTTCCCCCTTGGAGCATTCATTGATTCTATCTTTCCAACCTAAAATTCATGAATAATGCAGGCTAATAATGCAGGGTAAGTGTCTCCGAATTTTATACCTCGAATTCGATTTTCTCGATGAACAGGTCCATGCCTTCGAGAACCTTCAAGTCGGTGGAAGAGCAGCCGGGGCAGATGAAGATATATTGCTCGGGGGTGAACTCGCGGCTGCAAGTTGTGCACTTCACTTTGACCGGCAGGCTCACGATTTCGAGGCGGGCTTCGGCGGCCAAAGTGCCCTCTTTATAGGTGTCGAAGGCCGATTCGAGGAGATCGGGGACGGCCCCCGAGAGCTTGCCGACCTTGATCGTGACGCGGATGATATTCTTCGCGTGGTGCTCGCGGGCTTTCTCCTCCAGGATATCGAACATCCCGGAGATAATGGACAGCTCATGCATGGCCGGTCGCCAGCTCTTTCCGCCGTTCGACGAGGAATGCGACGAAATCGTCCAAACCCTGATCTTTGAACGAGGAGAGAATGAAGATCCTGAGTTTGGGGTTGAGCTCGAGCGCTTCTTTTTTCACCCGTTCCGGATCGAAGATAAGGTACGGGATGAGGTCGGACTTGGTGATGAGCAAGCAGTCCGAGGTGAGGAAGGCCTCGGGGTATTTCTTGACTTTGTCATCCCCCTCAGGCGATGAGACGAGGACGCAGCGCAGGTGCTCGCCCAGGTCGAAGCTCGCCGGGCAGATGAGATTGCCGATGTTTTCGATGAAGAGGAAATCGAGCTTTTCGGGAAGCCCGCCGAAGAGTTTGCCGATCATCCGGGCTTCGAGGTGGCACTCTCCACCCGTGACGATCTGCCAGGCGGGAATGCCCTTGGCCCGAATGCGCTCCGCGTCGCGCTCTGTCTCGACGTCGCCTTCGATGACGGCCATAGCATGTGCAGGCGCAAGCTTCTCGGCCATTTTCTCCAGGAGCGAGGTCTTGCCGGCGCCGGGAGCGCTCATCAAGTTGACGCAGAGGACGCCGCGGCCGGCGAGCTTGGCGCGGATCTCCTGAGCGACTTTCTTGTTCGAACCCAAGATGTTTTCGCGGACGATCAGTTCTTTTTTTTCCATATGATGATCCTTCAATGGCCCGGGCCATGATGATAATGTTACCGCAACAATTATTATTAACCTGCCTTATTCATAAGCCGGGTTCCATATGGGGGGAAGGCCGGGATGGACTCGCTCCCGAAGTCCCGCTATGGTCGCTTCGTCCATCCCGGCCTTCCCCCTTGAAGCATTCATTGATTCCGTCCCTGCAACTTAAAATTAATGAATATTCCAGGTTAAGTGTCATGTCTCCGGAATTTCGCCTCGCTCTATCGGCTTGATTGACTTCCTATTTTATCCCGTCTGGCCGGACTTCGCCAGCCCGGCCAGAAATCCCTTGAGGAAGCCCAGGGTGCCGGCGAGGTTTTCGGCGGCGCCCTGAGACAACTCCTCGGTGATTTCCCACTCGTAGCCCCGGATCGCCAGGAGATAGGCTTTGGGCCTCCGGCCGTAGAGCTCTTCGCACAAAGCGAGGACGGATGCGGGAGCCATGGTGTGCGTCGTGAAGGCGATGTCGCTGGAGGGAAAAATTTCATTGAAGTCAAAAGGCTCCCATCCTTCTCGCGCCGCGTCGCAAAAAATGGCGATGTCCGCCCCCGAAACGGCCAGCGCATCTTCGATATTAAGCTGGTAGTTGGATTCGACCCGGAGCTCCAAGCCTTCGAACGACGCCGCTTCGTTCTCGATCGCCTGCGCGACCCGCACTCCCAGGCCGTCGTCTCCGCGGCCTGGGTTCCCGAAACCATAGATCAAAATTTTCATGAACCGTCGAATGGCGCCCAGGATGTCCGCAGGAGCGTCAGCTCCCTGTCGTCGGCTGACCGGGAAAGGCGGTGCAGGAAGCAGGGCCGTGCCCCGCCTTCCAGCCGCTCCACGCGGGAAAGAATCCGGTCTCCGTAGAAGGCCTCGGCCCGAAAGTTGACTTCGATCCTCGCCGGGCGAAAGTCGAAGAGGATCTCGTCCGGGACCGATTCCAGCGCGCGGTGGACATAGACCGTGGCCGTCACGTGGCGGTTGATGTCGAGGTCGGAAAAAAACACCGGGAACTCCCTGAGGCCGTCCTCTCGCGTCAGGCCGGGAAGCGGGGCAAAATCGTCGGCGACAGCCCTCTGCGCCAGGGTGGGAAAGCCCGCAAGATGGTCGTTGGTCCTCACCGGACGCTTATTCCGGAGGTCGATGATCAACCAGGACGATGTGGCTGATGCCATGAGGCCCCGGTCATCCGTGACCTCGTAATCACGAACGGCGAAAAGAGGAAGCCGGGCTGACGGCCAGGTCTTGATCTCCACCGTGTCGCCCCATTTCGGGTAGCGGATGAATTCGACATGAAAGCGGGACAGGACCCAGGTCAGGCCTTTTCTGAAAAGATCGGTCACGGAAACGCCGAATTGTCCGGCTTGCTCCGCCGCCGACTCAAGCAAATATTCGAGGAAAATGACCGGTTGGATCCGGCCGCCAGGGTCGATATCCACCGCCCGCACTTGGAACATTTTCCGGTGGATCGTTTCCGTCATCTCCGGCCTGACCGCGGCTCAGCGTTCCCGGACGGCCACCACCTCGCCCGCCGCGTTCACCAGTTCCACCCGCAGCGGCATGCGGCCGACGGCGTGGGTGGCGCAGCTCAGGCACGGGTCGTAGGCGCGGATGGCGATTTCGACGCGGTTCAGCATGCCCTCGGTGATTTCGTGTTTCCCGGAAAGCACGTTTTCGGCCACCCAGTTGACGGCCCGGTTCATGGGCTCGTTGTTGTTCGTGGTCGAAACGATGAGGTTGGCCATGACGATCTGGTCGTCGCCGTTCACCTGGTAGTGGTGGAAAAGCGTGCCTCGGGGCGCTTCGACCAGGCCCACGCCCTCGCGGACCTTCCGGCCCTTCGCGACGAGGTTCAATCCCTGCAGGTCGGGGTCCTTCAGCAGGTCGCGGATGACTTCGCCGGAATGGAGCAGCTCGATGAGGCGGGCCCAATGCGTATGAAGCGACATATTGTTCGGCCGGCCGTTCGCGTAAGCCTTATACTCCTCGAACTCCTTCTGGGCGAGCGGGCTGGGGATGAAGTCGCAGGTGTTGAGCCGCGCCAGCGGTCCGACGCGGTACCAGCCTTTTTCCTTGCCCAGCGACTTGAGGTACGGGAACTTCATGTAGCTCCAGGACCGGACTTCCTCTCCGATGTGCTTCCAGTACTCCTGGTAATCGACGTCGTTCAGGATTTTCCGGCCGTTCGCGTCGACCGCCCGGAGCACGCCGTGATAAAAGTCGAGCGCGCCGTCCTTGCGGACCAGGCTCAAATGGTTCGATGGGAAACTGGCGAAGCCGTCGATCCATTCCTTGTGCTGGCGGTGATACGATTTGAAAACGTCGAGCGCGGCCTGGGCCCACACGATCATTTTATCGGCGTTCAGCGGGTCCGGTGCCTTGAGGAACGAGTCGCGCTCCTCGATGGTCAGGTTCTTGTTGATCCCGCCGGGGATGGCGCCCGTGCCGTGGATCTTCTTGCCGGCCGTGGCCAGGATGATCTCCTGCCCGAACTTGCGCATCAACACGCCCTGGACTGCCAGGTCCCTGAAATGGAGAGCGACGCCGATGACGTTCCGGATGGCCGGGTCGGCGTCGGGCCCGAGCAGAAGATCGGGTGAGACCAGGTGGAAAAAGTGGAGCGCGTGCGACTGAAACATCTGGCCGTAGTGCATCAAGCGGCGCATCTTCTCCGCGGTCGGCGTCAGGCCGTCCGGGCCGGCGCCCACGATGACGTCCATGGCCTTGGCCGAGGCCAGGTGGTGGCTGACCGGGCAGATGCCGCACAGCCGCTGAACCAGGACCGGCGCCTCCCAGTAGGGACGCCCCTGGACGAATCTCTCGAAGCCGCGGAACTCGACGACATGGAACCGGGACTGGGTGACCTTTCCGGCGTCGTCCAGGTGGATGGTGACTTTTCCGTGACCTTCGATTCGGGTAATGGGTTCAATGGTGATTTTTCTCGCCATGGTGTTCTTCCTCAATCGTATTTGACGGTCTGGTAGGGAAGGTCCAGAGACTTCCCCGCGATGAGCGCCGTCAGAGCGTTCCAGATCAACTCGGCCGAGGGCGGGCATCCCGGAAGGAAGTAGTCGATCTTGACGACTTCGTGGCAGGGATAGACCCTGTCCAGGATGATCGGCAGTTCTTCGTCGTTAGGGATGATCTTGGGGGCGTCGGTGTCGGCCGTCGGGGAGTTGAAATACGCCTCCTCCAGGCACTCCTTGATGGGGATGCCGTTACGCATGGCCGGCAGTCCGCCCATGATGGCGCACTCGCCGACCGAGATCAGGATCTTGCAGTTTTTCCGGAATTGACGCAGGTTCTCGACATTCTCGCTGTTGCAGCACCCCCCCTCGATCAGGCCGATGTCGCATGGTTTTGTGAATTTCTTGATGTCGTCGATCGGGGATTTATTGAACTCGACGAGCTCGATGAGCTTCAGGATGCGGTCGTCGATGTCCAGGATGGACATGTGGCAGCCGAAACACCCGGCCAGAGAAGCGGTGGCAAGGACGGGCTTGCTCATTTCACACCTCCCGAGGTCATCTCTTGAATATCGCTTCCGATGGGTTTCTTGTCGTATTTGCGCTTCCCGATGGGTACGGCGAATCCGACTTCCTTCTTCAGGATAGCTCCCACCGGGCAGACATCCATGGCCTTTTTGGCCTCCTCGTCGGTCAACCGCGCCGCCAGTTCTTTGTCCATGCCGATGCGGATGTGCTTGGAGCGATGGATGTTGCCGAAGATCGTCCGTTTGTCGCCGGCTTTAATCGCCCGCACGCAGCGCTGGCACAGGACGCAGCGGTTGGTTTCCAGGATGATCCGGGGAAGGGAGGCGTCGATCTCCCGCCTCGGAAACTGGTAGGGGAAGCGCGGGGCCATGATCTGGTATCGGTAGGCCAGCGCTTGGAGCTCGCAGTTTCCGCTTTTCTCGCAGGCGGGGCAGAAATGATTGCCCTCGGCAAACAGCATCTCGATGAGGGATTTCCGCATGTCTTCGAGGTCCGGCGCCGTGTTCTCTATGGCCAGGCCCTCGATGATGGGCTGAGTGCAGGCGGCCATGTATCGGCCGCCGGCGCGCACCGTGCAGATGCGGCAACTCCCCGCCGGGTTCAGGCCTTCGTAGTTGCACAGCGCCGGGATGTAAACGCCGTTGGCCCTGGCGGCTTCCATAATGGTCTGGCCCGGCCGCGCCGTGCATTCTTTTCTGTCGATGGTGAACTTGATCTCTTTCATGATTATTCCTCCTCCAGGCGGGCTTTCCGTCCCGAGGCCAGGCAGGCGTCCCGGACCGCGGTGCGCAGATCGAACTCGGGGACGAAATCTGCGGTCTTGTTAATCTTGGATTCATACAGCGGCCGGAAGTTCTGCAGTGTTGTCAGGATGGGGTTGGCCGAGGTTTGTCCCAAGCCGCAGCGGCTCGCGGCTTTAATCGTTTTTCCCCAGGCCTCCATTTCGGCCAGGTCCTGAGCGGTTCCCTTCCCCTTCATGACCTTTTCCAGCTTGTTTTTGAGAAGGACATTCCCGGCCCGGCAGGGCGTGCACCAGCCGCAGGACTCCTCGACGAAGAAGTCCATGAAGTTATGTACAACCTGGAAGAGGTCCCGCTCCGGCCCGATGACGATGATTGAGCCTCCCGTGGCAAGGTCTGAAAAGCATAACCTCCGGCTGAAGCCTTCGGGAGGGATGCAGGTCCCCGAAGGCCCGCCCACCTGGACGGCCTGGGCGTTTTCGCCGCCGGCCCTTTCCAGGAGATCGCGGACTGTGAGTCCGAATTCGACCTCGTAGATCCCGGGATATCGGCAGTCGCCCGACACACTCAACAACTTGGTGCCTGCCGACTTGGGAGTTCCCATGGTCTTGAACCAGGATGCGCTATGGGCCATAATCCGTGCTGCGGCACAAAGGGTTTCGACGTTGTTGACAGTTGTCGGGCTCCCAAGGTAACCGACCTGAACGGGGAATGGTGGTCGGTCCCGCGGCTCTCCGCGCTTTCCCTCTGCGGACTCGAGAAGTGCCGATTCCTCACCGCAGATGTACGCCCCGGCCCCGAGCTTGATCTGGATGTCAAAGTTGAAGCCGTTCTTGCCGGCAGCGTTCCGGCCTAGAATTCCGGCCGCCCGCAGCCGTGTCAGCACGTTCTCCAAATAGGCTCTGAGGTAAGCGTACTCCGACCTGAGGTAGAGGATACCCGTCTCCGCGCCTACCGCGTAACCGGCCACGGCCATGCCTTCAAAAAGGAGATGGGGCATCTGTGTCAGAATGACACGGTCCTTGAATGTGCCCGGCTCGCCCTCATCGGCGTTGCAGGCCACGTAGTGGGAGCCGCTTTGCTCCCTGCGGCAGAACTCCCATTTCAGGCCCGTGGGAAAGCCCGCCCCTCCCCGGCCGAGCAGGTTGGACAGCTTGATTTCGTTGATGACCTCCTCGGGCTTGAGGGAAACGGCCTTCTTGAGCGCGGCGCCGACTTCGAAGGGGGCCAGGATGACCGGGCCTGCCTTGCGGATATCGTTGCGGACCATGGAGTGGACGAGATCGGATTGATTGGCTCCGTCCCCTAATTCCCAGACCATCTGATCAATATCCTTACCGGTCTTCATGGCTTTGACCAGGTCTTTAACCTGGGCCTCGTTCAGCCGGGTGAAGACGACACCGTTGATGATGGCCGATGGCTCCTGGTCGTTCATTCCGATGCAGGAGGTGTCGTGAAGCCCGATGAGACCGTCCGGCGTGACTTCGCCGAACCGGCAGCCGGCTTCCCGTTCGAAGGCCCGGGCTACGGCTTCCCGGCCATTCATGATTGAGACAATGTTGGTGTTGAGGTAGACGGCGTAACGTCCCACGGGGGCTTCCGAGAAGAAGTGGTAGAAAGTGACCACGCCTTCGACGTCTACGGCCGACAGGCCGAGATGAGCGGCGATTTCCCGGGCCGCCTCCGGAGGGATACAGCCGAGTTCCTTCTGGACATCCGCGACGACGTCCAGCAGGGCTGTCCTGTCCGGCGTATGCTTCCGGACAAGCTCTTTAATATTCGCCATGTTTGACTCCTGTGAAAACCTCATGATGATTTATTAACCTGCATGATTCATAAACCGGGTTTCCTATGGGGGGAAGGCTGGAATGGACTCGCTCCCGAAGTCCCGATCAGGAAAAAATATATGGGCCCATAAAACTGGTTTAATGATGGCCACACTCTCACGATTTGCGCCTTTTATGATCCGTTTCCGGAAATAAACATTGTATTATATCCTATCAAAAATCGGTTTGTCATCTATTTTCCACTTCAACTCCCTGAAGCCTTCCTTACAGGACTTACCCCGTTTTGTTATTTATAATTTATAGAACTCCCTGAAGGAAAACGAAATGCAGTAAAAATAAAGTGTCAGTCTGAGACTAGCGCCCGGGTGGCGCGGCCGGGACCATGACACCCGAAGCTCATTGTGGCGGGTGGGTGGGTCTTGAGCAAGGGTGTTATGGTCCCGACCGTGACAGGACCCGGGTTTCTGTTACAAATGAGAAATGGGGAAACTCCTGCCTTCCTTAGAATTGATTTTTCCTCCCATTTTTATTTATAATAAATCCGGATGATCGGGACGAGGAGCTGGAAGTGTATTCCTGCGGCCGACCCGCCCGGATTCCCGTTCATGTTTCGGCTTGCTTTTTCTGTTGAAAAAAAAGTAAAATCCTAGGATAATGGAAATTAATCAGTCATGGAAGGAGGATTTATGAGAAGAACGAATCTTTACGCCATTGGTATTATCCTCGCCCTCTTGGCCCTGCAGAGCTGCTCCTCGAAGCCCGAAGAAGGCCTCTTGCAGAAATATTTCAACGCCGTCAAGCTGAAAGACATGGCGACCATGTCGTCCATGGCCGTCGATCCCGTAAATGTCCAGGTGGATAGCTGGAAGATCATCAGTATAAGCCCGGAAACGACGGAAACGACAACCCTCGCCGACATGGGAAAGAATGAGGTCGAGCTTAAAAAGAAGCTCGAGGGCCATGTGGGACCGACCATGGACGCGGAAAACGCGCTTTATGACGCCAAGGAAAAATACAACTCCGCCCGGTCCGGAGCGGCCAAAGCCTCGGCTAAGAAGGAAATGGATGACGCCCAGGTGAATTATGATAAGGAAAGAGAGCTCCATCGGCAGATCCAGAAGGAATACAATGACGCCGTCGCGGCATCCAGAAAAGAAGAGGATACTACGCTCTTTTCCCTGGGGACGAACCAGCTCCCCAATGTCCGCGACCTGACCGGCCAGGTTTTTTCCAAGGACGTCCAGGTTGAGGTCAAGAGCTCTGACGGGACCTTGCATAACTACAAGCTGGCGCTCAAACGCTATGAGCTCAAGGACGAGGCCGCCGGTATATCTCACCGCGGCAGATGGGTCATCATCAAATTCGAGACGCTCAACTGACCGCGAATATTGACACTTTTCGACCTTTCAACTATAAATAGTTTTCTATTTCCAGGGGGCCGTTAGCTCAGAGGGAGAGCACCGGCCTTTTAAGCCGGGTGTCGCTGGTTCGAGTCCAGCACGGCTCACCAGCCACCGCCCCTGTCGTCTAGCCCGGTCAGGACATCGCCCTTTCAAGGCGGCAACACGGGTTCAAATCCCGTCGGGGGCGCTTTTGGGGATGTTTCCCTGCCGGGAAACATCCCCTCTTTACCCATCCTCATCCTTTTTTCTTTCAATGGCATGCCCCCCTCTACCTCATGGCCTTGTATTCCACTTCCTTGAAAATGATTTCGAAATCGGTTCCTTGCGCCTCGCGCCGCTCGATCCGGGCTTCGATCTGGCTGATCAGGGTCATAACGATCTGCATGCCCAGGGATTCGGCCCGCCGGAAGTCCAGCCCCTCCCGGAACCCGACGCCGTCATCCTTAACCCTCAGGGAAAAATTGTTTTCTCCGGTTTGGCGCAGGGAGATCGAGACTTCACCGGACATCCGTTCCGGGAAGGCGTGCTTCAGGGCGTTCGAAATGAGCTCGTTGACGATCAGCCCGAGCGGGACGGCCGTGTTGATGCTGATGAAGATCTTTTCGACGTCCAGGTTCAAACGGATAAGGCTGGAGTCCACCCGGTAGGAATGGAAGAGATGGACGGCCAGGCTGCGAAGGTATTCCGAGAACTCGATGTGGGAGAAGTCGGCGGACTGGTAGAGCCGTTCATGGACCAGGGCCATAGAGCGGATGCGGCGCTGGCTTTCCCGGAACATCTCGATGATGGCCGCGTCAGTGACATGATTGGCCTGGAGGTTGAGGAGGCTGGAGATGACCTGCATGTTGTTCTTCACCCGGTGGTGGATCTCCCGCAGCAGGACTTCCTTTTCCGAGAGGGATGCCTTGAGGGCACGCTCGGATTGCTTGCGGTGGATGGCTTGGGCGGCCTGGTCTGAGAAGAACTTGAGGATGTTCTTGTCTTCCTCCCGGTAGCGGATGCCCTCGGTGTAACTCTGGATGACCAGGACGCCGATCACGTTTCCGCCGATCTTGAGGGGGACGCCAAGCCAGTCTATGGACGGGGCGCCGATAGCCTCCACTTCGCCTTTTTTCAGGAGCCCGCCGAACACCTCGGGCGAGGCGAGCAGCGGCTCGCCCGTCCTCAAGACGTATTCGGTCAGCCCCTTGCCCGGCTTTTTGGGCGGGGGGGGGTCGTCGTACTCGTCCCTGAAGTAGGGAAAGCTGAGAAGGTCCTTCTCCGGGTCAAATAGGGCGATATAAAAATTTTTGGCCGGCATGAGGTCGGCGACGATGCCTTGGATGGACTGGAAAAGCTCTTCCAGGTTTTCCGAGGACAGAGCAGCCTCCGAAATGCGGAAGACCGAATTCTTCACTTTTTCGGTGTGTCTTCTCTCGAAAGTCTCCATGGCCAGAGAGATCAGGTCGCCGACGGAGACCGCGAACTGCTGCTCCTCGAGCGTCCAGGCCCGCTTCGGCCCGGTGCGCTCGTGGCAGACGATGCCGGCGAGCTTTCCGCGGACCCGGATGGGAACATCCATCAGGGAAGTGATGCCCAGGGATTCGTTGTACCCGACAATGAACTCTTTGGTTCTCTTGTCGGAATAGACGTCCTCGACGGCCAGGACTCGGCTCTGCTCCAGGGCCATAAAGTAGCGGGGGTAATCTTTGGCCTGGAGGATCTTTCCCTTTTCATGGGAACTAGCGCTCCGCGTATAGAGTTCCCGGCAGATGATCTGGGCATGGTCGTCGTTGAAAGCCCAGATGCCGACCCGATCCACTTCCAGGGTTTTGGCGTCGGTCTCAGCGATCTTTCTCTCGGCCGATTCCAGGTCGGCGAAGTCCAGCTTGACCAGCTCGAGGAGCGCTTCCTGGTGGCGTATGACCTGCCCGGTCCTTTTCCGCATGAGCTCGTCCGAGCGCTTGCGGACCAGGGCGTTGAGAAAAATCTCGCCTACGAACTTGAGCAGAATGATATTGTCTTCGGGCCAAATCTTTTCTTGACGGATCGAATCGAAGCCGAGGAATCCGAAGAGGGATTTTCCGAGGACCATAGGAACGATGATGAGGGATTGGATATCATGGTGCCGGAAGGGGGCCATCTCCGCCTTGGCCTGGGGGGGAAGGGCCGCGAACCGGGGGATGTGAAGGAGCTCGAAATCCTTGAGCTTTTTCATGGCGAGGGGGATCGACTTCACGTCCATGTCCTGCATGTTCTGGATTTGCGAATCGATGCCCTCGGAGCACCATTCGTGGGTGTTGGAAACGCGCGCCCCGTCCGGACTGAATTGAAAGATGTAACTCCGGTCCACCCCGGCAAACCGGCCGATTTCCTCGAGGGCGTCCTTGACGACAGCATCGGTTTTTTCGGCGGGCAGCGTGATAAACCGGGTCGATATCCGGGTGATCAAAACCTCGAAGTCGATGCGGCGCTTCAACTCCGCCTCCACCTTTTTACGGCTGCTGATATCCATGGCGACAATGGCCAGCCGTTGCACTTTCCCATTTACGTCAAGATCTGGGGAGATGATAGTGAGGTAGTTGCGGCTGTCCCGGGTTTCTTCGAATTCGATGGCCTTCCCCGTCTGGATGACGCGGCGAACCAGCTTCTTCTGTTCGGCGGCGATCTCGGGGGGAATAAAGTCAAATGCGCACCGGCCGAGCAACTCAGGGAAGGACCGGCCCAGCCTCTGGGCTATGGGCTCGTTGACCAGGAGGATCTCCGAATTCCGGTCGATGAGCATGGCCGGCCCGGGGATGGCATTCAGGAAAGCGTGCAGGGACGATTCGCTCTTTTCCAGGGCCTGCTCGGCCAGCTTGCGCTCGGTAATATCGACCAGAATGCCGTCGTTGTAGAGAATCCGTCTATTAGCCCCCATGATGGGCTTGGGATAGTCACGAACCCAGATGATCCGGCCGTCTTTCCGGCGGAGCTCGAGTTCATAATAATCAGCCCGCCGTTTCTTGAGATCGCGGAAAAGGCGGGTTCGCGCCGTTTTCCTTAGATAAGTGTCATTGACGTTGATTTTCTTGAGGGCGGCAACCGAGTCGTAACCCAGGATATTGGCCAGCGTCGTGTTCGCGTTGATAATCCGGCCCGAGGGCGTTGTCCGGTAGATTCCTAGAGGGAAGCGGTCCAGGTTCAGCCGGCACAGATCTTCCTTTTGAGGGGATTTTTCCACGTCCCGGGCTTTTTTGGCGGCCTGGGGGATGGGCCGGGATTCGGCCCTCTTCTTCAGGCGGGGAACAGAAATCCTGGATTTTTTCATGATTCGGCGTCCTTATGAGGAATCGATGTTTCATAGATGGTGGGCGGTACTGGGTTCGAACCAGTGACCCCCGGTGTGTAAGACCGATACTCTACCGCTGAGCTAACCGCCCGATACTTCAACCTGCTCTCTTACCCGTTTATAAATTAGAGAAATGGCATTCCTTTGTCAAGAAAACGGGGAAATTTGACACGAGGAAGCCAATATGCTAAATTAACTCACCGATTTTTCTATTTTTATTTCTCGGAAAAGGTAAAAAAATATGTTTGCTGTGATTAGAACCGGCGGAAAGCAGTATCGCGTTCAGGAAGGAGATGTCCTCGAGATCGAAAAGATCCTGGCCGGGGCCGGGCAGAAAGTCGCTTTCGACCAGGTCCTGCTCATTGATGATGGAGATAAAACCCTTCTGGGAACCCCGTTCGTGGAGAACGCTTCGGTTCGCGGAGAAGTCGTGGAGGATTTCAAGGGCGAGAAGGTCCTGGTGTTCAAGAAGAAAAGAAGAAAACAGTTCCGGAGAACCCGGGGCCACCGCCAGTCTCTGACTCGTGTCAGGATCGAGCGCATCCTGACCGATGCATCCGCCTCCCCCCTGGAGACCGGGGCGGAGCCCGCGGTCAAACCCGAGAAAAAAGAAGCCGCGGTCCAGCCCGTCGAAGAAAAGCCGGCGGTCATTGAAGAGGAGAAGGCTGAGAAAAAGGCTGAGAAGAAGGAAGCCAAATCCAAGGCCAAACCCATCAGGCCAAAGTCGAAAAAGGCGGAGGCGGTCAAAGAGGCCAAACCTAAAAAGGCTGCCGCCGCCAAGAAAACCACGGAAAAGAAATCATCCAAATGATCAGAGAATCAAAGGAGAACAAGAATGGCTCATAAGAAAGCCGGCGGCAGCGCTAGAAACGGAAGGGACAGCCATTCCAAGCGGCTCGGAGTCAAACGATTCAGCGGTCAACTCGTCAATGCCGGTTCCATTATCCTCCGCCAGAGGGGGACACCCGTCAAGCCCGGATTCAATGTCGGCCGGGGAAAAGATGACACTCTCTTTGCCAGGATCAAAGGGATCGTCCAGTTTGTAGACAAGGGCCGGAAGGGCAAAATTGTCTCGGTCCTTCCCGCATAATCGGGGGAAACACGCAGCGCTTGTCCGTTCAAAAAAGCAAGTCCTCACGCTTTTTTTTAATTAGGTGTTCGGTTTTGAGAGAGGGAATCCTCTGTTAAGATGTTCGTTGACCAAGTCAAAGTAATCCTTCGCGCCGGGAAAGGGGGAAACGGATGCGTCAGCTTCCGCCATGAATACCGCGTGCCCCGGGGCGGGCCTGACGGCGGACACGGCGGAAAAGGAGGAAGCATCTGGCTCGTCTCTGAGGCGGGACTCAACTCGCTCTCCTATTTCCGCTTTCACCCCATCAACCGGGCCCGGAACGGCGCCCACGGAGAGGGATCCAATCGCCAGGGAAAGAGCGGAAAAGACCTGACCCTCCGCGTTCCCGTGGGCACGGTAGTGAAATCGGCGGCGAGCGAAGAGGTTTTCTTCGATTTCCTCGAGCCCGGTCAACGCTATTGCGCGGCCAAGGGGGGCCGAGGCGGCCGGGGCAACGCTTCCTACGCTACCTCCACCCACCAGGCGCCGCGAGAATTCGAAGAAGGCAAGCCGGGCGAGGAGAAAGATCTCATCCTCGAGCTCAAGCTCATCGCCGACCTCGGGCTCGTCGGCTTCCCTAACGTTGGGAAATCGACCCTGATCTCCAAGATCTCCTCGGCTAAACCCGTGATCGCGGACTATCCGTTCACCACTCTCATCCCTAACCTGGGCGTGGTCTATACGGGCCGCGGCCGGAGTTTCGTCGCGGCCGACATCCCCGGGCTCATCGAGGGCGCCCATCTCGGACACGGCCTCGGGGACAGATTCCTGAAGCACATCGAGCGCACGAAGGTCCTGGTTCATCTGATCGACGTTTCACCCTACACCGAACGGGACCCGGTCCGGGATTTCGAGGTCATCATGAAGGAGCTCGAGGCCTACAGCCCCAACCTGGCGGCGCGGCCGCAGATTATTGCCGCCAATAAGATCGACCTCCTGGCCGGGGACACGAAGAGACTGAAAGCCTTGGCCGGCCTGGCCAAGAAGAAAAAGATCTCCTTTTTCCCGATCTCGGCCATGAAGGAGTCGGGCCTGAAGCCGCTGGTTCGGGCGATGGCGGAAAAACTGGATGAGGTCCTGGCCTCGGAAAAGGAGTCCCATGCCTAAGCGGAGAATCGGGCTCTTCGGAGGGACGTTCAACCCCATCCATCTCGGCCATTTGAAGGCGGCCAAGATCGTACGCGGCCGGTTCGGCCTGACGACGGTCCTCTTCATTCCCTCGTTCCTGCCGCCCCACAAATCGGTGGGAAACATGGCCTCATCCGAGGATCGCTTCCGGATGGTCAAGCTCGCCATCAAGACACAGCCGGGATTCATCCCCAGCCCGATCGAGATCGAGGCGCGCGAGAAATCCTATTCCTTCATCACCCTGGAAAAGGTCGGACAGCAATATCCCGCGTCCTGGCTTTTTTTTATCCTCGGGGTCGACGCCTATTTGGAGATCAAGACCTGGAAATCCTACCGGGAGGTCCTCCGGCAGTGCCTGTTCATCGTCATGAGCCGGCCCGGCTACGACCTGGAGAAGGCGAGACGGCTGCTCAAAAACGAGGAGGACGTTCGCGTTACCGAAGTCTCCGGAGAGTATCCCGTTCCCGATAGCCTGTTTTTTGAGTTCAACGTCTTTCTTGCGCCGATCAATGCCCTAAGTATCTCTTCCACGGAGATCCGGGAAAAAATCCGGAAGGGCGAGCCCATCGACGGCCTCGTGCCGCCGCCCGTCAGAGAATATATCCGGGGAAAACGCCTCTATCAGGAGTAAAATGGAAAAAGAGAATACCGCAAGGCTCACACGAAGAAGCTTTCCCGTCGAGGTCAGGTTGGCCTTCAAGGCCGGCCAGGCCAGGAAGGCGGAGAACATGATCGTTTTGGATTTGAGAAACATCTCTTCCTTCACGGACTATTTCCTGATCATGCACGGAACTTCCTCCCGCCAGAACGCGGCCCTCTGCGACGCGCTGGAGCAGGATCTGAAAGCGCGCGGCGTCCGGCCTTTGAGCATTGAGGGCCGGGAGCACGCCGAGTGGATCCTGATGGATTATGGTAACTTCATCGTGCATATCTTTTCGCCGGCCGCCCGGGCTTACTACAGCCTGGAAAAGCTGTGGGGGGACGCACCCTCATTGGCCATCAAACCGGCCCGGGCCCCGAAGGCCTAACAACTCTTGACTTTTGCCCGCTAATCCTTTTTAATATATTTTTTTTGCCGGAAACCTTCCGATTGAGGCTGGGTCGTATGGAGGAGCCATGCGCTTGAAAATCCTATGGCCGGGCAAAACGAAGAACAGGGATTTCCGGTCCCTGCAGGAGTTTTACCTGGGGAGGATCGGGCAGTTGGCGGCCTGCGAGATCGTCGAGACCCGGGAGGCCAAGGGACTGGAAGAAAAATTCTCTCAAAAAATTTCGGAATTGGAGGCCCGGGGGCTTGAAAAACACCTGGAAGATGATTATATTATCTGCCTCTCTGATCAAGGACAGGAAATGAATTCAGGTGATTTTGCCCGGTTTATGGAAAAGGCGGCGATGAAGTCCGGCCGGCCGCTCACCTTTATCGTCGGCGGCTTTTCCGGGCTGGCGGAGAGGATTTTGAAACACGCCGACGCCCGGCTTTCCCTCTCCAAGATGACCTTTTCCCATGAGCTGAGCCGGGTCATTCTCTTAGAGCAGATCTATCGCTCTTTATCCATTCTGAAAGGAACACACTATGCCAAGTAAGGGGGAAGTTTTGAACAAAAAAGAGAAACAGGTTTACCAGAAAATGCTCATGGAGAAGAAGGACAGGATCATCCACAAGTTGAGCGAGGTCTACACGGAAAGCAAAGAGATTGAAAACGACGTCGCGCAGGATGTCGTCGATAAGGCGGAAAGTTCCTACACCAAGGAATTCCTGTTGAGTCTGTCGGATGCCGAGCGGAACCATCTCATACTCATCGACCATGCCCTGAAACGGGTCGAGGCCTGCACCTACGGCGTCTGCCAGATGTGCCAGAAACCGATCGGAAAGAAACGGCTGGACGTCGTCCCCTGGGCGTCCTACTGCATCGAATGCCAGGAACAGAAAGAGCAAGAGCGGGAGGCCGAAAAAGAGGTCTTGTGATCGCCTCCCGGAAAACATTTTTCTTTTCCTGGCTCAAACTTGCCGAACATCTTTTCTTCCCCTCTTTTTGCAAACTGTGTTCAGCCTTCCTGGAAAAGCCCGGGGAAAAAGTCGTCTGCCGGGCCTGCTGGGAGGAAGTCCAGCCCGCGGCCGCACCGGCCTGTCCGCGCTGCGGACGATTTTATGCAGGGGTGGAGGCGCCGCGCCTTTGCCCGTACTGCCTGGCCTCGCCGTCCCCCTTGGCCTTTCACAGGTCCTGCGGCCGCTACGAAGGGAAGCTCAAGGAAATCATTCTCCTGTTCAAATACAGGCGGATGAGGATCCTGGGCCGGGACCTGGCGGCTTTTATCCACAGAAGCCTGGACGGTGAGGAAAACCTGTGGCGGGGCGTCGACTGGGTCGTCCCGGTCCCACTCCATCCCCGGAGAAAGCGTGAGAGGGGATATAACCAGGCCAGGGTCCTGGCCGCCGAGCTGGCGAAGCTCAGGAGAATCAAGCTCCTGGACGGGCGGCTGGTCAAGATCCGGAATGCGCCGCCCCAGGCCTCTCTGGAGGCCAAAGACAGGCGGAAAAATGTTCGGGGAGTTTACCGAGCGCTTCGTGTGGAGGACCTGAAGGGAAAAGTCGTTCTCCTGGTGGACGACGTTTTCACCACGGGCGCTACCCTCGCCGAATGCAGCCGCGTTTTGCGGCGGGCCGGTGCGAAAGAGGTCCGTGCGGTGACGGTCGCCCAGGCATAAAAAAAGGACGGTTCGCGAGGAACCGTCCTTTCGAGATATCTAGCCCGCATTATTCATAAATCTTATGTTGGAGAGACGGAATCAATGAATGCTTCAAGGGGGAAGGCCGGGATGGACGAAGCGACCATAGTGGGACTTCGGGAGCGAGTCCATCCCGGCTTTCCCCTGGGTGGAACCCGGTTTATGAACAATACAGGCAACGCTCTTATTTCTTGGATTTCTCGGGTACGGAGGGCTTCAGGACCCTGACTTTCCGGGGTTTGAGCTCCTTTTTCTTGGGCATAGTGATTTTCAGGATGCCGTTCTCGTGCTCGGCCTGGATTTTGTCCAGGTCGACGGTGCTGGGCAGGGTGAATGACCTGAAGAAAGACCCGTAGGACCTTTCGATCCGGTGGTAGTTTTCTTCCTTGGTTTCCTTCTCGAACTTCCTCTCACCCCTGATGGTCAGAGTGTTGTCTTCGATGTTGATCTCGATGTCTTTTTCGTCGATTCCGGGAACTTCGGCGGTCAGCACGAGCTCATTGTCCTTTTCGTAGATATCCACAGACGGAGACCAGGCGCTGGAGATCAGGTCTTTTTCCTCGCCCTTGGCGGTCACGGCGTCCTCGAACAGCCGGTTCATTTTTTCCCTCAAAGTCACGAGATCCCTGAAAGGATCCCATCTGATAATAGCCATTTTTTTTAACCTCCTTTATTCTCTTCGTCAGGATATAATATAATATCTTAGTGCATATATGTCAAGTAATATAAATAAAATTATTCATATAGTTGAAATTCATTCGCTTAGAATAAATATTAATGAGTTAAGCCTACATTATTCATGAACCGGGTTCCATCTGGGTGAAAATCCGGAATAAACCCGCTCCCGAAGTCCCGCTATGGTCGCTCCGTCCATCCCGGCCTTCCCCCTTGAAAGAAACGACGATTTTGTTTCTCCAAATCAAGATTTATGAGTAATGCAGGTAAAGAAAATCATCCCTGCCAAGCTGATTTGAAGCTACTTTCTCTTGAATCCTTCGATGAGGAGGGTGGCTTCCCCCTTCAGAGCCCTGGACTTGAGGCTTTCCGCAAGCTGCTCCGCATTTCCTCTTATGAATTCTTCGTATATTTTAGTCAGCTCGCGGGCGATGACGATTCTGCGATTGCCGAGGGTTTCTCTGATTATCTCCAGAAAGACAGCCAATTTTCGGGGCGGCAGATAAAAAATGATCGTCCCTTCCTCCCGGGCCAGAGACAGGAGAAGGTTTTTTGCTTTTTGCCGCTTGGGAGGAGGAAAGCCCAGGAAAAGAAACCTGTGCGTGGGAAGTCCGGAAGCAGTCAGGGCCGAGGTCACGGCCGATGCTCCGGGAACAGGAACGATGGGGATTCCCTGGAGGATGCTTTCCTGGATCAACCGGAACCCAGGGTCGGAGAGGCCCGGCGTGCCCGCATCCGAGACCAGGGCGATGTTTTGACCGGCGTTCAGAAAGCCCATGATCTGGGAGACCCGCTGCTTCTCCCGGGGCTGGAAGTAGCTGAGGAGCCGTTTTCGGATCCCATATTTGGCCAGGATCTTGAGGGTCTGGCGTGTGTCCTCGCAGGCGATGAGGTCCACCTCTTTGAGAATGCGGATGGCCCTCAGGGTGATGTCTTCCAGGTTTCCGATGGGCGTGGCGACGATGTAAAGGACGCCCCTCGTTCCGGAGGAAGCCGCTTCGGCCATGTCGCTCATTTATCCCTGTCAAAGGGATAGAGGAAATCGTGGCCGACGGTGCGGCCGGATATTTTGGCGATCGGCGGAAGCTTTCGTTTGAACTCTGAGCATTTGATCATCCCGATGATTTTTTCCACGGCCGACTTCTTGAACCCTGCGGCTAGCACTTCGGCCACGGACTTCCGGAGATCGACCAGCTCATAGAGGATCTTATCCAATTCGGCATAGCTCAGGCCGATCTCCCCTTCGTCGGTCTGGCCCGGCCAGAGGCCCGCGGTCGGCTGTTTGCTCAGGATGCTGTCCGGGACGCCCAGGTGGACAGCCAATTCCCGGACCTGGGTCTTGTAAAGGTCGCCGAGCGGGTTGACGGCGCAGGCCATATCGCCGTGGATGGTGCCGTAGCCGATAAGGAGCTCGGTCTTGTTGCTCGTCCCCAGGATCAAAGAATGCTCCCGGGCCGAGAAATCGTAAAGAATGGACATCCGCTCCCGGGCCATTTTGTTCCCCTTCCGGAGTTGGCTGGCCGTGGGGTGTTCTTTGAAATAGGCGTCGACCATGGGCTTGATGTTGACGAGTTCCGACTTGATTCCCAGTTCTGCGGCGATCGCGCGGGCGTCCTCGATGTCCCGGCTGAAGCTCCGGCCATAGGGCATGACCAGGCCCATGACGTTCGCCGGGCCCAGCGCCCGGGCCGCCAGAAAAGCGCAGACCGCTGAATCCATGCCTCCCGACAGCCCCAGGATGCCCTTTTTGTAGCCGAACTTCGCCAGCTCCTCCCGGATAAAGGCGGTCAGAATTTTTTCGACGAACGGTCCGTTAATCTTCATCGTTCCGGACGATCCTTTTCAAAGCTTCGAGAATTATCTCGGGTTTGTCGTCCCGCTTGTAGGGATATTTCTTGCGGGCCGCCCGGACGTCCTCCGGCCTGATTTCCTGGAAGACGGTCCGCTCTTCCAGCTCGGGGACCTTGACCAGGAGCTCGCCCGCGGGGCTGAAAATGAATGACCCTCCGGCGAAGGCCAGGCCATCCTCAAAGCCGACTCGGTTGCAGTAGACAACGAATGATGTGGAGAAGAAAGAAATGGCTTCGCCCATGAGCTCCCACATGCGGCCCGAAATGAACCCGGCCCGTTCCGACATGCCCCGGCCCGGCGCGGAGCTGATGACGATGACCATTTCCGCGCCGCCGGCGAACAGGAGATAAGAAGCGCTGTAGTGGAGGAAATCCCGGCAGATCATCAGTCCGGCTTTCCCGGAAGGCGCGGCAAACGTCGTAAAATTTTTCCCCGGGGCGAAAAACTTCCCCTCCTCGAACATTCCTGACGTCGGGAGAAAGACCTTGCGATGGATGTGCAGGATGCGCCCGGCCGATAGGAACGCGGCCGAATTATAATACAGGCCCTTCTCCTTTTCCTCGACGAATCCGACGACCAGGGACAGGCGACGGCTGGCCGCAACGAGCTTTTGGAAGCGACTGTCTTTGGCCGGGTCCAGGGCCACCTCTTCAGTCAGGTCCTTGAGTGTGTAGCCGGTCAGGCTCAACTCGGGGAAAACGAGAAGGTCGGCCTTTTCCTTCGCGGCGTTTTCGATCTCGACAAAATGAAGGTCGTAGTTGCGGGGGAGGTTCCCCAGACGTGGGGCGATCTGGGCCAGGCCGATTTTCATAATGGGAAATTAGCACAATTTGTGAGTAAAGAAAAGAGATGGACTTTGAAAAAGATTTCGGCTTAGGATAAAATGTAGCGAGGGCCAGAGGCTGAACGAAATGGAGCATATTGCCGTTTATCTGCGGGATATATTTTTCAACGGCCGCGGCGGTCAGCTTGTCATCAAATACGGCGGCATCCAGAAGTTCCTCTATTTCAACAAGGGCGACCTGATTTTCGCCAAGACCAACAAACCCGGTGAGCGGCTGGGGGAAATCCTGTTCAAACTGGGCAAGATCTCCGAGGAGGTCTTTTCCAAAATCGATCAATTCATCGAGCCGCGGCAAAACCTTGGGAAAGTCCTGCTGAAGAAAGGCCTGATCTCGGAGAGGAACCTCTCCGACGGCCTCCTCTACCAGTTCCGGGAGATCACCCTCAGTCTCTTTCCCGTCTTCAACGCCGAGTTCATCTTCCAGGATAAAAAGGGATTCAGTGACGAAGACCTCAATCTCAAGATCACGACGCCGTATCTTATCGAGGACGGGATCCGGGTCATGAATTTCCATCCCTCGATCAAATCCTTCCTCAAAGACAAGGTCATTGTCCCGGGGGGGAAGAACTTTCTGAACCACTTGACCGAAGAGGAGCGGCAGCTCCTGATCAAGTTCAAGATAAGTCAGACGCCAACGGAGCTGGCCACAGTCCTGAACATCGATACTGACTTTTACTGGAAAAGCCTGTATCTCGCCTACTGCCTGAACCTGCTCTCCTTCCAGGGCGAAGAAGCCATCCGCGAGGAGCGGAAGGGAAAGGAGCCTCCCGTCGCGGAAACCTCGGGTTCCCTGGATGATGTTATCGAGATGAAGGAAAAGCTTCCTTCCATGAACTACTACCAGATCTTGAACGTGCAGAAGGGCGCTTCAGATGATGAGGTCAAAAAAGCCTATTTCCACCTGGCCCGCAAGTTTCACCCCGACCGCTTCGAGCGTTCCCTCTGGACCGAGCACCGGCAGGCGATCGACGAGGTCTTCGACCAGATCACCAAGGCTTATCGGACCCTGAGCAAGCCGGAAGACCGGACAGCCTACGACCAGAAGATCGCCGCCGGCGGGACCAAGGAAGAAGAAAAGGATGTCGGCAAGAAGGCGGAGATCCGCTTCCGGCAGGCCAAAACCCTCTTCAACCAGGGTCGGTTCGAGGAGGCCGTGATTTTCCTGGAGGAATGCCTCAAGTACAACAAGAACAAGGCCAACTATTACCTGCTCGCCGCCATGTGCGAGGCGAAAATCCCATCCTTCTACAAGAAAGCGGAGCAGGATTTTCTGAAAACCCAGGAGCTCGAACCCTGGAACGCCGAGGCCTTTATCGGGCTGGGGATTCTCTATAAGCAGGAAGGGCTGATCACCAAGGCTACCCGGCAATTCCAGAAGGCCGTGGAGATTGACGCCGGCCATGCGATCGCCCGCAAGGAGCTCGGCCTCCTGGAGAAAGGGCAAAAGAAGACGGGACTCAAAGGCATCTTGTCGATGAATATTTTCGGGCCCAAGAAGAAATAATTGATATAGAACGCTGTTTATGAATAATGCAGGCTATCAAGCTTTCTTGATCAGCTTCAGAAATTCTTTTTCATTCAACGTTCCGACGCCCAGCGACCTGGCCTTGTCGAGCTTCGACCCCGGGGAATCGCCGACGATGAGATAGGCCGTCTTGGCGGACACGGAAGAGGCAACCGTCCCGCCCAAGTCTTCGATCATCCGACCGGCTTCATCCCGCGAATGGCGAGAGAGCGTTCCGGTCAGGACGAAGGTCATTCCGGCCAGGGGTTTGTCGCCGGCCGGCCCGGCCTCTTTCAGGGCGAAATTGAGGCCCGCCTCCTTCAGCCGCCGGACGAACCCCCGGTTCTCGGGCTGACGGAAAAAGAACTCGATACTCTGCGCCACCACCGGGCCGACATCCTCGGCCTTGATAAGGTCTTCGACGGTCGCGGCCGCAAGGGCTTCCATGGTCTTGAAACGCCGGGCCAGTATTTGCGCCAGCCGCTCGCCGACGTGGCGGATGCCGAGGGCAAAGACCAGGGCATTGAGGTCCCGGCTTTTTGACGCCTCGATCTCATCCAGCAGATTCTCGGAGCTCTTGGGGCCCAGGTGCTCGAGCTTGACCAGGTCGTCGTAACAGAGGTGATAGAGGTCCGGGATGTCCCGGACGAGTTTCTTTTCCAGGAGCTGGTCGACCAGGGCTTCGCCCAGGCCTTGAATGTTCATCGCCCGCCGCGAAGAGAAATGCAGGATCGACTCCTTGAGGCGCGCCGGGCAGGAGGGATTGCTGCAGCGGGAGATGGCCTCGCCCTCCGGCTTGAAAACGGCCGAGCCGCAGACCGGGCAATGCCCCGGCCAAGCGATCCGCCGCTCTTTCCCGGTGCGCCGCTCTTTCATGACCGAGACGACCTTGGGGATGACGTCGCCGCTCCGCTCGAGGAGGACATAATCGCCGATACGGATGTCCTTCCTTTTGATCTCATCCTCGTTGTGAAGGGTGGCGCGGCTGATGGTCGTGCCGGAGAGCTTCACCGGCTCGAGGTCGGCCACCGGCGTGAGCGCTCCGGTCCGCCCGACCTGGATGCGGATGTCGAGGATCCGGGTCGTGGCCTGCCGGGCGGGGAACTTGAAGGCGATGGCCCAGCGCGGGGATTTGGAGGTCGCGCCCAGGGCCTTGCGCTGCTCGGTGGAGTCGACCTTAATCACGATGCCGTCGGCGTCGTAGTCCAGGCCGTTGCGGCGTTCCTTCCATTCCGCCCAGCAGGCGATCACCTCGTCCAGACTGCTGCAGCGCCGGGAGTGCGGGTTGATTTTGAACCCCAACTTCTTCAAGGTCTGGAGGTTGTCCCACTGCGTGTCCCGTTCCCGGCCGTTGATGAAAATATAATAGAGAAAAGCGTCCAGCTTTCGGGACGCGACCTCCCGGGGATCGAGGAGGCGGATGGAGCCCGAGGCGGCGTTGCGGGGATTGGCGAAGGGAGGCTTCTCCAGCCTCTCCTGTTCCCGGTTGATTTTCACGAACGATTCGAAGGGAAGGTAGATTTCGCCCCGGACTTCGACGTCGCCGGGCTGGTCGATGCGGAGCGGGAGGCTGCGGATGGTCTTGACGTTACCCGTCACTTCGTCCCCGCGGGCCCCGTCGCCCCGCGTCACGGCCCTGACATAGTTCCCGTCCCGGTAGCGGATAGAAATCCCCAGACCGTCGATCTTCAATTCGACCGTGTATCCGATTTTTTGGGCGTGGAGGAGTCTCTTTATCCGGTCTTCGAATTCCCGAAGCTCCTCCACGGAGTAGCAGTTGTCCATGCTGAGCATGGGGGAGCTGTGTTCGACCGTGGGGAATCCTTCGGCGGGCTTTTCGCCCACCCGCTGGGTGGGCGAATCGGGAGTGACGAGGTCCGGGAAGAGGCTCTCGAGCCGCTGGAGCTCCCCGATCAGTCGGTCGAACTCGTTATCGGAAATCTGGGGATCGTTGTCGACGTAGTATTTCTTCTCGTGATAGACGATCTCCTCCCGTAGTTTTTTGATCCTCTTTAAAGCGTTTTGCCGGGAGAGAGACTTCGTCACTTTCTTCCCCCGAGGCGAAATTATAAAGAAGGGACCTTACTTGATCCCGAGCTTGGTCTTGACTTCCTGCATGCGCTTCTGCCACTTGGCGGTCATCTCGGAGCTGCTGGACTGGAGCTTCTCGATCTCCTTCTTCTGGGCTTCGATATCGGCCATGATTTTATTCATCTCGGCTTTTTCAGCGTCGCTCAGGCTTTCTTCCTCTTTGTCCGCGAACTTGGAGTTGAAGGTGTTGGTCAGCTCTTCGATCTTTTTATTCTTTTCCTGGATTTTATTGATGACGTCATTGATCTTGGCGTCGCTGGTAGAGGTGAAGAACAGGCTCTGAGCCATGCCCAGGCACTCTTGGGATTTGGCCGGGTAAGTGAAGGCGGCCTCAAGGAGGTAATTGATGGCTTCCTGGGCCGTGGACGGACTGGTCTTGGCTTTCTGGGCTACGATGAGGGCGATGTTGTAAGCCAGCTCGCCGGTCTTCTTCTGGGCGTAAGCTTCTTTGAAGATGGTCAGGGCTTCGTCGTTTTTGCCGGCTTTGTAGAGGGTTTGACCCAGGAAGACCGCCGTCGTGCTGTCCTTGCCGACATTGTAGGCGGCCCGGGCGGCCTTTTCGGCGCCGGCGAAGTTCTTGGCGTCGTACATGGTTTTGGCCATCTTTTTAACGCCGGCCAGGATTTCCGGCTTCTTCAGGATGCCGTAGGCGGCGATATAGGAATCAGCGGCCGCGGCATCGTTGGCCTTTTCCTGGGCCTGGGCGAGCGTATAGTAGCCCGCGCCGGCGATCGTGGCCCATTGGGCGGGGTTGCTTCCCTCCCCGGTCTTGGCCTTGTTGGTGTTGCCGAGTGCGATAACCTGTTGTGCCAGGCTCTTGGCCTGGTCCAGGTTCTGTCCGGACTTGACGTGGAGGCCGGCGACGACGAGCAGGATTGTCACTTTGGTCCCGTCATCCAGTCCGCCGAGGGCCAGGGCCTTCTCGCCGTATTCGATGGCTTCCTTCTCTGTTTTTCCCGGGTAATTCATCGTGCAAAGGTTGGCATTGGCGAAATTTTCATATTGGGAACCTTTGCCGCCGAACTTGGTCAAATATTCTTTGAGGAGCTGGGCTTTTTGGGCGGGATCCTTGGCGGTCATGGCCTTGATGTAGGCTTCGTCGGCCGGGTTACCTTGGCCGGCGAGGAAGCCCGACAGGCAAAGGGTGATCGCGATAGTCAAAAGAAACGTTTTCTTCATTCCGAACCTCTCATCAAAATTTTAAGCATGATAGCGTGCCTCGGGTAAAAAGTCAATATTTCGATTCTTTCGACATCATATGCAAGCGCCGTGCCAAATAGCGACTCATGGAGTTCTATTCTGGAACCATTCACGAGCGATATGTTAGAATAACGGCGATGGAATTTATCATGACCGAATTTCCCCGGCTCTTCCTGGAGACGGTGGGGAGGCCCGTCCGGCGGAATGTTCCGCTCCTGGAACACTCCACTTTCCGGATCGGCGGGCCGGCGGATTTCTTCTTTGATGCGGATTCTCTCGGAGACCTGAAGGCCGCCGTGAAAACGGCCCGGCTCGCTTCCCTCCCTTATTATGTCATCGGCGGCGGGTCGAACCTCCTGTTCGACGACGACGGATTCCGCGGCTTGATCATCAAGAACCGAGTCAAGGGAGTCCGGATCGATGTCGAGAGGGCTGAAATCGAAGCTTTCTCGGGAAGCGGGCTGGCCGACATGGTCATATCCGCCGTGAACAACAGCCTGGAGGGCATTGAGTTCATGGCCGGAATCCCGGGCACCCTGGGCGGGGCCGTATGCGGGAATGCCGGCGCCTTCGGCAAGAGCGCAGGGGATTTCCTGGAGCGGACCCTCTTGCTCAGCCCGGAGGGCGAGGAGGTCGAAGTCCTGAAGAACGGCCTTGATTTCGGCTACCGCCGGTCGAAGCTGAAATCCTCCCGCGATATTCTCGTCAAGGCCACATTCAGGCTCTCCCATGGAGACCGAGAAAAAATCAAGGCGGATATGCAGGCCATCCTGGACAAGAGAAAAGGAAAGCACCCGCCCTGGACTACCGCCTGCGCCGGGAGCTATTTCAAGAATCCCATCATGAGCGACGGAACCAAGGTCGCGGCGGGGCGCCTCCTCGATGAAATCAACGCGAAATCCTTGGTGGCCGGTCGCGCGGCGGTCTATTCCGGCCACGCCAATTTCATCATCAACCTGGACAACGCCACCAGCCGCGATGTGCTCCGTCTGGCCGAAGAGCTCAAGGGCCGGGTTAAAGCCAAGTTCGGTGTGGACCTCGAGGAGGAGGTTATTTACCTTCCAGCAGGCGCTTCAAAGCTGTGAGTCTTTGGGGGGAGAGGCCCTGTTTGGCCGCGGCGCCGAGCGCCGTTTTGCCCAATGCCTGATACGCCCGGCGCGTTTCCGGGCGGCGCCGCAGGGCGTCGAGATGGGCTTTGACCGACCTCAGATCCCCTCGGACCAAAGGCCCTGTCAGCGCCCGGGAAACGTCAAGACCTTTTACATTCCGTAAAGTTCCTTCCACGAGCGGAAAAAGGGCACGGGCGGCCTTCTGTCGGCTCACCCCGGCCTCTTCCAAAAGGGCCGCTGCCTGGTCCAGGAGCATGACAAGAAAGTTCGAAGCCATGACGCAGGCGGCGTGGTAGAGGGGCTTTTGGCCGGCCCGTATACGGAGAATCCGGCCACCGAGGTTTGCGGCGATCTCTCGGCCCAGGGAAACCGCTTGAAGATTTCCCTCGACCCCCCAGAAGATCCCCTCAAAATGAGAGGCCGGCGTCTTTTTGCCGGCAAAGGCCTGGATGGGATGAAATGAGGCGGCGAGGGCGCCCAGCTTTTTCAAAGGACCCAGAACCCCGGAAGAATGCAGGCCGCTGGTGTGGAAAACGAATTTTCCTTTCCAATCGATACCGCTGCGGGAGAGCTTCTTGACCTCTCCGGCGAGGACGTCGTCGGACAGGCAGAGAAAGACGACTTCAGCGGCCGCCGCCGCGAGAGTGTTGTCCGTGAAAGCCCGGCCTTGGCCGATGATTCGCAGTCCTTCACGGGCGGCCGCCGCATCGCAGTCCGATACGGCTTTGACTTGGCATCCTTTGCCGGCCAAGGCCGCGGCCAGCGAAGTGCCCAGCCGGCCGGCCCCGATTATGGCGATAGTCTTCATTTTTTCGGCCTGAAGGCGCCCTGCCAGAGGCTGAGCTCGAGCGGCGACAACCACGTCGTCTCCTTCCTCATCTCGACGGCCTTCTTGCGTTCTTTCAGCGCATTCTTGAGTCGGTTCTCGAATTCCCGGCAGTTCAAGGTGTTGACGCCGCGCTCCCGCGCATAATCCCTGAGGTCCCTGTCCGAGCTGACGAGGACGAGGTGGCGGCGGTCGTGCCGGCGCTCGATCATGTCCTTGAGGAGGCCGTCCGCGGTCATCCCGTAGTCGGGGTGGAGGACCGTGAATTTCTCCTTCTTGAATTCGTCATCGGGAAAGGCGGAGGACTCCTTGCCGTCGAAAACGAGATAGATCCGCGTGCGGGTGAACTGCTGGAACGCGAGCAGCCGTAGGATCAGGCCGTGCTTGGCGTCGGAATTCCTTGGGCCCAGGCCGGAGGTGTGGCCCAGGAAATTGTTGCCGTCGATCAGGTAGGCCATGAAAAGATCACCCCGGCGGCCAGGCCATCCGCCGTCCGCCCAACAGGTGAAAGTGGATGTGAAAGACCTCCTGGCCCGAGTCCCGCTCCGTGTTGAGGACGATGCGGTAGCCCCGGCCGGCGATCCCCTTGTCCTGGGCGATCTTGCGGGCGGCGAAAAGCAGCCGGCCCAGAAGGTCGGATTTCCCCTCCGGGACTTCGTTCAGCGAGGCGAAATGGTCCTTGGGGATGAGGAGGACGTGGATGGGCG
>Ga0315288_10001366_pt1 | contig 31550 bp, 28 predicted proteins | sample YL17G11_20_MG_FD_203454 | JGI IMG/M metagenome (GOLD analysis project Ga0315288, IMG submission 203454) | Sediment microbial communities from Yellowstone Lake, YNP, Wyoming, USA - YL17G11_20 | ecosystem: Environmental > Aquatic > Freshwater > Lake > Sediment | place: USA: Wyoming | collected...
CAGGAAAACGTTTAACAAGTTCTTTGGCGGTTCGCTTTACCTGTTCTGTGCGTACACTTCCCAAACCAATTGCTCCTCGGATTATCCAGTTTGTTCTTGTGCTCCATCCTTGACTGTGCGCTGAAGCAACCTCTCATAAACATAACGAGGTTAATTTAACTTTACCTATCCAAAACCGCGAATGAAGCCCTCGGGGCGCCTGTGTTACCGCATGTACTTTTCAACGTCAATATAGTCACGGTTTTCGGATTTCGTCTCTTCTTGGAATTCTTGTCCTTTCTCGTATATGGCAGAATGAAGTTGACTCCTTTTTAATGGCGTCGATCCGCTTGCTTGAGCTGTTTTTCGAGCAATACAAGATGGCCTGAATCTTGCTCCTCGCATCCGAAATCGACTTGCCGCAGTGTCTCTTCGAACTCTCTTCCGAAGGTTCCCATGACCCAATCTGAACCAGCCTCCAGCGCTCTTGTCATAATGAATGAGAGTTGAGCCAGGAAACCTTCTGAATCACTGGCATACACTGTGAACCCCCAGGTCTTTTCCAGATCCTGCCTGGAATGGCCGAAAGACATCGAATCCAACCTTCCGTTTTTTAACGCGACAAAGAACCCGTGATCTCGGCCGATCTCTTCAAAATTCTCAGGCGTGCTGTCGACGGCCTTCCAGTCATAGACCAGAACTCCATGAAGAACCAGGCTTGAGTTGGTTTTCAGCAACTCGAATACTCTTTCAGGCTTCGCTTCCTCTATCGGCACGTAGCCTCGCACTGTAGGCGCCTTCTTCGGCTTGACACACCAAAACACATTCTTCTCCAGAAGCCTCTGAAACCCAGCCATCGACGCCAGCCTCAGAGACGCAGCATTATTGTCCCCAGTCGTGTACCTCAACCGTTCAACATCCAAATCCTCAGCTTTCCCAACCAGAAATTGAGTCATCGCGTTCGCGTATCCCTTGCCCCTGTAATCAGGATGAACCCTCAACCCCTCCATCCAACCCGTCCGTCCGCCCTCCAACAAACGAAGGTTAGCAACGGCCACGACCCGACCATCCTGTTCAACGCCGTAGAAATGGCTGTTCTCGTCGTTCAACCATGACTCGAAAACCGATGGAAGATAATCATGTCCCTCCCATACGTGCCGAGATATCTCCATGACGTCATCGCGATCCGTTGAACGGAGCTTTCTAATCTTCATAGGCATACCCTCAACAGACTTTGCACTTGCCTATTTCAATTTCGCCATAAACTAACGCCGAACAGCAAACACCACGCGTTCCGCCATACAAACCGAAAGTCAAACAAAACCGCCGGAGAACTCGAATGAAGGTACTCGTTGCAGCGGAAGTCCATGGATAGGGTGCTCGTGAAAAGGATGATTTCCCTATTTGCCTGTAGGCAATGTCAGAGCTTTGCGTTTGCTTGCCATCTTGGAAAGAAACACGTAACCGATTAGGGTTGCGAACCCAATCAGTCCGAGAATTCCCCAAGTGACATTCTTGTCCGCCAACGAAGCGAACAGAGAAAAGGCAATCTGTGAACCCGCGGCGCCGCCTATGCCGAAGAAAAGCCCGAGAATAGCCATGTACCTTCCCCGCATATCTGCAGGAGCAAGGTTGGCAACGAAACCCGAGCTGGCTGGAACGAACGTAATCTCCCCCAGCGTGAGGACGATAACCCCCGCCAGAAACTGTGTGAAGCTGACTGCAAACATGAAATACGTGAAGCCTACGGCATACAACAGCTGGGCAAGTATGAAAGCTCTCGTCGCCCCCATTTTCACAGCTCCCTTCCGTATCGGTATTTGCAGGGCAACAACCATCGCTCCGTTGACCGAAAAAAACACGCCGAAAACATAGGGCTCAAACCCAACGTACTGCGTGTAAACCGACAGCAACCCGTACAGCTGCGAGTAAACCAAATTTGTAAGTGCACCCATCAAACAGAAGAAAATGAAGATTCTGTCTCTGAAGATTCCTGCAAACTGGGCAACAGACACCTTATCGGTTTCACCAGGCGTGTAAGACTCCTTGATCGACAATACAAGCCCGCCTGCAGTGACCCCGGCAAAGACAGCGGCAATGGCGAAGAGTATGGGATAACCGCTTGTGCTCGCGATGAAACCTCCGATCGGCGGCCCCACCATCGTACCGATATTGCCAATCATATAGCTCAACCCGTACACTTCTTCGCGTCTTTCAGCACTTATGAGATCGGCGACCATGGCGCTTTGAGCTGGGTCAAAGAAAGCTCCGATGACTCCCGTGGCAGCGTACAATAGGAGGAACTCGATGTAGCTGCCTACGAACGCGAAGCCTGCAGTTAAAACAGCTTGGATCATCATCGAAAATATCAGCATTCTTTTTCTCCCAAACCTGTCGCACAAGTTGCCAGTCACAAGCAGAGCAAAAGTGTTGGCAAGACTGCCAATCATCATCATGAAACCGATGAGCGACGGGTCAAACTGCAGACCGCCGTTCAGTCTACTTCCCGTCAGAAACATTGCCAAGTAGGGGAAAGCTATGTTTCTCCCAAGTGAAAAGACAAATCCTAGACCAAGCAGGACCTGAATCTGGGAAGGTAAGCCTGTAAGGCCAACTTTAGAAGAGGCACGGAGAAACCACTGGCTTATCGCTCTGGTGAACCGTGAACTTCTGTAGTGAGAGTTCATGAGACAATTCATCATTCTCCGTGGCTTAAACCGTGAGCACAAACAAATCTCGAATGAACGTTAAGAACATTTCCCTCACCACAATCAGACAGGTACAGTTTTGCCAAAAAAACCCAGGAACGTAAGTCCGGTATGGATCGTGAATACTTACTTTGAGTTCATAATACTTTTCTATAAACATAGTTCCCTTACGTGTCATTGGTGGTGATACAATGCCAAAAATACAACCATACTTGCGTAGAAAACCAGGAAACGCAAAAAGAACCGTCCACGTCAAAGGTTACTACAGGCACAAGGCTTAACCATCCCGCGAAATCCAGCAAGATCGCTGAACATGGACATAACGCCACGGCGCTGTGCACCGTCGACAATACACACCGATTTTTCATTTTTCCCTGATAAAGCTAGTTGTAACTCAACCCGTTTAGTTCACCTTTACACCGAAGAAATCCTCAAAGTTTTTTGCAACTTGATCAGCAACGCTTTCAGGTGGGAGCTTCTGCAGTTCAGCCATTGCCTTCACTATTTCTGGAATAAATGCTGGCGTGGTCCTTTTTCCTTTGAAAGGCGGCTTGAAGAAACGCACTGGACCATCAGTTTCCGTCAACAACCGGTCAATAGGAATCTTTTTCACCACGTCGCGTATCCCGTCGGAAAAGACGGTCGGAGCCCCTTCTGAAATATAGCAGCCTATTTCAACAGCCTTTGAAAGCGCGCTTATCGGATTGCTGAACCAGTGCAACAAGACTCTCTGAAGCCTGTAAGACGGCAGCATCTCAACAATTTGGACCGTCGTGCCCCGAGAATGAATTATCACCGGAAGCCCAAGTTCTTCGGCAACGTGAAGCATCGAGTCAAAAACCTTCAACTGTTTTTCCCATATGTCCATGTATTTAGAATCTAACCCTATCTCGCCGATCGCCACAAACGACTTGTTACGAGATTGCTCCTTGATCAAGGCCAGTGTTTGATGCAATTCGTCGTCCGTCAGTTTATTTACCGTCCAAGGATGAACCCCCAATGCAGCGTAGACTGTTCCTTTGAATTGTTCGGCCAATTCCAGACTCTTAACACAAGTCTTCAAATCCATCGAGTTGGAAACCAAAGCCACAACTTTCGAATCCTCGGCTTCCTGCAAGACTTCGCCGATACATCCTTGGTATTCCTCGTCTGAAAGATGAATGTGAGCATCGACAAACTTCAAGGTCAAACCGCTCTGACATTTCATTCAACTCGCTTCGATCTTTATAACTTCAACGTCATCTTTTCCAGCTCCAAGCCTTTCGAATGGAGCTAGTCCTTGAAATAGAGCGACTTTATCTGAAGGATAATCAATAACAAACGTTAAATACGGCTTTAAAGACAAAAAGAAGCTACGGAGGACTGTTTATGGTCGATTTAGAATTGGCCGTAGCTCCAATGCACCGATTGTGCAAGAAGGCTGGGGCTGACAGAGTAAGCGAGGCAGCAGCAAAAGAATTGGCTAAAGCGCTGGAAGAAATCGGCGTAAAGATCGCAAAAGAAGCATTGGATTTCGCAATGCACGCCGGAAGGAAAACGATAAAATCTGAAGACATCGAGATCGCCGCCAAAAAAGTCATGGGCAAATAGCCTCGTTTCAACAATTTTCTCCTCTCTTTTTTCATTGTTGGATGAGGTACATTTCACCTTGGTTTTTCACGTGTGGTCGATGAGCATGAGTAAGAAGCATTTTGACTGGAAAACCCTTAAGAACCACAATTCAAACTTCAATCTAGGAAGTTGATAAGCATGGGTGGCAAAAAGAAGCTAAGCCTAAAACAGATTGAGCGAACGCAGGGCAAGAAGGACGCTGAAGACAAGGACAAGAAGAAAAAAGAAAAAGGAGGACCGCCAAAAGAAAGGAAAGCATCTTCAGTGGTTCCGCCAGACGCAAAGAACGAGAAGACCATTGCCGAACTTAAGAAAATGCACGTTCTGACGCCTTTCTCAGTATCTACACGGTTTAACATTCGAATAAGCGCGGCCAAAGACCTCTTGGATCAACTGCAACAGAACGGGACGGCGAAGTATGTGTCAGGCAATCACAGCGTAAAGATATATAGAGTAGACTAGACCGTTCACTATCGAATCTCTCCTTTTCTGGTTGTCAACGATTGAATAATAAAGACGCATCTAGATTTCCCAAAAGGATCTACACTGAAGACGAAGTCAAACAGGCCAAGACCCTGATCGACAATGGGTACAGACATCGCGTGAAGATTAAAGGAAGCGCAGACTTCAAGCAGAAAGCAAAACAGGCCATTGACAACATCAGAACGGCAGGCTACTACGATTTTTTCAGAACATACATTGAAAAGATAGAGGAGATTGACGGACTGACCCAGCTACGCCAATCAGAAGCCAGCATATGGGCGAACAAGTACACGGTCAGCAACCCAGTCGATGCAGCCGGCATCCTTGTTCAGAAGGCCAACCAGATGAAGGAATACCTTGAAGGAAAGCTCTATTATGGTGGGCAGGCTGAGAAACGCTCTTACCAAAAGAGAATAGAGTTCCTTGAAGCGCTGGGGAGAAAAAGCCGAGAAACGAATGTAACGGCTGAATGTGAAAGGCTGGTCAAGCTCTGGAAAGAAAGTTCTCTGGTTTACTGAAGACTTTCGACCCTGATTTTAGTTCCGCTCTTGATCTGCTTGAAAATGTCAAGGTTGCCCGTTACTTTGCCGATAATGTTCACTGGACTGTAAGGCTGTGAAGTTCCGTAGAATATGCAAATTGCACTTCCCATCGGCCAGAACGCGATCGTTCCTGTTTCTACAGTCGGTTTAGCTTTCTCCTCTCCCATCTTGATGGGTGTTTCGAAGTAGACTTCTTCCTTCCACTGCGCAGCTCTTCCTTCTATGGGCAGTTTCCGCACGATCATGTCTATCGTTCTGGGGGCCAGAAAACGTACAAGTTCGCCTTCGACTTCGCCGTTGTTTTCGATGGTGAATTTGATCTTGACGCGGGAGATTTCTACCTTTTCAGGTTCTGTCGGTTTTTCATTCGTCGGGACTTTTTCTTCACTCATTGTTTTTTCACGCTTCTCTTCACGAAATCATCCAATATCTGCTCAAGCGAAACGGGTCCAAGGACCTTCAATTCGTAATTCACCCTTACAGTTGGCTTGTTGATCGTCACGACTCTTCTCAGGTCTATAGGTGTTCCAATCACAACGACATCGCACGGAGTGTGATCGATCGTCTCTTTGAGTTCCTCAACCTGTTTTCCGCTGTAACCCAATGCTGGGAGAATCGCGCCTAAGTGCGGATATTTTTCGAAGGCTGCTTTGATTGAACCAACCGCGTAAGGTCGCGGGTCAACGATTGTTCCAGCTCCAAACTTCTTGGCAAATATCATTCCGGCACCATAAGGCATGCTACCATGAGTTATAGTCGGACCGTCCTCGATCACCAACACACGTTTGCCCTTGATTGCTTCAGGCTTGTCGGCTGTTATGGGCGATGCAGCATCAAGAACCATTGCGCCAGGATTTGCCATTTTTATGTTTTCCTTTACCTGGTTGATCTTTTGAGGATCAGCCGTGTCCTCCTTGTTGATTATTATCACATCAGCCATCCGCAGGTTTGTTTCACCAGGGTGAAAAAGCATTTCGTGCCCCGCCCTGTGCGGATCAGCCACAACGATGTTCAAGTCCGGTTTGTAAAACGGCAAATCGTTGTTGCCACCGTCCCAAACTATGACGTCTACCTCTTTCTCTGCTTCTTCCAAAATCCTTCCGTAGTCAACGCCCGCGTAGACGATTATGCCGTTGTCGATATGCGGTTCATACTCTTCCCTCTCCTCTATGGTGCACTCGTACTTGTCCAGGTCTTCGTAAGAAGCGAAGCGTTCCCAGATCTGTTTCCTCAAATCACCGTAGGGCATGGGATGTCTAATTGCGGCTACCCGCAACCCTTTGCTCTTCAATATCTTGGCAACTTGCCGTGAAGTCTGGCTTTTTCCTGACCCTGTTCTAACGGCACAGACTGAGACGACGGGAACATCTGCTTTCAACATCGTCGTCTTTGGACCCATCAAACGAAAATCTGGTCCCTTGGCAAGGGCAATTGATGCTTTGTGCATGACGTATTCATGCGATACGTCGCTGTATGCAAAGACGACTTCATCGACGTCGTGTTCTTTTATGAGTCTAGGCAATTCCTCTTCGGGATATATCGGGATTCCTTTTGGATACTTGGGACCTGCAAGCTCGGTCGGGTAGCTCCTTCCTTCAATGCCGGGAATCTGTGTGGCCGTGAAAGCTACAACTTCGTAGGCATCGTTGTCTCTGTAGAAGACGTTGAAATTATGGAAGTCTCTACCAGCCGCGCCCATTATAATGACTTTGGTTCTCCTCATCAAGATACCTCTTCAAAACCCCAGCCCAAGTGGGGAGGTTCAATACAAGAGTTTGATTCTATTTAAACCTAGCGTGCAAGCAGCTAGCTCAGCACCCTTAGCACCGTTTCGCCTATGAAGTCTATCTGTTTCGGAGTCACGCCTGGATGAACCGGCAAGGAGAAGACCTGTTTTGAAACTGTCTCCGTCACCGGCAGGTTATGCGTAGCAAACTTGCGATAGTAGGGCATCGTGTGAATGGGGTTCACGTAGCAGATGAAAGCGCCTATTCCTTCTTGCTTGAGCTTCTCAACAAGCTTGTCTCTTTTCTCTTTGTTAGCATTTTTCAGCCTAACGGTGTACAGGTAATAACTGGGTCTGAAGCCAGCAGGCTCTGTAGGCAACTGCAGCTTCTTCGACTTTACCAGGATCGCACTCAGTCTTTTCGCATTCGCGCGTCTCTTGGCAACGAATTTCGGCAGTTTCTTCAGCTGCACAGACCCGATTGCCGCCTCGATCTCGGGCATGTGGTAGTTGTGTCCCAACATCAGGGACATGTACTTCTCCTTCTCACCGTGACTTCGAATGATCCTTGTTGTCTCTTCGATTTCGCCGCTGTTGGTCGTGAGCATTCCACCCTCACCGGTCGTCATGTTCTTACTTCCGTAGAAACTCCAGCATGCGGCATCGGCAAACGCGCCTGGCGGTTTTCCCATGTACATGGCGCCGTGGGCTTGAGCCGCATCCTCTACTATCCTTAATCCATGTTTGTCGGCGATTTCCCGTATCGGTTTCATGTCCGCCAGCATGCCGTACAGGTCTACGGGCATGATGGCCTTGGTCTTTTTCGTGATGGCCTTCTCAATTCTGTCGGGCACAATCGTGTACGTTTCAGGATCGATGTCAACGAACACTGGCTTGGCTCTGTTGAAAACGACTACTTCGGCCGTGGCCACGAACGTGAAACTAGGGAGAATGACTTCGTCGCCCTGCTTGACACCTACAGCCGCAAGCGCAGAGTGCAAGGCTCCTGTTCCTGAACTCGTAGCAACAGCGTGCTTCGCCTTTACGTATTTTGAAAAAGCATTCTCAAATGCAGTGACCATCGGACCCGCCCCGACTCCCTGAGTCAGAATGCCGCTCTTCAGGACTTTCACGACAGCATCGATCTCTTCTTTTCCAATTTGCGGTGCGTTAATCTGGATCATGCCAACCGCCTCTTGGCTAGTATAATATTTCTCCACTAATAACCTGTACGCAACGTACCAAAAGTTGACGTAGATCTAAGCAGAATGAGAAGTCGGATAGCCGAGCTCCAAGCTTCTCACTCTTCTCAGAAAGCCTTCTCTTTCCTTCTCAACCTCGGCTTTCCGTTGATCTAGAAACTCTAGTTCCTCTGCTATCTCCAAGAGCCAGTCTGTGATGGCTGCACCGCATTCTTGTGCGGTCATTTTGGCAAGGTAGGGGGAGACATCAGCTGACGCTCCTTTCCCCAGTTGGCAAAGTGGATAATTGATGGGCTGGAGTGTCGAGAATGGAAAGAAATGTCGCGTGGAGCGTGGTTGCATCAGTCTACCGCTTAGCCCTGTCAAGATAACCTCATTGAAAGCGATCTCTCCGCTGAAGCCGGTTTGGTAGCGGTGAATTCTTCTTCGTCCAACTCGGATTTTTGACCTCTCAAGCGCGTTGACCAATATTGTAGGCACGTGCTTGTAGCCGAGGCTCTTCAGGACGAGCCATCGATGCATGCCATCCAAGATAACGTGCGTCTCTTCATCAGCGATCACAGGATACTTCAGAATTCCATCCTTGAGAATTTCCTGTTTCAGAAGCTCCAGGTACAGGGGTGAGCCTTTTTCATGTGGTCTAAGTTCATCGATAGGCACCAAAGCGATCTTGACAGTCGTGCTCTCTGTTTTTAGAACGGTGGTGGTCAAAGGCTCTTTCACCTTTCTTGTTTGAAGGTTGGGACTTGAATTTTCACCGGTTCGTACTCCTCTAGACTTCCAGCCAGATATTCCTCGTACGCGGATAAGTCGAGCAGGCCGTGCCCACTGTAGTTCATGGCTATCACTCTGTTCTCCCCTGTTTTCTTGCATCGCAATGCCTCGTCTATGACGAATTTCAGGCTGTGCGCCGTCTCAGGCGCTGTGATCATGCCTTCCGTTTGTGCGAGCGTTTCGGCGGCTTCGAAGATTTCTGTTTGATTGTAGGCGACTGAGTTCGCGTATCCTTTATGGATCAAATAGGAAATCAATGGAGACATTCCGTGGTACCTCAAACCGCCCGCGTGGACAGGTGGACAAGCGTAGTCGTGTCCGATCGTGAGCATTTTTATCAGAGGGGTCATTTTTCCAGTGTCGCCATAATCGTAAGTGTAGACTCCTCTTGTCGTGTGTGGAACAGCTCTTGATTCGCACGCAACGAACTCCGTGTCTACTTTGTTCTCGAGTTTGTCCTTCATGAACGGGAAGCAGAAGCCTCCGTAATTGGAGCCGCCGCCTACGCATCCACAAACAACGTCGGGTTGAACGTCTATGAGCTCAAACTGCTTCTTGGCTTCGAGCCCGATTATGGTTTGATGCATCAAAACGTGATTCAATACTGAACCCAGAGAATACCGGGTGTCGTCATGGGCAAGCGTGTCTTCAACGGCTTCAGTGATAGCTATGCCGAGTGTTCCAGGGTTGTTCGGGTTTTCTTTCAGTAGCTTCCTTCCAAAGTTTGTCTGGTCGCTCGGCGAGGGAAACATCTCAGCTCCGTACAGTTGAGCGATTATTTTCCTGCCAGGTTTCTGATGGTAGCTTGCCCTGACCATGTAGATTCTGCATTTCAAATCGAAAAGCTTCGTTGCCATTGCCAAGGCTGTTCCCCACTGTCCCGCTCCCGTTTCTGTCGCGAGCCTTTCGATCCCCTGTTTCTTGTTATAGTACGCTTGCGCGAGAGCCGTGTTGGTTTTGTGGCTGCCCGTAGGGCTGAAGTTCTCGCACTTGAAGTATATTTTCGCGGGTGTCTTGAGAAATTTCTCAAGCCTTCGTGCGCGGTAAAGCGGCGTTGGACGTGGAAGCCCTAGGTAGGCGTCAAGGATTTCTTCGGGGATTTTGACGAAGCGGTCACTGCTGATTTCTTGTCGTACCAGTTCTTTTGCGAATATTCTTTCGAGCATTGCCGGGTTTATCGGCTTCATCGTCGTGGGGTCTAGGGGAGGCGGCAGGGGTTCGGGAAGGTCGGCTTGAATGTTGTACCATGAAGTGGGTATTTCATCTTGTTTCAGGGTCGTCACGTACTGTTCGTCTTTCTGTACCATTTATCTCACCTAAGTACATTTGTGTACATGTATGTACGTTAGCAGCACATTAACCGCACGAACATATTTATACTTTATTGCACAAAAACGTACATGAAGGAAACCGAAACATGTGGACCAACGTCAAAAAACACTTCGAAGCCCACCCCGAAAGACTCAAAATCGCAAGAACCCTGATAGAAAACGGGCTCACCGCAAGAAACGGCAGAATATACCTCAACGAAATCGAAATCCCACCAGTACGCGTAGCCCGAGCCGCCGGAGTCGACAGAAGAACAGTCAAAGAAACGTTGAACGCAATCAAATCCAACCGAGAACTCCGCGAAATATTCGAAGGAATAAGGTCAGCAGGACACTCATTGAAAGAAATTGCGAAGCCACTAGGGCTAGGAGTCGTTGAGATAACACCCGTGGATGCCAAAACCCCCGGAATATTGGCCAATTCGGCGCTCATCCTCGCAAAGAACGGGCTGAGCATCAGACAGGCGATCGTTGACGACCCGGAGCTTTCACCCGAACCGAAGCTCACGCTTATCGCTGAAAGAAAAATCCCTGGAGAACTGATCCCAGAACTGCTGAAAGTGAAAGGAGTAGCCAAAGTCTCAGTATACTAACGAAGACGGAACCAATATGACGTCACGACAAAAGCGATCCAACCATCGGGCGCGTACTGGTTTATCTTGCTCTTGACCTGACTCTTGATTCAAGCAGCGTCCAGAGCCAATCCACGAATTCATGAAGGTTCTTCGTTTGTATGTAGATGTCTCCTGGACCCGTGATGTTGGTCACCAATCCTTCTCCACCCAGCAGAGTTTCTTTGAGCCCGCCGAACTTGGTCACCTTGTAATTGCAGGCGTCGCTAAAGGCTACCAAGTGAAAATTGTCAACTATCATGGTTTGCCCAGGCTGCAGCGTATGCTTATCTATGGCTCCGAACGTGTTTATGAAGAGTTTTCCGTTGCCTGACACCTTGATCATGAACAAGCCCTGACCGAACAAACCTCTTGTGAAACCTTCCCATTTGACGTCCAAATCCACGTTTTCAGTTGACGCTATATACGCGGCTTTCTGTATGACATAACCTCGACCCGGTCCAATCTCTAACATTTCTATATCACCGACCGGGGCAGAAACAAAAGCTGCCTCTCCGGGACCCTGACTCGCCGTGTAATCGTTAACCCAGAAAGATTGTCTTCCCAAAACCGACAAACCGATGCTGCCGAGGAGACTCTGCTCACGTTTTCTTGTGTGCACGTCTATGTTAGGATCCATATAAGTCATGGCGCCAGACTCAGCCGTAATTTTCTCGCCTTGATCCAAGCTCACGACGAGCATCGAATACGACGGTTTGTACTTGATCTCATACTTCATGGAGATTCCCCAGCAAATACAATGCGCTGGAACATTATTTCTGTTTTTTGATCGAGACGAATTGTTGGACAAAATCGCACTGCATGATATCCTCTTGACGTCGCAATTTCATTTTTCCGAAGCTACTTTGAAGTAGGGAGATGTCAACTGTTTGTGTTCAGGACGGAACTGCTTTTCCGAAGCTCTTGGCAAGTAGTATCATGTCGTATATGTCGATTGTTCGGTCGTTATTCAGGTCGCAGTTGGGGTTCCAGTCGTGTTTGCCGGGAACACTGCCGAATGATTTCGCCATAAGCATTGCATCAAAGAGGTTGACGCCTCCGTCTGCGTCTACGTCAGCTTTCAATGCTTTTATGTTGACTTTGCAGTCGATCAAATAGAAATTCAAGATAGAGTCATATGGAAGGACCGTCGCATTGACCAAGGGGTCTCCATTCTTTGACGCGATTTTTATGAGGCTGACACGCAGATTAGCAGAACCCAATGTGGTCGCTTTCAGGGTGATTGTCGCTATTGTTTTATTGCCTGAAATGGGACAGTAGCCAATTTCAATGGCTCTGTTCAGGTTTTGCCAGGTGTAAGCGTACGACGCGCGACTTGCTGTTACGTTGTTCATTAACCTCCAAATGTTATCCTGCTCTTCTTGCGGCGTACAAGTGTGAAACACCACGTCTGTCATATTCAAACCGTTCAGAAAAGGTGAATCCCACGTCACTACGAATTGGAGCCCAGCCATTCCGTGATCAGATGGGATGTTTTCAATAACGAGGCTGATCGAGAAGGTTTCATCTTTCTCCACAGTAAGGGCTTCCACGTCAAAACCGATGACTACCTCGCTTCCATTGATGATCTTGACAGACATCTCGTGAGTTGACTGTTCATAGGACATAAACAGGTAAGCGTTGTAAACATCTTGCAATATGTTGCTTGAAAGAGGCAGGCGGTTATCGACTCTGAAAGCCCATCTTTCTGTTGCAGTTGGCTCTGCCAGAGACTTGGGCACTGTCATTCTGCAGAAACCCATCGTTTCGTTTTGCCCTGTGGCCTTGAAATTCAATGATCCATCTGCGTTGTCGAAGGATAATCCCGAAATGGTAGAGTTGCCTTCGACGTCAACCTGATATTCAGTTCCATTATTCACGATGACAAAGGACGCGAAAGCACCTGCTAAAGGATAGTGGTCAACGTTGACTTCGTCGATCACGCGTGGTGAGTCGCAGATGCCGTCGCCTATGGTTTCATTCTGATACACTCCGCTGCAAAAGTCAGGGGCAGGGAAATCTGACCAGAAGTTTCCGCCTGATGGATATCTGGTGTCCCAGATGTTGAGTGATCCTGCTTCGCTCGTTGTCTCTTGTGAGTTGTTGAAGAAATTGTTATGGTATATTATGTTTGAGTTGGAATACCATACCGCGATGCCGTTCCAGTTATTCCCTGCTATTTCGTTGTCGTCTATTGTGTTGAAGTTCGACCCGTACAATACTAGACCATCTCCGGCGTTAAAGTCAAACTGGTTTCCGGTGATCGTATTGTTGTCAGCGGAATCTAGGCGTATGCCAGCTTCGTTGTTCCAAGTCAGTTTGTTTCCAGCAATGTAGTTGCCCCTTGACCAGCCTATGCTGATGCCGCTGAGACTGTTGTTGCTGACTTCATTATTGTAGATCGTGTTGCTGTTAGCTTCCGTTCCCAAGGAAATGCCTTCCTCTTCGCTGCCAAATATCGTGTTGTTGAGAACCTGATTGAGCCATGCGAAACTGATTGATATTCCTCTCCAGTTGTCGGATAGAGAGTTGCCTGTGATCGTGCTGTCGTTCACATTATTGACGCCTATTCCTATGTCATTGTGCGAAATGATGTTGTCGCTGATGGTAACGTGCTGACAGTTGAGTAAATCTATGCCATACGTGATGTGAGGGATGGAGTATCCATTTTGAATCGTGAACCGACTTACGTTGGCGTGGTCGGCAACTACCGTGACCGGAGTTCCGGTGCTTCCGCCGTCAATCATAGTCGTGGCTTTGTCTTCTCCAACGAGCACAATCGTTTTATCTATTGTGAAGCTCTCAGCATAGGTGCCTTCCCTCACGAATATTGCATCATTCTCTGAGGAATATTGCAGTGCGCTTGTGATGTTTTGGTAGGGATGATCGAGGGATCCATCCCACGGACCCAGACTGTTATCGTCATCCGCGCAAATTGAGAATACACAGACGGTGCTGTTCTGGGCATCAAACACAATCATTCTGTTCTCTTTGTCTCCAAGACCACTCGCAGGTATACTCGTAGATATCTGCAGGGGCGTGAATCCGAAATCCAAGATGGTGAAGTTCATTGAAGCCAATACTCCGCTTCCGGTTACCCCGACTCCGGAAACATTGAATCCCTCGCCAAATTGTAATTTCCCTGATGCTTGATCTAGAGTGTTGATTAGAAACCACGTGGCTCCATGGTCTCTTAGGAAGGGACCTTCGTACACAGCTGTGAGTTTGACTATTTTCGGATTCCACCGTATGGAAATGACCCAGCTGCCGAGATCAGTTACGTTGTCGACGACCAAGTCAACAGCAATTGTAGATCCGACTTTTGCTTGAATGATTTTAGGGCTCAACAGAATTGTCGTAGTTGAACTGGCTGACTGAACGGCTGAAGCCGAGAATAACGCTATCAGCTGTAATATGCCCAGTGTCGTTACAAGAAGTATTTTCTTTGACAACAGGTTCTCCCCCCATCTGTTAGTGTTCAACCCAAGATATATGCCTGACGGGAAACCCACAGTTCCAAAGAAACACATTTACCAAATATTCTATCAAGCCCCCTGTTCTTCTTCCCAATATTAGTTCGCGCGCTTCCACAACATATTTGCATCCAAATATTCATTGTACATTGAAACCTAGGAGGGAGGACCTACCTAGTTCATAATTTTCAAGTGAACCACGTTGAACGTAGGAACAGCTTGTTTTTTGACAGAAAAGATAATAGCCACAACAAGGCGAAAATAGATTCAAACCATTCCCTTTAACATCATTATGGAAGACTAACTTATGGCTAAAATAGGCGTATACGTCTGCCACTGCGGCTTAAACATCGCCAGCGTCGTCGACGTCGAAAAAGTGGCCGAATACGCCAAAACATTGCCAAACGTGGCGACAGCCAAACATTACACGTACATGTGCTCTGAACTAGGCCAAAAACTCATTCAGAAAGACATAAAAACCCACAAACTCGACAGAATAGTCATCGCAACATGCTCACCACGAATGCACGAAGAGACTTTTCGCAAAGCAGTCGCAGAAGCCGGACTCAACCCCTACCTGGCAGAAATAGTGAACCTGAGAGAACACGTCTCTTGGCCCCACGCACACGAACCTGAAAAAGCAACGGAAAAAGCCAAAGCACTAGTCAGAATGGGCGTCGCCAGAGCACAACTCCTCGAACCATTGGAAAAGCACAAGGTAACGGTCGAAAAAAGAGTTTTAGTCATCGGGGGCGGCATCGCCGGCATACAAGCCTCACTAGATCTAGCGAACGCGGGTTTCAAGGTTTATCTCGTTGAAAAATCCCCGAGCATCGGCGGACGGATGGCCCAGCTCGACAAGACCTTCCCGACTCTTGACTGCAGCGCCTGCATTCTGACGCCGAAAATGGTCGACGTCGCCAAACATGAGAACATCACGCTCCTCACAAACGCTGAAGTCACAGGCGTGAATGGCTTCGTCGGCAACTATGAGGTCTCGATCCTCAAGAAACCCAGGTACATCGACGAGAAGAAATGCGTCGGCTGCGAACTGTGCATCAAGGTCTGTCCGGTGAAAGTTCCAGACAAGTTCAACGAGAACCTGATTGAAAGACGAGCTGTTTACATCTATTCTTCGCATGCTGTGCCGAAAATCGCCGTAATAAGCCCCGAACACTGCCTGAGGCTGAAGCTCGACAAAGACGTCTGCGGCAAATGCCAAGCTGCCTGCGAAGCCAAAGCCGTAGACTTCAAACAGAAACCAGAAGTAGTCAACGTCAAAGTAGGCGGAATAATCGTCGCAGTAGGATCAGAAGTCTTCGACGCGACCCGGATGGCAGAATTAGGGTATGGACGCTTCAAGAACGTCATCTCCAACATGGAGTTCGAAAGAATATCAGACGCGTCCGGACCAACAGGGGGAAAAATCCACAGCCCCAAAGATGGGAAAACACCCAAAACGATAGTGTTCATCCAGTGCGTCGGCTCGCGGGACAAACGCTTCCACGAGTACTGCTGCCGAGTCGGATGCATGGTAACTCTCAAACAGGCGATTCTCGCCCGCGAGAAGATACACGAAAACATAAGAATATACGTTTGCTACATCGACCTGCGAGCTTTCGGCAAGGGCTACGACGAATTCTACACGCGGGCAAGAGAAATGGACATCGACTTCGTAGCCGGAGTACCCTCGGAAATCCACGAAAAAGCCGACGGCTCATTATACTTCGACGTATACGACAAGAGCACGAACAAACTCGTCCAAATCAACCCGGACCTCGTCGTTCTTGGAACCGGCCTAGTTCCCAACAGAGACCTTGAAAAAATCAGCGCATTGCTTCATGCCTCTAGAAGTTCAGACGGTTTCCTGCTGGAAGCGCATCCAAAACTGAGACCGCTCGAAAGCGCAGTGGCAGGAGTCTTCTTGGCCGGCGCATGTCAAGGACCCAAAGATATCCCTGACACTGTTGCACAGGCGAGCGGAGCGGCTGCCAAAGCTATTGATTTGCTTTCAACCGGCGAAATCGAGATCGAACCCCTGAAGGCCGTGATAGACAAGGACCTGTGCAGTGGATGTAGAATCTGCGAGTCCATCTGCCCCTTCGTTGCAATAGAAATGAAGACTGAAAAGGTGAAGGGCGAGGAAAAACTCAGGGCCGAAGTCATCGAGGCAGTCTGCCAAGGATGCGGAGCGTGCAGCTCAGCTTGTCCAACAAGCGCCATCAAAATTCAACAGTACGGCAACAGGCAGATTCTCACTCAAGTTGACGCGGGTTTGGCTGAAGCTTGTACCGAAGGAGGAAAATAGCGTGAGCATCGTTGATTTGATGTCGATGGCCAAGCCCAACTTGGAATCGCGAAAGAAAATACTGGCGAAGCTCAAGGGAAAAGGACTTGTCAACTGCTTCCAATGCATGAAATGCACGAGCGGCTGCACAGCGTTGAAACTGTTGGAACTTAAGCCTAACGAAATAGTCAAGCTTGTCAACCTGGGCTTCGTCGACGAATTGCCGAATTCAGACATAATTTGGACCTGCGCGACCTGCCTGAAATGCGTGGAAAGATGCCCCCAGAAAGCATCACCATACCATATTATCATGGCCCTGCGGAACCTTGCCGTCGAAAAAGAAGCAAAAGTGCCCGAGGGATTCTTGAAAGCCGTTTCACAGATACTCGAAACCGGTTTAGCAGAGCCTCCTCAGAAAATCGTCACTAGAAAAATGGAGACCGTCGACCGTGAATGCCTGAACCTGCCGAAAATCAGGCTTCCTAAGGAAAGCTTTCAGGCTGCCTTGATGAAAGCGATGGAGGAAAAATAGGATGAAGGTCGCGGTCTTCTGGGGCTGCTGCATCCAGGCAAATCAGTACGCATATGAAATGTCGCTTCGAGAAACGCTTCCGAAATTTGACATTGACCTCGTTGACCTGAGAGAGACTTTCTGTTGCGGAGACCCCGTCAAGAGCATGAACGAGTTTGCTGCAACCTTTCTCGCCGCCAGAATTCTCGCGTTAACGCATCTGACTGGCCTCAACAACCTCCTTGTTCCGTGCAACCGCTGTCACTTCACCATCTCTGAGGCACAAGACACGATCAAAAAGAACCCGAAGATCGCAAAGAAAGTACTGGGATTGCTCAAAGAAGAGGGACTTGAGTACAACCCGAACATCAAAGTCTGGCACACGATCGACCTCCTGCACGACCTTGTTGGGCTGGAAAAAATAAAAAACGCCATCAAGAACCCACTGAAACGCGTGAAAATCGCATCCCACGTTGGCTGTCAAATAATACGTTACAGCGACCTTGGAAGAGTTGACAACGCAGAGAACCCGAAAAAGTTCGACGAACTGATAGCCGCGTTGGGCGCCGAATCAGTTGAGTATCCTGAGAAACTGGACTGTTGCGGAGCAGCGCTGAACCGAAGCCATCCCGACAGTGCTCTTTCGCTGGCTGGCTCGAAACTTAAAGCCGTGCAGAACCTGAACGTAGGAGGCATGGTTGTCTCGTGCCCCGACTGTCAACTGATGTTTGATGCAAAACAGAAGGAGGCTGGAACAACGGTGGGTGCGAAGCTTAGCGTTCCCGTGGTCTACTACACACAGCTGCTAGGCCTTGCCCTCGGCATTGACCAGAAGAAGCTTGGACTGCATCTGAATCAAAGCCCAGCAGAAGAACTTGTAGCAAGGATTCACGGCTAAACGTTCCAAACAATTTTTATAGCGGCTTCCGTAGAAACTTCAACGAAAGGTGAAGGATAATGGTAGAATTTGGGTTCACTGAAGAACAGGAGCTTTTCCGCAAGGCTGTTCGAGAATGGTCCGAAAAGAACCTTCCGATAGAGAAAATCAGGGAAATGGACAGCAAAGGCGAGATTCCACAGTCCATACTAAGAAGCATGGGTGAAATGGGACTGAACATAATGACAGCGCCGCAGGAACACGGCGGCACGGGCGCAGATTGGGTAACGGCATGCATTGCCGCAGAAGAACTCGCGTACGCCGACGTCAGCATCGCACTTCCAGTGCTCTGGCTCGTAGAATCATCATGGGGCTACGTGGTAGACAGGTACGCCAGCGAAAAAGTGAGAAACGACGTTATACGCCCAGCATTCAAGGGCGACGCGTTCATAGGCATCGGCTCAACAGAAGCCGGCGGAGGCTCAGACGTTGCAGCATTCAAGACCACAGCGAAGAAAGTTGGAAACGACTGGATACTCAACGGAGAAAAAACCTACATAAGCGGCACTGAAGAAGCAAAGAGGCTCGGAGGAGGCTACTTCGTCATCGCACGAACGTCACCCATACAACCAGAAGCATCGCATAGGGGAATGACCGGCTTCTACGTTCCAATAAACGCGCCAGGAGTCGAAGTCAACAAACGGTACGACGACATGGGAAGAATGGCGATCTCAACGGGCGGATTCCTCATGAAAAACGTCAAAATACCTGACGACTACCGCCTAGGCGAAGTTGACAAAGGCTTCTACCTCACGATGGAAGGCTTCGACACGGCACGCATCCTCATAGCGTCAGTTTGCTATGGCGCTTCAAGACGCGCGCTTGACATAGGCATGGACTACATAAAAGAACGAAAAGCCTTCGGAAGACCCATCGGAAAATTCCAGGGCATCCAGTTTGAGATGGCCGATGACTGGGCACATTTGGAAGCTTTAAGATCTTTGACTTATCGAACAGCATGGATGATGGACGCACGATACAGGGAGAACAAGTTCTCACCGCTGGAAGTGACGAAGATGATCGCAGCATGCAAGCTCATCGCGCCGCACTTGGCCTTCGAAATCTACAAGCACGTGATGATATGGCTCGGAGCGTACGGGTACACGAAAGAATGCCCAATAGAAATGGGATTGCGCGGCATAATGTCCTACTGTGTTGGAGCCGAAGGGGCAACGAACATACAGAGAACAGTCATAGCCAGAGAATTGCTCGGCAAAGAATTCATAGCCTACAAATGAAAACTGCTGTAATTGCTATCGCCAAGAGATCTGGTGCGATATTCAACGCAGTATTCTTATCTTTTTCTTTGTCAAATGTGTAGTGAGAAGAATTTAACATGGCCAGAGGTTCAATGTCCTAGTGCCCAAAGTGTGGAAGCACCAACATCAGGGCAGAACAAGCCAGGCTTGAAGGAGCAGCAATGGGAGCGTCAAGGTTGTTTTTCGACGTGTACATATGCCAAGACTGCAGTTACACTGAACTGTATTTCCAGGAAAAATCGTACTTCTACCTTGGACACTAGGCGCGCAAGTAGAAAACGAATCGCCAAAGCTTATTCTATACCATGTTTTCTAAAGTGATAGACTGCAGAGAATTGCCAATGGAAAAACCGAATCAACCACACGAAAGCGAAGAAATGCGGGAACACTTGAAACCGAACAGGAGTCTCGCGCTGCTCGGAGCAGCCCATTCTTTGAATCATTCACTTTTCGTGATCACGCCACCACTGCTGTCTATAATTGCAGTAAACTTGGGAGTCACCAACTTTGAAATGGGTTCGGCTTCAACCATCGCCTCCGTGATCTATGGGACCGGAGCCTTACTCGGAGGTCCGTTGGGCGACAGGATAGGCGAAGTGAAAGCCATCGCCCTCTGCCTTGCATTGTCAGGCATCCCAGCACCCCTGATGCTCATCGCCGGATTCACAAACGGCTTCTACGTCTACGTGGCAACTCTGGCTCTTATGGCTGGTTTCGCCAGCATCTATCACCCGATTTCTAACGCGTTCATTTCCAAAGCATTCAAAGTCAAAACTCCCGAAGCAATGGGCATCCACGGAGTAGGCGGAACACTGGGAGTCGTGTTGACTCCAATTGCGGCAGGCGTGATAGGCACTTACTTTGGCTGGCCTTGGGCTTTCATCTTTTTCGGAGCGCTGTCCGTGTTGCTCGCTTTGATACTTGTTAAGAAGGTTATCCGAACTGAAAAAGTGAAGCAGGAAAAGACAACTATCTTGGATGCTTTCAGGATACGCGGGTTGTGGACGGTTCTGATTCTCAACGTGGCCATCGGACTGTTCATGAAGAGCGTTGAACTGTTCTTCCCGACCTACCTGAAAGACAACAGGGGAATTGATCCTCTGTGGGCTTCCGTCGCCTACACGCTTCTTCTCGCCTGCGGAGTTCCAGGTCAATGGTTCGGCGGCAAGATCGCAAACACTGCTGGTTCAAAAAAGGTCGTTGCCGCCACGATGGCTGGCGTGTGCGCAGCACTCTTTTCGCTGCTTCTTGTCCCGATTCACATCGTTGGCATAATCGCCTTCATCGTTCTATACGGCTTTTCTTTCTATGCACACCAGCCCGCACTGAACGCTTTGGCAGGTTCTTTGACGCCGTACGGTCAGCGTGGAGCGGTTTTCGGAATCTACTTCTTCACATCCTTCGGCGTAGGCTCCGTCTCACAGATGATTTCCGGTTACTTGGCAGACGTCTATGGCCTCGATACAGCGTTTTACATGTTGACTGCTTTCGCTATAGTAGCCTTGGCCCTGTCGTTCTTGCTTCCGAGGGAATCGAAGAAAAAGAATGGAGCTTATTGAAGCATTTTCTTGAGAGCGTCCTTCAGAGCCGGTATCACTTCGTAGAGATTGCCCACGACTCCGTAGTCTGCGACTTCGAAGATTGGTGCTTCTGGATCTTTGTTGATGGCGACGATTACTTTGGAGTCGCGTATTCCTGCCACATGCTGGATCACGCCTGAAACGCCTACGGCGATGTACAGTTTGGGTTTAACTTTGTGGCCTGAAAGACCGATCCAGTCGGTGAACCATTTTCGGTCTTCGACCAGCGGGCGGGAGCAGCCGACTTGACCGTTTAGAACCTTGGCAAGGTCTTCGAGCAAGGCAATGTCATCTTTCTTTTCTATGCCTCGTCCGCCGCTCACGATGTATTGGGCTTCTTCGATTCTCACGTTTGATATTTCAAGAGGTTTTCTCTCAATGACCTCGGTTCTTGGCTGTTCAATCTTGAAATCGTGTTTGACAACTTGTCCGCTGCGGTCTTTGCTTTCAGGTTTTTCGAAAGCTCTGGAAGGAACAGTGACGATCTGCGGTTTGGATTTGAAGGCTATTTTGGCAATGGCGTTTCCGCCGTAGGTTATCCGTTCCCCGATCAGTCTCCTGTTCTCGTCTACGCTGAGGCGAGTGCAGTCGGGCGCGCATCCTGTTTCAAGCCGCGTGGCTAGCCGAGCGGCAAGGGGCTTTCCGTTTCTCGTTGACCCAATCATCACAATTTCTGGGCGATACGTGGCGGCCAAATTCTGGAGGATGCCCAAGTAAGCTTCAGCCTGAAAACGTTCCAGTCCGACGTTGTCGGCCACGAGCACTTTGTCCGCGCCGTATTTTATGAGGCCGTTTGCTTTGTCCTGCACGTTATTTCTGATTACGATGGCTGTCAGCTCCGTTTGCAGTTTGTCGGCCAGTTCTCTTCCCTTGCCGAGCATTTCTATCGTTAGGTCATTTGATTCTGAGAAAACCCAGACGCCTTTGTGTTCGCTCATGCTGCTCACCTTCCGACCACGCCTTCCTGAACTAACGCTTTAGCCAGCTTCTCCGCGATTTCCTGCACTGTCTCGCCTGTGATTTTGACCCTCTTTCTGTCCATCTTGGGTGCCAGAGCTTCCAGCACTTCGATTCTCGGATTTATCTTCTCGCTTGAAATGTTGAGGTCGCTCAGAGACCATGGAACTATTTCTTTCTTTGAAGCCTTCATGATATTCATAAGGGACGGTATTCTTGGTTGATTGATTTCTCGGGTTACCGACAACAGAGCAGGCATCTTTGCCTTGACTGTTTCAACCGCGTCTTCCAAAGATCTTTCAGCGGTAACGGTGTCGCCTTCTACGGTGATTTTTCTGACGGAAGTCATCTGGGGGAGGTTCAGCAGTTCAGCCATTCTGGGACCAACGAGCCCAGAGAAACTGTCAAGGGACGAGTCTCCGCAAAGAATCAAGTCAAATTCTCCGATTTTCTTCACCATTTCGGCGAGAATGTAAGCGGTTCCAGATGTGTCTGCACTTTGAAGAGCAGCGTCGACGACGCAGTATGCTTTGTCCGCTCCGAGCGCAAGTCCTTCCCTTAGAACAGGTTTCGCTTCTTCCGGGCTGACTGTTAACGTGAACACTTCTGTGCCCGGAGTTTTCTCTTTTATTCTGATGGCTTCTTCCAAGGCGTTCTTGTCGAAATCGCTCATCTTCTTCGGTGCGCCAACAGTGATCAACTGCCTGGTTGCAGGGTCAATTTTCAACTGTGAGACGTCGATGGCTTGTTTGAGGCAGACGAGTATGCGTTTCAAACTGTTTCACCAATGGCAAACCTGATTGGAGAGACGAACGTTAGAACCTGCAATATTAAAACTTTCGCCCAACATTGAATATTCGGGGAAGAAACAAGAAATGCCTAAATAAGAACGTCAATTATGCAAGCTAAGTGGGCAAGAAAGAGCTGGTCACATGTTGAAACCTGGCACGTACTTCTGGTCTGGAAACGAGGCTTGTGTCGAAGCAGCGTTGGTTGTAGGCTGCAGGTTTTTCGCGGGCTATCCGATTTCGCCTTCAAACGAAATACCTGAACAGCTGTCGGAACGTCTGCCTATAGTTGATGGTATTTTCATGCAGATGGAAGATGAGCTTGCCTCGATAGGCGCCGTGATGGGTGGAAGCTGGGCTGGGAAGAAGGCGATGACTGCTACTTCGGGGCCTGGCTTCAGTTTGATGCAGGAAACGATCGGGTGGGGTTTCATGACCGAGACGCCTTGCGTGATAGTTGACGTGCAAAGAGCAGGACCTGGCACCGGTCAAGCGACAAAATGCGCGCAAGGAGACGTCATGCAGGCTCGGTGGGGAACGCACGGCGACTACGCGGCGATTGTGCTTTCACCCAATTCTGTTCAGGAAATGTTCGAGTTGACGATTAGAGCCTTCAACTTGGCAGAGAAGTACCGAACTCCTGTGATTTTGTTGGCCGATGAGACGATCGGGCACGTGAGAGAAAAGATCACGGTCCCCCCGCTGGAACAGATGGAGGTAATAGATCGCAAGAAGCCAAAACCGGGTGACAAAGCCTTTTTCGGGTTGGAAGAGGTTGCGCCTATGCCGTCGGTTGGTGAAGGTTTCAACGTTGCCGTAACAGCGTCAACTCACGATGAATACGGTGTAAGGTTCACGCAGGACGCGCAAGTTCACAGGAGAATCGTGGGTAGACTCAACGCGAAGATAAACGATCACGCGGATGACATCGTTGAAGTGGAGAACTACAACGTTGACAAGTGCAGGGTCGGCATAGTCTCATACGGTTGCACGTCTCGCGCGGTGTATGAAGCTGTTGAAAGGGCAGAAGCTGAAGCGATTAAAGTTGGCTTTGTCCGGTTGAAGACGATTTGGCCGTTTGCCGACAAGGCAGTTGCGAAGCTTGCCAAGAGCGCTGAGAAGATTATCGTTCCAGAGATGAATTTAGGCCAGGTTTACCGCGAAGTCCAAAGAGTGGCGTGCAAGTCAAAAGTTGTCCCTTTGAACAAGATCGGAGGCGGCGAACTCATTACACCAGAAGAACTGTTCGCGAAAATCACGGAAGGAGGAAGCTGAGTTGACTGAAGCATTTTCACCTCGGAAGTACATGAGAGACTTGAGGTATCCCTTCTGCGCCGGATGCGGACTATTCTCCCTAAACGATGCATTCCTGAAAGCGGTTCACGAGCTTGGACACGAAAACTTTAGCAAGTTCTGTTTCACGAGCGGCATTGGCTGTTCCTCCTGGATTCCATCGCCGTATTACATGGCAGATTCAGTTCACACCTTGCATGGCAGGAGCATACCGCCAGCTACCAGCATCAAGCTTGTGCGCCCTGACTTGAACGTCGTGGTCTTCGGTGGAGACGGCGACATCGTCGGCATAGGCTTAAGCCATTTCATCCATGCAGCGCGGAGGAACACGGACATACTTGTCGTTATGGGCAACAACATGGTTTACGGCATGACCGGCGGCCAAGTCGCGCCGACGACGCCTTTTAACACGAGAACAACCACTTCGCCCTACGGAAGCTTTGAACATCCGATAGACGCCGCGAAACTTGCAATGGCGGCTGGCGCCGCGTACTCGGCGCGCTGGACAACCGCGCATCTGGTTGAGCTGAAGGAATCGTTCAAGAAGGCTTTGCAGATGCAGGGTTTCAGGTTTGTTGAAGTCGTAACGCATTGTCCAACGGCCTATGGGAGAAGGGCAGGGTTCAAGGACATCGCGCAGATGCTCAAGCACTTCAAGGAAAACGCCGTTACTTTTGATCAAGCGGAGAAGATGACTCCGGAAGAGCTTGAAACAAAAATTGTGATTGGGGAACTCGTTGCCAAGAAGCGAACCACGCTCGTGGAAGCGGTTTATGCGATGATGAAGGGGGCAAAGGAAAATGTCGAGTAAGACCGAGATAAGAATCGGCGGAAGCGGCGGACAAGGCGTCGTTCTTGCGGCTCAGATACTCGGTAAAGCCGCTATACTGGATGGGAAAAACGCGTTGCAGACGCAGGCATACGGAGCCGAAGCAAGAGGAAGCCTCGCTAAGAGCGAAGTCATAATCTCAGACGGCAATATCGGCTTTCCCGCGGTGAGAAAACCCGACATTCTTGTTGTAATGAATCAAGAGGCGCTTGACAAGCTGCTCAAAGACCTCAAAGATGATGGAACTCTGATTGTTGACAGCACAAGCGTGTCCTCGATACCTGCGACGAAGGCAAGAGTGCATAAGCTGCCGTTGACTGAGACTGCAAAGAAGGCGTTTGGAGAAGCCATGTACGCGAACATGGTCATGCTGGGAGCTTTTACAAAGATTACTCGTCTCGTTAGTGAGCAATCGATGGAAAGAACGATCGAAGAAAACGTCTCGAAACGAACAGTTGAAAACAACACAAACGCCTTCAGAAAAGGTCTCCAACTCTAGTTTTCTGGTTGTTCAGTTTTCAGAACAGTCTGTTCGTTTGCGTAGAATTATACGATTCGGGTTCGTTGAGTCTTTCGGGGATGCTTGTATGGAGATTTCCTGTCGGTTGAGCAGGGCTGTTCCGAAATTGCTATTGGTCCTTGCGGTTCTGTTATTGGTTGTTAACACGGTCAGTCCACCGGTGAGGGCAGATAGAGGTGGGTTCCGGATAGATGGAGAGTATGTGGTGGAGGGTCAGCAGAAAGCAATAATTGCCTGGAACGGAACCGATGAAGTTCTGTTGCTTTCCACAGATGTCCGTTCCAGCAACGAATCTGAAGTAATCGAGATCATGCCACTACCTTCCAATCCGAGAATAAGCAAAGGGAGCATAGATTCATTCTCGAATGTGACGAACTTGATCAATATGTATCTTGATCTGACGGTGAACAAAGGACTGTATCCTTCGTTTGAATCTAGACAGAGTAGTTGGCACGGTTCGACCGACTCACCAGGAATCTACGTCACTTTTCAAGAATTGATTGGCTTCCATTTTCTCACTGTAGTCAAAGCCGAAAATTCCTACGACTTGGTGAAATGGCTGAATGATTTCCTTGAAACAAGAGGTCAGGGTCTCGAACCACCGTCAGAACTGGATCAACTCGCAAAGGCGTACATTCAGGATGGAATCAACTTCTTTTGCATTGATATGATAAAGACCGGTCAAATCGAGATGACCGTAGACACCATGGTCTACAGATTCAACACTTCCAAGTTATACTATCCTTTGCGAATATCCAGGCTTTTCTCGGGCAACACCAGCATTTCTCTGTTCACAATAACCACGGACTCTCTCGGCAACGATCCAGTTCTTGATCACAAGTTCAGTAGAAAGGTCGAGTTCAAGATTAAGAAGGAAGCTCTAAGAAACGTGGACGACAACGTGACTGAACTCTTCTCCACAGATCCAAACCTTTCCTACTTTTGGTACAGTGGTCCCCAGAGCAGTTTCGTCAACGATGTTCTTGCTGAAATGGAATCTGGCCTCAGCCCTTCTGTCGTTGGAGTGGCAACTCTGAACATAGGTTGGGTGTTGGCAATTCTTTTTCTTTTCTTCCCTCGAAAGCCGAATCCGCTCCCCAGTGTTCTTAGGGTATCCATCGCTAAACGCCTGCAATTCATGGCGGTGTTGAGCGGACTTGTCGGTGTTATCCTTTTTTCCGCTGGCTTCGTGCTTCCGTGGGGAACCAAAGTAGTTGGACAGTTGTACCTCCCTCTCAACGGACCTTATGCAACCTCACAATTTGGTACGTATTCGAGCTTGCTTTACGTGTTCCTCGTGATGGCAGCAATCCCTTGTTGCAGTTTCTTGTTAATAATCGGCGCAGGTTCTCGAAGAACAGCGTTGGCTGTCATAGCAATGGGAGTGTGCATTCTGCTTGCGGCGGTTATGACTTCAGTCTTTGCGTTAAGCACTGTTGGAATTGGAACGTTTGTTACCGTGACTGGAAGTCTATTTATGATGTTAGCAGGCGTGTTTTCTCTCAGGCGCTTGAAACTTGGTCCAGTGTTTGCTATTTGGATGACGACTTTCAGAGCTTACGTCATCAGTAGATTTGCAGTTTTCGTCGTGACTCTGATCGGTGTTCTGCTGATCCTCTTCTGGCTCTTCGATGTCCTAGCTAGACCTTTCATTTGGTACTTGCCTTAAGAGTCGAGTCGTCTTTCTTCTGCACACTCGATTGCTATCGGGCTTTCGCGGGAAAACTCTATTATCAAACGGCACGATAGAAACAAGAACACGTCACGCTGAAAAAGCCGAGGAAACACCAAGAGGTAGCAGCATGAAATATGAAATCAGATGTTCCGCGTGCAAAAGCGTTTCGAAAAACCTCCTAGATTTTAGATGCTCTTCATGCGGCAAACCGTTGGACGTCAGGCTTCATCTCGATTTTGAAAAGACGGACGTTCGCAGGGATGACTACTCAGTTTGGCGCTACAGACGATTGTTTCCATATGTTGAAGAAGAAAACGTCATATCTCTAGGCGAAGGGTGGACGCCGCTGGTGCAGTTCTCCAATTGCGTTCGCTTGAAGCTTGAGAACCTCAACCCGACGGGCTCCTTCAAAGACCGAGGATCCGCAGTGCTCGTCTCCGCACTTCATAGACTAGTGAATGAGAAGAAAGGGTACATTTCGGAAGACTCTTCGGGAAACGCGGGTGCCTCCATTGCCGCGTACGCTGCTCGTGCTGGCCTCAAGGCGAAGATTTACGTTCCAGAATCTGTTTCAGGCCCAAAGTTCAATCAAATCCAGAGCTATGGAGCAGAAATTGTCAAAGTCGCTGGAAGCCGTAGCCGAGTCGCGGAAGAAGCGCAGAAACGTGAGACTGGAAAAATCTATGTCGGGCATATTCTTCATCCGTTGTTCCGAGACGGCATCAGGAGCCTCGCGTACGAAATAGCCGAGCAATGCAAATGGGAAGTTCCAGATCATGTTTTCTTGCCTGTCTCGGCAGGAACCTTGCTGCTGGGCGTGATAAGTGGATTCAAACATCTAGTGAACTCTAACGCAATCAGGGCGATGCCGACTGTTGTGGCGTGCCAGACTGCGCAGGTGTCGCCTCTTTACCATCTTTTCAAGAACCTAGACTACACGCCTCCTGAGTCCGTGACATCAATTGCGGATGCATTGGTGAGCGTGAATCCCCCGATCTTGGAACTCATGCATGAGCAGTTGAAGAGTGCCCGTGGAGACGCTGTTATGGTTGAAGAAGACGAAACGAAAGAAGCTTACAAGGACCTTGCGAGGAAAGGTTTCTTCGTTGAGCCCAGCTCGGCCGTTGCCTATGCAGGTTACAAGAAGCAGGTTAGGAATGGAGAAGTATCAAGTGATGCCAGTGTGGTCTTGATTTTGACGGGAGCGGGTTTGAAGACAACTCTGAAACCGTGACTGTGTCAGATTTCAAGAATCTACGTTGAAAACCTAGCTTCCGACACATTCAATTAGAAAAACTTATATTTAGAAGGTCTTTTTCATTGTGACGCGAAAAGGAGGATTGTATAGGACTTGTCACAACAATCAGCTGGCGGTGTTCCAGTATTAGTGTTGAAAGAAGGCTCAAATCGTTCAAGAGGACGAGAAGCTCAACACACGAACATCGAAGCTGCACGAATAGTAGCTGAGACGGTTAAGAGTGCGCTAGGACCCAAAGGCATGGACAAAATGTTGGTCGACAGTTTCGGCGACGTCACGATAACAAGCGATGGACGCACCATACTGGACGAAATGGACATTCAACATCCAGCTGCAAAAATGATGCTGGAAGTGGCGAAGACTCAAGACAACGAAGCAGGAGACGGAACAACAACAGCCGTAATCATATCCGGTGAACTGCTCAACAAAGCCCAGGAACTGATCGAAAGAAACGTTCACCCCACGATCATTATCGACGGGTACAGGAAAGCTTCAGAGAGGGCGCTTGAAGTTCTTGAAAGCATCGCGATAAAGGTAGAGCCGGACTCTTCGGACTACCTGAAGAAAGTGGCGATGACGGCTATGGCCAGCAAACTGGTTGCAGACCACAAAGAATACTTGGCCGACATGGCGGTGAAGGCAATGCTCGCGGTGGCAGAAAAAGACGGAGACAAGTACAAGGCTGACGTTGACGACGTGAAAGTTGAAAAGAAACCAGGCGAGTCGGTGAGGGATACAAAGCTCATTCAGGGAATAGTCCTTGACAAAGAAATTGCACATTCAGGAATGCCTAAACGCGTTGAAAGAGCCAAAATAGCCCTGCTGGACGCTGCATTGGAAATTGAGAAAACAGAGTTTGACGCAAAAATAAACATTGAGAGCCCGGAAGAGATGGAAGGCTTTCTCAAGCAGGAAGAAGACATGTTGCACGACATGGTTGACAAGATAGTCAAGAGCGGCGCAAACGTCGTTCTTACAGAGAAAGGCATCGACGACATGGCACAGCACTTCATGGCAAGAAAAGGATTGGTTGCCGTCAGGAGAAACAAGAAGTCGGACATGGAGAAACTTGCCAAGGCAACAGGCGGAAAAATAGTGACGAATCTCGACGGGATGACTTCAGCCGACCTAGGCTACGCTGCGCTTGTCGAAGAACGCAAGATAGGCGACGACAAAATGACCTTCATCGAAGGATGCAAACACCCCAAAGCGGTGACCATACTGATCAGAGGCGGAACTCAACGTATCGTTGACGAAGCAGAACGCTCATTACACGACGCACTGTGCGTTGTCAAAGACGTTATTGAAGAACCAAAAATCGTCGCTGGAGGCGGAGCCCCAGAGCTGGAAATGTCACGCATGCTGAAGAAATACTCGGAAACAATCACAGGAAGAGAACAACTCGCAGTAAAGGCGTTCGCAGAAGCTCTTGAAACCGTACCGCTTACACTGACTGAAAACGCTGGGTTGGACCCGATCGACATGATTTCCGAATTGAAAGCAAGACACGAAAAAGGCGAAACGTGGGCAGGAATCGAAGTGATCAGCGGAAAAGCCCAAGACATGACCAAGGCAGGAGTTTACGAACCGTTAGCAGTCAAGAAGCAGATAATCAAGTCGGCAACAGAAGCTTCCACGATGCTACTGAAAATTGACGACGTCATCGCAGCAGGAAAGTCAAGAGCTCCCCCGATGCCCCCAGGAGGACCAGGTGGAATGGGAGGCGGCGGCGGATACCCAGGAATGGGGGAGTATTAGATAACGCCTGAGCAAAGCAAAATCACTATAGGACCACCGAAGATTACCCGCTTCGAAAAAGCAAGAGTAGTGGGAGCAAGAGCCCTGCAAATATCGATGGGAGCTCCCATACTCATAGATCCGAAACAGAGTTTCACGGGCCCGATAGACATAGCGCTCAAAGAACTTGCAGCCGGCGTACTGCCGATGACAATAAGGCGGAACCTGCCTGACCATTCATATCAGGATATTCCGTTGAAGTGGCTCCTAGAAGAGCACTAAACCCTCAACTCTTTTTTTCTTGTTTCTTGAGTATCTCTCTTGCCGTTTCAAGTGACTTTTTGATTCTAGTCCAATGTGCTCCTTGCCAATAGATTTGTCCGCATTTTGAACACTGCCAAAATTCGTTATAATGCTCAAAAGTGTTCTTCTCAATTGTTTCTGCAAGCTTTTCCTGAGGAACAGGCTTGACAAGTGAGTTGCATTTTGGACACCTTGAAATGGACATGTCTATCTCAAGCGGGATGCCGTACCTCTTTGCGAGTTCTGCGAGTTTTTCTTCACCCGTGGATCCTTCAAGATAGAAAGCGTCAACACCTTTGCCTAGGGCACGCTGGTACAGTTCAAAATCGCGAGTGAGCAGAATCCTGTCTTCACTCTTTGCAGCGGCAAGAAGCTTCGAATCTTCCGCGTTGTTGGAGTATTCAACGTCTTGACCTAGCATTCGGAGCCAACGCGTCAACTTGCCGAGCATCCCGTCCGCGATGAACTTCAAACAGCGTTCTCTCTCCGAATTATTCTCCCGCTTCCAGGTTTTGCAGTGATTTCGCCCGCGTCCATGGTCAATTGACCGTTAACGTATGTTTGTGTCGGCTTACCCTCAACTTCGCGTCCGTCGAACGGAGAGTACTTGGCTTTAGACAGGAATCGCGACGAGTCAATCTTGTGCTTCCTGTAAAGGTCGACGACGGTCAAGTCCGCATCACTTCCCTCTTTCAACAGCCCCTTGCCCTTAAGTTTGAAGAGTTCAGCCGGCTTTTCCGCCGTAAGCCTCACAACGTCCCCGATTGACAATCGCCCGCGGTTCACTTCCGTGAGCAATAGGGGCAACGTTGTTTCGAGGCCTGGAATTCCAACCTTCACGTCCCAAACAGATTCAGCTTCCTTTTCCTTCAACACGTGAGGTGCATGGTCGGATGCTATCGTGTCGATTGAACCGCGTTGCAGTCCATTCCACAAGGCTTCGATGTTTGGTTTGTCTCGGACTGGCGGCATGGTCAAGCAGAGCATCCCTATTCTTTTCAGGTCGTCAGAAGATAGAAGCAGGTTGTGAGGAGTTGTCTCGCAGGACACCGTCATTCCAGACTTTTTTCCTTCAAGGATGGCTTCCAGTCCTTCTTTTGTGGTCACATGGCAGAAATGTAGCTGAACGCTGGACTTCCTCACGATATTCAGCACTCGTTGGACTGCCTTCAACTCCAC
>Ga0315288_10001367_pt1 | contig 31526 bp, 25 predicted proteins | sample YL17G11_20_MG_FD_203454 | JGI IMG/M metagenome (GOLD analysis project Ga0315288, IMG submission 203454) | Sediment microbial communities from Yellowstone Lake, YNP, Wyoming, USA - YL17G11_20 | ecosystem: Environmental > Aquatic > Freshwater > Lake > Sediment | place: USA: Wyoming | collected...
TATTGCCGTCAACTCTATACTATTATCAGATTCGACGCTCTACTCCAGCCCCCTCCCATAAAGATATGGGTAATGATAAGCCAAACTTGGAGAGGGGATGTCCGAAGGACAGGGGTGAGGATGAACGGGATAGCATCTCTATTCCGCCGGACTTTCCGCGGTTATCGCAAAGATCTTCATCTCTTTATTATCCGGCAAGGCCAGGGAGGCCAACTCCGCCGGTTCCGGCAGGGCCATCACATAATGATTGATATAAGCCGGCTGGCGCAGATTATCTCCTTTGGGACCGCGCATGTAAGGCGCAACAAAGCCGACCGCTTCGCCTTGCGCCGGCGGGCTGAGCCAGAAGGACATGGTAAGCGGCACGTTTTGGGTGCGGCCGTCCGCGTAAGTCAGCGTAAAGCTGCCGGTAAGGCTTGCGCCTGTGCCGATTCCCAGAATATGCAGGCGCGAAATTTTACCGCTCGGCAGCGCGACGGTTTGGCCCAGACAGGCAATCGCTCTGGATAGGCCGGAATTCTTTGCCGGATAGCGGAAGGCGATCTTGTGCAGCTCCAGCGACTCCCCGTCCGATGGCGCGGCATAATAACCGGAAGGATACAACTCGGAAGCATTGCCGGAAAGATCCGGCGGCAGTATCTCCACAGGAAAGGAATTTCCCAGGCCGTCGAAATCGCCCGAAGAGCCGCGCCGTTCGCTCACGCCGGCAATGATATTGTAAGCATCCGTCAGATTAACTGCATGGCAAAGACCTTCGGTTACCATTACCGGCAGATGCAGCGTCTCTCGGCCATCAATCCCGTCGGAAGCCGGTTCGTCGCCGCGCTGAATATCCCACAAGAGCGAATACGCGCCCCCATAGGGCGGGGCCTTGACCGCGGCGGAGAGTTTCGCGCTGTCGCCGGCGGCAACCTCGGCCGCCAAGGGCGCGCGGCCTTCCCACGACGTGGGCTTGCCATCCCAATAAAACCAGCGATAGGTCAGGTGCGTCTCATTTGCCTTCCAGGCAGTTGCTCCCGTGTTGGTAACAATTAACTCTAGCGGGTATTCCCTCCCCGCAGTCATTTCTTTGGGAGTGGTGGAATCCACATAGTGAACCCCCGTCTCCTCTGGTGTGATATAAACTGTCTCCTGCGCGCCCGCCTGAATTGCTTCCTGTTTTTTGCCCGGCAGCAATGTCCAGACCAGCGAATAATGCAGCATATCCGCGGGTTTCAAGGCCGCCAGCGGTGCGCCGGAGGCGCTGGCATCCACTTTCACTTCAAGCTCGATCTCTTCCCCCGGCCCCACGTCTTTGGGCAAGAGTGTAATGCTTCCCGGCCCGGCCAGCTCTTCCACCTGCTGGGAGTCGGAGGCTTCAAAGTCATCTTTCACGCGCTGCCACGCATAGGAAAGGCCGGTCTCGCCCTTTTTCCACGCGCTTGAGCCATCATTGCGAAGCGTCAGCCGGCAAGTATAATCGGCGCCGCTTTTCAATCTGTTGCGCAAGGTGGAATTGAGGACGGTGAAGGCGTATTTTGGCGGCCTCTCGATCCGCAACGGAAGCCGGAAGGAGGCGATATTGCGCGCCAGCCACTTTGATTTGATATAGGCAATGGGAGATTTCGCAAAATTGAATTCCACCAGGTAATTGCCGCGGGGCAGGGCATTGCCGCTGGCGTCGAAAGCCATAAAGGGAATTGGAATATGCGCGATTCCGCCCGGCGGGATGCGGAAAGACTGTATATTGTTCTTGGTAACAAAGATCCTCTTGCCGGATTCGTCCAGGATGCGCATATCTAATCCCATATGCTCGTCCGTGCCTATGACATTAGCCGAGGTGTTGGCCAGCACCAGTTCGATAGTGGATTTGCCGCCGGGCGGCAGAGCCGCAGCTAGGTTCGCCCGTCTCAATCTTATGGGACGGCTGACCTTTTCTGCGGATTGCGAGACCAAAAGCGAAAGCGTATCCACCAAAGCCAACCCGTTCAGCCGGCCGGGCGCGAGATTAGTCCCGCGCGCAAAATCGTTCCATGAAATTAACACCACATAGGAGGGATTTAAGAGGAGCAGTTTTCGCCACTCTTCCCGCAGTTCCGTCCCTTCTCCGCTCGGGCGAATGATGCCTGCCTTAGGGTCATAGCAGCCGGGAGACAAAACCGCGATGCCGGCCCGCCCGGTCCCATCGAAGGCCGAGGGCTGCTGCCCACTCAAGGGGGGGAAGGCCGGCAGCCCGCTCACCCCATGCGCCTTCCAGCCCGGATCCGCCAGCCAGGCCAACTTTGCCCCGGGGAAATCCCGGGCGAAACGCTGGTCGGCAAACTTGATGAAATCCTCGCTCCAATTAGCCAATCCGGTTGGCGGCCCCAAAACTACCGGACAGCCTTTCTCCTTTTCTCCTATCTCCGCGCGAAATTCGGGAGGAATATGCTGATAAAATTCCCGAATGGCGCCATACACCAGTTCCTGCCCGCGCGGTGTGGTCAAATCGGCCGGCGGCCCCAGGGCGCGCGCCAGCCCGGCCCCGTCCAGATACATCCCCACCTGAGGATAATAGCGGTCGGTGTTGCGCAACTCTTTCAAGGCCTCGGTAAGCCCCAAAAGTCCGGCCCGCGACCAGCTTGACCGGTCCGCCGGATCGGGCGAATAATCCGCCAACAACACCTCGACTCCGGCGCGCTGAAGCTCCTTCAGTTGCTCTCTATGCCAGCCCGTGCGCGGAGAAGACACCCAGGGCCCCATTCCCCCCCTGGGGCCGTTTATCGGCCTGAGGTTATCCGGCGACTTCTCCTGTCCATTAACATAAGCATAGTGATAGATCGCCATTAACAGCGGCATCTCAGTCGGCTTGCGGTCCTTGGCCGGAGCAGGCTTAATCTCCGGGAGGGGCTTTTTGAGGGTAATCACGGCCGCTCCGATCCATTCCTCCGCGCCCAGCATGCCATCTATTAAAGGCATGCGAAAAGTTCTGGGGCAAGCGAGTTCGCCTTGCTCCGCGGCGGTTGGCCTGCTCCCCGGAATGAGCAGCAGGCTGCCCCAGCGCGAGGCCACCTCATTATCATCTTCGGTCATTATCGCCGGCGACCAACTCGTGAAAGCTTGATTCTCTCCCCGCACCCTTACGAGGAAGTTGAAACCCACCAGAGAAAGCGCTTTAGGTTTGCCTCCCAGCCTTCCCCAGGGGATGGCCACTTCTACCGTGAAGCCGCGATCAACATCTGAAGAATTATTCAAAGTCCCCTCTGTTTTTACCGCAAACTTCAGCGTCGCCGGTGGCGCCAGCCAGGAATTATCCGTGCGCCAGCGGCCGTTGTCATCTCTGGTCAAAACGGCAAAGCCTTCGGCCACCGATATTGCCAGACGCGAGCCCATCCGCTTGCCGGCCGCATTCCGCGTCTCCAAACAGAGCTCTATCCCATCATCGTTGGCGGGAAAAACCTGCTGCTCCGTGCTGCTGCCGGTAAGCATGCTGTCTTCCACCCTGGCGGCAAAAAGAAAATAATCCTCATGCCACATGACATAGCCGCTCACCTTCGGTTCCACAGGAGACGGCTTCAGGGCGAAAGCGGAGCTGGTGGAGCATAGCAGGAGAACCAATAACCATAGATAATGCTTCTTCATTTTCCTCGTCCTTCTAAACATTTTTGCATTTTTTAAAATACAAAAATGTTTAGCGTTTACTGTATAAAATTCTACGTCAATCAAACCACGACTGACCACTATCCATTCACACACATCGAGACCGATTTGGCCTCGGCCACCGGCGTCCCATCGAATAAACAGGCTGTCGCCGCGGTTTCGATCAGCCTGTGGCTCTCTTTTAGCAAGCGGGCGCGCAACCACAGCTTCTCCCCCACCTTTACCGGCTTATTAAAGCGGATTTCTAATTTCGCGGTAATCGCCTTATAGCCGCGGTCCAGCAGCAGGCGCGCCATAATCTCATCCAGGGCCGTGGCCAGAATGCCTCCGTGCACAATGCCGGCAAATCCCTGGTAATGCTCCACAATTTCTATCTCGCTGGTGTATTCATCGGCCTCCGCCGCAAACTCCAGCTTCAGCCCGATGGGATTCTTTTTCCCGCAGGCGAAACACATATCATTTCCAACAAGCTGCAACTTATTCCTCCCTGCAGATGAATTATAAAACAAATCCGCAAATTACGCGCCGAATATAACATTTCATAAATAATAAGTAGAATGACGGCATTCACATCAAGTGCGAACTGTTACCGCTGGACCTCCCGCGCGCACCAAAAATGAATACACTACATTACCATGTATTACACCAAATGCTGAACGTTCAACGCTGAACGCTGAACGCTAAACCTCCTGGGCGCATCTTGAAATGCGCCCAGGAGGTTTAGTCGTAACTCCATTCCTGAATGCGATGGTTAAGGCGGTCGGCAATAAAGATATGCCCCTTGCTGTCAAACGCAATGCCCCGGGGATCCTTGAATTGCCCGTTGCCTGAACCGTAGCTGCCGAAACGGCCGATGAGCTTGCCGGTGCTGTCGCACTTCAGAATATCCGCCCGGCTGACATCCGTGATATACAAATATCCGTCCGGCCCCTCGGCCAGGTAGGTGGGACACTCCATGCCGCCGATGGAATTCTCCTGCTTGCCCCAGTTGGTAAGATATTTTCCCTCCGCGGTAAATTTTTCCACTCGGAAATTCCCCTTATCCACCACATAGACTTGCTGCCGGGAATCTACCGCAATCGCCTCGGGAAATCGGAATTCCCCCGGACCCGCGCCTTCCTTGCCCCACATGCTGATGAATTCCAGTTTGGGCGAAAGCTTCTGCACGCGAGAGTTTTCCCGGTCCAACACATAGCTGTTGCCGTCCCCGTCAAAAGCCATCCCCATGAGATAATTGAATTGTCCTTTGCCCTCCCCATAGCTCCCCCATTTGCCCAGAAATTTCCCCTCCGGCGAAAATTTCAGCAGGCGCGAATTGGTCATATCCGCCACCCAGAGCAGGCCTTTAGCATCTATTTTCAAATCATGCGGAGAACTGAATTCGCCGTCGCCCCGGCCGCGCTTTCCGATGGTCGCGAGAAACTTCCCGTTGGCATCGAATTTCTGTATCCGCCGGCCCTTGAGCTCCAGCACATAGAGATTATCTTTCGCATCCGCCACCACCCTCCACGGCTCATACAAGTCTCCCGGCCCTCTTCCGAGCTTTCCCCAGGACTTTACAAAATGAGGAATGCGGCCGCCGGACTGCAAATCCTTCGAGACCGCTTTTGCCGCATTCTTCGCTCTGCTCTTCCCGCTCGTTTTCGCCCCGGCACTGGTCTTCGCCCCGCCGCTCGACGCCGCCGGCTGCTTAGCGCACCCGCCCATCATAACAACCATCGCCAGCCCAATCCCCAAAATCGCCCTCGCCATCTCCGTCGCTCCCTTCTCGCCCCCAGTCCCTTCATTATCCTCTCATGTTGCATTTCCTGCAAGACGCGGGGAGAAAAAAACGTTCAGCGTTGAGCGTTCAACGTTGAGCGCAAATACCGGACGCTGAACTTTTGACGTTTAACGCTTAACGTCAGTTTGCCCCTCCGGCCTGCCATACCACGTGCTGTTGCTCCACCATCTATACCGGCTTTCGACGAAATTGGAGCGAGCAATAATTTCATCCAAGAGCGCCTGCTTTTGGTCTATACAGTCACTAATCTTGGTTTTGCGATTATTGACTTTAAGCCATATACCTGGCCCAAAACTATATCCAACTGAGCCAATTTCCTGAAGGCTCGACCACGGAATGATCGTTTCACGACGACGCCAATTAGTGATGGTGATGCTGTCTTGATCTAATTTGACTGAACTGCGGGCGCTATCCAGGGCCATTTGTATGATATAGCAGGCGGATAGAATAAAGAACAAAAGGCTATTCAACACCCGATTGACTTCCCAAACAGGATAAGGAATTCGCCCTCCCCCTATTAATGGAATAATCCCTCGCAGGATTGCAATTAACACTTTTACATTCGTACATAGAATGACAAAAGCAGCCGCGGCGAAAGTGATGAATAGAATGCCCCAAAATGAAGGAAATCGAGCTCGAAATATTCTTGTCTCCCCGGTCATTTACTGCCCCCTTTCTCATTTGAACATGTTTAATGCACGACGTCACACCGGCGGCGTAGACTGCTCCAAGGTAGTTTGCACATCCGCTGCCGGGCGGGATTCGCTCAACGCTGAACGTTCAACGCTCAACGTCCCTCCCGCCCCAATCTGCAGGCTCGTCAGACTCCCGCTGAGTTTGCTCAAATGCGCGCTCATGTCGCTGCGGGCGTTGGTGAGCATGGTGAGCGCTTTGGCGAAGCGCCCCTCCAGTTCGTCCTGCAGCGCGGCGATGCTGACTTGCGCGGTTTGCAGATAAGCATCCAGTTTGTGCAGGTCAATATTTTGCGAGGCTTTGAGGATGGTCTGAAAAACCAGCAGCAGATAGGGAATGAACATGCTGTAGCTAATCAGCACGACATTCATCTGGAAAGCTTCGGTCTGAATGCCATAGCATAAATCGTAAACCGCATCCGGCACCGCGGCGACGCCGAAGCCTACGGTTACATTGGGGTCAATATATTTCTTGACCTCTTTCGCCTTTCCCAAAACCGCGGCCTCGATTTGCCCTTTCAATTTCTGCTGTTCCGCCGGGTCCTCGCACAGGCTGAATTGCTCCAGCAGATTGGTGGCGGCCCATTTGCTGTCTATCGGCAGAATCAGATTATTGGGCAGGCGCAGGCCGAATTCCACGGTTTTGTTGCCCACCGGAAAATTGCGCACCTGCCATTCCGCCGGCAATTTGGCAAACACCACATCCAGGATATTCTCGCCCGCCGCGCCTTTGGACTGCGTGCCCGCGATGACCATCTCCAGGCGGCGAATGGAATCCGCCGTGCGCTGCTCCAACTCCTGCCGCGCTTTGGTGTGGGTCTGCAGTTCCGTCAAATCATCCTTGGCGCGGGCCAGCTCGACGCGAATCGCCTTCGTGGCGTCCACAATACTCTTCGCCACCGTATCGGTCTCCGTCAGCCCCGTCTTCAGCGCCACAATCCCCTGATTCGCCTGCGACTGATGCTGCTCGACGGAGGCCACCCGCTCCGCCACCCCCCGCATCTCCACCCGCAAATCGCTGATCCCCTGATTGAGATTTTGCAAAGGAGTGGACAAGTCCTGGGAAGGCTGAGGCTTGCGCGACTGAATGACAACCGCCGCAAGGAGGATGATTAATAGAGCAATGATGCCGAGAAGCAAATATTCCATCACCACACCCCTTTTGAGATACTCTCACCGCAAAGTCGCAAAGTACGCAAATGTCACATTCTATTAAGGGGCGGAAGCCCTAAAATATTCGCAGTTCTTTGTGGCTTCCTGTTGGCTAGGCCCAGAGACCGCCATCCCGGCCCCTTTGGGGCTTAGGGACTTTGTGGTTCAAGATTTTGAGGTTCATTATTTCCGCGATTACTCTCTCGCTTCCGCAAATCGCTGTCGGCGATTTGCGGAAGCGCCCCCGGCCTGACTCGAACAGGCGACCTTATCCTTAGGACGGATCCGCTCTATCCACTGAGCTACGGGGGCGCGAGCCCGAATCATTCTGATTCGGGCGGAACAGGTGAGCAGTTGAACAGGTGAACAGTTGAAAATACATGCTAATAACTCGCCTCAGTCAATTGCTCCTTTTTGCCTTTTTACTTTTGCCTTTTGCCTTAAGCCCGGATTCTGGACTATAGACTATTTGACTATAGACGATGCACTCCGGCTCGTCAATTCCTTGCCGCCGTATCTAAGGCATGCTATAATTCGGCACACTCCGCTTGGAGGCCGATAAAATGAGAACTCTCTGGCTGACCGCACTCTGTTTGGCGGCTCTGGTAACAACAAGCCTGTTTGCCTTTAGCGCCTGGCCCACTTTTGGCGGCGATCCCGGCCGCACCGGCTATACCGCGGAAACGCCCGCCGTGCCGATGTCCACGCTGTGGAAATTCTATTACCCCGACCCGCAAAACGATACCACTCCCGCGGTGGAGAACGGCCGGGTATATTTCGCCGCCCAGAACTGGCTCTTTTGCCTGGACTTGGACAGCGGCGCGCGCCGCTGGGAATTCGATGCCAAAGTCCCCATTCGTTCCTCGCCTTTAATCTCCGGCGATGACGTTATTTTCGGCGATAATTACAGCCTGTTGCATGCCGTTGATAAGACCACCGGCAAGAGCCGCTGGGAGGTTGACCTCGAAGGCGCCATCCTGTCCGCACCTTTGATCTATGAGGGCAAACTCTATGTCGGCGTTACCTCCAAGAAGGTGGTCGCCCTTGATCCCGCCACGGGAAAAGCCCTTTGGACCTACACCACAGACCGACCCGTCAGCCTGCCGCTGGCCGCCGCCGGCGGGCTCATCTTTGCCTTGGAAAAAGGCGGCGCCATTTATGCGCTCAATGCTGCTACCGGCAAATTAACCTGGAAGGCAAAGTCGGAGACGGCGTTTTCCGTGCCTCCGGTGGCTTCCAAAGATGTTCTCTACCTGATCTCCGGCAAGATTCTTTATGGCATGAGCCTGCGGGGCGCCAAGATGTGGAACGCGCGCTCCGACCGGCCCCTTGATCATGCGCCGGTCGTGGTCGGCGAGACCCTGTATATGACCGGCAGCGACGCCCGTCTCTATGCCATGAAAGCCCGTAGCGGAGCCATCAAATGGGTTGTTGACGAGCCGGGCATCCTCTTTACCACCTCGCCCCTGGTGGCCGGCAAGGTCATCTTCATTGGAGGCTCCGAGGGAACCATCGCGGCCCTGGCCGCCGACACCGGTAAACTGCTGTGGAGATGCCAGACTCGCAGCCTCAACAGCCCGCTTAATAGCCCGGGTTCCCAGTCCGCCGCGACCCAGCCGGTCTATTCAGACGGGAAGCTGTTAGTTCTCTATAATGACGGCAATTTGACCTGCTTCAGCCCAAAGGCTGCGGATATGAGCGGGCCGGTAATTGATCAGGTAGGCCCTTCGGGCCGGGTAGTCTCCGGCGAATTGCCTATCGCGGTCCGGGCGCACATCTTCGATGAAGGCAGCGGCCTCGATCCCGCTTCCATCGCGGTCTATTTCGATGGCGAGAAAGGGAATATGGTGCAAGACCCTCTCTCCGGCGCCTATTTCTATATCCTGACCGGAAAGAAGCCGAAAGAGACGGTGGCCGATGGCGTGCATACCGTCAGTGTAACGGCGAAAGACTACCGCGGCAATGCCACCACGGTGGCCTGGAGATTTGGCACCGACAAAGAGATCCCTGTAGAAACGAGATTGATTCCGGAAGCCTTGGCCGGCATGCTCCGACTTCAGAGTGGAGGGCGAAGTCCGTATGGCACAACCGGCGGCGGGTATGGCGGGACCGGCTCGCAAGGCCAAGGTTTCCGCGGCGGCGGCAGCGGCGGCGGGCGTGGAACCGGAAGCGGCCGCGGCGGCGGGAGGAGATAGCTTGCCGGGAAAGGGGTGGACATGGGATTAGTGATACTCTTCGTTATCGGAATCCTTGCGGGCGCTTATTTGCTGCTCTTCTCCATGAACAATACTCAGCAGATAAGCCTGAACCTGTGGATCGCCGGGCGATTTCTCCATGATGTGCCGGTCTGGCAGTTGGTCGTGGTCTGCCTGGCCATCGGCAGCGTAATCACCATGCTCTTAATGCTGCCCGCGCAATTCCGCGCCGCAGGAAAAACAAGAGCCTGCCGGAATGAACTCAAGCGCACGCAAGCCATGCTGGAAGAAGAACGCAAGCGCGCCGCCGTGATTGATGTGAAAATGCCGCTTCCTGTTCCAACGGCGCAAGCAAAAGACGCGGCGGGCGAAAAGGACAATCTGCTCTAACCGCAAAGCCGCAAAGAGCGCTAAGAAGGCTCTTGTAGGGGCGAACCTAGTGTTCGCCCAGGGCGATCATAAGAATCGCCCCTACCAATTCCTTTGCGAAAACTTTGCGCCTGGCTAAGCATCTTCGATGCCGCTGGCTAAGCCCGCTTTTGGCGGGCCGCCATCCCGGCCCCTTTGGGGCTTAGGGACATCCCGGCCGAAGGCCTAGGGACTTTGCGACTTCTTGGGCTACGAAGCCTTGGCGAAGTAGGCTGCGGTTAATGCATTTAATGGATTTTACATGGCAAATACCACCAGCGACATAACAGCCTGGATTGCCCTCAACCGCGCGGAGCTGCCTCCGCGCGTGGCGCTCTCACTGCTCGACCGTTTCCACGATCCCGCCGGAATTTTCTCCGCTTCTCCCGTGGACCTCTCCTCCGTGGAGCAGCTCACCTCCAAAATGCTCAGCCGCCTGCTCGCCCAGCGCCCCGATGTGGAAGGCGCGCGGGATTGGGAGGTCTTGCAGAAGCTCGGCGGAACCATCATTACTATCCAGGATGCCGACTACCCTCCCTTGCTCCGCCAGATTTATGACCCGCCGATAATGCTCTATGTGCAGGGGCAGTTGCTGGAAGAGGACCGGCAGGCGTTGGCCATGGTCGGCTCCCGCCGCTGCTCGCCTTATGGGCGGCTCGTAGCCCATTCACTCGCGCGGGAATTGGCCGCGCGCGGCCTGACCATCGTCAGCGGCCTGGCGATGGGCATTGACGGCGCCGCCCACATGGGCGCGCTGGAAGCCGGCGGCCGCACCATCGGCGTGATGGCCTGCGGGCTGGATATTACCTATCCCGCCGAACATACCGAATTGAAAGAAAAAATGGCGCAACACGGCGCGGTAATCAGCGAAGTCCCCTTGGGCACCCACCCCATGCCGGCGCGTTTTCCCACCCGCAATCGCATCATTTCGGGATTGTCCCTGGGCGTAGTCGTCGTCGAAGCGCCGGAAAAAAGCGGCGCCCTCATCACCGCCCACCAGGCCGCCGACCAGGGGCGCGAAGTCTTCGCCATCCCCGGCAGCGTCAACAGCTTCCACTCCCGCGGCTGCCACCAGCTCATCCGCGAAGGCGCCAAACTCGCTGAAAATATCGAAGACATCCTGGAAGAATTGAATCTGCAAACAAAACCCATTTCACCACAAAGGCACAAAGACACTAAGAAAAAAGAAATCGTAGGGGCGCAAGGATTTGCGCCCGCTAAACAACCGCTCGCCGATCAATCCCTTCCCGTTGGACAGGAGTTCACTCCTGTCCCGCAGGCAGGGGCAGGAGCAAGCTCCCGCCCAACGGATTCAAAGAAACCTACGGCCGCAACGACCCGCGTAAAATCATATGCGCCGTCCGAAGCAGAGCAGGAACCTGGAATCTCTTCATCCTTCATCCTTCCGCCTTCATCCTTACCTGATCTTCGGCTTCCGGGTCTAACCTCGGAGGAAAACACCCTCCTCTCCTGCCTCTCCCTCCAGCAAAAATACGTGGACGAAATCATCCACGAAACCAAACTCCCCTCCTCCCAGGTCAGCGCCGGCCTCATGATCCTCGAACTCCGCGGCCTGGTGAGAAGATTGCCGGGGAACCTGTTCGTGCGGGTTAAATGAAGAACACAGTAACCGCAAAGCCGCGAAGGACGCAGAAAGGGTTTTGTCGGGCGGGGCTTGCCTGCCGTAGGCATGGCTTGCCTGCGCCGCGGCCTGCCCTCAGGAGTTGCTCTCCCATCTGCGCGCATCTGCGCCAATCTGCGGCCAAAACTTCCCCTTGCAGTTCTTCGTGTCTTCCCGTCTTTGTGGCTTCGTGGTTCAAGATTTTGAAGTTTTTTTCCTTTTTACTTTTGCCTTTTGCCTTCCCTCTGGAGGGATTCTGTTGACAGCCTCCCCTCCTGACTATACAATCTTGATTACCTGCGGCCTTTGGCGCGCAGCATACCTCGGGCCCACTTAGCTCAGTTGGCAGAGCGTATCCTTGGTAAGGATAAGGTCCCCGGTTCAAATCCGGGAGTGGGCTCTCTCTTGAGCAAAGCTCAAGAGAGTTCACAGTTAAGAGTTCAAAGTTGAGAGTGGGTGTGATTTGCTGCTCTGAACTCTGAACTTTCAACTCTGAACTATTCTTTTAACGCGAGGCGAAAAATGGGTAAGGCGAAATTTGAGAGAACGAAGCCGCATGTAAATATCGGTACCATCGGGCACGTGGATCATGGCAAGACCACGTTGACCTCGGCGATCACGCACGTGTTAAGCAAGGCGGGGCTGGCGAAGCCGCTGGAATACGGGCAGATTGACTCGGCGCCGGAAGAGAAGGAGCGGGGTCTGACCATCCAGATCTTCCATGCCGAATATGAGAGCGAGAAGCGCCATTATGCGCACGTGGACTGCCCCGGCCACGCCGATTACATCAAGAACATGATTACCGGCGCGGCGCAGATGGACGGCGCCATTCTGGTGGTGTCGGCGGCGGACGGTCCCATGCCGCAGACCCGCGAGCACATCATCCTCGCCCGCCAGGTGCAAGTGCCGGCGATCGTCTGCTTCTTGAACAAGGCGGACATGGTGGAAGATGCGGAATTGATCGAACTGGTGGAACTGGAGCTGCGGGAACTGCTGAACAAGTACGACTTCCCCGGCGATACGACCCCCATGATCGTGGGCTCCGCCACCAAGATCCTGGAATGTGGCTGCGCCAAGAAGGACTGCCAATGGTGCGGCAAGGTGTGGGAACTGATGGAGGCGGTGGATACCTTCATTCCGACCCCGGTGCGCGACATTGACCATCCCTTCCTGATGTCCGTGGAAGACGTCTTCACCATCTCCGGCCGCGGCACCGTGGTAACCGGACGCGTGGAGCGGGGCGTTATCAAGGTGGGCGAAGAAGTTGAAATCGTCGGACTGGAAGCCGAGCCGAAGAAGACCGTGGCGACCGGTGTGGAGATGTTCCGCAAGCTGCTGGATCAGGGGCAGGCGGGAGACAACATCGGCGTGTTGCTGCGGGGCATAGAGCGCAAAGATGTGCAGCGCGGCCAGGTATTGGCGAAGCCGGGCACGATCAAACCGCACACCAAGTTCGAGAGCGAAGTCTATGTGCTGTCGGCGGCGGAAGGGGGCCGGCATAAGGCTTTCTTCACCGGCTACCGGCCGCAGTTTTATTTCCGCACCACCGATGTAACCGGCGTGGTGGGATTGCCGGAAGGCACGGAGATGGTAATGCCGGGCGACAATGTGCGCCTGTCGGCGGAACTGATCGAACCGGTGGCCATGGAAGAAGGGCTGCGCTTCGCCATCCGCGAAGGCGGCAAGACCATCGGCGCCGGCGTCGTAACGAAAATGTTATAAAACAGTAACCGCAGCCTACTTCGCCAAGGCTTCGTAGCCCAAGAAGGCGCCGAGGGCGCAAAGGGAACGCAAAGAAGAATTAAAGGGACGGCTGAGGCCGTCCCTTTTTTCGTGCCGGCGCGTTGAATCTCCCTACACTTCATGTTAGACTGCACATGCCATGAAAAACAACAAATACCTCATCATCATTCCTGACGGTGCGGCGGATCTTCCTTTGGAAGATTTGGGCGGGCGCACGCCTTTGGAGGCGGCGCGGACGCCGAACCTCGATGCTATTGCCAGAGAGGGGCAGGTCGGCCTGGTGCAGACGATCCCGGAACAGGTGGCGAGTCCGGGCTCCGATGTCGCGCTGCTCTCCATCCTGGGCTATGACCCGCGGCTCTATTACACCGGCCGCTCTCCGTTAGAGGCGGCGAGCATGGGCGTCAGCCTCGAAAAAGAAGATATGGCTTTTCGCTGTAACCTGGTGTCGAGCGACGGCGAAAAGCTGATTAACTACAGCGGCGGCGACATCTCCACCGAGGAGGCGCGGCCGCTGATCGAGCTGATAAATCAACAGCTTGGAAACAGCCGGCGGCATTTTTTCCCCGGCATCTCCTATCGGCATTTGATGGTGTGGCGCGACGGACCGGTGGATTTGAAAACCGTGCCACCGCATGATATTCAAGGGCAACCGCTGACGCCGAACTTGCCGCAAGGGGAGGGCGCGGATACCTTAAAGAGCCTGATTTTCGATTCGCTGGAGATTCTCGACCATCACGAAATCAATAAACGCCGGCGCGATCAGGGAAAGCCGCCTGCCAATATGATTTGGCTGTGGGGCCAGGGAAGAGCGCCGAGCCTGCCTTCGTTTTCCGTGCGCTGGGGCGTGGCAGGGGTAGTGATTGGTGCGGTTGATCTGGTGCGCGGAGTGGCGAAATATGCCGGACTGACCGCGCCCGCCGTGGCGGGCGCGACCGGCGGTCTGGATACAGATTTTGCCGCCAAAGGGAAGGCGGGCATCGAGGCCCTGCAAAAGGCCGATTTTGTCTTGGTGCATGTGGAAGCGCCGGACGAAGCCGGGCATAATGGCGATCTGGAAAAAAAGATTTGGGCCATCGAGCAGATTGATGCAAAGGTAGTCGGGCCGCTCTACCAACAAATGGCAAAAAATCGCGGGCGCATGTTGATTCTGCCGGATCATCGCACCCCGGTTTCTATTAAAACCCATAGTCGCCATCCCGTGCCGTTTGTGTTATGGCCGGGAGAAAGCAAGGCAGGGGCCTTTAGCGAAGCCGAGGCGGAAGCCACAGGCCTGCGCGTGGAAGAAGGCCATCGGCTGATTGAAATGCTGTTTGGAGGAGATTAACCGCAAAGTCGCTAAGGGCGCGAAGGGATTCGCAAAGGAATTTTAAAATAAAGAGCTTTCTTTGCGTTGGCTTTGCGTCCTTTGCTCTTTGCGGTTAATGAAAATGCCAAATACGCTGCTAGAAATTGTTGAGAAGACGATTCGTCGCTGCGGGCTGCTGGCCGGCGGCGAGAAGGTCTTGGCCGCGGTGTCGGGCGGAGCGGATTCCGTCTGCCTGCTGGATATTCTCTACAGGTTGCGCGAGAAGTTGGGAATTTCGCTGTGTGTGGGACATGTGAATCATCTGCTGCGCGAGGAAGCCGCGGAAGATGCGCATTATGTAGAAAATTTGGCGCGCGGCTTGGGACTGGAGGTGGCAGTCGCGGTGGTGGAGGTGTCCGCGTTGGCGAAAGAAAAAAAGCTTTCCCTGGAGGACGCGGCGCGGCAGGCGCGCTATCAGGCGCTGGAGGAGATGGCGGCGCGCATGGGCGCGCATTGCATCGCCGTGGCGCATACCGCGGATGATCAAGTGGAGACGATCCTGCTGAATTTCTTGCGCGGCGGCGGGCCGGAAGGCCTGGCGGGGATGCCGATCAGCCGGGACTTCGCTTCCGGCCGGGGCAAGATAATTCGCCCGCTCATAGACATTACGAAAGCCGAGGTCGAGGCTTATTGCCGCGAGCATAACCTTGCCGTCCGGCTGGATGCCACGAATCTGGAATTTGCCGCGCGGAGAAACCGGATTCGCCACAAACTGCTGCCGTTATTGAAAGCAGAACAGCCGGCCTTGAATAAAGTGCTTCTGCGCCAAGCGGAAATCTTCCGCGAAGAGGATGCCTTCCTGCGGGCGCTTGCGGAACTAGCCCTGGAATCAGTGCTGGGGGAAGCGAATCATGAGGCCAATTCGATTTGCCTGTCCATCTCCAAGCTCATGGATTTGCCAATCGTGCTGGGCCGGCGGGTGGTGCGGGAAGCGCTGCGCAGTTTGCGCATCGGCCGCCAGCCGCTGGGACTGGAGCAAGTGGACCGCGTGCTTGAACTGGCGCGCGCCGGAGAGACGGGGAAAAAGATTGAGTTGGGGGAAGGGCTGTGCGCGGAGAGTGAATACGAGACACTTATATTGGCCAGAGAAGTTGCTTCGGAATACGCTCAACGTTCCACGCTCAACGCTCAACGTGAAATTCCGCTGCCGATACCTGGGGAGGTGGAGTTTAAGGGCATGCGCTTGCGGGCCGAAAGAGTTAGGCGGGAGCAAGTGGCGGATTTGCATGACGATGCGGGCGGCCGGATCGCCTATCTGGATGCCGATAAGCTAGTAGTTCACCGAAGTGATTTTGAAGCGCTGCAAGCAGGATGGGGGCGGGCTTCTGTAAAGCCCGCCCGCCACAAGTCGTTGGCGGGTCGCCTAAGAAGGGTGGTGACCGGCGGGGTTCACGAAACCCCGCCCCCACCAGCAAATAATCAAAAACACTATGACGGACCACAAGGGCAGGCAGAACAATTGATTATTCGCCCGCCGCAACGGGGAGACAAATTTATTCCTCTTGGCAGCAACGGGCATATGAAGCTGCACGATTTCTTTATTAATTTGAAGGTTACGCGCGCCAAACGAGCGAAAGCATTAGTGGTATGCCTGGGCGACACGATTGTCTGGGTGGCGGGCTATCGGATAGATGACCGTTATAAAGTAACGGAGCAGACGCGGGAAGTCGTAAGGCTGTATATGCTTTAAAGAAACAAATTTCAAGAGGGCAACCACATAGGGTTGCCCCTACTCATGAATATCTGGATACATTGGAGAATAAAAGGCCATGACAAAGATAGAAGAAGTTGCTGCGAAGTTGATGCGGGTGCGGGAATTGTTGAAGGCGAAAAATATGGAGGGTGTGTTATTGACGAAAAGAGGGAATTTCGCCTGGCTGACTGCGGGCGGGGACAATCATGTGGTGAGCGCGGGCGAGGGCGGGGTGGCGTCGTTGCTGGTTACCCCTGACCGGGCATGGCTCCTCACGGATAATATCGAGTCTCCGCGCATTCAGACGGAAGAGCTCGCGGGTCTGGGCTTCGAGCCGTTCATTGTGGACTGGTATGCGGGCGGCCGGGAGGCGGCGATTACAAAAAAGGCGGCGGGAATGAAACTCGGCTCCGATATGCCCTTCGCCGGCGCGGCGGTCATGGAAGGCGAGATCGCCCGGCTGCGCTGGTCGCTGCTGGCGCCGGAAATCAGCCGTTACCAATGGCTGGGGCAGGCTTGCGCGCGGGCGATGACGGAGACCTGCCGGGAAATTCGGCCCCAGATGAGCGAATTTCAGGTGGGCGCGGAAGTCTCGGCGCGGCTGATGGGAGTCGGCGTAGAGCCGCATGTGGTCTTGGTGGCCGCGGATGAGCGCATCGGCAAATATCGCCATCCCATCCCCACGGAAAATAAGGTCGGCAAGTGCTGCATGGTGGTGATTTGCGGGCAGCGCTGGGGGCTAGTCCTTTCCATGACCCGGCTGGTGCATTTCGGGCCGATACCGGAGGAACTGAAGCGCAGGCATCAGGCCGTGGCGCGCATTGATGCCGAAATCATTGCCGCGACGAAGCCGGGCCTGACCGCCGGCAAGCTGTTTTCGGTCATCAAGCGCGCCTATGCCGAGGAAGGTTTCCCGGAGGAATGGAAGCTGCATCACCAGGGCGGCGCCACCGGCTATGCCGGCCGGGACTGGAAGGCCAGCCGCGAAGATGATCCCACTCCGGTGGTGGAAAATCAGGCCTATGCCTGGAATCCCTCCATCACCGGCACGAAGTCGGAAGATACGATTATCGTCGGCTCAAAAGATATCGGGATTCTTTCCGCCACGCCGGAACTGCCGGCGATTACCATTCAGACCGCGGCGGGACCGATAAAAAGGGCGGAAATACTGGTAGTTTAGAAAAGTCGTGGGTCAGGAGTCGTGGGTTGCTCTGTTGCAAAGCACATGTAGGGCGGGGTCTCCGTGCCCCGCCGAGCCTTGAATTAAAGATGAATTGAACGCTTTCCCGCCTTGTTCTATAAATATCTAGAGTCTGTTCTTTGTGCTTTGCAGCAGAGCAAGTCGGGAGTCGGGGGAAGGCTTTTGAATGGCCATGATGCCAAATTCCAGACCTACGAGCCGAGATTCTGGACGATAGACGATAGACGAAAGACTATAGACTTGGATAAATTATGTCAATTTTACACGCTATAATTCTTGGGTTGATTCAAGGGCTTTCGGAATTTCTGCCGATCAGCAGTTCCGGCCATTTAATCTTGGCGCGCGAGGTTTTTGGCTGGAAAATTGGGAGTGCAGAAATTGAAAAGACTTTCGATGTGGCGCTGCATCTGGGGACCTTTATCGGCATCGCAGCCTATTTCTGGAAGGATATTGGGCGGCTGATAAGGGGATTTTTCAAAGCCATCGTCAAGCGCAGCCTGGCGGCCGATCCCTATAGTAAATTGGCCCTGCTGGTGCTGATTTCCACGATTCCCGCGGGCGTCCTGGGCATAAAAGGCGAGGCCCTCATCGAGCAGAAGTTGGGCGCGCCGCTGATGATATGCGGACTGCTCATCGGTTTCGGCATATTGATGGGGCTGGCGGATTGGATGGGAAAGAAGGCGCGCGAACTAAACTCAGTGGGCTGGTCGGAGGCGATAATTATCGGACTGGCGCAAGCGATTGCGCTGGCGCCGGGGACTTCGCGCTCCGGTGTTACCATGACCGCGGGTTTATTTCTCGGTTTGAAGCGGGAGACCGCGGCGCGCTATTCCTTTCTCATCTCACTGCCGGTCATTGGCGGCGCGGCGCTGTATAAGGGGGCGAAGCTGATGCATACCGGCCTGCCAGCGGATTTGGGTGGGCCCATGCTGGCGGGCACGTTGGCGGCGGCCGTCTCCGGCCTCTTCGCCATCTACTGGCTGCTACGCTACCTGCAAAGCCACAGCCTGCTGCCGTTTGTGATCTATCGAGTGGTCGTGGCGGTGGGAGTGGGGCTGTTGTTTCTGCTGCGTTAGCAGACTTGTGATAAAGTCATTTTGCTGAGATTTGGCTGTCGCAGTTACGCTCAGATTTTTATGTCAGCCAACAGGGAAGGGACTTTATCCCTTCCCTGTTAGGCCCCCTGGTCTCGCATGGTTTTGTAGCACTGTTATTGTTGTTATCAGGAAATACTACCAATCGAGGATGTGGTAAAATACCTGATAGCTACCGGCTTTTTAAGTTTCCGAATAGTTTCAAGTGGTGCGCGAAATAGGATTCGCGTCCTCTATTTTTTGATATGGGTAAGCGCGCTGAATTGTTGAAAGGTGGTAAAGGGCATGTCACAGCAACCTGGTTTCACGCCGGAGATCATCGCGTCAATCCGGAGTCGTTTTATCAATGTGGAGAGCGATCCGATTATCGGCAAACGAATCTACTTTGAAAATGCGGGAGGCACATTGAAGCTGAAGGCGATTTTGCCTGAAGTGGAACTGCTCACCGGGCTGCCGGATAACGCCGGCCGGCAAAGCGGCGCCTCCAAATACATTACGGAAGCGATGGCCAAGGGCCGCAAGGATATTGCCCTGATGCTGGGCGCAAATTCGGGCAAGATCATCTCCGAACAGAGCGGCACGAGCATGATCTTCCGCATTCTCAGCACGATTATTCGCTCCATCCCTGGCACGAATATCGTTACCTCCGATCTGGACCATCCGGCGGCCTATGACGCCTGTCATATTCTTGCCCGACGCCATGGGCTGGAGTGCCGCGTGGCCCATCTTGATCCGGCCACCGGCGAGGTCCGCCCGGAAGCCGTGGCGCGGCTGGTTGACGAAGGCACGGTCGTGGTGGCGATCATCCACGCCTCGAATATGCTGGGGACCAGAAACGATGTTGCGGAGATGGTGCGGCAAGCGCGCCGCGTCAAGCCGGAACTCTATTTCTTCATTGACGGTTGTCAACATGTCAGCCACGGGCTGGTTGATGTGGAAGAATATGGCGCAGACGCCTGGATCTTCGACGCCTATAAGGCTTACTCCAAAATCGGCGCCAGCTTTGCGCATATTTCAGACCGCCTGGCGCATCTCGACCGGGATAATCTGGCCGGCAAGCCCGCGGACGATTGGGACTTGGGCACGCGGGAGCCGGCGGCTTTTGCCTGTATGTCAAAAGTGGTGGAGTATTTTCAGTGGCTGGGCGGCAATTTCACCGACAGCATCGATCCCCGCGCCAAAATCATCGCGGCGACGCGGGCGATAGAACGCTATGAAGCAGTGCTCGTTGACGCGCTGCTGCACGGCGCCGGCGGCCAACCCGGCCTGCTGGCCCTGCCGGGCGTAACCGTTTACGGACAGACCAAAGACCTGACCAAACAGCAGGCAATTATCGCGTTCCGCATGGAGGGCGTGGCCGCCGGCGACATTGTCCGCTTCCTGGAAGCGCGCGGCGTGTGTGTGCACACGCGCACGCGCGATGCCTACTCTCGCCATACCCTGGAGGCACTCGGTATCAACGAATGCGTGCGCGTCTCGCTCTGCCACTACAACACCTGCGAAGAGATTGCCGTGTTGCTGGGATTACTGCGGCAAGTTCAGAAGTGATGAAAAGACAAGGATGCAATGGGAAGGACTCAGAGACCCAGAGACTCTGCGACTCTGCGACTCAGAGACCCAGAGACTCAGAGACTCAGAGACCATAACATGAATTTATTATTCCGCGGCCTGCTCGATTTAATTTATCCCCCGCGCTGCCAGGTCTGCCGCCGCTTCGACCCTCGGCCGTTCTGTCAGAGTTGTTGGGAGAGCATCGAGTTAATTCAGCCTCCGGTCTGTCGGCAGTGCGGCGCGCCCCTGGATCCTTCCGCAACCGGGCCGCAGGAATGTAATGACTGCCGCGCCCGGCAGAAATCAGCTATCGCCTGGGCGCGCTCCGCCGGCCTCTATGACGGAACGCTCCAGCGCGCCATTCTCAATCTGAAATATACCGGCTGCCGAGCGCTCGCCATTCCCCTTGCCGGCCTGCTGGTCGAGGCCGTCAGGAATTTGGAAGATGGGCAGGATTCCTTTGATGCGGTCTGCCCGGTGCCGCTGCATCCCCAACGTCAAAAAGAGCGCGGCTTCAATCAGTCCGAACTGCTGGCAAAATACCTCTGCGAAACCGCCGGCCTGAAAATGGACAAGACCATTATCCAGCGCATCCGGCCCACCTTGCCCCAGGTGATGCTGCCCCCGAAAGAGCGGGGACGGAACGTCCGCGGCGCCTTCGCGCTCGCCCCGGCCGCCGATGTCGCGGCGAAGCGCATCTTGCTGATAGACGATATTCACACCACCGGCTCAACCCTGCAGGAATGTGCCCGCGTCCTCCAAAAAGGCGGCGCCGCCGCGGTCTGCGTCCTCACCCTCGCCCGGCCGAAACCGGCGTGGATGGCAAAATGAGACCAGAAGGGCGGCCACCGCGGGCTGCAATATGCTATAATATTCATAGGAGATATTATGGTTATGCCAATCAATAATCTCAGGCGGATTAAACTTGTTATCGAGCGAACTGAAGATGGTTACATTGCCTATCCACTGGGCCTCAAAGGTGTAGTTGTAGCCGAAGGTAACACCTATGAAGAGGCCTTAAGTGAAGTCCGGTCGGCCGTGCGCTTCCATATAGAAACCTTTGGCGCGGAAGCGCTGGAAGAGGCGGAAAATATAGCGGAGGCTTTTGTTGCTGAAACAGAGGTCGCGGTAAGTTGACTAAGTTTCCTTCCGATGCTCCCAAAGCGCGCGTAATCAGAGCCTTTGAGTCCTTGGGATTCCGCATGGTTCGCGAAGCAGAGCATATTGCCTTGCGCCGCGAAGAACCAGACGGCACAAGCACTCCCATGACTATTCCAAACCACAAGACCATCAAGGCTTCAACCCTCAGAGCAATTTGTACCCAGGCGCATATTTCAAGAGAAGACTTCTTAGGGGCCTATAGGAAAGCAAAATAGGAGGCCTTGAGCCGCGACCCACCTCGGCATTGGGCCTTCTTTCAAATTTCACATTTCAAATTTGCCATTTTCCCTGGGGAGCGTGGGGAGGGGCTGTGCGCTCTGCTTCATTCCGGCGTGGTTTACCCGCCCGTGGCGCGGTTTATCCGCCTATAGCGTGGCAAGCCTGCCCGCCCTATAATTTTGAATGTTTTTCGCGATAAGTAGATTTATGGCGGGCAGGCTTATGGCGCGTAGCGCCATGTTGTCAGACCGCTTCGGTCTGCCAACGCCACGCCTGAAGAAAAGCCAGCTTTGCCCTCTGACTCTGCCCGCACACTCAAGGAAATTGCAAATTTGAAATTGCAGATTTCAGAGGGGAACGCAAATCGCATTTACCAAGTGCAAAATCCCTGAGCTAAAGCACATTATTCACAAGATATTGATAAAATGAGCACGGGATTTATCCACCTCAGGCAGACTTTTACAAAATATTCTGTTATTACTTTAATCTCGAAATGAATGAATCAGGCCAGCTTATATAAGAAGCATTGTTTTGATGTTATAAGCAATGGTATAATTCTCCTGGGAGAGCCTATATGAGTGAACGACTAATAGATATCGAAATAGAGAAGTTACCGGAGGGCGGGTATCTGGCAACAAGCCCGGTATTGCAGGGCTTGATCGCGCAAGGACGCACGCTTGCGGAAACCCTTGAAATTGCACAGGATGTCGCCAGAAAACTCATCGAATCATATCTTGAGCATGGCGATCCGCTGCCTGCCGGCCTTTCTTAGCCTTCATTCATCTTGCTGATATTTTCCTCTCCACCACTCCATAAACGCCTCCACCCCGCGCACGCCTTCCTGCAATACGGCCTCATAGATATGAATCGAAAGCAGCGTTTTTCTATACTCCGGCGCGTGCCAGAGCGCTTTGTTACCTGCCGGGCCGGCTTGTCCGTTTTTTGGCTTTAGCAGGCATTTCTTTGTGGAATAGAACAGTGTAGAATAGGTTGACGCGGGAAAAGGTTTCCCGGACGCTGAGGAGTAATTATTCTGTTTGGCACGGAGGTTACCATGCCATCAGGCAATCCTATCATTACCTTGCTCAGTGATTTTGGCGATAGCGATCCCTATGTCGGGAGTATGAAGGGGGTCATCCTCTCCATCTGCCCGCAGGCGCAGATGGTTGACTTGGTGCATAACATTGCGGCCCACCAAATCGTCAATGGCGCGGTGGCTTTGGAGACGGCTTATGCTTTCTTTCCCGCGGGAGCGATTCATCTCGCGGTGGTTGACCCGGGCGTCGGCTCGGACCGAAGATCCATTGCCGCGCAAGCCGGACATTGGTATTTCGTCGCGCCGGATAACGGCCTGCTGACGCTGATTTTGAAAGCCCATCCGGACCATAAAATTGTTGCCCTGGAGGAATCCGCCTATCATCTGCCGGCGGTCAGCCGCACTTTTGCGGGCCGCGATGTCTTCGCCCCGGCCGCCGCCTATCTGGGCACCGGCGTACCCTTGGAGGCCTTGGGGCCGCCGGTACTCGATCCCGTCCTGCTCGATTTGCCGGAACCGGATTTCGCGGAAGACTGCATTGCCGCCCATGTCATTTATATAGATCATTTCGGCAATTGCTTCTGCGATCTGCGCGAGGTGGATTTCAGAGAATGGTGTCAGAAGAGAAAGCCCAGCGGGCTGTTAATCGGCGCCGGCAAGGTGCATCTTCGCAAACTCAGCCAGAGCTATAGCGAAGTCGCCACCGGCAAGCCGCTCGCCATCTTCTCCAGTTCAGGAAGGCTGGAAGTGGCGGTTAACCAGGGCAGCGCAGCCGAACAGTTAGGGCTTTCCGTAGGCCACACCGTCAAAATATCCGCCGTGTAGCGTTGAGCTGAACTGATACCAGAAACGGTCTAAACAGTCGTGCCACGACAAATGCGAAACATGTATAGGACTTACGCTTTTGAATTCTAAAAAAGAGGGGCCAACGTCGGGACTGCGACCGCAGTTGGGTCGCTGTCCCAGGTTGGAAAAGGCTGTAATTACCTGCCCCACCAGGGACAGTAACCTGCGAAAAATGAATTGATAGAGTAAAATGACACCGATAGCGTATGCTGAGGTAAGCAAGTAAGCTGGATATTATAGGTTACAGTCCCAATGGGCGGCCCTTTGAAACAAGTCATTCTAATCAAATGTGAACTATTACCAGCTGCCGCCTTTGTTTTGGATTTCTTTGCGTCTGGCTAGGCCTCTCAGAGGCCGCTGGCCAAGCATCTTCGATGCCGCTGGCTAAGCCCGCTCTTGGCGGGCCGCCATCCCGGCCCCAATGGGGCTTAGGGACATCCCGGCCGAAGGCTTAGGGACATCCCGGTCCGCCGTTAGCGGACTTAGGGACTTCGCGCCCTTCATGGGCTGCGAAGCCTTGGCGAAGCAGGCTGCGGTGAAAGGTTTTTAATGCTTAAAGTCGGCATCATCGGTCTGCCAAATGTTGGAAAATCTACGGTCTTCAATGCCCTCAGCGCGGCGGGAGCCAAGGTTTCCAACTATCCCTTTTGCACGGTCGAGCCGAATCTCGGCGTGGTCGCCGTGCCGGATGCGCGGCTGGAAAAGCTGGGTCGCATTTTTCATCAACAAAAGATCGTGCCCGCCACTATTGAATTTGTGGATATCGCCGGCCTGGTCCGGGGCGCCAGCAAGGGAGAGGGCCTGGGCAATCAGTTCCTGCATCATATCCGCGAAGTGGATGCCATTTTACATGTGGTGCGTTGCTTCCCCGCAGAGCACATTGCTCATATCGAAGGCGCGGTTGATCCGTTGCGGGATATGGAAGTCGTGAATTTGGAATTGATTTTGTCCGACCTCGCGCGAGTGGAAAAATGGCTGGAGGAAACGAAGCCCAAGGCGCGCAGCGGGGACAAGGCCGTCGTAAAAGAGATCGAAGCCCTCGAAAAGCTCCACGCCGTCCTCGATGCCGGCCACTCCGCCAAGACCGCAGCGCTGAAAGAGGAGGCCTGGGCAAGCCTGGGCGATTTGAATCTCCTCACCCGCAAACCGGTAATTTACTTGGCAAATATCTCCGAGGACGAGGCGCGCTCGCCCTCTCTGGATAGTGCGCGGGGAAAGCTGCAGGCCTATCTCACCCAACAAGGCGAAATGCTGGTGGAAATGGCCGGCAAGCTGGAGGCCGACCTGGCCGAGTTGGAGGGAGAAGAGCGCCAGGAATTCATCGCCGAAATCGGCGTCAAACCTGTGGGCAAGGAAATCATTCAGGCCTGCTATAAATTGCTAGGACTGATTACCTTTTTCACCGGCGTGGGCGCGGAAGTGCATTCCTGGGCGATACCCGCAGGAACCACGGCGCGCGAAGCCGCCGGCAAGATCCATTCCGACATCGCCCGCGGCTTTATCCGCGCCGAAGTCATTCCCTTTGCCGAACTGGAGAAGGCCGGCTCCTGGGACGCCGCCCGCCAAGCCGGCGCCATTCGCCTCGAAGGCAAAGACACCATCATCCACGAAGGCGATGTGTGCTATTTTAGGTTTTCGGTATAGAATAATTTGCTGTTACTATTGTCCCGGACGAACTACTAGCGATAAGGAGGAAATGTCCGATGCGCTATCTCCTATTTATCTTGTTTCTTATCCTGCTCCCAATAAGTGAGGGCCGAGCTGCGAGAGTGCCGGGAGCTGCCGTGTTTGTCAAATTGACCAGCGCGGCTGAAAACGCCCGCTCCGATGTGTATGAGCAGCGCCTTGATGGTGGCCCCGCGCGGCTCCTCATCTCACACAGCGCGCTACCGCAGTCCTTTCGCGGCCGCATTGAGCGTGCACTCCCCTCGCGGGACGGCGCCCTGATTCTGCTCCAAGAAAGCGATGGCGGCTGCTGGCTCTGGTCGCGCCGCACGGGCACAGTGAGCAGGATCATGCTGTCCGGATTCAAATCTGGCTCTCGCGAGCTTGAGCCGCTGGAATGGTCTCCGAGGGGTAATCTGCTGCTGATGCGCGTCTCTAATGAGCGCAAAACACCCGCGGCGAAACACCTCTCGGAATCTCTCTGCGTGTTGGACGCGGTAACCGGCAGGATGCGTACCATACACACCACTCGGCCGTATGATACACTCCTTGCTCGCTGGACCAGTGACGGCACAGCCGTGCTTGTGGTTGGGGAGCGCGAGGATGAGGAGAGCAGCCTGGAATTGCTATCGCTTACCGGCAAGGTACAGCGCCTCTTTGTCCTTCAGAACGGTACATTCAATGTGGCAATTTCCCCGGATGGCCGCCAGGTGGCAATCGGCGATACCGGCGGTTATTTCCTATTTGATCGGAATGGTCGCGCAAGACGACAGTTGGCGCTGCCAGTGATAGGCGACAAGCCCTGGCCTGAGGATAAGCATGCTCTAGGGGACATGGCGTTCTCCCATGACGGCAATACGCTCGCCGCCCTCGTCTCTTTCTGGTACGGACATGGTGAAGGAAGGTCAGTGCACGAGGAGATCTGGACAGTCCAAACCAAGACCGCTGAAGCCCGCAGATTGGCGCAGTGGAATGCCGGCTGGGCGGGAGACGATGATATCCATGAACTACTCAGTTGGACGCCCGATCAATCGGGGTTGATACTGATGAGTCAGAACCAAGCGTCATCGGGACCGGAAAGTGATTACCGCAAGCTTTGGCTGCAGCCGGTAAACCCGGCTCAGCCTGCCCGCCTCCTGGCAAATACCGGCCCTCGCGGCATCGACATGTCGTGGTGGGGTGGGCTTCCGACGCCAGCTGACAGAGGGCAACGAGGCAAAGCGAAATAGGCACGGGTACCAAATTAAGTCTATTCGCCTGGAAGGAAAAGACACCATCATCCAGGAAGGCGATGTGTGCTACTTTAGGTTTTCGGTGTAGATTTAGCTTTCGGTCCACTTTTTCCTGATGATTTTTGAGATGCTATGGGCAATTCCGGCAAGGCCGGGAGGTCGCCGAGGCGCAGGCCATCCAGACCAATAGGCGTCTCATAGATGATCTTGTTTTTAAGCAGGAATTGCAGGTGGAGGTAGCTGTAAGGCGTGTGGGCATCCTGATTGGCAATGGTGGTGAGCCGTTGAACCCGCAGTATGACCTTCGGAACATCTTCTTCGCTAAGGCCCGCTTGTTTCGCGTAATACATCGTTGATTGCAATGCTGCTTGCTGGTTAGCCTTCAGGTCGCTGCTCCAGGCAATGCCGTCGGTTTGGAGCTGCGCGATTTGGCCGTCGGAAAGTGTGGCAACGAAAGCATAAATCCCCGTATCGAAATTATCCGCCCTGAGAACGCTCAACGCCAGCGAGCGCAACGCCTGCCTTATTTGCCCTGGTTTGGCGGACGGATCTCCATATATAACTGATCCCCCCAAAGTCCACGGGAGCGGAGGCAATTGGGCCACCCTCCTTCCAAAATCACGATAAGCTGTGAGATCGAAGGGCAAGTGAATCACCTTTGAGGCGCTTACTGCTTTAGCAGAAGACGCCAAGGCCGGCTCCAGCGCGCGGTCCAGGCGGTCAAATAATTCGTGGGGCAGGAGGCTGCCTCGCCATATATCGCGGCGCGCGCTGCGGAAATGCAGAAAGGTTCCTGCGTCCCCCCATTCCCATCCCTGGGGCCCATGAGACATTCCGACCAGTCTCAGTCTTCCATTACGATCAGGCCGAAGAACGTAGGGGTAAGAGGCTGAATGTTGGCATATCAACCGGAGCATGTCAAGCGCTGACACATTTGCCGTCTTGCTACCCTTCCACATCTCCGAGTCTTCTATCGCTTGCGTCCGGATCTGTCGCTCGGCCGCGTAAAAGCAGTCCGAAATTATATTCATCTGAGAGCGTCGGGCAACGGCTTCTAGTAGCAACCAGGTCGGATAGCTCGTGAACCTGGGAAAGGTGAAGAGAACAGACGAGAGTTTTACGGCCGCCGCCGGGGAAAGCGTCTCCTGCTTCGCGAGCCTCTCACGCCAGCGGCGGTTATACTCATCGTTCCAATTTTGATCCGCCCGGGCGAGCTTGCCGCGAAACGCCTCCGCATCACGCTCATTCCTCACTTCCCCCAGGCCGCGGGATATGTCGAGCCACTGCTCGTTATACAGTCCGTTATCCCAGCGCACTACGGCCGTACGCAAATAAACACGTTCCTCATCAGGTCCCTGGGATTGGTTGTTGAGCTTGCGCGAACCGCGCAGAGAGATGCCGGAAAGACCTCCCATGTTTATATACACAGTAATGTCGGTCAACATAGGGCCCACCCGCACCGCTCCGGATGGAAGCCTTACCTGTGTAAATGCAGTCTTGAGTAAGGTCCGCTGCTGTGGACTCCATTCGTTCCATTTCCTGGTCAATCGCTGATTGGAAAGGACCGCGTCGAGATCGGCCGGGGAGAGACTGAGCACGAACTGGGTAGCTGCTCGTTGCGCGGGGTTAACCATATTGAGGAGCAGATACCCTTCGGCATTATGTTCCGGGCCAAAGGGGAGACGTGTTGGATACTTCTTCGCCAGCTGCGCAGGAGACAGGGAGAGCGCCTGCCGGTATTCCTCCAGCTTGGCGCGCAGGAGATCGGGAGCCTCGTTCTTTATCCGTTCGGCCTCGGCCACGTCCGCCGCTAGCGCTTGCTGGCCCTCCTCTTGGAGCCGCGTAAGGACATTGTCGCCCAAGCTGCTGCGTAGAAGGTAGTAGTTCCGCGATTCGCCATCGCCGGTGCAGGCGAAGGAGCAATCCAACACCCATGCCAATTGGGCCATAACCTCGCGGAGCATGGGCGCTCGTTCGGGGTTGAGGTAGATGGTAACGCAGATGCGCTCGTTATCATCTCCCGCAGGCCAGCAAGCGAGGTGAACGCCGGTCTGTTTTTCAAGAGAGGTGAACAGTTCTCCAATGGGAATGGCCGCATACCAGGCTTTGACAGGTTTATCAAGTCGCGCGTCCGCCTGCTCGCCGCCGGGCCAGGACTGGCTCGTGCTCCAGAAATAAAGCGTCCTGCCACCAGGCCCTTGTTCCTCGGGAATCAATTGAGTTGCGGCGAAGGCAACCGCGGCAACGAATATCAGGCCCACTGCTAAGAGCACAAAGACTGCGCAGAGCGTTTTGTGTCCCATCGTTAATCTCTCCCTGTGCCATTCATGCCGTTGGGTAAAGGATGATTTGTCTTGTAGTTCTCCGGTAAGTAAGAAATTCCTGCCGGCCGCAGAGATCGTTCAACACCCCCTTCCCTTTATTTTTTATTTTCCGCACGATTATTTCTCGTTTTTCAATTTTGGTTTTGCCCTTTTCCTTTTACCTTTTGACTTACTCTCCGAGGCCCGCTTGCGCGTAAATGGCGATAGGGCTATAATCATGCTGCAAGAAACGGTCCCCAAAGCTTGTTGAGGAATTAACTAATGCGTGTAATTATCATGGGTTGCGGCCGGATGGGCGCTTTGCTCGCCAACAATCTCAGCCGGGCGGGCCATGCCGTAGTGATCATAGATAAGAATGCCGACTCCTTTCGGCGGCTGGAGCCGGGATTCGCCGGTCAAAAAATTACCGGCCTCGGCATGAATGAAGATGTGCTGCTGCGCGCCGGGATAGATAACGCAGATGCTTTTGTGGCGGTTACCAATGGCGATAACACTAATGTCATGGCCGCGCAGATTGCTCAGCGCATCTTTAAGGTTCCCCGGGTCATCGTGCGCGTCTACGATCCCATCCGCGCCCAGACCTATCGCACCTTCGGACTGGAAACGGTCTGCACGAGCATCATCGGCATGGGCGTGATACGGGATGTGCTGCTGGGCAATCCCCAAAGAAGGATAGAGGAGTATCTTGAAATGGGGCCGGCCGTGGAGGACATGCTGCCTCGCACTGAAGCTGAGGACCTGCCCTCTGAAGAAGCGGAGCGAGAGAGGAATTAAACCATGTATGTAATCGTGGTGGGCGGCGGCAAAGTAGGCTATTATCTCACCCGGATACTCGCAAAAGAAGGCCACGAAGTAACCCTCGTCGAGAAGGATCGGCAGCGCGCTTCCCAACTCGCCGAGGAACTCGGCGAGATTGTAACCTGGGGAGACGGCTGCGAAGTCCGCACCATGCAGGAGACCGGTATGGGCCGCGCCGATTGCGTGGTGGCGGTAACCGGAGATGACGAGGATAATCTCGTCGTCTGTCAGATCGCGAAGAGCAAGTTCGGCATTGCGCGCACCATCTCGCGCGTGAATAATCCGAAAAATGAAGAGATTTTCGCTGCGCTGGGCGTTGACCATACCCTCTCCGGCACGCGCATTATCTACAGTCTGATTCAGCAGGAAGTGGCAGTCGGCGAGATGGTGCTGCTTTCCGCGCTGAAGAATGGAAAAATTGAACTCGTGTCAGTGGAGATTCCCCCCCAGGCTCCGGTGGTGGGGAAAGCGCTCAAAGACATCCATCTGCCGGGAGAGGCCGTCATCGCCGCCCTGCTGCGGGGAGAGAATGTGCTGCTTCCCAGCGTTACCACGGAGCTGCTGGCAGGAGACACGGTCATTGCTTTAACTCATCAAGGCGAGGAAATGGCCCTGCGCGTCAGTCTCATCGGAGATATGTCCGCAGGGGCGATAATTGATCATACTCAGGAGGCGAAGAGAAAGTGAGAATTGGTTTTCTTACCGGAGGGGGAGATTGTCCGGGCTTGAATCCGGCCTTGCGCGGCGCGGTCATGCGAGGCCTGGATTTCGGTCACGAAATGATCGGTTTTATGCGGGGCTGGGCCGGCCTGGTCGAAGGCGACTCAATGCCGCTCGATTTAGCCTTGGTCGAAGATTTGGCCAACAAAGGCGGCACCATTCTGCTCTCCTCCCGCACCAATCCCTTCAAAAAAGCCGAAGACCTGCAAAGCTGCCGGGATAATTTTGAGAAGTTCGGGCTGGATTGCCTTATCGCGTTGGGCGGAGAAGACACCCTGGGGGTGGCCCACCGCCTCTTCAGCGAATATAATCTCCCCACCATTGGCGTTCCCAAAACCATGGATAATGATCTGGAGGGGACCGACTATACCTTCGGCTTTGATTCCGCCACGGAAGTGGCGGTGGATGCGGCCGACCGGCTGAAAGACACCGCCCGTTCCCACAGCCGCATCATGGTGCTGGAAGTGATGGGCCGCCATGCCGGCTGGGTGGCCTTGCAGACCGCAGTGGCGGCCGGGGCGGACTGGCTGTTTATTCCGGAAGTGCCCTGTGATATTCAGGAAATGGTGGCCGCGCTGAAGAAAAAACTCGACCGGGGCAAGAAATGGGGCCTGGTGGTAGTCTCCGAAGGCGCGGAAATCGAAGCCTTGAATGAAAAGGATCTGCCGGTGGATGCTTTCGGGCATGTGATTTTGCGCGACCGCGGCGTGGGACAATTCATTTCCGAAGAGATTGAGAAACATCTCAAAATCGAAACCCGTTTCTCCGTGTTGGGACATATCGTGCGGGGGGGCGCGCCCACGGCCTTCGACCGCTGGCTTGCCACGCGCGTCGGAATTAAAGCCATGGATATGGCCAATGCGGGAAAATTCGGCTATATGGCCTGCCTGAAAGGCACCCAGATGGAAGCGGTGCCATTAGAAAAAGCCGTCTCAAAATGGAAAACTGTTCCGGTTGAGCTTTATCAGGAAGTTTTGACCTTATTTCAGAAATAAATATCCTCAAAGGAGAAAGAGATGCCCCTGGCAACCAGTAAAGAGATGCTTTTGCGCGCCCAGCGGGAAGGTTATGCGGTGGGCGCATTCAATGCCAATAATATGGAGTGTGTGAAGGCGGTTATTGAGGCCGCCGAGGAAGAGCAGGCGCCCGTTATCCTGCAAGTGAGCCAGGGCGCCATCAAATATGCCGGCCTCGAAATGGCCACCGCCATGGTCAAGGCCGCCGCGGAAAGGTCCATCGTGCCGGTGGCCCTCCACCTCGACCACGGCACCTCTTTCGAGCAGAATGTGCAATGCCTGGTGGCCGGCTTCACCTCTCTGATGTATGACGGTTCCGCGGAGCCGCTGGAAAAGAACATTGAAATCTCGGCCAGGATTGCCGAAATCGGCCATCTCGTGGGCGTGCCGGTGGAGTGTGAATTAGGCAA
>Ga0315288_10001368_pt1 | contig 31517 bp, 24 predicted proteins | sample YL17G11_20_MG_FD_203454 | JGI IMG/M metagenome (GOLD analysis project Ga0315288, IMG submission 203454) | Sediment microbial communities from Yellowstone Lake, YNP, Wyoming, USA - YL17G11_20 | ecosystem: Environmental > Aquatic > Freshwater > Lake > Sediment | place: USA: Wyoming | collected...
AAATCGTCTATGGCTACGAGCCGAGCCAAATCTGTTGGGGAAATATCCCGCGTTTTCCTCCGATCTGATAAAAAGCGATCCCAGGCGGCGACGGAGGAACGACCGTTCCTCGATGAACAGGTCTATCTTTCTCAACGATCTCTTTCCCAAGGCGATGGAGTTCTCAACCCTCACCATCATCCTGACGGATCGCTGCAATTTCTGCTGTTCCTATTGCTATCAGAACAAAAAGAACCGGCAGTTGGACATCGCCACGATTACGAGGGCAATGGATTTCTTCTATCCGCGCCTGACGAGGGAGTGTTTCATCAATTTCTACGGGGGAGAACCTCTTTTAGCTTTTAACAGGCTCGATGAGACGGTTGCCTATCTCGAAAGTCTGAACCGGCGGGGAAAGCTCAAGATTCATTACTCTCTTTCCACTAACGGCAGTCTTTTGAATGAGGATATCCTGCGGTTCTTGCACAAACACGCTTTCTCCCTGGTGTTGAGCTTCGACGGATGGGCCCAGGAAATCTGCCGGGAAAAAGGTAGCTTTGACCGTATCGTTTCGCTTATCCCGGAGATCATAAAACGACGCCGGATATCGCTCGAAACGAACAGCGTCTTCACGCCGAAGACGATCGGGCACCTTGCGGCATCCATCCGGCTCCTCCTCCTCCTCGGCGTTCCCAAGATCCATGCCGGAGTCTCCTATCGAATGCGATGGAATCCTGCTTCCCTGAAGCGTTTGAAGAAGGAGATCGCGACCGTCCGGAATTCTTTCCTTGATGCATATGAACGGATGGGGGACATCCCCTGGGTCGAAATGGCGGAGGCGAACAAAAAGGGGGTCTACCGTTGTGATGCGGGCCGGGAACAAATGGCCTTGTCGGCCGACGGCAAACTGTGGGGATGTTTCCTGTTTCCGCATTATTTCGACGGGAAGAACGGAAAGGGCAGGGGCGAGAAATACTGTTTCGGCCGCGTGGACGCGTTCCTTCGGGATCCCGAAGCGATTTATGTCCGAACGATGTCGGCTATCGCCGGACTGGGAATGGACAGCGCTCGCACGCCCCTGAAGGAGTGCGTTTTGTGCGGGGACATCGAGTCGTGCTGGATCTGCCCCATCGCGGCCGCCTTTTCAAGCCGGGCGGTGGGGACGATCTCCCTTCAGGCGTGCCGGCTGGCGAGGATGATGAGGGAGGAACGGGATCTTTTTTCGAGAGGATTCGAAGACAAAAAGAGAAAGAGGAATCCGACGATCAAGGCCGCGGGATTTTCTTGAGAAGGGCGATCTGTTTTTTCGCGTTGTCAATTTCCGGGAGGCCGGGATCGGCATTTTTCCAGATCTCGAGGAACTTTTCGAAATGGGAGACCGCTTCGGCCGGAGAGTTTCTTTTCTGAAGGAGGAGGCCCAACCGGAAATGGCTTCGCGCGTAAATGTCTCCCCAGCGAAGCCGTCCGGTCGTCAGAGCCAGGATGTTTCGATGGACTTCCGCGGCCTTCTCAAGATTTCCGGCTCGTTCATAGGCTTCGGCCAAAGGTTCCATGAAAAAGGCGTGTTCGTCCACTTGTTCGCGTTGAGAGGGAAGAAGGGCCAAAGCCTTTTCCAGATCATCGACGGCCTCGGCGGGCCGGCCTTCAGCCAAGTAGATCTTTCCCTGGAGATGATGATAATACCTCATGTATTTGGGGATGCCCGCTTTTTCAATCAATTGCCGGAGCTGACGGGCTGCATTTTTCGCCTCCTCGGTCCGCCCTCGGCCGAGATCGGCGATCCCTAGCAGGTGTAGCGTGGATTTGAGGTTATATGTCCTCCCGGCCGCTTGGCAGATCTCGGCGATCGTTTTCAGGATTTCAGCGGCCTCGTCGAAACGTTTGTTCTGCAGAAAGATATACGCTAACACCCAACGGAGTTCCAGTCCCTCGAATTCCAGCTTCAACCGGCGGGCGATTTCGATCCCACGCTGAAATTCGTCCCTGCTTCGGCCGAATTTCCCCTGCAATAAAGATAGATATCCCAGGCGGACCCAGCCGCGCAATCCGCCATCTCCTTCCTCGACGTTCAGGAGGCGTCCGAAGATCTCCCGGGCGGACGTCAGATCTCCCCGAAGATGTTCGATGATCCCCTGATATTCGAGATAGTCCGCGTCGTTCGGCGTCCGGGCCAAGGCCTTCTGGACTTCGGCGGCCGCGACATCGTACAAGCCCTGTATCAGGCGGACCGATGTCGCTTGTTTGGGCAGGAACATCACCTCGGGAAAGAAGGGCATGCTCGTCTGAATGAGATCGAGGGCTTCCTGATACCGGCCCTGGGCCGTATAGATGAAGGACAGATTCTCATAGGCGAACAGGTATCTCGGATTAAGCTTCAAAATCCTCTCGAACTGCTCGATGGCCAAATCCCATTCCTCCATGTTCCTATAGATGGAGCCGAGATAGGAGAGACCATCTTCATCGTTGGGATAGAGCGCCAACAGCTTTTTATAGCTCTCGACGGCTTTGACCGGAGAGTCCTCCAAACTTAAGGCGGCATAGCCTTGGATCACGTAGCGATCCCGAAGCGAGACTCGATCCGACAAGGATAAGGCTTTTTCGATATTTTTATTGGCTAGGTCGAGTTTTCCGATATAACTATAATTTACGGCCAGTTTCCAATAGGCTAGTGTGTACTGGGGATCCGCCTGGACGGCCTTGTCCAAGGCCCGAATGCTGCCTTCGAAGTCGCCAAGGGCATAGAGCCGTTCGCTTTCCACATAAGAGTCGAGCGCTTCGAGCGAAGGGGTCATGATTTTGCTCAGGTCCTCTTGATAATCGCCAGCGGCTTGTTGCGGGAACGAGACGAAGATCGACCGGACTTTCATGTTCAGGTCTTGGACCATGGCCAGGAGATCTTCGCTTCGCCCTTCGACTTCGGCCGAGTCGACGATCTCCGCGGATTCCGCTTTTCGGATTGTCGCGCTGATCCAGAGTTTATCGCCCGCTTTGACGAAGCTCGGCAGGACGAAATAATCGATATTTTCGGACGAGCCGATCTTGTCGAGCGTTCCGGAAACGTGCTGTCGGGCGTCGTACTGCCCTAACTTCGTCAGGATCTGGATGAGCCGGTCCAGAGGCAGGAGGCTGAGATATTTCGATTGGGCGAGGCCGGCGATCATGAGGACCGGGATCTCCCACCGCAGACGGTCCAAATTCTTATCCTCCGAAGTATTGACCGAGAATAGGATGGCGACGGCGGTCCTCTCTCGTTGGGATGCGGCCGGCGCCGCAGCGGGTTTCTTCACGATCAAGAAATAGACGCCGAGCAGGCCCGCGACGAGCAGGACCGCGGCCGCTCGCCGGAAGCGCGTTCTCTTGGCTCGAGCGTGGCTTTGCTCAGAGGCGATTTTTTGAACATCCAGATCTTTGAGAAGCGCTTCAACGCTCGCGTATCGGTCCTCTTTTTTCTTTTCCAAACAGGTCAAAATGATTCCTTCCAAAGGACCCGGGATGCTGGGATTGATCTTTGAAGGGGGAACAGGATTCTCTGAAATGTGCTTCTGGATATAGCCCTCGATCGTTTTGGCTTGAAAGGGGAGTTTTCCGGTGATCATCTCGAACAGGATGACGCCGAGGGAATAGATGTCGGACCGTTCATCCGCCTCCTCCCCCCGGGCCTGCTCCGGCGAAAAATATTGAGGTGTTCCATAGACCTTTTTGGAGGCGGGCGTTTCGTGGACGGCCACGGATCTGGCCAGGCCGAAGTCCGTGACATAGACCTTGCCGGAATGATCGATCATGATGTTCTGGGGTTTCAGGTCCCGGTGAATGATCCCTTTGTGATGGGCGGCCTTCAGCGCTGCGCAGATCTGGGCCATGATGCGAAGACAGGTCTCCAGGCTCAGCCGTCCCGATGTCTGGATCAGATCTCTGAGATTCCCCCCCTTGATGAAATCCATCGAGATGTATTTGATGTGATCGATCTCCCCGAGATCATGGGTTCGAACGACGTTCTCATGGGAGATGGACCTGGCCAGGAGGGTTTCCTTCTTGAATTGGTCGATCATCGTCCGGCTGAAAGAGTACTCGGGCCGGATCATCTTCAAGGCCACGGTGATCCCGAGTTCCAGATCCTCGGCCTTGTACACCCGGCCCATGCCGCCCCGTCCGATCTCTTCGATGATCCGGTATCTCTTGCCGAAGCTGTCGCCGGGAGAAAACAGAAGCTCTTCCCGGGGCTTGGCTGGGGGAGAAGAAGGATAGGTCAGGGTCGCCGGCCTGTTGTCCATGGCCTGGCCGCATTTGTTGCAGAAACTGCTGTCCGAAGGATTCGGGGCATTACAATTCGGGCACAGGATGTTATGGTCAGTATCCCCCATGGCAGTTATAATCATAATGAAAGCAAAGAGTTAGTGTCAACAGGCGGAAACCCTGGCCGTCGGCTATCATGTCAAGGACCAAGGACAGCAGTGGGACTTTGCAGCCTTGGCGGATGCGGCGGCTTGACATTCGTTCGGTGACGGATAAGATAAAATTTTCGCGCAGCTCCAATGGCTAATCTGAAGGAGAGACTTCATGAAAAAGTTCGCCTGCCTATCGTTCGTCCTGGTCGGCCTGGGAGTCCTTGCGGCCGGAGCCGCATGGGCGCAGGAAACGGATGCGGAAGGAACCAAGGACCACCCCTTGCTCAGCCGGATGCCGGGATACTACATCTCCCGAGCGGAAAATAAGGATTTCGACGCGCACTCTTTCTGGATCGACGGGGACAAGCAGGTGGACGTGGAAGGGAAGAGCACCCACATTTTTTATGTTCTTCAGCCCAAGGCCAAGGAACCGAGCCGCCTGGAGATCCTCCGCCAGTACGAAAACGCCATCAAAAAGATCGGCGGAACCGTGTTGGTCCACGACTATGACGGAAGCTCCTATATGAAGCTCCCCCAGGGAGGAAAAGAGATCTGGGTGCACGTCGACGCCTACATCTCCTCACAATATAACCTCTGGATCATCGAAAAGGCCGGCATGGAACAGCAGGTCGTGGCCGATGCCGCCGCGTTCTCCAACGACATTCGGACGACGGGCCACGCGGCCGTCTACGGCATCTATTTCGATTCCGGAAAATCGGCGATCAAGCCCGAATCCGAGCCCGCCCTGGCCGAGATCGCGAAGCTGCTGAAGAACGACGCCGCGCTCAAGCTGAACGTGGTCGGACATACCGATAACGACGGGACTCTCGAAACGAACATGAAGCTGTCTGAGGCCCGGGCCGCGGCTGTCGTCCAGGCCCTCGTCGCCAAGTACGGCATCGCCTCCGCCCGGTTGAAAGCGTTCGGCGTCGGGCCCTTGGCGCCCGTGGCTTCGAACGACACACCGGACGGCAAAGCCATGAACCGCCGGGTGGAGCTGGTCAAGCTGTAGGGCCTGACCTATCAAGCTCACCCTCACCTGATCGGCGTCCGACATGAATTTCTTGAACGCGGTTAATGGGGACGGTTAATGGGGACGGTTCTCTTTTCTTTTAAATAGAACCGTCCCCTTTTTTCATGACGTTTTCGTGACACTCGAGGAATGCGCGGGGACGACAATGGGAGCGCTTCGGTCCCCGGGAGCGATAGACAAAGGGAAAATTGCGGCACCGTAAACAGATCATCCTTTTCCTAGCGGCGGTCCTCATCCCCAGCCTGGCGCTTGTCTTTTTCACCCGGGAGATCGTTCGTCAGGAAAAAGAACTGTCCGCCAAACGGATCGTGGACGAACGCAGGCGCCGGGCCCAAGAGATCGGCCGGGAGATTCTCCTCCATCTCGAGCGGATCAAACTCGAGGAGTCGAAGAACGAGAAAGCGATCTTCGCCTATTCCGATGAATATCGACCGTCGCGGCCCGAAATCGTCATGCTCGGGCAGGTTGACGAAGGCCGGCTCGTTCTGCCCTGGGAGCTCCGGCCTCCGACTCCCGTCGCCGGCCGGACTAAGTCCGAAAATCCCGATGTCAAAACGAAAATCCGCGCCGGCGAGAGGGCCGAGTTCGAACGAAAAGACTTCGCCTTTGCCGCGGACCTATATCGGCAGGCGCATGCGGCGCCGGAGAACAAGGACAAGGATTATGCCCGTCTTTTTTTGGCTCGAGTTTTGGCCAAATTGGGGAAAACGGCCGAAGCCCTGACGCACCTGAGAATCCTTCTGGCCTTGCCGTCCCGGCAGAAGGACGAGGACGGCATTCCTCTTTATCTCTATGCCGCGGACAGGCTATTGACCATGTCAGGGGACGGCGAACGTGTTGCGGCCAGGATCGGCGCCGCTCTCGAAGAAAAACCCTGGATGTCTCCTCCCGAAGCGTCCATGGTCGAATCGATCTTGGCCCGGATCTCGACTCATCCGGGAACTGCGGATCAGGTCAAGCCGCTGATCACGCGTCTGCGGGACACGCTCAGCGCTTATCTGATCAAGGCTGAACGCCTGCTCGCTCTCCAGAAAGGATTCGCGCGATACATGTTCAGCCTTCAACCTGAAGGTCCCGATCGATCCTCCGTCCCGGTCTGGGAAGTGGACGAAAAAGGCGAGTGGCTGATCGGACTAGGCCCGTCGCAGGCCGACCGCCGCCTTCTTTTTCTGGTCGATGTCCGCGCATTGAGCGAAACTCTCCGGCGCGATGCCGATTTTCGAGAGGCCTATCCGGACGAGATCCTGCTGACGACCGCCGCGCATCCGGCCGGAGAAGTCCTCGGCCAGAATCTCAGGGGCCTGAACGTCGTCTTCCTGGATCCTCAAGCATCGTTCGCGGCGCTCGATACCGGGTCGACGCGCCCGTTTTATACCCTGACCATGGCGGCCGTCGTGATTTTCGCCTCTCTCGGCGGTTATCTCCTCTGGCGGGACGTCCAAAGGGATCTCAACGTCGCCGAGATCCGCTCCCAGTTCGCGGCGAGCGTCTCTCACGAATTGAAAACGCCGCTCACGGCGATCCGGATGTTCGCGGAGACCATGCGCTTGGGCCGCATCAAGGACGAAGAGACCCGATACGAATATCTGGACACGATCGTCAACGAGAGCGAACGTCTGAGCCGGCTCTTGAGCAACGTCCTGGATATGTCCAAAATCGAGCAGGGGAAAAAACTCTATCGCCCGCGGCCGTGCGCGTTGGCCTCGATCGTCCGCACGGCGGTCAGGACCATGGAATATCCCCTGCGCCAACAGGGCTTCTCCCTGCAGATCGAGATCGAGGACGACCTCCCCGAGGTCCGCGTCGATCCCGACGCGCTCGAGCAGGCCCTGCTCAACCTGATCGGCAACGCCATCAAGTATTCCGGAACGGCGCGCGAGATCGGTCTCAAGCTCACCCGGAGCGGGACCTGGGCCCTGATTCAGGTGACCGACCGGGGCGTGGGCATTCCTCCGCGTGATCGGCAGCGCATCTTCGAAAAATATTACCGCGTCGCGTCACGGGAGAACGAGCAGGTCCCCGGAACTGGACTGGGATTGTCCTTGGTGGCCCACTTCGTCCATGCGCACGGAGGCCGCATCGAGGTCGATGGGTCTCCGGGGCACGGTAGCACGTTCTCACTTTTTCTCCCGTTGGAGGGTGGGGCATGAAACGCATTCTAGTCATCGAGGATGATACGGCGATCCTGCGGGGCCTCAAGGACAACCTCGAATACGAACATTACGAAGTGCTCACCGCCACGGACGGCGAACAAGGGTATACGGTCATCCGCGAGCAAAAGCCCGACCTGGTCATTCTCGACCTCATGCTTCCGCGGATGAGCGGTTTCGAGATCTGCCGGAAGATTCGGGCGGCGGGCGTGAACGTCCCGATCCTCATTCTCACGGCCCGGGGAGAGGAAGTCGACAAGGTCTTCGGCTTGAATATCGGCGCCGACGACTATATGACCAAGCCGTTCTCGGTGCGAGAGCTCCTGGCCAGGATCCAGGCGATCTTCCGCCGGGCGGCCAACAGCAAATCGGGACGTCTGCCGGACGAGGTTCGCTTCCACGACGTCACGGTGGACTTCCTTCGGTTTGAAGCCCGGAAGACGGGCCGGCCGCTCGGGATGTCGAGGAAGGAATTCGGCGTCCTCCGACTCCTTGCCGCGCGGGCGGGCGAGGTCGTGACGCGCGATGAACTGCTGGACCAAGTCTGGGGGTTCGACCGGTTCCCGACGACCCGGACGGTGGACAATCATCTTGCCCTTTTGAGATCGAAGATCGAAGACGACCCCTCCCATCCGCGCTATTTGATCACCGTCCGCGGGGTGGGATACAAGCTCCTCTTGGGGGAATGACATTTCCATGACCTTAAGCCGACGCGGACATTAAATAAATTTTACGAAAAAATGACGATTAACGGACCATCTCGTGACTCATCCGTCAACGGCTGGAGATATTATGAAGACGGAATGCTGATCAAGGAGACACCCAAGATGAAAAAAGCAGCCGCATGTCTTTTCGTTTTCATTCTTTTAGCCGCCCTCGGAATCGGTCTGACGCCCCAAAGCGCCTCTGACCTGTTCCAAAAGGCGCTGACCAAGGAGAAAGCGGAGGGGAATCTGGAGGAGGCCATCGCGCTGTTTCAGCAAGTGGTGGACAAGGGGGGGGATGAAGCTTTAGCCGCCCAGGCCCAGCTCCATATCGGCATCTGCTATGAAAAGCTGGGCCTGGGCAAGGCCCGCGAATCCTATCAGAAGGTCATCGACCGCTACCCCCGCCAGGCCGAGGCCGTAAAGGCGGCCAAAGAAAAACTTACCACTCTTCTTCGAGCCCAGGCTCTCGAGGAAAAGGGCGATAGAGAATTCAAAATTACCAAGATCCACACCGAAAAAAGCAGAGACGGCTATTTATCTCCGGACGGGAAAAAATTGGCTTTAATTGATTATCAGGAAAATAGTCTATGGCTCAGGGATATTGCCGGCGGTAAGGAAGTCCGTCTCCTTGGCTCCCCTAGTGTGATTGTGGATGGTTTTTGGTCTCCGGACAGCAAATGGATTGCCTATATAAACAATCTCAACAGTGTCAGCATTGTCTCTGTAGAGGGAGGCCAGCCCAAGACAATCATTGAAGTCGATCCCGAAGTTCTAAAGGCGGGTGATTATGTCTGGCCTATGGGCTGGACTTCGGACAGCAAAAAACTCACATTCCAAGATAAAGCCAAAGGTTTATTTGCGATTCCGGCATCTGGAGGAAACTGGGAGGAGATCTATAGATTTCCAGATCCCAAAAAAGCAAAGGAATGTAACGAATGGTTGACTTTGTCTCCTGATGGAAAGTTTATTGCTTACCAATCGACTCGAGGCGGCAATGAGGATATTTATGTCATGCCTGTTCGGGGTGGAGAGTCTGTGCGGATTACCGATGATCCGGCCAGCGACAGATGGCCCTCGTGGTCTTATGACGGCCATTGGCTCGCGTTTAATTCTGCCAGAACAGGACGTTCTGAAACCTGGGCGATCAGGATAACGCCGGACGGCAAGCCCGGAAGTCCGCCCATTCAGGCGACACGAGGAGGGGGAGGAGGGGTTTGGACTCAGGATGGCAAAATCGCCTACTTGACACGAAAAGATTATGAACATATTTTCACTGCCAATCCGGATGGTAGCGAAGAGACTCAACTGACGAAATTCAACAATTGGAACATAAAGCCTCGCTGGTCTCCAGACGCAAAAAACATCGCATTCGTTACGGACTATGGAGAAGAAGGAAGAAAAGCCGTATGGATCGTGCCTGCGAAAGGAGGGGACGAGAAGTTCCTGACCATTGGAGATTTTCCCGTCTGGTCTCCGGACGGAAAGAAGATCGCTTTTAGTGCCGATCTAAATCAAATCGATCTTCCCGCACGTAAGGCAAAAATATCGATCATCCCGGCAGAAGGAGGAGAGGCAAAAGAATTAATTAGCTATGATGGCTCTTTGACGAATCTGAATCTTGATTGGTCACCGGATGGCAGATATATCGCCTTTTCTTATTCCAGAAGGAAAGATGACAAGAATCCTGTTCCGGATTCAAGGATGGATATTGGAGACATTTACTTAATGCCCGTGAATGGTGGGCTGCCGAAAAGATTAACTCAAATGGATAAAAAAGGATTTCAGTTCACGTCCCCCCGCTGGTCTCCTGACGGGAAGACGATTGCCTTCAGATCCCTTGATTATGAAGGGTGGGAAAAAGGAAGTGAAAGCGAACCCATTAGTCTCTATACAACAGATGTTGAAGGAGGTAAGCCTAAGCTCGTCACAAATGAATTGGGGAGCTGGTTGTTTTGCTGGTCCCTTGATGGCCAGAATATTTTTTTCTCCAAACAGGAAAAAGAATCAAAAGGGCTTGGGGTAGCGGACGAGAGTCTCTATAAGGTTTCTGCCGAAGGAGGGAAGCCTGAAAAACTGAATATTATGGGCCGCATGCCTGATTTCTCTCCAGACGGTCAAAAAATAGCCTTTTGCAGAAAAACAGAGAAAAGCATTGAATTCTGGCTGGTGGAAAATTTTCTGCCGATTGATAAAAAAGAAAAATAACGGGCTCCCCAACGGCCGTCCCTTCCTTGTCGTCGCAGGCTGCCCTCAACCTCACGGCTGGAAGCGGCAGGAGAATTTGACCAGGAAGACGTTCTGCGGGCGGGTGCCGAACAGGCCGTCGAAGTCGCGCCCGAAGTTGAACGCTCCGTCCATGAGGTATCCCGTCCGACCGTGTCGTACGCGGCGTCGCCTCCGAAGAGCTGAAAAGTCGAAGGCCGGACCGCTCCCTCCATTGATACGTTCGACGGCGCCAAACCCCGATTTTTAAATCGGGGTAAAAAGCGCCGCTCAGTATTAACCCTGCGCATACCCCGGGCTTCAGCCCGGGGAGTCGAATGGGTTGATTTTCCGGGGAATGTTCCTTTAAAATGGGACCATTCCATCACAACCCATCAATAAACAACGCCCCTGAGAGGAAGGAGGGTCCATGAGAAAAATTCTTTTTGCCGTCATCATCGTGACCTTCGTCTTGATCCGCCCGGCCCAAGCCCAAGATTTCGGCTATCCGGCGGACGGCGAAGCCTGGTATTCGATCAGAACGAATTTCTCGGACACCTCCGCGGTCGGCGGAGGACTTTGGACGATCAAGACCGTCGCCGTCAACGGTACTCGCGCCCGGGACTTCGCCGTATTCCAGGGAGGCAAAGAGATGCCGGGCCCCGAGATCGACGGGGGGCGGGCGTTCGAGCTCAAGGTCCGCTGGAGCTGGGAAAGGGGCCGCGAGTATGAGATCAGGCTCGACCTCGAGAATGCCAAGGCCGGAAAATCCGTCGCTCTGGCCCGGAAGGAAAAAGCACCGGCCAAGGCGGGATATTGGAATCCGGCCTGGAAAAACTATCTGGCCCTCATTCTTTCCGAGGACAACGGCTTTCCGCGGACGGGCTATCCCGTCCACGCCACCGTCGGCGTCCTCAGCTCGTATCTTCGGTCTCCGGACGAGATTCGCCTCGTCAAGGCCGAAAAAAAGGGGGACGATGTCATTTACTCGGAGATCCTCCATCAAGTTTATGATGTCCGGACCTGGAACGACCCGAAGATCACGGCCCTGGTCGATAAGGACGAGAAAACGGGCAAGGCCATTCCCCGCTACCACCCGACGACGTCGTTCAGCCTGGCCTTTTTGGCGAACCTGAAGCCCCGCGAAAAGGCCACTTATCTCGTTTTTTACAATAATCCGGGGGCTAAGAAAGCGGCCGTCAAATCGGACCTCAAGGTCACCGGCCGGGGCCTGGCAAAAACGATCGAGAACGATTTTTACAAGACCGTCCTCCATCCCAAAAGCGGAACGATCTATGAAGTTTATGAAAAGTCGACGAGGACGAAGCTCGAGCACAAGCTCGAAACGAACGGTTCGGTCCACTGGAATCCGGACGTCTACGCGCCGCCCCATGCCTGGTATCATTGTTCGGATTGGGAAAATCCGGCCTTCTCCGAGGACATCGGGCCCGTTTTCTATTCCTTGAGGCGCGAGGCGCCCTTGCCCTTGCCCAAAGGCATCCAGGTCAGCATCACCTATTATTTTTATGCCGGGACGCCGTTCATCCTCACGGAATCCCTGATGGAGATCCAGAACGATATCTTCGTCGAATCCCTGCGCAACGCGGAGATTGTCTTCAACAAGGCCGTCTTCGATAAAGCGGCCTTCAGGACCGTGGACGGCAAACTCCAGACGCTGGATTTCGCCACGTCGCGGATGCATCCCAAGCATGCCGCGGTGTTGCGGCCCGACACGCCCTGGGTCTCGTTCTACAGCGAGGCCAAGGGGATCGGCTTCGCCAGCCTCTTTCTGGACATGGCTCTGCCCAACAGGCACGGCGGCGAAGCGTCGCAGCAGCAGCCCTACATTTACATCCAGCACGGCCCCTGGTATTACATGTCCCGGGGATTCGTTTATTCCTTCGGCTCGAACAACCAGACCCGGCTGCTTCCGGTCAAAGCGGGCAGTCTCTACTATGACAAGAACGCCTGGCTCCCCTTCGCCTTCAAAAAGGACAAGGGATTCGCCGACATGCTCGACCGGACCTACAACATGCTAAAATACCCGCTGGGCATCATGGACGACATCGAGACGTTCGCCGAAAGCCCGGACGGCTGGATCGTGCCCATCCTGACGGAGCCCTTTGAGGAAGGCGTCAAAGGAGCGATCGGAGGCCCAAAGAAAAAATGAAGACCGCCACCATCGAAAAGATCATCGAAGCGCACGCCCCCCGAATCGAACGCGGCCTGGAGATCAGGAAAGAGGAATACGAAAGCCGCTGGGCCAAGGTCCAAAAAGCCATGGCCGCCAAGGGATACGATCTTGCTTACGCCTGCGGCAGTGAGCTCGACCGGTCGGACGCGGCCTGGCTGGCCGGCGTCTTTGACCCGATCATCGAACGCTACGGAGTCCTCCTCCCGGTCAAGGGGAAACCAGTCGTCGCAGCCGGATGCGAGGGCGGCCACGTGATCGAGGAGTGCGTCAAGACCTCGGGAGCCGGGGTGGCGCTCCTCCGGGAATTCCAGATCTCGGATGAGGATTACCGGTTCGCGAAGTTCGGGAGCCTCGAAGACCGCGCCGGCCGCCTCGTCCCCGGCCGGGCCGGCCGCCCGGTCAGGATCGCGATCCTCTCCAGCGGCCAGTTCATTCCCCATGACCACACTCTCATGTTCCAGGGACGCTTCGGGGCCGACAACGTCGTTTTCGACACCGAGCTTCTGCGGAGGATCAAATACGAGAAGTCCCCGGCCGAGCTCAGGCTCATCGGCCGGGCGAACGCCATCGCCGATGCCGCCTTCCTGGGCATGCTCTCCGTTCTCGAGCCGGGGATCCGGGAGCTCGACGCGGCCGCCGCCGGCGATTACATCATGAAAAGGCTCGGGGCGAAACGGACCGGATTTCCGACGATCGTGACCTCGGGCCCGCGCGGCCGAACCGTTCTCGGACCCGCGACGAACCGGGTCATCGGTAAAGGCGAGTTCGTTTCGCTCGGCCTCAGCCCGGCCTTCAACGGTTACCACGGCATCATCCGCCGGACGGTCAAGGTCGGGGCGTCGTGGACGTTCCCCGAGGAGGAATTCATGGCCTCGCTCGAAGGCCTCTATCATGCGGTGATCAAGGCCGCGGGCGCGGCCGCCGGCCACGGATGGCCGTCGAACGTCATCGACGAGCAGGGCAAAAAATATCTCGAGGGGACGAAGCTCAAGGACAAGCGCGGCCGTTTCCGCACTCCGCGCGAGCCGTACACGTTCATTCACAACACGGGGTGCTCGGAATGCCAGGAAGGCTTCGGCGCCGTGACGCCCTATTCGGGCGAACCGCTGGGGACGAACGTCGCGCTGATGATCGACGCGGCCTTGATGGGGTTCGACGAGGAGAAGCGCCTCGTCTTTCCCATCGAGTACGCGGTCATCGAGGACGCGTTCTGGAAAAAAGGCTGCCGGATCGGGGTCTACAACAGGATGCCCATGAATGTCCAGGATCTCGTCGGACATGACCTCAGCGATATTCCGGCGAACAAGATCCACAAATATCACCGGCCTCTATGAGAGGAGCAGGCGCATGATAGCGAACACGGTGTTAGGTCTTTTAATCCTCATGTCCTTTTGCGCCAATCCCGCGGCATCGCCGCCGCCCGCCGCTCCCGCGAGCCTCGAATTCGGCGCGCCGACGTTCGATTCGCCCTTTTACTCGATCAGCGGCAAATTCGGGGTCGAGGACACGGCCATGGTCTTTAAGAGTCTGACCCTTAACGGATCGAAGACGGAACACTTCCTGGTCATGAAGGAAGGGAAGCCGGCCGACCTGACCAAAGCGCTGACGCCCGGACTCTACGAGATCCTCATCCGCTGGGCGTGGCAGGCCAGGAAGCCCTATAAGGTCGCCGTTCTCTATCAAAGCGGGAACTCCCCGAAAGAAACGGTCATGGAATGGGCCGGGACGGCGCCCGATCGGGGAGGCGTCCCGAGCCCCGCAGGGGAAGGATTTTTCCGCGTATTTAAGATCGAGGAGGAGGCCGGGATCGCGCGGCAAGGCGAGATCGTCGTTCTGACCCTCACGGCGCCTAAAAGCGAGATCGAGAAAAGCGATTTTTTCTTTTTCGACGGCGGCACGTCCGTTCCCTATCAGATCCTCGAGGTGAAAGAATCCGTGCCGCCCGAAAGCCAGGCCAAGACCCATCCCGTGACCCTCACCTGCAGGATCGCTCTCCCGCTCGACGCCGAGCCCTACCAGAAAAAGATCCTTCTGGCCCTGCAAGGCGGAGGACGGGCGTCGGAGGAGAAGGGCTTTGAGATCAGCGGCGAAGGTTTGGGCAAGACGGTCAAGTCCTCGCGCCTCGCTCTCGGCTTAAGCCCGAAGAGCGGCCAGATCAACACCATCGAATATCTGAAAGAGGGGATCAAGCTCCACAACGAAAAGGCCGGCGTCATCCATTGGAACCCGGACGTCTTCATCCCCGGGATCGCCTGGGACCATTCCTTCGACTGGAACCCTCCGCAGTCGTTCGCCGAACGCGACGGAGCGTTCGTTTACATCAATGCCCGGAAAGGCCCGATGCCGCGCATCAAGGACGTCAACCTCGAAGTGAAATACACGGTCGAAAAGGACGCGCCGTATTTCATCTCGGAGACACGGATGACCGTAGAGAAAGATCTGGGCGTCGTTGCCCTCCGAAACGATGAAATGGTCCTCTACAAAAGGCTGTTCGATACCTTGATCTATAAAGATCCGAAGGAGGGACTCGTCAAGCGGCCCTTGATCGAAATACCCGGACAGCCCTATGGGCTCGTCCATGTCGCCCCGGCGGGTCTGGAGTGGGTCGGGTTGATCAACACCTTCAACCGGTACGGCTTTTTCAGCATTCGCATCAACGAAGCGAGCGCCAACCTCGATCTTTCGGGCGACTTCAGCCATAAGGCCGGGACGTATTTCTACGCGCCCTCCGACGGCGAATATGTTTATTGGGTCCGGCCGTATCTCTATACCTGGGCCGACTACATGACGAGCAATCACTTGACCTTCCTCCCCCAAGGGAGTTTCTTCTACGAGAAGAACGCCTATGTCCTGCTTCCCTGGGACGACAAGACGGTCGAAAGGCTCGATCAACTGGCCCGGAAACTCAAGAGTCCGCTGCGGGTGTTCTGATGGAATTCATCGATTTTCCCTCGCTCCGGCGAAGCCAGCGGATCGACCTCATCTTTCCGGGCTGGGCTCAGGGCGAAAATGTCGCCTTCTATTCGCCGCACGACGATGACGCGGCGCTCGGAGCCGGGTACCTCATCCAGGCCGTCGCCGAGAACGGCGGCCATCCCGTTCTCCTTATTTTTTGCCGGGGCGACGCCGGCTATTCGACCCCCGAGGCAAAAAGGACGATCGTGGCGACGCGGAAAAAGGAAGCGGCCCGGGCTTACGGGGAACTCGGCGTCGAAAAGGCCAGCCTCCTTTTTTTTGACGTCCCCGACTTTGCCCTGATGGCCTGCGTCGACCGGACGGGGAGGGGAGAGGCATGCCTGTTCGACCGGCTCGTCGCGCTCCTCAGGAAGCGGCGAATTTCACGGATCATCTTCAGCAGCGGGCATTTCGAACATCGGGACCACACGGCCGCGCACGATCTGGGCATCTATACATCCCCCCAAGCGGGCGATCCCATCCTGGCCGACCTCGGCAAGCCGTTTCCCATTAAAAGCTACTTGGCCTACTCGGTCTGGGCGGATTTCGAGCCCTCACCGGGCCGGAACAAGGGGGTCCGCGCCGAAAAAGGCATCCTGGCCGGGGAAAGGCATGAAGCGGCGGTCAGGAAAGCGCTGGAGGCCTTCGTCTCCCAGGGCGAGATCATGGCGAAGACCGTGGCCGTCCATCGCCGGAAGCGCCACGCGGCCGGGGGATATCTTGAGGTTTACAAAGACATTAAATTGCGTGCCGCCGTTGATTACGAGCCCTATGCCGCCCGGCTTAAGAAATGCCAAAAGGTTTAAACGCTCAGACGCGTGTCGGTTAGCGCGTCCCTTCGACCGGTCGCTTTCACCGCGGGCATCATGCTCATGAAGCGACGCCTGATCATGCGAGCGCCCGACGACTCGTTTTTTACCTTCGGAGGACGGGCGAGACAAGCGGCATAAGCCGAATAGGACCGGATTCAGGCCGGGGGGATCGTCATATGCGAAAACGGCCTTTTGCCGGCGGAGAGGGGGCCATGAGCCGCGGCATGTGCCGGGTTGGAGGGCAGGAACCGCCGGATCGTTTCCAGGAGGGACGGAAGATAGAGCGGCTTGGCCGTAAGTCCGTCGCAGAGGGACCTCCGGGAGCGCCGCGCATTCCATTTCAGGGGGGACATTCCCAGCACGAGAAGGGGGATTTTTCTCGTCGCGACGTCCTTTTTCAGGATTCGGGCGACCTCGAGTCCGTCGAGACCGGGTCCATGAAGGTCCACGAGGATCAAATCCGGCCTACACTCGAGGGCCGCTCGAAGAGCGGCTTCGCCCGTCTGGGCAATCATGAGCGGATAGCCGTTGTAGAGAAGAAGGTTTCGGATTATTTTGAGTGTTTTCAGTTCGTCTTCCGCAATCAAGATGAGTTTATCCATCTTACCTCTTTCGCTCCCCGGGGGGAGCATGGCTCTCGGCCGTTCTGATCCTACTGTAGCCGAACGCCTCGGCCGGGGAATCGCCTCTTCGGGGCATTCCGGGGGTGAAAAAAGAGCCCCTGGGGGTTACCTGCGGCGGCAAAATGAGAAGGCGGGAAAGGGGAAGGTGCGCCCGAGGGGTTCTGGAAAATCGAGGCGAAAACGGATCAGCGTTCCTGCCACTGAGTCAGACGCTTCTTCGCGTCGGCAAACTCGGGAATTCCGGCATCGGCGTCTCTCCACAGTTCCAAAAATCTCGCATACTCTTTTTTCGCTTCTTCTTTCGAACCGATCTGTTCATACAATTTTGCCAAACGATAATGATAGATCGGATTATGCAAGCGGCGGTCCTGGCTCGCCGGATCGAAGGTGAGCAAATTCTTGTATTCCACGATCGCTTTGTCGATATTCCCCATCTTCTGATAGGCCCGCGCCAGGACATCCTGGTCCAATGGAAAGTTATACAAGGTGAATGTCCGAGCATATGTAAGGGAAATGATAGGAATTTGCAGGCGGAACTCCTTTTCTAAAAAGGATATGGCCTCGGCCGCTCTCCCTTCAGAAAGCCAAACTTCCGCCTGAAGAATTTTGTAGTTCTTCTCCAGTTGCACGGCGATCTCCTCCGTACCCACAGGCAGTTGGGACAAGAGCAAGCGGATGTGCTCAATCTTCTGCTTGGCCGTTTCGATTCGCCCCCGCTTCCATTCCAAGAGCCCGAGCCAAAAATCATTTTCAATGGTGCTAATTCGGTCCGATTGGGGCAGGGCTTCTTTGACGTCCTTCTGGTATTCTGAAAATTGCCTGATAGCCGCATCAAACTCACCCCGGTCATAATAAAAAAATACCTGGACGAGTTCAGCCAGGGCAGTCCCGTTTCCGTCTCCGATCGATTTCCAGGCCCCCCTGACTCGTTCCATTTCCACTCTGGCCTGCTCTCGTTTGCCCAGGACATAGTTAAAAATCGCTTTCCACCAGTAGCCTAGGCTCTGAAAGCTCTTGGACGGAGCCGCGAGAATGAATTGGTCCAGCCAGCTCATGGCCTCAGTGTAATTTCCCTTGACGGCGTAAATATAGGCGATGACATCTTCTGACCCAAAATTCGGTTTGATCCGCACCGCTTCTTTGTATTGGGCGATGGCCTCATCGAGCCGCCCGGTGAGGAAGTAGAGTTGTCCCAGAGAATCTAAAGGATTGGCGTCTTCCGGAGCGACAGAAACGGCCTTCTTCAGGTATTCTTCCGCTTTGCCGAGATCACCCGTCGCTATATACATAAAGCCAAGTTGATTCAGGATTGTCGCCCACTTGGGATCCAACTCCAGGGCTTTGTTTGCTTCTGCGATCGCTTCTGGATACATCTTTTTCTGCTGGTAACCGGCAAAAAGTGAACTGTGGACTTCCTTTTCTTTGGGATATTTCGCGGCGATTTCCTGGAGGATGCGGAATTCTTTATCGGTGTTTTTCTCCACCCTTCTGGCGTAGGCGGCCTCGATGTACAACCGTTCTTTTTCCGTCGCCTTTCCGGAAAAAGCCTTGGCCTTTTCCAGAGCCTCGACTGACCGCGGTAAATTCGTTAAACTTCGAAGGACTTTATAGAGGTACAGATAGGCGATGGCGAATTGGGAGTCGAGCTCAACGGCTTTTTCCAGATTCTTGAGAGCATCTTCGCGGTACATTTTATCTAGATTTTCCTGCCCCATGATGAAATATTTATAGGCTTCCAGCGACGAAGTCCGCGGCTCAGAAAATTGAATCTCTGCCTCTCCAGTTGCCTTTCTAGACAGACCGACACCGCGGGATACGTCCCGGCTCAGTTGGCCGATTTGCTTGTCCAGGATGCTCTGCGCTCCCTCCCCTTTGGCGGTGACGCTTTTCAGCAGTTTCCTGGTTTTGACGTCAAACACCTTCACATCTGTCGCAAATGTCTCGCCTGCTTTGACATAGCTTCCCAGCACAAGAGCATCAACATTGTCCTTCTTGCACAGCTCAAAACCGAGCTCGCTGTCGATAATGTCGGCCTGTTCCTTCCCCATTTGCCTGAGGAGGTCACGCAGTCGTTCGAATGTCGTGACATGGAGATGCTTCGATTGCTCCAAGCTGGTGATCAAAAGGTTGGGGATGGCGGCCTTGAGATAATCGTAGGCCAGGTCCCCCGTTTGATTTTGAAACGTGATGACCGCTATGGACCGCTCGACGACTTTGCCCTTGAAAGCAACGCGCCAGAGCACGAGCCCGAGGACGACGATCACGACGGCCGCTAAGGCAGGGATGAACAGTTTTTTCAGCCCGAATGTCACTGTGATTTCTTTTGAGGTCAGGGATTTTCTCTTGGGTTTTTCTTTTTCGGCCGAGGGGAAGCCTTCCTCAATGGCGTCGATTTCCGCCCCCAGCTCATCGGCCGTTTGGAACCTTTTCTCTTTGTCTTTTTCCAGACATCGGAGAATCAGCCGGCTGAGGGCGGCGGGGAGCTGCGGGTTCCATTCTTTTGGGTCCTTGGGCTTCTCGCCCTTGTGCTTCATGGCGACGCTGAGCGGTGTCTCTCCTTCAAAAGGAACGCGGCCGGTGACCATCTCGTAGAGGATGACTCCCAGCGAATAGATGTCCGAACGTCTGTCCACGTCTTTCGCTTCCGCTTGCTCGGGGGACATGTATTCGGGCGTGCCGATGATGAGGCCGGTCCCGGTGATTCCCTTGACAGATATGGACCTGGCGATCCCAAAATCCATAATCTTGGCATTGCCCTCGCTGTCGATCATGATATTGCCCGGCTTGAGATCGCGATGGACAACGCCCAGCCGGTGGGCCTCAGCCAGTCCATCACAGACCTGCTTGGCAATGAAAATGGCCGTTCCCGCGACCAATTGATGTGATCTTCGGATAAAGCTCTTGAGATCTTCTCCGGACACATACTCCATGGTGATAAAATAGTTGCCGGCTTCCTTGCCCAGGTCATACATCCGGCAGATATTCTTATGCGAAATACCCCGGGCTATTATAAGCTCATTCCGGAAACGCTCGATGCTGTTCTTATCAGCCGCGACCTCGGGCTTGATGAGCTTGAGGGCTATTTTGGCCTCGATTTCTTTATCGAAGACTTTATAGACCTTGCCCATCCCGCCTTTGCCCAGTTCCTCAATGATCTGATAGCGAAGGGCAAAAGTGGAGCCCGTTGTCAGTTCTTTGACGGGCGTCTGAAAGGTTTCTGTGACTTCCGGATGGATATCCTTGAGCGAAGGGATCTGGGTGCCGCATTCCCCACACCATTTCTGTGTCTCGGGATTCTCAAAATGGCATTTCGGACATTTGACGGCCACGGCTAAACCCTCCGGTTCCTTGGCCAAACGATAACAACAAACGAGAAAAGTGTCAAATCAGATCCATGGGGGAGCCGAGCTTCGTGGCGGTTGACATCGCCGCGCGGCCGGCGGTATATTTTAGGCGTGATCATCCGGAATAACAATTTCATCCTGTTGTTCGTTGGGCATGAATAAGTGAACTCCGATCTGATGCTGGGGGAGAATTTTCGATGATCGGCCGGAACATCGACCACTACCAGATCCTGGAAAAGCTCGGCGAAGGGGGCATGGGCGCGGTCTACAAGGCCCGCGACACAAAGCTTAACCGCCTCGTGGCCATCAAGGTGCTCCCTCCGGATAAGGTCTCCGACCCCGACCGCATCGCCCGCTTCTCCCAGGAGGCCCGCTCCGCGTCGGCTCTGAACAGTCCGAACATCATCACCATTCACGACATCTCCTCTCACCCGGACGGCAGATCCTTCGTGACGACAAGGAGCATCGGCACGTCCGACCTGTGGATCCTGGATGGCGTCCCCCTTCCCGGCCGCCGCAAATAAGACTTCCAAAATCGGGGATACAAGGCCAATTTCCGAATTCTTTGTCAGGAACTCCCCCCTGGCGCTAGACAATCAGTCGGGGAATTCGGAAATGGGTGCCGAAATAGTTTGAAGCCCATCGCCGTTGAAGGCAATGCTTTGGGCCATGGCGTCATAGATCGCCTGGCCGGCGAAGAGAAAGCCGTTGTAGATAACGGGAAGGTTGACGAACAGGGAGAACCCGAGGAAAACAAACGAGACGAGGATCAGGATTGTCCAGGGGGCCCTGTGTTCCCGTAACATGCGCTAAATCAAGACCATATTGAATAGCGAAATTCAATCAGAAATCACCCCTTGAATCACCCCTAAGGGTGATTGACCGGCTCCCCGGGCGGGCATAAAATCAGCCCGTATCGGGAGGCGATGAATTCAAAATATAAGTTGAGGAATAAATGAATCCACACATACGTCGGTTCGGGGGGCACGAGAAAGGCTCGATCCTGGCGATCGCGCTTCTCGTTTCGGTCTTGATGGTCATCCTGGCCATACCATTCATCACGAAGTTTTCGGGGCGGATGCGGACCACGGAAAAATCCAACCGCGGCCTGGCCGCGCTGAACCTGGCCGAGGCGGGCGTCGAGCGGGGGATCTGGGAGATGAAATACGGCGACATCTCCACGTGGAGCGGCACGACGTCCCAGCGAACGCTGGCGATGTCGGGAGTCCAAGCCTCGGGGGGGACTGTGGTCGGCAATATTTCGGTCATCGTGTTCAACCCTGGCGCCGTGAACCCCGTTATCGAATCGACGGGCACGGTCGCTTGGACCGGGAGCGCGACGGTGAGCCGGACGGTCCGCGTCGTCCTCCAGCCCGCCACGCTGTTCAATTACGCCGCATTCGGAGCCACAGGCGTGAATCTCTCCAATCTCGCCATCACGGACAGCTACAATAGCCAGAACGGCGCCTACGGCGGGGCGAACGTCGGGTCCGATGGCGACGTCGGGACCAACAGCACGGCCGCGGGCGCAGTCACTCTGGGTAATAACGCGACCGTCAACGGAGACGCCGTTGTCGGCTATCAAGGCGACCCCGCGACCGGGATCGTCACCGGTAACGGAGCGACGATCACGGGCACCCAGACGGCCGAGACCGAGAACAAAGATATGCCCAGCGTCCCGGCACCGACGGGCCTGGCGAACTGCGGTAACCTTTCGGTCGCCGGCACGCAAACGATCAGCGCCAGCGGTCAGTACGGCAATGTCACGGTCAATAACAATGCCATTCTGAATATCTCGGCTGACTGCACCCTCTATATCACCGGGACGTTGACGATGGGCAATAACTCACAGCTCCGGATCACGAACGGCGCCCGGGTCCAGATTTATTTCGGCGGGGACTGGTCGCTCAGCAACAATTGCCAGATCAACAATCTCAGCCAGGACCCGACCAACCTCATCATGTACGGGACGGACACGTTCACCGGGAGCAAGACTTTCAGTAACAACACGGCGACCTACGCGGCCATGTATTTTCCCAAGGCGGACATCGCCGTTTACAACAATGGCGATGTCTCCGGTTCGATCATCGCAAAATCGGTCGCGTTGACCAATAACGCCTCCATCCACTTCGACGAAGCGCTATTGAATGTCCGGCCCGATTTCGTCACCGGCTCGTCCGGAGTTTCGGTAAAATCCTGGCAGGAAAAGATCGTTTGAGGAGGGGTTAGCCCCTCTCCCCCCTTTCGGGACACCGCGCTGTATTTCTTCAAACCCTATGGGACAACTGGGGTGTAAAATTAAGAGAGACTTTTCAGCATGTTTTTTCACAATCTTGGTCCAAGCCATGCGGTCGTCTCTCCTCTAACGCTGCGGATGAGCGAGGAGATCGGAAGCCCGTCCCCTCCAAAGGCTGAGTGGGGGACTTTTCCTGGCGGCGGATCACCGGCCTCGGCAGGACCATCACATCCTGGCCCTCCAATTTTCCCCCCGGTTCGAGTTTGATCAACAGCGGCAGTTCGACGCTGACTTTGGCTCCTGTGGGAAGAGTCTCGGTATCGATGGAGAGTTTATATTCGCCGGGGGGAATATTATCGAAAAGATAGGCGCCGGCGGCGTTGGTATAGGTGTTGAGAATCATGGCCTGCAGTTGTTTTGGTTCTCCCCCCGCGGCGCTTTTCTCGGCAGGCGCGAGGAAAACCAGGACATCGGCCAATCCTTTATCCCCGGTGTCGATTTTTCCGCTGAGGTTGGTGTCCTCCATGAGGCGTCCGGACAAAGCGGAGCTGGAAATCATCAGAAAGTGGACCGGCCGGGTCACCCGGGGTTCGACCAGGACGTTCACTTGAGTCGGGCTCAAGATGTAGAGAGTGGCGGGGATGTTGCGCTCCTCGATCCGAATCTGATGCGGCCCCTCGGCGACGTTCGAAAAACGGTATCTCCCTTCGCTGTTCGTGACCACGGTCGATCCGTCCTCAAGCTTGAGGGGAATGGCGGCCAATCCTTTTTCGCCGGGCTCCATCGCGCCGTTTCCGTTGCGATCCTCGAAAATGGTTCCTTCGATCGTTCCCACGCCGATCGGGCCTTGGCCGATTCCATATCGGCCTAGGATTCTCGGCGGCGCTCCCCAGGAAAACCGTCGATCGAAACGCAGAGTGAACGTATAATTGGACGGCTGGTTATTCCCTTGGAGGGGTTCGAGCATCCGGAAATCGATATTCAACGTCGTCTCTTTAAAGACCGAGATTCGGAGGCCGAGAAAGGCTTCGATCTGTTTCAACGCGTTTTGAACTCCTAACCGGTGGTAGAAGAGTTCGGCATAAACGTTGAATTTGGAGGAAAACGTGTAGTTCAGTCCGGACCGGAGGTTGATGTTCCGTTCGACTTCAGAGTGCGAGGCGTCGATCTTCCGGGTCCACTCTCCTTCAAGCCATAAATACGACCCGCCGGACAGGCTGTGCCGGAGTCCCAAAAAAAGCGTCGGTCGTGAGCCGGTCATCCCTGGATTCATTTCGTCCTGGGATTTCTGCCATCGGTAGCGGAGATAAGGAAAAAAACGGCCCACGGTTTTCGAAGCCTGGATCAAGACGCCGTTCGAGAGGACGTCGATGGAATAGGGCAGAATCTTTTCGGACTTCCTTTGCTCGAATTCCCATTGAGCCGTCACGTCCAGGAACGAGGGTGAATATAAATTGAATCCGGAAGTTAGGGATAAGGCGTTATTGACATTGCGGGAAGGGTCGCGCTCGACGTTGTCTGTGGAACGATCCATGATCCCGAACAGCGACAGCGAACGCGACGCTTGGAACCGCGCGGACGAAAAGATCCCTTTCTCATCACGGGAAATCTGGCTCTCCGGCGTCAAGTCCCGAAAATGACTTCCGGCGGATCGGTAATTCGCTTCGAAAGACCATCGGCCCGCGTTGACCAAAGGACCGAACCTGAAGGAATTCCCCGAGGTCGTTTTTAAGGCGGGATCTTCCGATCGGCTTCTTCGGAATTCTCCCAGAATTTGGACGCCGGGGACGACCGCGATCTCGGAATCGACCAGGATCACATCGCTCTTCCTGGCCGCGAGGACGCCGGCGGCGTCCGTTTGGTTCTCCGTGAGGAAAATCCCGCCTCCGAGAATGAAAGCTTTCCCGAACTTCGTTCTGGCTCTCAATCCGTAAAAAGGCTGATTCAGGATGTCATAGGTGCTGCCGAGAAGACCGGTCAATCGGGCGATTTTCCCGCCGTAAGCCGTGAGATCAAACGTTTTGGAGGTGAATCCCGCGGACCCGCCGCGGAAATAAATATAGGGATGATAGAGATTGATGAAGCGGGAATCGAGGTTGGTATTCACAAGATAATCGTCCCCGCCTTTTAAATCGAACGTCAGCACCCCGGCTTTAAGGCCGGTCCAGGTCACCAAGCTCCTCGAAAACCGATTGTTCCCCTTCGAGAACAAACCATCCACCAAGGCCGTGATCGTTCCGTAGTTCGTGATATCCTGGGAAAAATCGAGATGAAAAATGGTTTCCGAGGAGTTCGGCAGGCCGTAACTTTGATTTCGGGAAAACAGGCTCCGGTTCCAGATGGAAAAATTGAGGAAGCCTTTATCGGCGAAGGCGCCGACGACGAAAAGCGCTAAGACCTCGACGAGAACCCCGATCCAAAATGATCGGCGTCGAGTAGCCGTCTTCACGGATCATTCGCCTTAATGGATATCAATGGTCTTGTTGAATTTCAGGACTTTCCGAGAGGGAAGACGCAAGAAGCACCCGGCCTGATATTTCCCCGGAGGGAGTTCCTTGCCGACGATGAGCGGAAAGAGCCCTTCGGATAAAGGAGGAACGATCTCTTCCGGCATATCCATGGAAAAAATCTTTTTTCCCTTGGCGTTGCGGAGCTCGATTTCTCCGGTGAGGGATAGATAGATCCGGCTGCTGTTTTTTACCCGGATGAAAAAGACGTTCCGGCCATCTTTTTTTTCGACGGCCAGATCGAGGACGGATCCCTCCGCTTGAGGATTACCGACCGTGACGAAGACGACGGCGATCAATTGTCCTTGGATCGAGACGCCCGAACGATCCCGGGTTGTGTCGCCGGCCAAGGCCTTGAAGCAGACGGCGGCCAGATATTGACCGGGTTCCGCGGTCGAAGGAACCGAAATCTTCGCCGAAATTTCCCGCCGATCCCCGGGCTTTAAAAGGAATCCGGAATCGTCGACTTGGATCCATTCCCGGCAGGAAAATCCGTCGGCGCCTTCGGCCGGAAACATATCGGATCCGATCGTCCCGATCGTCCAATTTTCGATATCGGCCTGAACCCGGACGCTGCTGTAAGAATCATTCCCGACGGTTAAGGTTCCTTTCCCGGATCGTCCGGCGGCGATTTTAAGATTCAGTTGGACCGGAGACAGGGAGAAGGAGGTTTGCGCTTGAGCCGCTGAAACCCCGACCAGGCAGGCTAAGAGAAGAGGGAAAACCATATTCGGGTGTTTCATATTAAAGAGCCGAAAGAACGAAGGTGATCGTTTGGGAATAGCTATCGGCCCGATGTGTCCAAAGGTTCTTGAACCTGAAAACAATATCGCCTTGAGCCCTATTGAGATTCCCCGTACCGCCCGCCGCGCTCTGGGCGACGTTGGCGACAAGCGTCCCGTTTTGATACGGCGGAGACGGGGTTGCCGTCCAATCGATGTTCGAAATAGTGATGGTCTCGATTCCAGACTGATCGCCGATCAGGTCGCCGTCGGCGCGCAGAGTCAGCAGCCAGGGTCTTTTTGCGCTTCCGGTGATCCTCATCGTCACATGAATCGGGTAATTCGCGATGATGACGGGTTCCACATCGGGATCCGCGGCCGGAAAGGATATGGATTGAGGGGAAATTTGGAGCTCCAGGGTTTGGCCGCGCAAGTCCGCGTTTCCCAATAGGCCGAGCGTGACCACCCAGGCCCCGATAACCGGAAATATCTTATGAATTCTCATCGGGATCTCAATTGGAGCTGACGCTGAGCGTGACGACTAAGGTATAAATCCCCGGAGCAAAATTCTCGTTGTCCTGAAAAGAAAAAGCGAGCGTCCCCTGAAAAACGCCGGACGGGCTCCAGCGGCCCAACTGTTGAGCGGCGCTGGTCAACTGCCCGTTGGGCGTGAATCCATCTCCGGCGGCCTGCCAGGAGACATTTTCGATCGGGATCGTATGCCCCAGTCCGTCCGAAAGAATCCCGTTGGCCTGAATCCTGAGATTGACCGATTGAAAGAATCCTCTTGTGGCCTTGACTCGGATTTGAAGAGGAGGTTCATTCTGGACGATCACCGGGGCTATTCGGGGATCCATGGTTCGGGTGAAAGTCACGGTGTTCGAGTTGATTTCGATTTTAAACCTGGAATTCACCTGAGCGTCTACGTTGAGAACCTGAGAGGTTTGGGACCCCAATCCCAAGACCAAACACAAAACACCCAAGAATCCTCTCATGATGTTTTTCATTGTTCCCCCTTGATGGCCTTTTCCAATTCCAAGATCTCGACGCGTCCGATGTCCAGGCGGCAGACCGCCCGGTACGCGCCCGGCTCCAATGTCTTGGAAAGCGGACAGGAGACTTCCCGTTCGCTCTCGGGGAGGACGACCTCATCGGGCACTTCGAGGGCCATGATTTTCTTGTTGTTGGAATCGTAGACTTCGATTCGGCCTTTGGTCCGGAAATGTGTTTTCCCCGTATTCTTCACGACCAGGATCAAAACCTGGGCATTGTCTTTTTTGGCCAGTTTGATATCGAGGAGGTCGCCTTCGATGGGAACTTGGCCCACCTTGACATAGACGGCGGCCGCGATTTTTCCCGTAAAAACCATTCCGCTGGCCGCTTTGGGAGTGGTTGTATCCGGAACGGTTTCAAAAGAGACGGAGGCATGGTAGCCGGCCGCGGGAACGTCGGAGGGGATGGTCACCGTATACCGGACGGACTTGATTTCTTCCGGCATCAAACGGAAGTCCTGAGGATTGACCTTGATCCAGTCCCGGCAGGAATAGGACGTAGGCTCGGTTCCGATAAACGCGGGGACTCCGTCCGGCTGTATGGTCCAGTTTTCGGCATAGACCTTGATTCGGATCGGATGCGAAGCGCTGTTTCGGATCTGGAAGATATCAGTGAAGCTTTCCCCCGGTTTCCCCGAGTGCTCGGCCCGGATCGGGGTAATGCCGAAATAGATCTGACCGAAAAGGGAGGAACTCATCACCAAGCAAATGACTCCGATCAGGCCCGCCGGGACATTTTTTCGCATTCCGTCGCCTCACCTTAATAAATCTTGAGTATAATTCTATTCGAAGGTTGTACCCTCGTCAACCTTGCCCGTTCTTCAAGAGCCTTCCGCCTCGCCCTTTTCGCTCGCCTTCGCCGGGCCCGGGAATGGAAAGAAGGGCAGAGCCGAAGCCCTGCCCTCCTTAGGACTTATAGATAAGAAACCTGGCTTCGTTTTCTCAAATCGCCGACAGCGTATAGGTCGCGGTCGCCGTGTAGGTTCCGGGAGCTTGGTTCGTATAATTGCGGAGGAACGAATAGTTGAACGTGCCGGTGTGATAATGGAGAATGGATCCCGTCCACGAACCGGCGGACGCGCCGGCCGGAGCTGTCGTCATGGCGCCTCCCACATATCCGGCGTCGCCGCTCGCGGTCCAGGTTATGGCGCCGATGCCGATGGTCAACGGAGTCCCGCCCCCCGTGGTCAGATCGGTGCCGGCTTTTACGGTTAATTTGAGCGTTTGGCCAGCTGCGCACACGGCAAACGCCGCCACGTTGACATTGGCCGGAGAACCGGCAATGGTCTTGTTCGCCGGGGCCGCATCGAAGGTCGCCGGAGACTCGTCGGCGAAGGACACCGCGGCCGCTCCGATCGTCAGATTGTACCAGGCCGACAAGCTCACCGTGAGGGTGACGTCCTTGGTGGTCTGGGCGAACAATCCGTTTCCACCAATCACCAACAGAGCCGCCAGGGTCAGGAACATCGTCTTTTTCATGATAACCTCCTAGGTTACTTCACTCTCTTCCTCGCATTAGAAAGAAGTGATATTCAAACTAATTTCAATTAGATCAATAGCAATTTACGTGCCATATAGTTAAGTAGTTGAAAATAAAAAAATAGAATATTTTTTAAAGGAGGTGATTGTTCATTAATGAGACATATTTGTCAATAATTGGTCATTATTGGCAAATATAATAGCAGGACTTACATTCTTTACAAAGCAGATAGGCTATAAACGACTTTCCGGGATAATTCTCCCTTGAAATGGCCGTTATTAGGTGCGGAATAGCGAATCGTGCCTTCATGATAACCTGAACCCGTCCAGCGGGCCAAGACGGCTGATCCGGAAGGCTGAAACCGGCCGTTTTGGAAACCTTCGCCTGTTCCTTCCCAGGAGACCTCCGATATGGCCCGGATGTCGCCCAAGGTCTGAGCACGGAGCTCAAGGGCTTGGTTTTCCGAAACGGAGGCAAAGACGCGAATCCTAACGGGGCGGCCTTCCGCATTCAGAGAAGAAACAAGGTTGACTCCGGAAGCCCCCTCCGCAGTTAAGGTCTCTTCAGCGGAACTGACTTCCAGAATATACCATTCTCTGAGAGTGACGGAAAAAGAAACCGAGCCCGAATCTTCAAGAGACGGCGATTGAGACCATCCCAACCCGGAAAAGATTGCGAGGAAGAGAGTCAAGGAGGCTGTCTCGATCACGGACTTGATAAGATTGGCTCTGTTTGTCATTCTCGTCAACTTAATGTGTGCAATCATCGTGCCAACCTTAAAAAGTTACATAAAATATTTATATTCAATATGATATGAATTATTTTTCAATATTTAAATACGTCCGTATACGTTACATATAAATTGGGGATAAATATTAATAAATTATTTAATATAAACAAGTTATAAAGATTAATCACTGTGTCCGTTTATGTTACGTTTTATTGAATGGGTGAAACCCATAAGACTGTGCTTTCTTAATTTCCGGTAAAGTGCCGGACGAGTGAGGCCCAGGATTTGGGCCGTTTTTTGCTTGTTGTATCGAACGGATTTCAGTGTTTCCAAAATGTGCTTTTTTTCCAGATCTTCAAGACTCAAATGAAGATAGGGATAAGGCATCTCTTCGGTATCCGTCCGCTCGGGGGAATTCATCAGATTTTCCGGTAAGTCCTTGATGTCGATGAACGGTACGTGGCTGAGCATGACGGCCCGCTCGATCAGATTATCCAGTTCTCGGATATTGCCCGGCCAGTCATAGTTCATTAATATTCTCTTGGCTCTTTGAGAGATCCCCCGGACGTTTTTTTTGAGGTTTCGGTTGCATCGGTCCAGAAAATTGCTGCAGAGAAGAGGAATATCCTCTTTTCTTTCTTTTAAGGGCGGCAGGCGGATTTCGGTCATGTTGATCCTTTGATAAAGATCCTCCCGGAAAAGGCCCGCTTTGATCATGGCTCGAAGATCTCTGTTTGTGGCGCAGATGACTCGAACGTCGACTTCCACGAATTTATTGGATCCCACCGGCCGGAAATGATGTTCCTCAAGGACGCGGAGCAGTTTTGTCTGAACCATAAGGGGGATCTCTCCGATTTCGTCGAGAAAGAGCGTTTCCCTGTCGGCTTCCCTGATGATTCCCATCTTTGACTTTTCCGCGCCGGTGAAAGCGCCCTTTTCATAGCCGAAGAGCTCCGACTCAAAGAGACTCTCCGGGATTGCGGTGCAATCGCAGACCACGAATTTCCGTTCCCGCCTCGGGCTCAGGTTATGAATGGCCCGGGCAACCATCTCCTTTCCGGTTCCCGTGGCGCCGGTGATCAGAACGGCGGTGGAATATTTGGACAGCCGTTCGATCAGGGAAAAGATCTCGAGCATGGTCGAATTGCGGCTGACCATGCCTTCGAAAACATACTTTTCCGTCAAGCGCTTCTCGAGCTGATAAGTTTCTTTCCGGAGGGCGATTTTCTTTTCAATCCTGGATAAGGTGGACAGCACGGCCGCTTCTTCGAAGGGCTCGTCCAGATAATCGATCGCGCCCAACTGGATGGCTTCGATCGTTTTATCCGGAGGAAGCGGCGGCCCGATCAGGATGACTTCGAGAAGAGCATCGAAATTTTTGATCTCGCGGAGAGACAGGAAATCCTCCGTTTCCGCTTTGGCCAGGCATAGGACGATGATTCTGATGTTCCAGGCCTTAACCAGGGATCGGAAATTCTCCGTTTTGAACGAATGATACAGAGCGTATCCTTTCGGAACGAGGATCCGCTCCAGGTCGGAAAACGTTTCGCGATTTTCAGAGATGACGAGGAAAGGAAAAGGTTTTCCTTTTTCCGCGGCGCGATGAATGGCCGCTCCGGGCGATGAATCTCCCCGCCTATCCATGCCGGAAGTGTATGGCCGGACGCATGGCGATGTCAATAACCGCGAAACATAACCGCGAAACAGGTCAGACGGTCGTATTGCGCTGGGAGTATCGGCCGGGTTCGATGCTCTATGTCGTGGACGAGTTCAGGTAGTTGACATTTCGTTGAAGCTGGAAGTATGCTTCCTCCCGGATGAGAAGTGGCTTGGTTAAGGAGGATGCCGTGGCTTATGGGGAGGTTCGCGAACATAAGAGCGGAGGCCGGGCCTTCATCCTCGTCCTCGCCGCAGGAGTGTTTCTGTCCTTGGCCGTCCCTTGGGTATCGGGTCAAACCGCGGCCAAGGTCAAGGTCAAAGTCCAGACGGCCAATATCCGAGCGGAGGCCTCCATGACGGCGACGGCGGTGTCCGTTGTCAGGCTTGGCACCGTTCTCGAGGTCGTCCAGAGGACCGGGGACTGGTTCAAGATCAAGATCCCGGGAGGAACGGCGACCGGATATATCCACAACTCCGTCGTGGACGAGGTCAAAACGGAAACCGCTCCGTCCGCGGCGCCGCCACCCGCCGCTCGGGTCGAACCGCCTAAGTCACAGACGGAAACCCCGACTCCACGGTCCACGGCCCCGCCTCCGGTCCAATCGGCGGCCGGCCCGGCGGCCGACAAGGAGCAGGCGCAGATGTCGGGCCTGGAGGCCAAAATCAAGACCGGATCGCGCGCCCTGCTGACGCTCGTCCAGGCCATGAAACCGAAAGTGTCCGAGGGCCAGGGAACCCGGCAGGTAA
>Ga0315288_10001369_pt1 | contig 31513 bp, 53 predicted proteins | sample YL17G11_20_MG_FD_203454 | JGI IMG/M metagenome (GOLD analysis project Ga0315288, IMG submission 203454) | Sediment microbial communities from Yellowstone Lake, YNP, Wyoming, USA - YL17G11_20 | ecosystem: Environmental > Aquatic > Freshwater > Lake > Sediment | place: USA: Wyoming | collected...
AGTGACTTGAAGACCCGAGAGTCTAAATGCATCTCCTGACATCGAGGATACCCATATTGGGCTAGATGCGGTAGCTTGAATGAAGATTCCAGACTGAACCATGACGCCTAATCCCGAGGCGACTATTACACCAATGCCACTCTGTGTAGTTACTCCTATTCCTGATTGAATGAGTACGAACTGGCCTGATTGAAGAATAACACCCTGGCCAGATATCATGACACCGATTCCACTCTGGGTAGTAACCTGAAGCCCTGACAGCTTGTAGGCGTTACCTGACATCTGGGATACCCATGCGGGTGAAGAAGCTGTAATTTGAACCATTACGCCTGATTGAATCATTACGCCAATGCCACTCTGGGTGGTGACACCTATTCCAGATTGCACCATAACGAACTGCCCAGACTGTAATATTACACCCTGGCCAGAAATCAACACACCAATTCCAGATTGCGTGATGACTTGTAATCCGCTAAGTCCTACCTGTGTACCTGAAACCAAGGCTACTGGTTGGCCTGAAACGGAAGTACCGCCAGAGATGATGACTCCTAGTCCACTCTGAACTATGACTTGTAAGCCGCTGAGGCCAACTTGACTACCAGAGGCCAACGTAATGGGCTGGCCTGAGACAGAAACCGCGACGCTGATACCAGATTGAATCATTACCCCGATACCTGACTGTGTAATGACCTGTAACCCCGATAATTCGACCTGGGTGCCAGAAACTAGAGCAACAGGCTGACCAGAGATAGAGGTTCCACCTGCAATTATTACCTGTAACCCTGAAAGACCAATCTGCGTACCTGAAACCAGAGCTACTGGCTGACCAGAGATAGAGGTCATTACTCCCAAGCCGCTTTGGACAATGACGCCTATCCCGCTCGCGGCTTGATTAACATTTACAGTTATGCCATCTTCAAAATTAGGCATGAGCCCCTCCCTATGCCCTAACCGTCTTGTCTACATTGAAATTGTAAGCTATGGTACGGAAAGCCCCTGAGTTCTGTTGCAGTGTAAATTTCATACCTGCGGCCACAGGCTTCGGCCTAACTGCAAGCAAAGGGTATTGTTGTCCATCCCAATAGGTCTTTTCTCTGTAAAGTCCTGCTGTGCCGTTAGCGTATATGTATTGACGCAAGACAATGACATCCCCTGAAAGCATCGGAACCAGGTTGATGAAGCCCCAATGCTCACCCACTATGGTGCTGTTTAGCAACACCTGTTCGCTGCCATCTGCAACTATACTGGTATTATTTATTACTGACCAGTTCCCGCTAATCTGAACGTAAAGCGCCTGGCCAGAGAGAGTCTGCCCGATATTAACTACTTGTCCGGATATGTCTGAAGTGATCGAGCCGACTATACCGATACCGCTCTGGACGACAACATGGATCCCGGACTGGCCTATAACTACTGTGCCAGAGGTTAAAGCTACTGGCTGACCAGAGACGGAGGTCCCACCGGCAATTATTACCTGAAGACCAGAGAGGCCAATCTGGGTTCCTGAAACCAAAGCCACAGGCTGACCAGATACACTTACAGCGATGGACCCCATTACCTGGATGCCAGATTGAATGATGACCTGCAGCCCACTCAATCCTACCTGGCTTCCCGATACCAGCGCAATGGGTTGACCGGATATGATGACGGGCTGCCCAGATATGATAACTGAGATGCCTGACTGGGTGATAACTTGAAGACCGCTGAGGCCGACTTGGCTACCAGAGACAAGAGCTACAGGCTGTCCAGATATAGAAGTCATTACGCCGAGACCACTCTGGACGATGACGAATATTCCAGATTGCTTTATCGTACCCTCAAGGATCAATAGTACCCCTCCACCCTAACGGTAGCTGTCTCCCCCGTATCGCACCAGTAATATATCTCCTCAATGCGCTTCTCGGCGTCCCTTTGGTCGATAGTGCGAGTTTCACCAGCCAGTATTTGCAAGGGCTTATTCAGACCGCTGTTGATAGTGATATATACCGCATTTGGGCCATAATTGATGATAAATGCACTTACCAACCGCTGCAGGGGCTCCTTTTCTTGTTTGAGATCTGTAGCAGCAAGTGTTAATGTTTCAAGCTCGCCTTTGAAAAATCTACGGCGTGCGACTTCTTCTGCTAACTTTCTCATCCTCACGGCCTGCCCCAACTGAGCAAGCTGTATGATAAAAGGGAGGTCACCCATCTCTAAGATATTAGGGTTGGTGGGGGCACGCTGAGCTATATTATCAACGATTTGGACAGGCATCTCTATCTTGGTGGGTAAGTCTCCTGACTTCACCAGATTGCTGATCTGCTCTTTGATGTCGTCCATGTCGCCTCTTAAGTTTGAGTAGCATCCCGGTGCCGGGTAATTTTGACCGGTAGCATGTCGGCATTCCACTCTATCTCTGTGGTCTCAGTGTTGAGATAACGCTTCGTCGGCACAGGTATCCATCTTGCCGGCTGGACAACAGCACTTGTTGTCTGTCCTGGCTTGCGAGCAAACAAAAGGAAGGCAGCCACAATGACCACGCCAAGGCCAAGAACAATCCAGCCAGTGTTATCAGACTTCATATCCGCCTCCTGTCACTTGTCTTTGATCCCGTTCACCCTGTCGCTAAAATGCTCAAGCATCTTGGCGCACGCCACCTTCTGGGCCTGGCATACCTGCCTCTGCTCCTTGAAGGCCTCGACAAGCCGTATCTCGCCTTCGGATATCTTCGTTTGTATTGCAGCTATGTCCTTCGCGTGGTTCTTCTGTGTCTCCTCAACCTTCCCTCGCCATCTTCCAATCTGAGCAGCGAGCAACATGGATGTTATGGTAGGGATGCCCACAGCTATTCCGGTAAGCTCAAACCCGTCCATGATAATGCCCCCTAACCGGTTACTTCTGAGGTCCGTATCGTCCTTTCAGCCGCCAGGGAAAGCCAATCAGGATTATAGCGCCGAGCACGATTATAGCCCCGGCGCCCATAATCACAAATAGCAAAAGCACCAGCATCTCGCCCAATGCCTCGAGCCCTGCCCCCAGGATTACCTTGACTGCCTTCATTGTTAAACCTTGACGTAGTTGCAGTCGAGAAACTGTACGGCTTCCTCTATGAATGTTTGTACCGTGCCTGCATCGACATCGATCCTATAGATTTGCGACTCGTTAGCAGTGGCGGACTGCGCAACCCACTTCCACGTATCGAACACTATGCCCATCCTGATCGAGCTGTCTATGAGCAGCGTCGCTGCTATGGTATACACTTTCGTCGCACTCCACACACCAAGCGAGGCAGCTACAGCTATGGCGGCAGAGGCAAACTTAGTCGCGCCTCCCTCCAGCGCCGCACCGTTGTTGAAATCCGTGCCCTGTTTCAGTCCCCAGCAGAAGTATACAGTCTTTGCCGGCCCTTTCCACTGGAACTGTACCGTGGTGACTCTTACACTATCACCAGTGACGACCCTTACCGGTATTATAGTGCCTGGGAGCGTAGCGTATTCCCTGCTGAACGCAGACAGATTGCGGATCTCCCCCTCTTCTGCTGCTTCCCTTCTACTTGCTCTGCCCATGATAGACCTCCTACTCTGAAATTTTAATCCTGGGGCCAATTATCAGTGAATTGCCAACGATAAACGACTCTTCCGCCGTACCCTTATCGCGAGTGAGCCACAAATATGTCTGCCAATCGCCAGGTGTCACCCAGAGCGGGTCAAGGAAAAGTATGGGCTGGACAGGCCACTCAAGCTTTGCAGGCTCAAACTGATAGGTCTTCGACGATGACAACGGCAACGCAATAGCGCCACCGGACGCAAATTTACCACCCAGCAGGTCCTCGCCGTTATTGAAGTCCCCCAAACCAGCCAGAATACCCCAGTTGATGAACGCGTTTAGACCTGGCCCGGTATATTTGAGTGAAAACTTGCCGATTGTAATCTTATCCCCCAACCTGACCGGAGCGGGTTTTTTAAGAATAAACCACAATGCCACTGCAAGTACCCCCGCCGCCGCAACTGGGGCAACAATACTTTGCTCGTCTCTCTTTGGCTCTGTCATCATACTGTCCTTACAACTGTATAATCATTGTATCGCTGGTCGATAACCCAGGTGCTCAAATCCCAATCCCAATGACATGCCACCAACCTGAATTTTACAGTAAAGTCAGGCATAATGAATTCCATACGGAAGGCACCTGTTGCCCCAGGTTCCAACCACAGCCAGAATGGGCTTGGTGATATACCAGAGAAGACAATATTTTCATTGCGCACCCAGGGCTGTATCGGTGCTACGTCGGAGGCACCCACAACACCGACATTCTTTACCGAGACCTCTATGGTAATCTTGTCCCCAGTCTTCGCACTGGTCGGGATCCCGCTTACTGACAAAATATTAGCTATTGGTGGGCCGATAATCAAGTAGTTGCAGTCTAAGGCTTGCACGCCTTCGTCAACCGCCGGCACCGTAATGGTGAATGGCCCCTTAATATCATCCTGCACCCACTGTGCAATGCCAGTGTCCCAGTGACCGGCTACAATGTTGAACTCTACGTTGCTCTCCGGCATGGCAAAGGAGACAGGGAAAGTTGTCTGCCCACCAGCAGGAACGTACTGGTATTCCGGGGTGACGCCCCACCAAAGAGGCCAGCCCCATATTTCAAGCGCGGCTTCCGCTCCGCCAATATTCTTGACCAATACCGAGACCTGAACTTGGCTGCCAGGTGTCGCTTGGCTCGGGTAATCGACATTTTGTATTTGAGCTTTGCCAAGACCAGCTCCACCCGTCATGGCCCCTGTCTGAGCGTTTATGGTGTAGGCTCCGTTGTCTGCGAGGTTGAACGAACCGTACGGACCGTACTCAAGCACTCCCCCTGTACTTAACGCGCAGCGCAGATAACACCAGTAGCCGTTCAGTTCGATGCCGGGAACGTAGTAATTGTCAGTGATAGGGATGGAGATTTGCCACTCTCGCCATGCTCCTGCCGCACTATCCCAGCTTCGTAGCGCCCACGCGTATGAATTTGCGGGGCAGTTTGTAATCCAGAGCTGAAATGAGCCTATCATATCAATTGCTCTCCTAAACCCACGCCCAGAAAGCAGCCTGCGACATCAGGATTTCCACGGGGTCTCCGGTGTTGAGAGTGGTTAAATCTGCATTTCCTTGGTCAGTCTCGTCCCAATTTCTCCAAACCCCACCCTGTAAAGCCCAAACCATTTGCACATAGGGCCAGATACTCGCCATTACGGAGGACAGGGCGCCGCTCGACCCGCCGTAGGTCAGCTCCGTATTCCAGCCAGCGTTTAATTGTATTCCTGGAGTGCTACTTTGCGCGAATATTGCAGTAAGTACTGCGCCTTCGTCAGTTACGTCCACAACGAACAGCAGCGGATTCTGCAAACCGTTGAGAGCTCCTGCCCACAGCTGGAATTCATAGCCCGCGTCAGGTATTGCCAGAAGGCCTGAGGGTCCGCCTATTATAGTCCCTTCATCGAACTCATAGGACCCCGCGGGCAGACTTGTGTGTCCGCCTACTGTTGCAGCAATCGTGATATGCACCTTTAGAGCCGTCACAATCATCTCGAAGTTGGCAGTGATTGTTTTGTTGCCCGTCATAAGAAACGTGATTAGCGCACTTTGCGGATCTTGGTCGCCTATGTCGCCCGACCAGTGGCTGAAGCGGTAGCCAGCATTCGGATAGGCATAGACAGATACCTGCGCTGGCCAGAATTTATACGTTCCAGCCACAGGGGTAGTAACGCCACCTGCCCCGGCAACTATGGTCAAAGTATGCTGCCCTACTGGTGTGGGCGGCTTGACTATCCGGTATATGCCGTATCCCACAATCGGTATAAGAATCAGCCACCAAAGGTTTTTGTTGTCAGCCATGATTTCCTCCCGCTGTTTTTGATCTCGACCATGTAAATATTACGAGCGCAACGCCTGCTGCAGCAAGCAGGATTCCCAAGCCTGCCTTAACTGCTGGGCCAAGCGCCTTGAACGCATTAGTTATCTGCCATGTCAACAGTACAAGCCCGATGAGGACAACCGCAGCTGCTATAGCATAGATCAATGCCTGCGGGATGGCGTCATGGCATTTCGCAGTTACTCTGTAGTTAGTCCATAACAGGGGCGACGAGTCCGCCTCAATCTTCAAGTGCATCAAGGTCTCGCCATGAGTACCGAAAAGCTGCTCGTACTGCTGTATAATCCACGCTGCCCAATTTACGGGCAGAACCTGCTCAAATGGGCCTTTGAAATTGCCGACAAAGATCTCATAATCGCCTTCATATGGATCCCAGGTCGGATATGTTATTTCCCTAACTACTTGATAGGCCACGCTGCACCCCCTAAACTATTGTGTAGACATCATTGGCAGACCAAATGGTTGCGTCAAATATACCTGTGGGATACATGCCCTTAAAAGTGCAAACTATCTTCAGGTGTATCGTCCTGCCGGCTCCCCAGTTTGCTGGCACTGGTATACCTTGTAATGTTATAGTCCTCTCCTGCCCTGGTTGTACCGTAGGAGCTTGTACCTGGTTGCCTTCAAGCCACGTATCCCAGACTCCGCCCGTTTTAATATCGAGCCTCAGCTTAGGCGCATAAGCCACATTGTAATCATTGCGCCATGCCATGGTAACTGCGGGTATTCCCCCCTGGTGTATTGTCGAGCCTGATGGCGTTGCGTACACTACAACTACCGGGCCACCGGCCTGTCCCGGCTGTTTACCAGGAGGAAGTAGCGGATTAGGATATGTGTCACCATCACCGTCCGGAGGAGTAGGCTTCTTTGGCCACAAAAGTATAGCAGCGACAGTTATCATAATGCCCGCCAAGATTATCAAGCCTTTGTTATCGGCCACAGCTCACCTCCATATCTGGTTTGGGAGGGCACCAAACTGGCACCCTCCCCAAGCTACTACTTTTTCTTAGGTATGAAGCGCCCTGGCAGACCGGCCACAAGACCTGTCCCTACGCCAACTAAGCCTACAACCTGTTTTACAACCGGTAGCTGAGCGATAGATGCTGGTATTGGTAAGCCCATCTCTGCAAGGTTCTTCAGTATCTTCTGTGACAAGTCAGCAATCAGGAAAGCATATGCTGCTACCCTTATCATGCTCCACTCGTTCACATAGTAGGATACAACGCTGAACACGAGATACGCGCCGAAGATAGCCCCCACGCGCTTCCAGATGTCCTTGAGTTTTCCGAAGTCAAACGTGCCTGTAACTGCCGCACTGAGCAAACCACTGAAGAAGTTTGCCATAAGTAGCGCGACCAGCACCTTGACCTCTGTTAGGTTTATGACCGCTTGTAGGAACCCCAAGATGTCCATGTTCTACCTCCTTTTAGAATTTAACCATGTATATGTCTGTTATCGGGTATCCCGATACTTCACCAATGGATATATCTTTAAATACAACCTGCTGTATGCCTCCCGCAACAGGCCACGTTCCATTCGCCTGCTGTGGTTCCAGGAAGTATCCTTTCAATCCGGTTACGCTTGTCTCCTTATACGTGTCATCGCAGCATATCACGACATTAAACGCATGGCCGCCTTTCATAAACAAGCTGTCAACGTATGCCCAGATAGTCCCCCAAGGGAACGAGCACCATTCCTGATTGAGTGCGTTTATGCCCTGAAAGAAGTCAGCGAAATCATCGCAATCCCGGGCGTATAAATCAGCCTCAGTACCGTCAAGTTTTTTGTACTTGTATTGAGTATATGGCGAGATGTTTGGCAACCAGAACATTCTGAAATAGTCCATGAACCTCTGTGACTCATCCAGGGTGGTAACTAGGTATTCGCCCTCGCTCCACAGCTTTGTTGGACATGACGTGTACCGGGCTCCGAGTGCATTAGCCATGATGGAGTCGATAAACTGAGGCGACACCCAACGCATTTTGTCTGTCGATGGCGGAGGTGGACCATGCTTCAGTAATTCGGAGAGGGCAATTATGTCACTATACTCTTTCTGTGCTTTGCCCAGGTTGTTATTGCAGGTCTGGAGATTGCCAGTAAGAACTGAGAGCGAATCGTTGGCATCTTTTAGTTGGCCTGCTAGGGTAGCCTTGTCAACCTTGCACGCTGCCAAGTCAGCCACGCACTGCGTATCCTGCCTTGGCGGACATTTTAACAGCTTTGCCCAGTCTACCATGGCGACCTCCTACTACCCGTACTGTTCGATAATCCCTGTTGCAAAGACAGTGGTCTGTGCGTGCCTTTGCCCTTTTATACCACCCCAGTCAAGGTAAGCATCGAGAACGTACGTACCTACTTGTAAGACAGGAACTTCGAAATAATCCGCTTGGTACGCTTTCTGTCTAACAGCCAGCTTATATCCTTCCCAGTTAATGTGATGCACTACTGTCCCATCAGGCTTTTCGTAATCAACCCGTATGGTCACTGTAATATCTTCCTGCCCAGTATTCTCAAGCTCAATCTCGAAGATGCAGAGAGCCACCTTGACTGTCTGGTGTTCGTATGCAGGCCGATAGTAGCAGTTTGGAGTAAAAGATATTTCGGCAGACGGAAGTGGCAGCACCGTTACGTCGCATTCCCCCACAACAACCCCATTCAGCGAGGCGTATAGGTGGAAATTCCCCGTATGGTGAGAAGACCACGCTACTGGGTAAGGCGTCCCATACCAATCGCTTGTCTGCCCTGGCTGTAGCAAAAGCTGTATGTTCCAGCTACCTGCATTCTGATTAAACCCAAGCTGAGCGTAAGCTGGCAGAGAGCTAACGTTCTTAACCCTGAACCCCGCATAGTAATATCTCTCATTAAGGTAGACAGTTGTCTTTGTAGGCATCGCAACCGAGATGAACTGAATTGCCGACACCAGGCTCAACTTGATTTGGCCTATATCTTTTACGACGCCATTGATTAAGTTGACGAATGAAACCTTCAACTTAACGTAGTTAGGATACGACACATCTATATAGACTGATGCAACCGTCAGGCCCGTTATGGTAAATCTACCGTTCGCATCTGTCGTCTGCGTCCACTCAGGCATTCCAAATGCCGAGACTATTGCGCCTAATAACGGCAAGCCTGTGTCAGCCGAGATGACTACTCCGGTAACTCCGTAGACTTCAGCAGGGAGAGCTACCGCCTCGAAGCTACCGCTAAGACCATCTACACTCACGTTATACACCCCTGGCGCAGTAGGCGTAAAAGTGAACGGAACACTTTTAGTCTCGCTTGGGTTCAGGCTGACCGTCTGTTTTTGCTGGCTCATGTTAATACCACCTACGTCACATTTATGACTATATCACGGCTACCAGCAGCGGTGCCGAAGTTCTTCACCGTCACCGTCATCGTAACGATATCCCCGACATAGCATGACGCTGGTGATATGTTAAGGTTCGTCACGCGTATATCAACTACCGGCACGGGGGAAGCAGTGAAGCTTCCTGTTATCCCATCGACTGATACCGCGTATGTCTTTGCCACCGTTGGCGTGAATGTGAAAGGGACTGTCTTCGTCTCACCGGGTTGTAGATTTACGGTTGTCATTACGACACCTCCAAAGTTATTTCATAGCTGCCTGCTATTTGTCCGATATTAGTCGCATCCACCGATATGCTGACAGGCTGCCCAACCTGCACCTCGGCAGGACTTATCACCAGGTTACTGAGCTGGATATCAGCAGGAGATAGAGGGGGTTGAGACTGGCTGAGTTTACGAATACCCGCAATGGCTATTACTGCGAGCACCACAGCAACTACTATTTTCTGCCCTTTATTCATGACTTTCCTCCTTGAGTTCCGGACTTATCTCTTGCGACCTGCACAAGCTTCACCACACCAAATCCTGTAATTCCTACTAACCCGATAGTCTCTGCAATAAGCAGAGCTCTGTTGTGTTCGTAAATCTCAACACTGCCGTTTTCTGCTCTTAGCAGGGGTATAAATCCTCGTAAGAGCAGGGCCAATCCTACCCCTATTAAGGCCGAGTACGCTACGACATCGCTGTAATTGACTTTAGCCACTGTACGCCCTCAGCATTGCAGCGTATTCCTCGAACCAAGGAGCAATCTTCGTATACTCGACAGTGTTGATATAGCAGTACGCTATCCCTCTCTGCCAGGCGTTGATAGTCAAGTCGTAAGCCTGCTGCGCCGTGTACGTACTCTTGTGCCCGGTGACACTGATTCTGGAACCCCACGCAGCTTCAACAGCAGATAAGGCTTGCCCTACACCTTTCCACGTTTCTGTCGCTTGCATCAAGTCCGCCACGTTGAATAGCCACTCGTTGAACTGGTCGACTCCGGTGTTCATCCAGACAAGCAGGCCATAGCTATGGGCATGGTCGCTCAGGGCTTGAAGATATGCTTTTTGAGTGGCAGTAGGCTGCTCGCTCACCTCGTCGATAAATACACCATCCACATGGTCTATGGTCGCCATATTGGTGATGAGCATCTTGTTTGTCGCTAGGCTGTACCACTTTGCTGCATAACCATCATCACCGCCTGCACCTTCATAGCCGCCAGTGATGTAGCCGATGACTTTTATGCCAACAGCTTGCATTCCCGCCACATTCTGGAGCAGGTAGGTGAATGCACTTCTATCACCACCATATTGCTGGAAGTCCATCTCGCCATAAAGACCATGAGGCGGGTTGTCTATTAAATACTCGGGCTTGATTACAAGCAGCCTCGCGTCATACGCAGCATTGTGATTCCCATACGACTTCATGTTCATACGCACAACACCGGACGGTACAGGCACAGGTAAAGCAACGAAGCTTGCCGATAGCCCATCTACAGTAGCTACGTGCGTACCCGCAACGGTGGGGATAATTTGAGTGGACACCACTTTGGATTCTCCTGCGTTCAGTGTTACGGGTATGTTCATCGGGTAGTCACCTCCTATATATATAACAAAGCTAGCTCTTCTGTGCCCAATGTTCTTGCCCTTGACAGATACCTTAACGGTACCGCCAACCACGACAGTCTTAGGGATGACACTCAGCGAGGTTATCTTTAACTGGCTAATTCCCATGTCGGCCTCACTATACTACTCAAATACAGAATTGCCTTGAATAAATGCTGCTGTAGGCGCTGCTGTAGGCGCATCGTAAAACAGGTAGGCTATCTGTGAACTAACTGTTACCAGTCCTGCGGTGGCATCTATTAAAGTATCTACTAAGGCATCTTCCGCAATTACTTCATTCACGGTAGCATTTCCGCTGGTGTCGGCGTCTGCAATAGTAACCGTTAAAGCAGTATCACTGAGGGCTTCCCGCAGTGTGAATATCCAGCTTTCGCCAAGACCTGGAGCAGCAGAAAGATTGACATATATCTTCTTTGCGGTTGTTGCTGGGGCTAACCCATGTTGCTCGTTTTCCGTTGCTACTAGGTATGAGAACCCGCAGTTTGGGCGTTGATACTCAACGGCGGTGGATGATGTTGGGTTACCAGTGGTAGCTGATGCAATCCATTCCCCCGGATTATCTGGCAAAAAGACTATGCCAAATCGGGCAGCCGAAACTGCTGGAGCGCCAGTAACAGTATGCTGAATACTTACCCTGTCTCCAGCATCAATATCTACAGCATCTCCAGCAGCGGTATTGTTGCCGTTTATATCTGCGCCTGAGATGGTAACTACCAAACCTGTGTCTACTCCATTCTTCCTGATGGTAAAACTCCGGGAAGTGGCACCCCCCGGAGCAACAACAAGCCTTACATAGAATTTTTTGAGAGTGCCTGCTGTAGGGAATAATATTTGAGCATTAAACTCTACCAGGGTAGAAAAGCTAGTAGCCATTGGGGCGTAAAAAGAATTGGCAACAAGAGGTTGACCTGCGGCATTACTGAGTAGTATTGTCTCACCACTTGTGTTAGGAATAAAATCGCAACGCCAGTAAACTGCACCAGCTAAGGTAGGGGCTCCTGTTCCTCTAGACCGTAAGCTAATCCTATCCCCTGCTGCCACCGTAATGTCATTGGTGCTCAGTACTGAAAGCACCGCTGCATCTGCAATTTGTACCGATAGTGCCGTGGTGGCATTGTTTTTCCAAATGGTAAAGGTCCAATATGCCCCGGCTCCTGGTGCAACTTTAATACCAACTTTGAAATTGGTCAACCTCCCAGCAGTGGGAATAATTGCTTCCCTGCTGTATTCTATACCACCCCAAGTGTCGCTATCCCCCATCAAGCAGGCAAAATTTGCAGCAGTAGGTGGGTTAGCTGATGTGCCTGATATAAAGGTTTGCTTAGTTGGCATTTCAAGTCCTTATGGTGTAAAGTAAATCCTTAACCCTACTTGGACATCATTGAACTGCAAATTATTCTGGGCAGCAATGGCCTCGTCCCACTGGAAGTTATAGCCGTCGTTGCCGTCAACAGTGGCCTTTATATCTATAGCGCCTTCGAGAATGAGTCCTCCCTCACGGCTTGCAGCTGTAAAGGCAAACATGCCATCGACAAAATTGATAGCATCAGCCCACGCGCTTGGCGAATCATCGCGTACCTGTATTTCCTGTGCGTTGCTAAGGCTGTTTCCTCCAGCAAAGGTATTCTCGATAACCCTGAACCTCAGCAATGCCACCACCCTGGTAATGGTAGCACCTGTTGGTATGCCTGCTACCGTGACATCGGGAAGTGTCTTGTCCCCTGCTCCACTGGTGAGCTGCACCTCCTCTTGGGGCAAAGACCAGAAATCCATACAGGAAACAGTCCTTGGGGTATTATCAACGATGTTGTCGTTAATTACCTCAAGTCTTACCCTTGTAGATAAGTTTTCTCCCACATTACACCTTCTCGTATCTCAGGCTCACCGCTCCCAGATAGTTCTCGAACGTGTCTGCGCCACCAGCCGCACTCACGAACCTCCATACAGGGTACATAAGCTGGTCTGGCATCCATATCGGGTTAGAGAATCTGTGTCTAAGCACGTCATTGACATAGAAGCTGATATAGAGTGCTCCGACCTCTATCTTCAGCTTATTCCACTGGTCTTCCACTACGTCGACCAGCGCCATCGTGGACTCGACGCCTCCTCTGTCAGTGATACACAATGGCAAGTTGGCATTGTAACCAAATCCCACTATATTATTGCTGGCTCGGTCGCTGCCTGGCACGGTAACGAGTCCCATGAATGAAACAGCCTGATTCATGTTGGCTACGTCATTATGATAGATTTCCCACTCCATCACGAACTTTTCCAGCACCCTGCGCGAGCTTACCAGGTCGGGGTATACCCGCCATCTATTGCGATTCACCCTGCCTATAAGCTGCCCCGTCTCTGCGTTTTCTACGTTGAACTCCACAACGTGCATGGCATTGTATGGCGCAACGTTCGTAGCGACTATCAGAGGGTTGGTAGCTGGGTGCGTCGGTGTCCACAGATTCAAGTCTATAGCCTCTGTCTGCCACACCTCTGATAAAATATCTGCCCTTACCTCAATTTCACCGAGCAAGACGCTGACCAGCGATTCGTGCATTACCAGCACCAAGTCGTTAGCCTCTACATTCAAGGAGAAGTTATCGGTCGTGAACGTACCTGTAGCACCAATATAGTCAAGGACTCTCTTAATCTCGTTCTCTGGTAAGGCACCAGGGGAGTTTGCATTTCGTACCACCTGAACGTAAAACTTGGTATTGAATATATCGTCATAGTACCCTACGAGATATGGCACCACAATGGTATTGAGGCTTGGTGTCATGTTGTAGCTACACTGACCAGAATACATCGGGCTAACAGCGGCGGGGTCCTTGACTGCTAATACATAGTCAGGCCTGCCACTACCGGTAGGGAGTACAGCGTAGCTCTTTGTTATCATTATTGCTCCTCAATACTGACTGTGACTGTAATAGTATGAGGCCAGAGGCCATCTCTATTCCGCATCTCAACCCAGCACTGGCGGTCTTTCACTACAGGAAAGTTAAACTGATATGCTGGGGTGACGGAATCAAGTGCAAGGAATCCCGATCTGGGGCAAAGCTGAGAGAGCTCGTAGCCCACCATCACGTCAACAAGTGCATTGCATCCTGGGGGCCAATGTATCATTATTTCTTTGACATGGCCGTTAAAAGGGATTGAGTCGGATAACCTGATGCCCGAATTAGCAGCTCCAGCTACTGCTAATGTTTGCGAAAATGGGATCTGCTCTATTCTTTTCACCGACATACCCTCCTGTAATCGCTCATTGCCTACCGACTCTCAAGCATAATGTCGTAGCCAATAGCCCTGCCGTTATCACCGGCAACGGCGCTCTGAGCCGTTATTCTGACGACCTCGTGAATGGCAAACACCCAGCCAGCCCAGAAAATATTGGGGTCAACTCCTTGGGTGTAGGTAGCGGTGTCCATAAGTTCCTCTACTCCATTTACCACCATATATGTTCTGAATGTCATTAAGGATCCTGGCGTGATATCCCTGATGTTCAGTAAACATAATGTCACCCAATACGAAATGCCTGCTGCGCCTATCGATATTATATCGTGCTCGGCAACTTGCCAGTCAGCTATGGTCCGCCCTGAGATCGGCGGCAATCCCGTTATCTTGGTTGTATAGTCGGGCCAGCCTATACCGGTAGGGGGGACAACAAATTGTTTTACCAGCATAGATTAGCTCTCTCTCAACGTTACTTTTACCAAGAGGGGGTTCGTCCCATATCAAGACGAACCCCCTCATCTGTCCTTTTATATGAGGACCTGGCTTCTATTTCCTTTTAGCGCGCCTGTATGCACATCACGTAGTCGACAGTCAATGTCTCCGAAACAGCGCCGTTCTTCAGAGCGATGAACGGCATCAGCCCTGTCAGCGGGACATTCGCAAAGACCTGCTGCGCGGCGGGTATCAACACCCTGTTAACGTAGAAGTCAGCTATGTAATTTGGCGTATTCCCCGAGACATGGAATCCCAGGGTTATTGGAGTAGCTGCTACTATCGCAATTCCCGTATCTCCGTAGGCTTCCGCAGCAGCCTTTCTGCCAACCGAGTACCAGCGATGCGCAGGGCATGGGCCAGCGTGTCCAATATCAAGCGTGAATAACCCTAAGGTACCGACGTTAGGAGGTGCAGCACCATCATCCGCCAGATAATCGGCAGCTGCGGGATCTATGAGCCCGATGCCTATGTTTGTCTCTCCTGTCATTGAATGGGCTGCGATCCGAGCCTCAAAGTATATGTCGTTGCCATCAGCGACAAGGAAGGCTCCCCCGCCCGGAATGATTGCGTCGCCTAGGGTCAGCTGCACGGTGTCGTTGTTGGCAGCGCCGCCAGTAAACGTAATTGCCCCGCCTGCTAAGTCAGCAACAGTTACTGCACTTGCAGCACCCGTATGCCGCATGGTCCAGCCGGTAGGTGCGAAGTGTCCGCCTCTGTCTGTGCCTGGCCCGTTTAGAAACTCCTCATAGAGGCCATACCAGTCGAGTGCCCCGGGGATCAAAACCGCGGGTCGTCCACTGAATTGGGGAACGCCAGCCACTGCTATACGGTTGTGTTCTAACAATCCTGTCTTTTTCATCTCATTCTCCCTATCTCGCCTGCACGCACATAATGTAGTCTACGGTAAGAGACTCTGCACCAGCGTGTCCTGTTTTAATCGCGATGAATGGCATCAACCCCGTTAGTGGTATGCTCGCAAATGGGAGCTGCAAGGCGCCAACCAGCGCCCTGTTAACATAACCATCGCAGATGTAATTTGGCGTATTGCCCGAAACATGGAAGCCGAGCGTTATGTCTGTGTTAGCTACCCTTGCAATACCGCTATTGTTTTCATCAACACCAACAGCGGCTTTGTTGCCTGACAGCATCCAGTTGGCATCACCGTCCAGTGTGTTAAACATGATGAAGTCCGGCTGTGGCAATGCAGCTCCACCATCTGCCAGATAGTCGGTGGCCGCTGGATCCATTAGGCCGATACCGATATTTATCTCGCCAACCAAGGTATGTTGAAGCCTGGTCTCAAACCAGATGTCATTGCCATCAGCTACCCAGAACGCGCCTCCGGAAGGAATGACCGCATTGCCAAGTGTGATCTGTATGGTATCGTTGTCAGCGGCGCCTGTCGTCAGGGTAAGACAGCCACCGACGACGTTAGCGACAGTGCACAGACTTGCAGCTCCTGTGGCCCTGACCGACCAGCCTGGCGGAGCAAAAAGTCCGCCGGTCTCTGTAACGATACCCGTGCGCACAAAGTCTTCATATATGCCGTAGTAGTCGAGCGCACCTGGCACTAACAAAGCAGGTACGTCTTTGAATAGGGGGACACCTGCTACTGTGAATCGACTGCTGGTAATTAACCCTGTCTTTTTCATCTCATTCCCCCTTATCTTCTCTGAGCACACATGATGTAGTCTACGGTAAGAGACTCTACACCAGCGTGTCCTGTTTTGATTGCTACGAATGGCATCAAAGGAACTAGCGGCACTTGGGCGAAGACTTGCTGCCCAGCGGCAACAAGAGCGCGGTTCACATAGAAGTCAGCAACGTATGTGGGCGTTACACCTGAGACATGGATTCCGAGTATTATGTTAGTAGCTGCTACCCGGGCTATTGTCAACGCAGAGTAAACAGCGAGCCCGCCTGCTTTCCGGCCTGTGGCGTTCCAGCCTATCGCGGCTTCACCGTCTCGGGTTTCAAACATCAGGTAGTCTGTCGATGCAGAAGCACCGCCGTTATCGGCAAGATAGGCAGCGGCAGCCGGGTTTATCAAGCCCGCGCCGACGTTTATCTCACCGGCCATTGAGTGCTGGAGCCTGGTCTCAAACCAGATGTCGCGGCCATCAGCTACGACAAACGAACCCATCAACCCGTTGCCCAGGGTTATCTGTAACGTATCGTTATCAGCTCCTGTGCCCAGGTTAATGGTCCACCAACCACCTGCCATATTAGCGGGGTTGATCAAGCTCGCAGCGCCTACTGCAAGCTGTGTCCATCCGGGTGGAGTAAACAAACCGCCGATATCAGTGATTGGCCCGTTCAGGCATTCCTCGTAGAATCCGTACCAGGCCATGTCGCCAGGAATGAATGCTGCGGGCACATCCGGCCAATTAGGCACGTTTCCCACTATTCGCCTGGCATCAATAAGTCCCGTTTTTCTGGGCATTGCCACTTCTCCTTTGTGTCACTTCCCTTTACGGAGGGCGTACTTACTCATCTTGGCGTGACACTACCTAGTTAGACATCATCTACGTATCTGACTGTCAAGTTTGTAACTCCTGCAGCGCTATTGGCAGCACGCAAAAAGCATGTGAGAACAGCCGCTGGCGTGGGGCCATCGAGAATCCAGAGTGGTAGAGACTCTGCCGTTACCGGCCCATCGGGAATGATAATATAGTCATCGACGAGCGTGAAGCTGAATAGATAGAGGGGCGTTACGACTCCCAGCTCTGACTTATCCAGGGTAAGTATGTTGGCGCCCGCAAACCTATTCTGTGCCTCTATCTGCAGGATATAGCGCCTCTTGTTTATCGGTACCAGAGTGCTACCGGGAACGACGACGGCAGCGCCGACAGCCACTATGGGTACATTGAGTGTCCTGATTTCCGAAGCTTTCCAAGTCATGCTGTCGCCTCCATCACCGTCGTTGTGAACCTAAGGGTACTGGCCGGTACCAGTTCGCTAAGCCACTGTGGGATTGATATCGGGTCGGGATCCACGCGCCCCATCGTGTATTTTCGAATCTTCTGATTCCCTACCAGGAGCGACTTGATTGTAGCCTCGTTTTTGACGATGGTGTAGCTGTATTTCATGGTGTTAACCGACATCATGACGTTGGCCATGGGATCGGTCAGAGGGTTCAAAATCTGAAACGCGGGGTACTTCTGGTATACCACGAAGAGCTCGGTTTCGGGTGAATACGGTCCACTATAAGGGCTCATATCACCGTCAACATAGCCTATATTCCCATCGGCCATTGTAATTCCACGAGCTACAGACAGAAGATTACCCATATCCTGTGTGGGCTCATATTGAATGTAAACCCTGGCTTTCGGTGGAGTGACACCCCAGAAGTGATGATAAATGTAATTTTGGTTTGGTGGTGACAGGAAATGCCTGTTTTGAGCATCTATCAATTCATTCCAGGCTGCCAGGTTGCCACCGGCGGCAACTAGCCCCAAACTGCCAATTATGTTGGAGAATTCGCGGCCCTTGATGCGTACAATGACGTAACCTTCGTTAAACTGGAGAGCAAGATACCATCCTGCTTCAAGCCATCGGTCTTTGTGGCTTTCCTGAAGGATAGCTTCCATGCGCCTCCTCCTTTCTTTTTGGGATTCGGCTCAGTGGGGGCTGGCAAGAGCCAGCCCCCAGCAGACTATCCCATTTTATAGTAATGGATACGTTACGGTCTGGATGAGTGCCCGGCCTAGTCCGTAGACGAGACCGCCCAGGGCGACCTCATCTTGCGTGGCGGCAACGGTGTCGGATCTGCCTGTAATCCACAGGGTATTCTGTGGGGTGGCTATCAGTGTCGGGATCGGGACAATGGCGACCTGGTTTTCGGTGTCCGCCATCCTTATGTTTCTGACATCTATGGGGAGCAGGACAGATCTGCCTATGGTGACCTGAATTTCGGAAAGTACCGGGAGTGGTGTGTTAAAGCTCTTGAGGTGCGTGATACAGAGACCGAAGGACGCGCCGATTCCATAACCGGCAGTGCCAGCGGCATTGCAGAACATGTTTGCATATGCCACGGTGTAATTCTGTATCCACGTAATCCTCGGTGACGCGATCTGCGAAATGGTGAATACCGGCCTGATCAGGCCGAAGCCAATCTCGGTCTGGCTGGGATTAACCCCTCGGAACTTAACGTTGCCGACCTTGCCCTTGACGGCGCGGAGACCTAGTATGTATTGCTCCACGCGGTTCAGCATGAGTTTGCGTTCCTCGCTGCCGGGTGCAGCCAGCAACTGTATGAATTGCTCTTTGAAGATCGCGAGCTCAAGCCTATCCAGGGGGTCGCCAAGCGCCAAACTCTCACCGTAGAGCTTGACATCATCCGTCCGGTTCACCGGGTTAGGATGATTGTACCACTGAGACGACTCGCAACTTAGGGATTCAACGACTGATGTGTCTTGCATCTAGTTCTCCTTTGCCAATATTTTGCTAGCTTTAATATGCGTTTTCAGTGCTACTCCTTTATGGAGCTAGGGCTTAGGCCAGGATTTCGTCTTCCCTGACGCCCGACTGCGCAAAGCCAGGACCTGCAGCTCTCATTGCATGCTGCGGGATACCTGACCGCTGCGGGACGTAGGTGACCCTGCCGTGAGCAGATCTGGAGTTGGCATATGCCCAGACGGATTGCGCCAGGAATGCGAATGAAGCGCCGGTGATGGGCTTCGCTAACCCAGCCTGTTTGGGCATAGCAGCCTCAACATAGGCACTTGCAAGCGCAGTGGCAACCCGGAAGTAATCACTCCAGGTCTTGAAGGGCGCTGTTCGGGGTGCAGGAGTCGCAAGGGCGTCCTGATCTTTCAGGACCTTGTCGATAACCCCATACACGATACCCTCGCCAGCCGACATGGCAGTTCCTTTAAGATCCCACATATTCTCTGACCTCCTCTCGCTAGTGGTCGGTTAGGAGCCTTCGATCGCCAAAAGGAAAGGCGGGTAGCCTAAACCCTTCGACACCGAAGGTCTCCTACCCGCCTTTACTTTACCGGCTAAGAGCTACTTAGCCGGAACATGTTTCTACAATAAGCTCATTTTGGGAATTGTCAAGCGTTATGTTATGCGGCTTCTGTGAGCTCCCAGTTTTGAGTCTCGCCCAAGAACGAAGACAGGGCCTTCACCGGCTCCCAGTCGCTGCGATAACCTTGTTTTATGCTGGGTCTCACAAAGATTATGTGTAGCGTATGTGGATAAGGCTGATTCGAGAGTTCGAGTTTGGAAATAGTCACCTTTTTATTTTCTAAGAGTTTGGAAATGCGCTCAAGGTCAACATAGGAGAGTTCTCTCGATGCTTCTATTCTAAGACTTAGTTTCTTGCATGGATTGAAGTGCTCAAGAATGGCTTGATTCAGCGTTGCGTCGTCTTGCCCTGTTACGACCACTCAGCACGCCCCGCAGTGGCAGCAAGGCCTGCTACCGATGCTCACGTCAATAGTGCATATCTCGCTGTTGTAACAGGTCATGTTCTGGTCATTGAACCATATATAAGGGATATAGGTATCGGATACTTCATTCGCTGTGACCCAAGGGGGACCTGCAGGCGGTGGCATTGTCGCCTCGAGCACGTACCACGAGCCTGCTCTTCTTAGTATGACCCAGGCATGGCCGCCAATGCTCTCCCTGACATATTCTCCGACCACGACGTATACATCGTCGGCGCTATACTTGTTTCGTAGCAGAGAGGCAAGCAGAATAGATTTGCCGACACAGTTGCTTTCGCCCAGGGTGGCCACCTGCATGGGGAGCAAACATCCTTGACAGCTAACGGTGTGGTCATAGAAATGCATCTGGCTGCCGAAATACTTGTAGTCGATGCGTTGTCCGACATACTGCCAGTTGGCCAGCACCGCTTCATCACCGACGCCATCTATCTCATCGGATATCGGTTTCACAGACTGGGGATCTACGAGCTGGGAGAGATTGAGAAGCGTGGAAGCATTGGCGCCGGATAATAACAAGCGGGAGGCCGCAACAGCGCCGACAAGGCCTGCCAGCACAAGTAACACGCCGTGGGGGAAATCGGACTTGGTCGTTTCCATGCGCCTATTGTATCACATGCAGCAAACTATTTCGGGGTCGAAGTTGTGGATGAGTCGCTGCTCGGAGGGGGTTCCCTGGACTTTAGCTCTACTGTGAAACCTGGAAACTCCAAGTTTACTTTTAAGGATTTGATTTTGAGCAACCCGGACAGAAAAGAGCCCAAGGCCGTTTCCGCAATCCCCTCCAGTGGGTTTTTCTCGTCCTTTTGTTCTGCCACGCTCACCTCCCGAAAATTTGCTTAATAAAGCTCAACTCACTCTCGTACCACTTTCTACCATTTGGCTCAACGTTGACCAGGTTAACCAACCATGGCGGCAAAAGCGTGAGCAGGTCGTCAGCAGAAAACATGGCGAATATTGGAGCGTACTGGGGTCCCTGTGAGATGGCTTCTTTCCACTTGGCAGGGAATTTATCAACGTCGAGCGTTGACAGAAAGGGCTTGTTTTCTTGGATAGCTGCACGGAATATAGGAGCTGTTAACGAATTGAGGAACGGCCAGACCTCTTTGATGGCAGCTCTCCGGGCTTTGCGTAACATAAAGTCCTTGCTGAAAGCTTCCGCATCTATGTTGGGCAACTGTATATTCATACCGCCTATGTTGAACTTCATTCTGCCTTCTTTAAATTGTAGTCGGCTCCACACTTAGGGCACTTAGTTGACATCTGCCCGGGCGGCCAGGCGAACTGAGTACCGCAAGGCTCTTTTGTGGTCGGGTCAAGCTCGGTGCATGTCATGGATACCGGGAAGTTAACCTCTTGTCGTGGGGCCTGCGGTGCTGCAATGCCTGGACTAGCCGCCTCCGGCTTTACCTGTAGGGATGCGATGAAGGAGCCAGCTACATCCTTAAATGTATCAACTGATTCCTTTCTGACGTTGCCATCCAGGTTAAACTGAGCCATTTTTATGTTAAGCTCAGCATTCCACTTATCGTCCTCAATCTTCCACCTTCGGTGCAGGTCGTCGCGCTCCGACAGGTATTGTCTTTGTTTTTCTGCCTCCGATACCTGAAAGCCGACTTGCAGCTGGGCTCTTTCGTTTTTGCGGTCCTCGACCTCTATCATGAGTTTCATTACCTCGATGTTTGGGGCGTTGCCAGCAGCGCCCAGGGGTCCGATACCGAACTGGGTGCGCATCTCCTCCTGCCAGGCGATCATTTTCTTGTGATATTGGTCTATTTGCTCGAGGGGATCCCCGCCGCCACCTTCCATCTTCTCCTTCATGCCCTTCATCTCACCAATGAGGTATTGAAGAAATTGGCTGTCTCCTTGTTTACCACCGGCGGCCGCGGCGGCCTGCGACGCCACCATCGTGGTCATGAGGGTAGTAAGTCCATCTGCATAAGACTTCATGTAAGCGTTGGTGTTGGCTGCCAGGATCTCCGCCATCTTGTTCGGGTCCAGGCCTCCGTCCGACTTGTCGGCGTCCGTGTTGCGCTTCTTGCCAAGAACGTCAACCGTTGCTTTCAGCTCTTCTGCCTGGATGTAACTTTCTCGAACGCGCTCGGCCGGGGTTGGCGCCCTTTTGCCAGGGGGTGGACTCATCACAGGGGTGTCATGTGGCAGGGGTGTATGAAATGGATTCTTCTTCTCTTCAGCCATGCCTCACCTCGCTTTTATTCCTGGGTTGCGCTTGCGGCAAGAGCCGGCGCTTCCAGGTCAATTCTATCATAGCTTTGATATTCCTGAGTCCAATCGATTTCTTGCTCTGTGGCTTCGTGTTCGCCATTGCCATCATCTGCACCTGGTCGCGGAACACGGGATGGACCTAAATTGACATCACGCTGCTCCATGGTTATCCTCAGATACTTATCCAGCCAGTCCTCTGGTGATATATCTGCAGGCCAGCCCCAGTAGTTTATGGTAGCCTCCATAGCTGACCAAAATATCGTAGCACTTATAGTAAATTCCCTGGGGATTACCCTGATCCAGGCTGCCTCACCAATGCTCTTTGTGGTATGGAGTGCTGAGACTTCTTTACCCTGAGCTTTCCTTAAGGCTTGGGCGGCAGCAGTCTCTTTTATTTTGGGGGGTGCTAAGACGTCCTTCCCAGTCTTCTCAACTGCTCCCTCTGGCTTCTCTGTAGGTTTTTCTTCTGCTTCGGAGTCTTCTACTACGGAGCTAGTTTTTTCTTCTGCCACGGAACCTTCCACAGCCTTTGCCACCTGTTTTTTGACCATGGTTGGTGCCTCTTCTGGAGGAAATAGCTTGTTGCTCTCAACAGGTCCTATGGAGTCTTTGAATGACTGGAAGTATCTAAAGACCGTGTTGCGTTTAATAGGTTCGCCAGCGACCCGTATAGCTTTAACATCAGGATGGCTGGGGCGTTTGCCTAGCGCAAACTGTGCGTAGAGTAATTGCCCTCTGTTTTTCGGTTGAGGCATATGTGTTACCTTTACAGTAGTGCTATAATAAGCGCAAAGTAAGGGAAAAGTCAATATGCATAGTATGGAAAAGTAAGGGGGAGGCAACTATGAACGGAAATTTACTCCTGCAGGCTTTAAACCTGGTAATCAACTGGGGCGCAGACAGGGTAACCAAGACAAGGCCCTTGACCCTCGCAGACCTGATGCCGGGAGAATCCGCCGGTATTCCTACACTTCAGCAACCCCAGAAAACAGTCACGCAAGTACCGGCTATCAGCAGCGCCGAGCTGACCAAGCATCAAAACCACGAGCTGGTCAAGGAAATGATCTTGCTCGAGGCGCATTTGCTGCAGCAATGTAAAATCGGGGGTAAGGCCTGCGATTGTTGTCAGAAGCATCCCATTGCGCTCGAGGGTTTAGCTCGTGAGACCCTGGGGATCACAGGCAAACCACTATACTCAGAAATTGCGGATTGGGCCAAGCAGATAAGCCCCATGACAACCCCGGAGGCCTCGGCAAGCGGGAAGTTTGACGATCAGTATTCCCGATTGGCAGTCAATTTGCGAGAATTGCGAAAGCGTGTTATGGTGGAGGCGACCGAACATTAAGTAAAGGAAAGCAAGGTGGATATTATCCCTATCCCCAAAAGTGAAATGAAAAGGTTTGAATGTTCTCCTGAACGCTATTTAAACCTTCGTCATGATTGGCGTGATAACATTCCTGGCTTAGCCTGTGTAGTGGATTACCTCAATGATTATCTTGACATTGCCATTTCCGAGCGTCCAACGGATAAACAGTTATTTGATTTAGCTAACAAAACTGCTAAATATGCGGCAAGTGCCATAAGGAGAAACGAGAAAATTGTTGGTGGGCAGAAGAAGTGGACCGAGGTAACCAAAGGTGACCCAAAGGAAGAAATATATCTTGATATTATCAAGGGGCAGGAACAATATACAGTTAAATTGAAACATATTGTAGACATGGCAAACAAAGCAGTGTCTAACAAGAATAGGCTAGAGGCGCTGAATGCGACAGAATGGTTTGTTAATATGCACCATAATGACGGTATGGTGCTAACACAGTGGGCTTGCAACTGCGACGAAGCGCCAGGTAATCTTTGTGATAACGTTGCAAAAAGAGTGCTTGATTGTCTGGCAAAATAAGTAATATCCAGTTGTAACGAACATTGAAAGGAAAGTAAGATGACGGAAGAAATGGACGCCAAAGCGCATACCCCAACAGATACCTACCGAGCTAACATACAGAAGGTGCAGGACGAGCTTGTATCGATTGGCGGGCTCGAGGAGGATACCAAGCATACAATTAAGAATGTGGCAGGAGCTGCTATCGAGGCCATAGATAATATCAAGAAGTGCAACACAATCGACGCGCTCGATGGTCTTCTATCAGTAGAGAACAGGAGCATGTTGCTTAAATCGGGAAACTACAACAGGAGAGAGCTAGACGCCTTCGGCCGTATTCAGTTGAGCAAGCAACTGCATGATATTGTATTGTGGACGAGAAACGCTATCATCTATGAGCTGCACAATACTTGCGAGTGCAAGGACAGGGCGTAGCAATGGGAGAGATGGGCACCCCCGACTTTATCGGCGAGAAGCTGATTCAGAAGGCAATTATTAGCGACCGCCAGGACGCAGCTCTTAAAAAGATAGGCCAGCACGAAGTAATCAAGCGCCACGACGACGGTGATTTGACTATCCAAGACGCTAACGGCTGCCTGCATGTCATTACCACGGAGGGAGAGACCTTCACCGAGCAAAGCTGCGCCTGTAAGGGCATACCTCAGAGTAAAGCCCGTAGGCTACTCGATGCACACCAGGTCAGTGACTTTGACCTACGAACTGATAGAGTGGTTCGCCGCGGAGACCGCACATACATCGTTGACACCTCCGGCCTGAAGGCCGATATGGAAGTTTCCTCGGATGTCATAACACCTGAGATAAAAGCCAATCTGTTGAAACTCACACCGGAGCAAAAGATCAAGATGAAGATTGCGGTACAAAACACCCCATTTCTCTCCCCTGATGGAATGACAGAGAGATTGGCGGTGCTTAGAGCTGTTACCCCTGAAGGTATAGAGCCCAAAGCAGCGGTGAAAAGAGATGTAGCAGGCTTCAATAAAGCATTTGACGATCTGGCGAAACGAGAAGGGTACGAACCCAATTTGGCTGAAACTACGCAACAGCTTCACTTATTCCATGGTCGGGAAGTCGCCGAGTTGAAACAGAAGTTTGGCATAGGTTGACTGAACATTGAAGAGGGAGGGGTGAGTAATGCCAAAGGAAACCCTGACGGCAGAAAATGAAATGCTATTGAAGGTAAAGAAACCAGATTACCTTGGCGATTCCATGTGGGATATGAGACACGGCAAGGCTATTATTCAGGTAACAATACTTGATAAAGAATGGCTTGACAAGTTTCAAAATAGGAGAGTAAATCTTCGTCCTGGCGATTCAATCCGAGCTAGAGTGCAGATAGATAACAAATACGATTTTGATGGTGAACTTATTTCTACGCATTACAATGCCATCAAGATACTTGAGATAATCCCTATGCCAAATTATGAGCAAACAAGTCTACCAAATTTAGATATTGAAGACGATAAGAGGGAGATATGAACTATTAGTTGGGAAATCCAATATGCTCAAGGACTTTTGGGATTATTGGCTCTTTTGTCTCGGAAGTCCAGAATGTAGGCTCAAGCCCCATCAGCGCAATCGGAGCATGAATTGATGGGTAAACGAGTTAAAGCAAGGCATAAAACGGGCTGGATGCATGGTGAAGTAATCGATTATCGAGATGTCCAAACTTTTCCTGCTTTGGGTATGGCAATGACAGGTGCAGGCTTTCCCCAGGTTAAGGTTAGATTTGAAAATGACCGAGTCGAATGGTTGCCGCTTAATTATGTTTCTAGGGTTTAGAGATGGATAGGAAAAAGTACAACTCCTGCATTAAGCTGCAGCTCGCCGGCAAGCACTTAACCCGGGTCGAGCGAAAACAGGAATTCTGCATAGCTGCTAAAATGTGCGCGGGTAAAAGTTCAACCCGTGAGGAGGCGGCGCGGGTCTGTCTGCTGCCAAAACTCAAGAAGGGGGAGCCCCAAGAGCCCGAGATGACCTGCCCTCAGCGCAAGGCGCGTGCCCTGAGCAATCTTGATACTATCATGCTCAAGCTCAAGACCGGTGATACCGAGGGTCTGAAACTGGTAGCCGCCATGACCATGACCGATATAGTTCACTGCCAACCAGCCGATATCCACCCGCTAGCCAGTGATGTGCTGCGCAAGGTTAACGAGCTATCGGCACGTTACTATCTCAAGGGTGAAGCCAGAGAACTTACGAGGGAACTCAATCTCTTGAAAACTACAATGGGAGGAGAGGGTTGAAAGCATATTTACTTACCGCCGATGGTTGCCAGCCTTGCCAGGATCTGAAGGAGAGTCTCAAGGAACTTATTGCCAACGGAGAGATTGAGGAAGTCAACTTCGATCTATCCCCTGACCGCGTAACAGAGATGATGCAGAAGTATGAGGCGAATCTCCCCTCGCTTCTAATTGTCTCCAATGACGGACAGCTTATCGCTTCGGCTTGACAAAACCGGACAAACCGCCTATTCTCTAGCCAGGTGGATTTTTAAAGGAAAGGAGAACGCCCGTGTTGAGGATAAAACTTCTGTCAAGTGGTAAGTCACTAACCCCCTATATTGCCCGCGTAGTGACTGGCGGACGAGTGCAGAAGGCATTTGCTGCGCAAATTGGCATTCCTACGGGTGCTTGTGTCCGAGGCAAGGTCCATAAGGGCATGCCACAAAGCGAGATCCGCAAGGCCGTCAAAGATTGCGCGCCTGCCAAGGGTAGCGTCCATCTGAACCTTGGGAGGTAACCCGCCTAGTGGGCGTCAGTCAAGTTAGTAGTATCCTTTGGGAGGGGTGAAGAACCCCTCCCAAACTTATATCCCACTTCGAAGGCTGTCACTATCAAGGCATCCAGCAAAATGTCAGTGCTATAATTACTCATGAACATCTCACCGAGAAATATATCCTTTGTCTCACTGAAAAATTCGTTGAGGGCATTTCGCTGTTCGGGGCCGAATTCGGCATAATTGGTACCTTGGGAAGCCAGATATCTAAGTCTATTTAGCAATTCCTCGTCAACCGGATGCTGGGACTCCGCTTCCAGGAGCTGCTCCACCTTCTTTATCAGTGACCTTCTCATCTTTCCTCCTCAGTGTAGTTTTGAATGTCTTGAGGTCGCGCCAGAATAGCCGGCATAGGCAAAAGCCGATATCCTTTACCTCGGAGATAGATTCAGGGCAGGGGCAATTTGTTCGTGAGCGATCGCAGGGGCAAGCTTTGAATCTGAAGTAGTTATCCACATACAGCTCATAGCCTTTGCTGGGATTGATTATCCAGCCGTTCTTCTGTGCCCAGCTGAGGATCTCCAGGCGCTTATCCTGTCTTTCGTCCTTGGTTTTCTTTCCCACGCTTTCTCCTCCTCGAGGCATATTAGCACGCTGAAAGACATTACGCAATGTCTTGACACCTGACTATGGCTTGTGGTATAAAAGACCAAAATAAGAGGGAGGCTTCAAATGGCTAAAGAGCTTGAAATCAAAGATCCGCCCTGGGACAAAGGTGAATGCGGACTCTGGCACAAACCATGCAAAGATGCCCAGGCAGGCTGCAACCTCTGGACTGAATTACCCGTTACTGCCGTCGGTCCCCTGGGAGTCCCTCAGCGTGGTATGGTTCGCGTCTGTCTACTTTTCGCTATCTTCCAGAAGGTACAGCAGCCAATCCTCGTGAATGCGCAAGCGCCTAATGCTATCCAAAAGCCAGGGTTTCATATCACTGGAAACTGAAAATGGACGTACAGGAATTCACAGATAAACTAAGAGCAAGCGATCGCACCAAGGCGATCTACGCTGGTAATGTCAGCCGCTTCCTGATATGGGCGGGGGACCGTGAGGTCGATGAGGATCTGGCCCAGGCATATATTGATTATCTGGAAAGCAAAGGTCGTAAACCTAATACTCTGGCCATCGTTGCCAATGCTCTCCGGGCTTACTGGAAAGTCCAGAAGAAAGAGCTGACGCTCAGTGCACCAACGCCACAGCTCCAAGAACCGAAGTACCACACCATCCAAGACATCCTCAAGATGCTTGACATGGCTAAAACCCCTTTCGAAAAGGTCTTCGTTACACTACTGTTCGACACCGGAGCTCGGATCAGCGAGATCCTGAACCTTAAAATCACTGATATCGACTGGGATAACAGGTATGTTCATGTCACACTTAAGGGGGGTCTGGAAGCGGATTACATGCTGTCGGATACCGGTGTCAAGGCGCTGAAGGAATGGCTTGAGAGTGGTAAAAGTGATAGTCCTCGAGTCTTCTTGGACTATAACTACTTCTATGCTTACACTGTGCTGAAAAAACTGGCCAAGAAGGCCGGAATGGGCGATTTCACCCCGCACCATCTGCGGCACTCCTTCGCCTTCTTCTGCCTGAGTAACGGTGCAACCTTATTTGAGGTGCAGCAGCTCATGAAACACCGGTCTATAAACACAACCGCAACTTTCTACGGAAGGAGCCGGCTGGAACATCTGAGACCGAAGAAACCTCTTTGGGGGAAGGAAGCATTAGATGCCTCACCGTCAGCGCCCGATATCAGTCAGCGCCAAGGTCCGAGAAAGGCTTGACCACTACAAGAAGATTTATGAGGATTTCACAGGTATGCACATGACCTGGGGTGAGTTTCTTATTGCCGTGTCCTGTTTAGGTATGGCGGCTGCGTGTATCAGCCAAACCGAGGATACAAAATAAAGGCGGGTTTCTGCTTCGTAACATACTATGAAAGAACCTTGCCAGCATTATGAGGATATCAAGGATTGCGAGATCCGGGGGGAGACCTTCCGTTTCGGCACATGCAGAAAGTGCGGCCAGGTCAAGTGGTATGATACCGTGAATTGGCTGGGGCTGCCAATAATCATTAAGCAAGGAGGGGTAGCAGAGATGTCAAAGCTGAACCGCAAGGAAAAAAAGGAGCTGCTGAAGCTCGGCGTAGACAAATTCCTTGAGGTACATGGCTACGACCCGAGGGCCAAAAGCGCGCTATTGCAATCTTACAACAAGCTCGTGCTTAAAAAAACAGCTAAGCAAGTATTGATCGTGGCTCACGGGTTGCCCCCATTACTAACTGCTGCAATATCGCTTTTACCGGATCCACCCGGAGAGCTTGATGACGAATGCAAGCAACATATCAAATCTTTATTTTGTAGTGTCATAGACTGTCTTTACGGAAAGCAGGTGCGAATATGTCACGACCAGCAGTCCGCCCCGGGCGGATGATCAGAAAGGTTTTAGCAGCAGGGCCAGCATCAACAGCCGATATCCATCGAGCCTACCGTGAGGCGATAGATGTCGAAAATGGCAAGCGGCGCGCAAGACACAGCAAACTGCGCCCTATGACTTATGAGAGCTTTAGAACATACATGACAAGAGCGAGAGCCTCCGGTCTGATCAGAATTGTTGGCAGCAAGCCTATGGAAAAAAGCCCGAATCCCTTCATGGGTATTCGAGGTATGCGTGTTATAGAGACCCAGACGCAGACAGTCTACGATCTGACCCCCGACGGGAGAGACGAGACAGCTGGATGGGAGAATCTACAAGCCTATGCTGCAGGCCTCTTTGTAGCTGAGCCTAAACGCAAAAGGAGGGCGATCGCGGCAGCCAAGTCCGCGGCAGCAGCGCCGATAGTGAAGAAGACGGCGCCCACCGGTAAGGTCAAGATTGCTCCGGCAAAATTCGACACGACATCAGCGGGCTACAAGAGACACAAGGAGCTAATGGAAGCCGCTGCTGCTGCTGAAAAGCCCGCCAAAAAGGCGACCGCTAAACCGAAGCCCAAGAAGACGACCAAAAAGGCGACACCGAAAACGAAGAGATAGAAAGGAGGTGAGAAAATGGTTGAGGCTACCATGAAGAAACCAGTATACGAGCTATTCAAGGACAAGTCCGGGGAGTGGCGTTGGAGGTTGATAGCCCCAAACGGCGAGATTGTGGCTGTGAGCGAAGGCTACAGGAATAAGCAGGCCGCCAGGGATACCATCAACGCAATCAGGCAGTATGCGCTTGATGCCATCGTCAAAGAAGTGTAATGACAATGATTACCCGCCCAACCAATCGGTCTAGCCCCGGCTCGGAGGCACCAGGAAAGGACTCCTAGAGCCTCGGAATAGCCCCTTCTAACTCTGATAGCCCGTGTTTTGAACGTGCCAGAGATAATAGAAGGGGCTCCCCTTGTCAGCCTGTGCCTTCATAGTATGCAACGAATAGGAATAGGTGAGCCCACGGGGAGGCATCTTAGCCCTCTGACTTCTCCCTGAGTAGTACAGGCCATTAGTCTTTCTGCTCTCCCACAGCTTCAGCTTGTAGCACTACCTTGACTCTCTGCCCTAGCTTCAAAAATCCGCCAGCCCATTTTATGCTAAACCATGCGTATGTTTTACAGGCATTGTATAATGTCTTGCGTCTCGGACTGAGTGTGTTAAAGTGAATCTGTCGAACGAGACAAACACCCAACGAACGGAAAGTGAGGTACAAACACCCCGAAGCTACAAAAAGAAGTATATAAGGAAAGAAGCCACATACAAACACTCCTGCCGAAGGCTTCAACTTTCGGGTAAAACGGAAACCAGCGAAACCTTGAAGGGGATTAGCTAGCGGAAGTCATAGGAGTCATAATGAGACTGATGATTGCACAAGCCTAGCGGTCAAGCGTAGTGAATCTAACATAAGGAGTTAAACACTATGCAGATACCGAGCTATATCGCAACACTTGTGCGACCATTACCGAAGTCAGCGACAACCGAGCGTAAGCTGTGGGCTATCGGGCTGAACACAACTTGGCTGCCGTTCTTCACCGCAACTAACCTTGAAGGTGCGACCTTTATCCCTGCGGAAGCAATGGGTTGCCCTATGAGGCTGACTGTGGGGAAAGATGGTGAAGTGAAGTTCTCGGAGTCGGGTAAACCCCGCTTGGGCGTGGCAAAGGAACTTAGTACTGCCATACGCCTAGTGAGAGAGAACTTTGTAGCCAACTTGCAAAAGCACGCTGTCGATGTTGCCACCGAGAACGCTGAAGGCTATGCCAAGCTGGTAGAATCCTACCAAGCTGCTGGTCGCCCTATAGCCGACAGCCAGAACCAGAAGATGGTGGCTGCCATAACTGCCCGCTATGTTGCCGAAGCTGCCCAAGCTGCCGCTGCCGAAGCTGCCGAAGCTGCCCAAGCTGCCGCTGCCGAAGCTGTCGCTGTACCCGAAAGAGAACTCGTACCAGCCTAAGCGTCTACACTACGCTTGACTCTAGGCTTGTGCAATCATCGAGAAGGGAATGTACGATGACTCAGCGTAAGTGGGTTACGCCTGAGCGTCAACATCAACTCGCCCTTCTGTTCTCTACCTATGGGAACAAGTGCTTAAAGGGACACTA
>Ga0315288_10001371_pt1 | contig 31507 bp, 21 predicted proteins | sample YL17G11_20_MG_FD_203454 | JGI IMG/M metagenome (GOLD analysis project Ga0315288, IMG submission 203454) | Sediment microbial communities from Yellowstone Lake, YNP, Wyoming, USA - YL17G11_20 | ecosystem: Environmental > Aquatic > Freshwater > Lake > Sediment | place: USA: Wyoming | collected...
AATAAAATGGGTCAGCATGTGTCCCGCGTCGCTGACTAGCGCAAGGCTGTTTGTAATCAAACCTCCCACAACTTCGACAACCATCATCGAGCCTGTCAGAACTATGCTCAACCCAACGCGTTTGCCCGCAATGCTCCCGTGGACGTGCCGTTGGCCCGCGTGCTCGCGCAAATGAACGCCGTGGTCATGTGCGCGATCGCTGTGATCATGCGACGGTTCATGCTTGTGCTTCACATGCTGCTCCAAATGATGCAAGTTATTTTACCGCGCTCTCATTTCCATTCTCACCCAGCGGCTGTCCCGCCTGCAACGCGTTCGCGATGCGCGACGCGCGCAACGACGACGCGGCGAAAATCAAAACGATTTCCGCGACGGCAATCAGAAGCACGACGACATCGCCGCCCCTGCCGAATCCGTACGAATGCAGCCCCACGCCGAGAATATAGTTGACCCCGTACCATGTCATAAGCACGACAAGAAAACCCCACATCGCGCCGAGAACCATGCCGAATTCCCTCAGCCACCCGCAACTCCGCGCATGGAGGACTATCATGTAGATGAGGATCGTTATGAGCGCCCACGATTCCTTGCTGTCCCAGCCCCAAAACCGCCCCCACGCCTCGCTCGCCCAAAAGCCGCCCATCACGGTGCCGGCGATGAGAAAGACGACCCCGGCCTTGATTACCCGGCGGATAAAAGATGATAACGAATTGAAGAGCGTTTCGTTTGACGCCTTGAAGCAATAGACGCCCCACGCGTAGTGCGCCGCGCCCGCCGCAAGGGCAAACGCGCCGAACCCCAGGAGGACCGTCGCCACGTGGACCGTCAGCCAAAAATCATTTCTCAGGACAAGGGCAACCGGCTGCGCCGCGGAGCCGCCCGGCAGCAATTCCGCGGCCAGGAGCGCCGCGCCAGCCATCACCGCGCCAATCCACGCGAAGTAAATCCGCCGGAACGCGAGCGCGGCGATCAGCCCCAGCAGCGAGATGACCCACGCGGTAAAGACCACGGACTCGTACATATCGCCCAGCGGCGCTCTGCCCGCCGCCAGCGCCCTTACCGCGATGCCGAAGGCGTGCAGAAGGAGCGCGCAGATTACCGCCGCCAGCGGCAGCCATCGCAGCCGTCCTTTCGCGAGGAGGAAGAGCAGGCCCGCAACGGCAACGCCGGCGAAATAAAGAATCCACGCCTTCTCAAGCGGCCGCACTTCATTATTAAGCGCTTCAAGCGACATGAGACTTTCGCGCGGCCACCTGCCGGGATTGACGGCCTTCAGGGCCGCGGCGAAATCCCGCCCGGCGGAAAGAAATTCCTCACGGTCGTTTCCGGCGTAAGCCTTCCGCATCGCGTCAAAGGCGGCCCGGACTTTAACGTGCGCCGGGTCCTGCGAGTCCTTGATTTCGAAAAGAGAAAGCCAATTGTCTGAATCGCCCGATGGCGGAACCACGCGGAGCCGATGTGGAAGGGCCGCGATTGCCCCCAGGGCCGTGGCCAGTTCGGCGGCGTCATCCCTCATCTGGATTTCCTCCGCTGAAAGGCCGCGCCCGGCCAGCAGATTGGACAAACGATGGCTCGCGACGATTTCAGAAAAGGCGAAATGCGTGCGCTCCGCGGGCAGGGCGAGTTTTTCTCTCAGCATCCCGGACCCGACGTAAACAAGAGGTTCCTTGCAAGTTTTTTCCGGATCGAGGAGAAACGCGAGGAGCAACTGCATGTGGTCGAGGCCCGCATGGGATTCCCGCCCGGCAACCCTGACGGCGAACTCGCGCGCGAAAGTGTCCAGCGGCTTGAGGCCGCCCTCTCCCATGACGGGGACGGTCTTCAGCGGCGCGCAATCAAGTTCCGCGAACGCCTCCGCGGCGGTCGCAAAAAAAGCCAGAACGCAGATTGGGACAATTAACTTACGCAAGCGGTTTCTCCTTGCGCGAGACTCGCGTGAAAAACACGACAACAATACCGGCAACCAGCGCGACGCACCCGGCATAAATAATGTTCAGGCCCGGATCACGGACAACCCAGAAGGCGCTGCCCGGCCGGCCGGGCGGCGTCACCTGAAAAACCCTGTAGCCGGCGATAAGCAGCGGCTCGTTGACCCGGACCTTTTTCCGCGCGCTCTTGCCGCCGGATTTTTCAGAGCCGACGACATCGCTCTCCCGGCCAATCTCCGCCGTCCCGCCGGGTTCAATGACGGCGCGGGACTTGACCAGTTCCAGCGTGAAAGGAAGTTCGCGCCGCCGTTGCCGGAATTCCATTTCCGCCGTGGCGCCGTCGCCGAAAGTTACGCTCTCCTTGCCGCTGAACGGTACAATGGTCTCCTGCTCTCCCGCGCGCGACTCAACCCTGACAAGGATGCACGGATTATCCCCGGCGCCGACGGAAGGCTCTGGCTCAAAGTGTTTTTCCATTCGCGCGCGCGGCATGTAATCCGAAAATTTGAGGGAAAGATTTTCGTAGCCCAGCGGATAGGACTTCCCCATCTCGACCTCTCCGGATTCCTCCGTTCCGTCGCTCCGGACGCACCTGTAATGCAGTTTCTCATCCGGCCCCTGGACCGCCAAAAACCCGCGCCGGTGCTCGACGCCGGAGAAAATCACATAACTGTAATCCCATGGTATTCCGCGTTCCGTTGTCGTCAAAGGAAGCGCCCGGGAGGCAAGGACGGTCTCCTCCTGCTCGCGTCCTTCGGCGTCGGTAAGGCGGAACTTCAGCGCCGGGTTAGGCGGCGCGGCCGGATCGTTGACGTAGCCCTGCGGGGAAAGATTCGCGTTCGGCAAAAACTCAAGCATCCGCAAAGTGACGTTTTCGTGGCCGGGTATTTTGATTTCCTTGTTTTCGTTGCCTTCGACCGGGAACGAGTAAATGCGCGCGTCGTTAGGAAAAAGAATCGTGAGCGTCATCGGCCCCGCGCCGATGGCGTCGAGCATTTGCTGGACCTCGGCGTCGCTGTCGGCTTTGTCGATGAGAAAATCGAAGGCGTCGTACACGAGGTGCGCGCCCTGCGGATCAAGCGAATTGTTTGTGGCCAGAACGTACGGGCCGCCCGCGGCGTCGTTTTCCCCGCCGGACACCGTCGCCGAAAGCGCGGGATTGCGCGGAGCGGCGGGATCGTTGTTGAATACCGGAACGGCGCGGCTGTTGGGAAAATAGTTCACGAAGATAAACCGCTTGCCGGACGGCAGCGAGGCAAGCGGGTGGCCGGTCTCAAAAAGTTCTTCGCCCTCCTTGTCGGGAATGGCCGCGACGGCGGAGCCGCTTTCATCGCTCGCGCGGAATTCGGTCCCGCCGACCATCATTTCGCCGGTCGCCTCCCCCTCGGCAAGCACCACCAGGCCCCGCGCCGACCACAAGGCCGTTGCCAGTCCGCCGGAGAGAATCACGAGAAGCGCGAAATGCACGATGAGAAAGCCGGCGCGTTTTGCCTTGAATGGAACCGCATGCAGAATCGCGGCAAGGATGTTAAGCCCGATGAGACCGAGCAATATTCTGAACCACAGCGCGTGATAGAAGCGCCGCTGGACCGAGACGGCGCCGGCGAACTTTTCGTAAAACGTGGCCGCTATCAGCACGGCCGCAAGCAGAGCCATCAGAACAACGGCCGCCTGCGCGGAGCCGCTCCAGCGCAGGAGGAAGCGCGGAAAGCGCGCGGCTTTCGGCGGCGACCCTTCCGGCATCGCGGAATCGGTCCCGGCGGAGTTCGGTTCTGACGGCATATCCTCTCCAAATCTCGGCGCACACCAGAGAAAAAGAAAGTGAGATAATACGAAGCGAAGGGCGGCGTGTCAATCGCGCATTTCGCCAAAGACGGCCCGGAAGGAAATTTGCCCGACGTGCTTGTATGTGCCACCCAAAACCCTGCTAATCTTTTGGGGCGGTTTTGCAAACGAGGCGCGAGAAAAATAATTCCCGTCGCGCCTTCTTGGGAGACGGCTGGCATTCGCAAGGTCTTATACTGAAAGACCTTATGGCGCAGAGCGGATTGCCGCCCCAACGGCATGGAACCTGCAATTTAATCTAACATAATGAGTGAGCAGGGGTCAGACCCCGCCGGAGGCGGGCAAGCCTCCCCGTCCCCCGACATTCCGCACACATTTATAAATGAAAGGTCGGGGTCCTCCTTAGCGTCTGACCCCTCGCTTCGGCAAAAACAATTGGTGAATCCGCTTATGCGGAAAACACGGAGATATTCACGATGGAACGAATTGGACGGTTGTTGTTCTGCCTGACTGTTTTCGCGCTCCTGGGCGCAAACGCCCCCGGGCCAGTCAGGGCGAACTACCATGTATCGGGCAGATTCGTTTACTTCGACCACGAAGGACGCATGCAGCCCGCCGCGGGCGTTACCGCGCACATTATGGACAAAAACATCGCGCCCGGCGACGCCGACGCTCTCCTTTCCACAACCACCACCGACGCCGATGGAAAATTCAGCGCCGAATTCCCCGCCGACGAATACCGGGACATCTACGTGCTCTTCACCGCGGAAAACGACGTGTGGAAAGTGACGAACTCTTCCGGCGCTGTTTATACCTGGCACACGCCGGTGAAGCGGGACGTAACGGGCAAAGACGCCGAGGTTGACTTCGGCGTCCAGAGCATCGGCCGCACCTCGGACAGCCTGGGCAACGGGCGGAACGTCGGGGCGATGTGGATTTACCAGGCCGTCCGCCGGTCCGCTGAATTTTTGGCGAAGAACGCCGTATCGCTCACCGGCGACGCCGGCAAGTACACGGTCGTCTGGACCGACGTCAATGACACCACTTATTCCAGCGGCATGACCACCTACATTTCGCGCAACCACGCCTACCAGCACGACGTGATTATACACGAGACCGGCCACATCCTGATGAACGCCTACAGCAAGATACCGCAAGGCTCCGGCGGCCGGCACAGGATCGACGGGTCGTACTCGCGCGAACTCGCCTGGACAGAGGGCTGGGCCACGTTCTACGCCGCCTGCGTCATCCTGGCCGGCGACGAAGCCGACGCGTCGCTGCCCTACTTCGCGGGTGGAGTAAGCATCGAGACCGTGCCGGCGAATTTCGCCGAAGGCGACACAAACGAGATGCGCGTCGCGGCGGCGCTGTGGGACCTCTATGACCGCAACGCCGACGGCCCGGACAACGCGAGCGTGAAATTCGCCGACATCTTCCAGATACTCCAGCGCTCCGACGGCAGCGCCATAAACAATTTCGAGGAAGCAATCACGCTGTGCGCGCAGTACAACTGCCGCGATAGGGAATCGGTCGAGGCGGTTTACAGTGTGCTCGACTACAACACGATCCACTACTCGGCGGAGAAGGCGCTTGCGGTCGTGACGAACGAATAGCGGCATGAAGCAACGCGGGCGGGGGTCAGACCCCTCCCGTCGTCCCGACATGCCTCACTATCCGCAAATGAAAGGCAGGGACTCCTCTTTGGCGTCTGACCCCCTTTGCCAATAATAAAGCCGCCCCGGAAAATTCCGAGGCGGCTTTTGTTTTCGCTTGCGGGATTCCTCCCGCGCCGTCAGGTGATTATGCCCAGCCAGTCGCGCAGGATGAAGAGGACGCGCGCGGCGAACAGGGATATACGCGCCTGAACGGTGTAGCCGAACGAGGCGCCGAACCCTATCATCAGGAAGATTATTCCGACCTTTGCGGTCCCTCCCACAAAACCGCGGTGCTCCATCGAGAAGTAGAAGTAGGTGAGGGCGCACAATGTGCCCGCTATGAGGACGACACCTCCCACGGTCGCCAGAATGCCCCAGGGCCATCCCTGGCTTATGGAGCCGACAAAGTCAACGCGCGTGGTGCCATAGACCTGCGCGAAAACGGTCGATTGCAGGTAACGGGGCAGCATCATTCCCATGCCGAGGCCGACGAACATTGCCATAGGATAGCGGCTGACCCATGAGAGTTTTGGGACGATGCGCAACACAACCATGAGGCCGAGAATCGCGGGTATGATAGGCCAGAGGTTGCCTTCCTTGAAGACTGGGTTGACGAAGTTGTTCTGGCCGACGTTGAAGTACTCCACTGTAAAGGAGTAGCCGAAGGCCACGCCTATCAGCACGTGCTCCGCGATTCGGAAAAGCATGTTCTCGCGGTAGATGTACGACACGATCGCCACCGTGCCGATTGCCGCCAGCACGAACCACCATTTGTCCGAAATTTCCGCGGGCGGCCAGACTTTCGGGAACATCCTCTGGAGGACTTCCTTGAGCGAGGTGTGACTGAGTGCGGCTATTACGCTGTTCATTGTTTCTGGCTCTTACGAATAAAGTAAATGATGTTGCCCGTGATGATGAATAATATGATTACTATATGCGAGGCCGATTGCGTGTTGGCCATGGCGCCGGCGTCGCCGAACGTCGGCCAGTATTCGTTGTCAACCAGAAGGCGCTCGTAAGCGGCGGCCCCGGTGGCGCCGGGGATGACGCCCTTAATCTGGTCCGCCTGCATGTACGGGAAATACTGGGTGGCGCTGACCGCCGTCGTCCCCACGGCAAGCCTTGCCTTGTACTGCATGGTGTAGGCTATCCAGTCTTCCGGTATGGCCGAGCCGGCGATGGTGGTGGTCAGGCCGATGTCGTCGAAATTTTTTACGCCTTTGAAGATGGGCATCTCGTCAAGGGACTTTCCCTCCGCGTCCGTCTTGAAGATCCCTTTGATGTCGTGTCCCATTGCAATTATTATCTGCACATATTGCGGTTTCCAGCCGAGCCACACGTAATCGCGGCCGTACACAATCGAGTCTTTCCCCCCCGGCCTCTCATTAAACTCTTTTGCGGCCTGGTCCAGTATGCTCTGGGCAAGGTTTGCGCCGGTGATGAGGAAGGTAAGGCCGATGACGGGCGTCTTCGTGGCAAAGGCGTGGCGCACCATGGCCACCGCCATGGGCTTGCATTCGCCCGCCACGGAGGGGTCAAAGTCGAAGGAAATTATAATGGGCTGTTTCTTCTGGCGCGCCAGTTCGACCGCGTCATAAACCTTTCTGACGGGCGGCGGTATCGGTATGGGCAGTTTCAGCGTCACCATGAACGGCGCGATAATCACGGCCAGTATGACCGTGTATATCGTTCGGGAATCCTGCAGCAGTTTGAGCCACATCTTTCAATCTCCGAAAATCGTCAACGCATTCCGAGGTAGGAACGCTCTATGCCCAGCAGTATTTTCAGCGCGGTCGCCGCGCCGCCCAGCCCGATTCCTATGAGGATCGCGCGCCGGGCCGCGGTATTGGGCCAGTCCAGAATCCAGTCGCCGATTGCCGGCAGTTGGGCCAGCATCGCCTGGCCGATGGTTACTCTTGAAAGCATGATGACGACCGCGGTAATCAGGAGCAGGGTCGCCTCTACGTTTCTTGCCCGGAAAGCGCGGGCGGCGGCGGACGCGATGTAGAACGCCAGCAGGCTGAACATCGTGGCTTCGAGCGGCACCAGAAGGTAGTCATACAGCCTCTGGAAGATATAATCCGGGTCACCGAGGCTTTTGGCGTTCGTGGCCCAGTTCACGTAGAAACCGGCAAATATCATCCCGGCCATCGCCACGATGGTAATTATGCTGTACTGCCACTTCGGGGCTTTTCTGACTATCTTGATGAGGTGGTAGTAAAGGAAACTATATATGGCCAGGGGGTAAATGAAGAAGCCGAGCACTATGCCCCACTCCGCCGTCTTGTTCGCCAGCCATGTTGAGGCATAGCCCGGCACGTAGTACTGGATGACATAGATCACGCCGAATACAAATGCCAGGACCAGAGGCAACGTTTTTTTCATGCTGTCATCCTATCGAAACAAGCCGCCAACCTGATTACATCAACAGGAACTCGCTGCCGAAAATGAACTTGAAAAATTCCGCCCAATTCAGCGCGCCGGCGACGGTCAGAATTATGACCGTCGGCACTATGGTGATAATCAGCGCCATGACCACGGCCTTGAAGCCGTCCTGCCCCTTGAGCGTGCCGAGAAGTTTCGGATCGCGGGACAGATACGCGCCGGCCGCGTACAATTCCTCGCCTATAAGGGTGTAGTCGCAGGCCGTGACGAAGAACGGCAGTTGCGCGTCCTGGTCGGTGCCGCCTATCTGTATCGCGCCGACGTTCGCGCCCGCCTCCGCCAGAAGCAGGGATTCCGCATAGAATGATCCGAGGAGGAAGACCGCCGCGGGCCTGCGCCTTGCCATGATGCCGCTGACTCCCGCGGCAAACGCAAACTGGCGGTCGGACACGAAGAATGCCATCTCTGGGCTGAACGCCTCCGGCCTGCCGGCCCTCAGGTACGCCTCCTTGATGGTTTCCATGCCTATCTGCAACACGTATATGTCGCAGTTGGGCATCATGAGTTCGGTCTGGTACTCGGCGGTCTTTTCGGCGATCTTGGAAAGTATCGCCAGCGACGCCAGGGTGGCCGCGCCGCCCACGCCGCCAAGGCCGGTGCAGAACAGAACGGGGCGCCCCATTTCGGTGGCGCGCCCGACGGCCTCTTCCACCGCGGCGATGCCCGCAATGGGCCGTATGTACATCTCCTTGCCGCGGTGCGCCGAAATTATGAAATATCCGGCAACCAGAACAAACGCGACCACCAGTATCAGGTTGATTATTTTTTCAAAACTGAATACGCCGGACGTGGTGGTTACGGGTATGCTGGGCGCGCTGTCCGCGTAAAGACCGCCGTATTTGAAACGGATCATGTATGCATAAACCTTGCCCTTGCCCAATTCCCGTTCGACTCCGATCTTCTTCTCAAAAAGAAAATTCTGTTCCTGCAGTTCCTGCGGTTTCCATCCTTCGGATTCGAGTCTTTCCAACTGCTTTGCCATCTCTTCGGGAGGGACGCTTGCGCCTCTGTCGATGATCCTCGTCTCGCCGTCCTTCTGGAGGACTTCAAACCTCTTGTTGTCGATTACGCCCTTCAGGTCCCATCCCTGCGTCTCCTCCTCAATCAGGGCTTTCTGCGTCGCGGCGTCGAGGTTGCCGTCGGGCCGGCTGAACATCGGAACAACCTTCATCTTGGTCGTCCGCTGGAGAATATAATAATCCACGTTATCAACGCTGGTCTCCGGCGCATAGCCGGCGCCGGATTCCACCTCGAGCCTTGCCTTCGTTTCCGGCAAATCCGCGAATATGTCCTTGCTTGCGGGGTCCTCGGGATCGACTTTTATCTTCTTGGTCTTGCGCTCGATTTTCTTCACTTCGCGTTCGGCCGCCCGCCACAGGATAAGCCGCGGCTCGGTTCCTTTGTCCTCAAACTGCGTTTCACCTTCCTCCGCTTCGCCTATCCAGTGGAACCGCTCCAGCGGGATGGAGTAAACATCCTCGCCCGGCTCCACTTCCGCCCGGTAAATATAATATTTGACGCGATTCTCCTTCGGCCGGTCGCTCAAGTCCTTCAGATGGTACTTCGTGTTCGGGGCGTTTGCCTCAACGCCGACGGTGATTGTCTTGTTGGCGAACCTGTCATCAGGGGAAGGTTCCCATTTTATCGTGATCCTCACGCCTTCCAGTTCGGTGGCGGGCGTAACGTCAACACTGCCAGGAGGCCGAACGGTCGTCAATTCCTCAAGGGAAAAGGGCTGCTGTTTGGCGCAAGAGGCGGCAAGGAGCGCCGCCACAAGACATGATGCCGCAAGAATGCCGCGAAACAACACAGCGCTCGGTCGATTTTTCATATTGCTCGAATCCTTAATCTTCCGTCCTTGCAACTGGCATAAAATTGCGTAGGTAGTATAACGTCGGCTGAATGAGTGTCAAGGCCAAAAAACCGCCGCCTTGCCTTTCATTTTTCTATCGCCTCGACGTTCGCGCGGGGGACCAGCGCGCGCTTGCCGTCGGGAAATTCGACCTCCAGCACGCGCACCATCGTTTCGCTTTCCATCTTTCTCAACTCCGGCGGCATGGCGGTAATCTTGCATATCACGCCGAAGTTCGGCGACCGGATTATCCGCACAAGCCGCCCCACGGTCAGCCCCTGCACTTCCGTCTCCACGCCGCCCTGCTTCGCGGTAGTGCCGTCCTTGAGCGGTATTATGATTTCGGGGCGCATGACGCCGGCGCGTATCTGCGTTGCGCCGTTCATGCTCGCGGCCGCGCCTTCCCTTCTCCCAAGAAGTTCGAACGTCGCGGCCGCCATGTCTATCCGGCCGAATCCTTCCGTAACAATCAGCGTCAGCCCCAGTTTTTCCATGCCCGTGATTGCCACGCCCAAATCGTAGCCCATGAAGTCCTTCATGTCCTGCGCGTCGATGCCGCCGACCACCACTCCTGCGACACCGTTCTGCACGGCCTTCTTCAACGTTTCATGCGTCACGTAGCTGCCGCCGACGATGACCTTTCCCTTGCAGGAGGCGTCTATCTTGTCCGCGGTCAGTTCCTCGCCCGGCTTGCTTACGCAAATCTTTATCTCGCCGAAGGCCTCGCCGCCTATGCCGATGATGCCCTGAATGAAACTGGCCGTGGCCTGAATGTCCGCGCCTTCTTTCTCGTGGACTGCGACCGCTGTCCCGTCGATATACGCGTCGATGGCGACAGGCTCCGGCTCGCCGCGCAATTGCACCTGGCCGGTTATGCGGGAGATGATTTCTATCGTGCCGTCAATCGGAGAGATGATCTTGCTCTTGAAGAGGCCGAAGATGCCCTTGTTCTGGCCGAGCACTTCGCCCTTCTTTATCGTGTCGCCCTCTTTTTTCTTCATCAGTTCCGGCACGTCGCCCGGGTCGCAGCCGAGTTTGCTCGCTACGTTGATTGGCGTTACGTCGCCGGGGAGGAATGTCCTGGCCACGATGTCCCGCGCCTTGGTCTTGTCGCCGACCTTAACAAGCACGTCGCCCAAAAGCGGCAGACGCCGTTCGCGTACTATAACGGCGTTTTCAGTTACCCTCAGCCCTGGTGTATATGCCTGTGCCAAAACCGTCCTCCGTTCGACTTATGAAAAATGCGCGGCCTCGCGCCATCATTCAAAAGTTATAGTCGGGATATATGTTGAGCGCCTTGTGCCACTTCTTCAAAGTTTGCACGCGCTCCTTGTCGTCTTCAGGCAGCGGCACCGCGCCTTCGAGGAAAGGCTTGCCGGTGGCGTCGGCCGCCGCGGTGTAAATTCGCCCGCGAGCATCGACGACCACGCCCACGACCCCGCCTTCAACCTCGCCCTCGAGATGCCTGCCGGGGCCTGCGCCCGCGTCGATGCCCCTCTCCGGGACTATCCGCACCTTCGCCTTCTGGTCGAGGGCAAGCGGTATCAGTTCCATGTCGCCCAGATTGTACTGCTTCTCAACAGTTTTGCCGTCCGGCATCGTGAACGTAACGGTCATGACGCGGCCCGGCCTCTTCGGCACGGTCTTGCTGGCGATGCACGTGCCGAGTTTTATCAGGCAGTCTTTGTGGAACACCTCAATGGCGGCCTTCTTGGCCGATTCCTCAAGTTCAGGCTTCTGAATATTCGCCAGCACTCCCAGTTGCGGCATCATGAATATGCTGTCCACCGCCATGCGCGTGACGCCTTCCGGCAGGAAGGAATCGATCATCATGAGCATCGCCTGGCAACGCCTCGGCGCGTGCGAAAGGACGCCGCCGCTTCCGACCAGCATGTCGAGTTCCGGCATCTTCACGATTGAGCGGTCGACGATCTGGCGGAATGCCTGGCTGATGTCCGAGCCGCGCGAGACGCCCTTCAGTTCCTGCGCGAAGTCCTTGTGCTGGATGAACGCCAGCCTGAGCGCCTCCCGCGCGATGGCCTGCTCGATGATGAGCTCCTCAAGGCTCTGCGGGATGGTCGTGGGACGGATCATCTTGTTCTTTATCCTGTTGCGCAACTCGCGCTCGTTGACGTGGAACGGCACCCAGCGCATTATCTTGGCAAGTCCCGCCTCGGCCAGCACATTGGACACGCTGTAACTCATGCCTAGGTTCGCGCTGACCGTACGGTTGAAAATCTCCTCCCACCTGTCGAGTTTCTCGTCGTGGTGGCGCCAGACGGAGAATATGTCAGTCGTCGCTCCGCCGATGTCCACGCCCACCACGTTTATCTTTTCCATGTGGGCGATTAGTTGCATGATGTATCCGACGGCGCCGGGCGTCGGCATGATGGGCGCGTCGGTCCATGACATGAGTTTCTTGTACCCCGGCGCGTTTGCCATGACGTGCTCCATGAACTGCTCATGGATTTCATTTCTCGCCGGGAGCAGGTTTTCGCGTTCGAGCACGGGGCGGATGTTCTCCACTACCTTGAGCGCGGTCTTCGCGCCGAGCACATCTCCAACTTCCTTTCGCGCGTCCTTCGTGCCCGCGTAAACGACGGGCAGTCGGTACTGGATGCCCAGGCGCGCCTTGGGGTTTGCGGCGGCGATGAGTTCCGCCAGTTCCACCACCTTCGCCTTGCTCTGGGCGGTGCCGTTATCGACAGCGCCGGCCAGAAGAATCATGTCGGGGCGGAGGTGGCGGATGCGCTCTATCTTCTCGTGCGGCAGGCGGCCGTCGTTGGTGGCGATGGCGTCCATGACGATCGCGCCCGCGCCGAGGGCCGCGCGCTTTGCGCTTTCGGCGGTCATGGTGAGCACAAGCCCACCGACCATCATCTGCAAGCCGCCGCCGGCGCTGCTCGTGGAGACGTAAACGTCCGCGCCGGTCTTCGCGTCGCGCTGCGGCGTGATGAGGCGGCCGTCCTCGATGAATTTCTTTCCCGCGAGTTCCTCAACTTCCTCAACGGCGTTCAGCACGCCCTTGGTCACGTCCTCGAACGGAGCCTCCACCGTGGTGGGCGCTTCGCCGCGCGCGATAAGGCGATATTCGTCGCCTTTCTTTTCAATCAGAATGGCTTTGGTCGTCGTGCTTCCGCAGTCGGTTGCCAGGATGCTGCGTATCTCCAGTTTTTTTTCCAACATCTCGTACTCCGCGGTGATGATTTCAGCGCTGCTGTTCAATCAACTTTTGCGCCGGAGCCGGCGAGCCGCCCGGTCATCTTTTCTGTTCCTTCGCCTTCTGCTTGGCCAGTCTGCGCGATTTCTTCCGCATTTGCCTCAGGGCCTTTTCCTGCGCCTTGATTTCCTTCTTCTTCTTGACGACTTCCGCATCGCGCCGCTCGATCTCCCTGAGCAGCAACTCCACGTTCTTCCGGTCTTCCATCATGGTGTAGAAGGCGGTTATCGAGCAGGGGTCGAACAGCACCTCGAGTACCGGCGCGAAGGCCACCACCACCTGGCTGCCGATGTAACTGAGCGGCTTGACCGTCTCCAGAAAAAGGATCGCCGGAACAGTCATTCCCCTGCGCACGGTCCAGTCAGCAAGTTTGTCGATGATGCCACGCTGCTCAGGCGTCAGTTTCTGACCCATCAACTTTTCGGTCGGCAGTGGTTCGCTCAGTTTTGGCATCTATAAGCCTCTGCCGCAGGTAATCAAGAATCTCTTCCCTGCGGCTCTTATCGAACAGCAACGTCAACGCTCGAAACATGGCGCGCCGCGTCGGTACCTCGTAAGGCGAAAGCACGGCTCCCTCGTCGTCGTGGTAAAACGCGCGAAATCTTCCCCAGTCCGCCTTCTGCGGGCGGAGGGGCCGCTTAATCTCTATCAAGTCCTTTGAAAGAACATAGGTCGTCGGCAGGAAGAAGCCGTGCAACATGAGAAACATGAGCGCCGGCACGCCCATGAAAAACGGCTCGTTCGGCGAAAAAGAGTACGTCGCAACCGTCAGGCCGATTATGAGCGCAATCACCAGCGCGCTCTTGCGCCAGTCTCTAAGGAAAGGATAAACCCTCCACGTCAGCGTCCTGGAGGCCTCGGCCCGCTCGCGGCGCGCAATCTGCTTCTGGCGTTTGCTCTTCCTGCTCATACAGCCTGAATAACGGCGCTCCCGGCATCTCCCCTATCATTCACGGACGGCCGAACGCCGGCCAGCGCTCTGTCAACGCAATATATTGGTATTGTGGAGTACAGCCGCCCCCGGCTGTGATTCATCTACACCCGGATTCCCCGCGCCCGAGGGCGGGCGCGCTCCATTACCACAAAATTGTGTGACAGAGCACTAATTCTGCGGCGGGGCCTCAGCGGGCGCTTCCTCCGTCTTTTCCGGCGTTCCCGGACGGGTCTCAACGACCATCCAGTCGCCGAAGCGCCGCTCGACGAGTTTCATCAAGTCCTCCCGCGTAACCTTCACAAGTTTCACCGGGTACTTCGTGGCATAGTCGTAGCCGATGGCGTAGAGTTCGTTGATGGCCGCAACGTCGGCCTGGCCGCCGTTGGTTTGCAGGCCCATCTCCGCGTAGGAGACCGCCTGCCTTTTTATGTTCTCGAATTCCTCGTCGGTGAAATCGCCCTTCTTGATCTTTTCAATCTCCGCGCGGATTTCCTTCATCATGGCGTCATAGTTCTCCGGCGTCGTCTGGGCGTAAATATTGAAGGTCCCCACGTCGAAGCCGGGGATGTTGTAGGCGTACACCATGTACACGTAATTATTGCGCCCCCTCAGCGCCTTCTCAAGGTTGTGGGAAAGCATGAGGGTGAGGATGTTCATCTCCGCGTCGGCGGGGTCGCCGATGGCGATGCCGTTGGTGGCGAGGATGACGTTTATATTCTGGCGCGGGACCTTGAAGACCACCGGCTCCGCGACGCCCCTGGTGTCCTTGCCTATCGCGGGCGGGGGCGGCACCTGGCGCTGGTCCTTTTCGCCCTGCGGCATCTCCCCGAAGGCGGCCTCTATCATCTGCCTGGTCTTCTCGACGTCGATGTCGCCGAAGACGGCCAGCGTCGTGTTGCTCCCCACGCACAACTTGTCGTGGAACGCCTTGAGGTCCACGGATGTAATCTTGGAGACGCTTTCCGCCGTGCCCAGTTTGGTGTTGTGGTACGGGTGGTCGCCGAAGCGGACGCCGCGGAAGAACGAATTCAGTTCCTCCCCGTAATCATTCTTGAGGTTCTGAACCTGGAAGATTATCTGCGGGCGGACTCGCTCCACTTCCGCATCCGCAAACGCCGGATGCAGGAGCACGTCTGAGAAGAGGTCAATGCCGTCCTTGAGGTCCTCCCTCAGCACGGTCATGTCGAGGCCGAAGGTGTTGTTGCCGGAAACCGTGCTCATCTTCGCGCCCATGGTCTCGATGGCGAGGTCGATGTCCGCGGCGCTCCGCGTCTTCGTGCCGCGCATGAGCGTGTTGACCATGAAATTGCTGAGGCCCGGCGTGTCGCCGTCAAAGAGCACTCCGCCGCGCGAATAAGTCTGGATGGACACGAGCGGCATCTCCGGGTTGCGCTTGAGCAGCACGGTCAGCCCGTTCTTCAGCGTAACTTTCTCGATGCCACTTTCCTTCTCCTTCACTTCAAGCGGCGGCAGGCCCGCCTGCGGCGCCTCCGAGAGCGGCTTGAGGACGACGGTCGTGAGGTTGTCTTCGTTGAGATACTTCTTCGCCATCTCGCGGATGTCTTCCGGCGTCACGGCGTCCATCGCCGCGAAATACTTGTCCTCGTAAAGCGGGTCGCCCGTGATGAGGATGTTGTCGGCGAGATTTTCAATCTGGTCCGCGGCTGTCTGCCGATAGAGGAGCCGCGCCGCGCGGATGATTTTCCTGGCGCGGTCGAGGTCTTCCTTGCTTACAAGGTTCGCCTTGAGGCCGTCCGCTATTGCCATGATTTCCTTCTGGGCGGCCTCCAGGTTCTTCGGGTCCATCGTGGCGTAGACGCCGAGGTGGCCGTGGACGTAGTGCGGCGTGTAGTTGCCGGCGCCGATGTACTGCACAAGTTGCTTCTCCTCGACAAGCCGCCGGTAGAGGCGCGAAGTCTTGCCGATGCCCATCACCGCGGCGAGCATGTCCGTCTTGACCATGTCCGGGTGATACATGTCGGTCGTGCGGAAGCCCATTTTGAGGATGGCCATCTGGATGTTGGCTTCGCCCTCGGCGTAGCGTCTGCCGACTTTTTTAGGCTCCTGAGGGTATTTCACCTCGGCGAGCGGGCGGTCTTCAAACTTTTCAAAGACTTTCGCGGCCTTCTCGAACGCTTCCTTCGCGTTGATGTCGCCGCCGATTGCGAGCGCCATGTTGTGCGGCACGTAGCGGCGGTTGTAATACTTTACGAGGTCTTCGCGGTTGAGGCGCAGGAATTTCTCGCGGTAGCCGATGGGCAGGATTCGGGTGTAACTGGCGTCATAAGCCGTGCGGTCGAACAGTTGGTTGAGCAGGCGGTTCGGCTCTTCCTCGTCCTTTGCGATTTCCTGGCTGATTACGCCGAACTCGCGCTGGACCTGCTCGGGGTCGAAGGCGCAATACATTATATAATCGGATATCATGCCGAGCGCCTGGTCGAAGTAGCGCGAAGTCACGGTCATGTAGTAGGCGGTATAGTAGTAGAAGGTCTCGGCGTTGGTGGCGGCGCCGATGGCCTTGGTCATCTCGTCGTTTTCATCCTCCGTGCGATGAATGGTGTCGCCGCCGGAGATGACGTGTTCGCAGATGTGCGACAGGCCGCAGCCGAGGTACTCCTGCTCGTCCATGGAGCCGGTGTTGACTATCAGGCGCACGGTAACCGTGGGCGCGGAATGGTTCTCGAGCACGACGACGCGCATGCCGTCCGGCAGGGTGTGGATATAAACGCCGCTCTTCTCGTCGGCGTATTCCTTCACGGGGACAATCTTGATGACCGTCGGGTCGGCCTTTGCGACGCAAGACGCAAGAACGGCGCAAAAGGCCAGGACACAGAACAATAAAGCCGGTTTTCTGATGTTCATGCACACCTCAATTGAAAGACGCAACTCTGTTTACTGGATGCGCGCGATGACGCTCATCTCGCAGCGCGCGCCCTTTGGGAGGGCCGCAACGGCGACGCACTCGCGCGCGGGCGGTGATTCCTTGAAACTCTCCGCGTAAACCGCGTTGACCGCGGCGAATTCGTTCATGTCTATAAGATACAGGGTGGCGCGGACAATTGTTTGCAGGTTTCCGCCCGCGGCTTCCACAACGGCCTTGAGGTTGCTCAAGACCTGCCTGAACTCCGCCACCGTCCCGCCCTCGGCCATCTTGCCGGTCCCGGGGTCTATGCCTATCTGGCCGGAGACGAAGAGCCAGCCGTCGGCGAGGACGGCCTGCGAATACGGGCCGACCGCCGCGGGGGCCTTGTCAGTCGCGATTATTTTACGAGCCATTGCGCGCCTTGTTCAATCCGTTCGATGTAAACCTGTATTTCTCACACGGAGTTCAAATTTGTCGCTTACCGTGCACGGGGGGACAGTCCCCATCTACGAACTGGTCCCCGATCTTTCATTTATAATAAGAATAAGGAATATCGGGGCCTGCGTTCCGTAATGGGGACAGTCCCCTCTGACGAGAAACGCATGTAAAATCCGCCAACAATGCGGACGCCTGAAAACCACCGCAGGCGTCCACGTTGATTCCCAACTATTTGCGGGGCGCGAGTCTCTCTTTCAGTTTTTCGTTCACCTCCTGCGGGACAAAGGGGCTGGCGTCGCCGCCGGCGCTCACGATGTCCTTTATGATGCTGGAACTGATGAACGAGAATTCTTCTCCCGGTATGACGAACATGGTTTCCACGTTTTTCGCCATCGCGCGGTTGCTGAGCGCAATCTGGTATTCGTACTCGAAGTCGGTTACGGTCCTGATGCCGCGCAGAAGTATGTTGGCCCCCTTGTTCTTGACGAAGTCAACCGCCAGGCCGTGGAAGCCTTCCACCTCGACGTTCAGGATGTCCTTGACCGAGTGGCGGATCATCTCGACGCGCTCTTCCAGCGTGAAGAGCGGCTCCTTCACGCCGCCCGCCGCCACGCCGACTATCAGTCTGCTGAACAGTTTTGCGCCGCGGCATATCAGGTTCAGGTGGCCGTACGTAATCGGGTCGAACGTGCCCGGATAGACGGCGACGGTAGTGAGTTTTTGTTGTTGTTCTTCCGCCATCAGCAAACCGCCATTGCGCTACCTGCCGACGCTTCTGTAGTTGAACCCCATTTCGATCATCTTCACCGGGTCGTATATGTTGCGCCCGTCGATGATGGTCGGGTGGTTCATGAGTTGCTTGACTTTCGCGAGGTCGAGTTTCTTGAATTCATCCCACTCCGTGGCGATTATCAGGCAGTCCGCGCCCTGCGCCACCGCGTACGGGTCCTGGCAGTATTCGACCTTCTCAAGGATATTCTTGGCGTTGTGCATGGCCTGCGGGTCGTAGGCCTTGATGATAGCGCCCTTCTTCTGGAGTTCGTGGATTACGGTGATGGCCGGCGCTTCGCGCATATCGTCGGTGTCCGGCTTGAAGGCAAGCCCCAGCACGCCCACGACCTTGCCCTTGAGGATCCACAGTTCCTCCTCGACCTTTTTGAGGAAGTGAATCCTCTGCTCCTTGTTAATCAGTTGGACTTCATGGAGCATGCGGAAGTCGTAGCCGAGTTCCTGGCTGATGCGCTCGAATGCGTCGATGTCCTTGGGGAAGCACGAGCCGCCGTAGCCAAGCCCGGCGTTGAGGAACTGCCTGCCGATGCGCCTGTCAAGGCCCATGCCCTCGGCGACTTCCATGATGTTCGCGCCGGCGAGTTCGCATATCCGCGCCACCGCGTTGATGTACGATATCTTGCAGGCGAGGAAGGAGTTCGCGGCGTGCTTGATTATCTCCGCGCTCTTGACGTCGGTCATGATTATCGGCGCGCCGAAGTCCTTGTAAAGTTCCTGCATGACCTTGCGCGCGCGCTCGCTGGATGTGCCCACCACTATGCGGTCGGGATGGAGCGCGTCCTCAATCGCCGCGCCTTCCTTCAGGAACTCGGGGTTGCTGACCACGTCGAATTCAAACTCCTGCTTTATATTGCGCTGGATGGTGAGTTGCACCTTTTCGCCCGTCTGGACGGGCACCGTGCTCTTCTCGACGATGATCTTGTATTCGTTGATGTGCCGCGCAATCTGGCGGGCGACCTGCTCGATGTGCGAGAGGTCCGCGCGCCCGTCCTCGGAGGGCGGCGTGCCCACGGCAATGACAATAATCTGGGAGGAGCGCACTCCCTCGCCCACGTCCGTGGAGAATTTCAGGCGCTTCGCCTTGTAGTTCTCTACGACCATTTTCTCAAGGTCAGGCTCGTAGATGGGCATCTTGCCCTCCTTGAGCATGTGTATCTTGTCCTCTTCCTTGTCGATGCAGATGACGTTGTGCCCCTTGTGCGCAAATACCGTCCCGCTTACCAGGCCCACGTATCCCGTCCCAACGATGCATATGTTCATGGCGGCTCCTGTATTATTATGGCGCTTACTGGATAAATTGATTTAACAACGCCTGCCCGCCGGAACGGCGTCAAGGCAAAGCATTCGGCTCCACGGCCTCTCTGCCCCAGGCGGCGGTTCCCGGCTGCGGGAACCCGCCGCGCGTCCTCATAAACTTCTTCGCCAATTCCGCCGGCGACAGGTTGATTGAAAACGTGGCGTTCCTGTTGGAGCGGTCATAACTGAGCCCCACGTCAAGAACCCAGCGATGGAAGTAGCGTCTGACGACAAAACTGTCGCTGATGGTCTTCGAGTTCGCAAAGTCGTACGCGATGTACAGTCCGAGCGCCCATTTCGCGCTGGCCTCCCACATGTAGTCAACCTGGACCACGTTCCTCTTTGCGAAATCCGTAATCTGCCCGTACGGGAAGAACGTGTTCTCGCGGTCAATATCGTACGGGAATATGTTCATAAAGTTCGTGAAACTCGACGTGCCGTCATTCCGCACAAAATAGTTGCGAACGGTCAGCGTTGTCCGCTCGGACGGGTACAAGTGGAAGCCGTAGTCGTAAACGGCCAACTGGCTCGTATCGGTGTCGTACTCCACGTCGCCGAAAATGGTCAGGTTGCGATAGATGTTCCACTCGACATCGCCCTTGAAACTGCTCGTCATCTCCAGCCCGCTGGGGAACAGCGTGTTTTTCTGCCCCGCGTCGTTGACGAAGAACTGCAGCGGCTTGCTCTTCGGCACGAAGTTATAATTGATGTCCACTATCAGGGCGTCAAAGGAGCGTTCCCTGCCCGGCTCGCCGCGCTTGGTCTGGAACAACTGCCTCAGCCCGACCGTCCAAATCTCGCGCCTGTCCTCGATGTCAACCGAATCGGCCTGAATCAGGCGCGACGGGTCCACCGTGTTCGCGAACACATCGTAGAATCTAACGTACGGCCGGATGACATGGTTCAAGCGCTTGCTGCCGGGAAAGTTCTCATACACCCTGGAAAACTGCGTGCTTGCGTCGAAGCCGAAATATCCCGTGAAGCGCCCGGCGCCGCCGGAGCCGTTCGCCTGATCGCTGTAAAAGGTTCCCCGCAGTCCGAGGAACGGGTTGACCCTCACAATGCCCAGGCCAATCGGAGCGCTTATCTCCGAGTTCAAGTCCGCGCGGGTCGTGTCCTGGTCCTTCAATCCCAGGGCGGGGTCAAAGTGCCGCCGCACGTTTGCGACCTGCGTGTCGAAAGAGGCAAGCAACTTGTCGCCGAGGATCGGCCATGACAGCCCGCTCACCCTCACCCGCGGCAGGTATTCCGTGGCGGTGAGAAAATCATTAATCTGTCCGCGCCCCACGCCGCTTATCTTCGTATGGCCTTCCGCGCGCCACACGGAGAGCGCGGTGTCCTGGTCCACGCCGCGGTTAAACTCGCCCGTGTAGTACTGGCGCAGGAATCCGCGGTCGCTTATCTCCGAGAGCGCAACGTCGGCGTGCCAGCCATCGCCCAAATCCTGGCTGTGCAGCAAGCGGAACCGGCCACGCTCCATCTTCTCCGGCGTTAGCTTGTCACCCCCGACGCGGTCTTTGCCCCTATCGCGGATGATATAGCCCTCCATGGAGCCGCTGTAATCCGCTCTCTCATAATCGAAGTTAAATCCCAGCCCCAGGCCCCGCTTGGTCAACTCATCCACGCTAAGCGTCAGGCTGCTCCAGTCGTTGTCCAGCAGGCCAAAGTCCTGCAGGTTCCACCTCGTCATCACGAAAAAGCCGAACTTCGACGAACTCCCTATACGAAGCCGCTCTATGAAGTAGTGGCTAAGGCTCGATCCCGCTGCAAACGGAGCATAAAAGACCGGCACTCCGCGGATCATCGCCAGCACGTTTTTCGCGTAGACCCTGGTAAAACTCGGCCCGCGCAGCCTGCCGGGAATCTGGCGGCGCTTCTGCTCCAGTTCAATGCTCTTGGCCGCGAAATAAACGAACGGCCTGCCGTATTCATCGTTAGTGAAGCGCGCACCGTAAAGTTTCATCCGCGTCGTGTTGGCGTCGTTGGTGGCCAGTTCCCTCACTTCTCTGGCCGTCAAGTACAGGAACCCGCCGACGCGGCCTTCGTACATCTTGTACCACGCGTCCAGCATGATGCCTTTGCGATGCAGGAAGTCGTAGTAGAGTTTCTGGCAGTATGACTTGGTCTCTATCCCGGTGATTAGGTCCCTGCGGATTATGACTACGTCGCCCTCGGCGTAGACTTCAACCTGCTGAACTGTCTTTTCCGTGCCGTCCGGGTTCGTGACCTTGACTCGCTTTATCCACGTTACCGCCCTTTTCCCCCGGACGTTGGTCCTGAAGCCCAGTTTGGCATCGGTGAACGTAAGATCGACGCCTTGCGGCGATACGCGCACCACCTCGCCTTCGGGCCGGTTTGGCAGGTAAAATTCGCCGGGCTGCGCGGGCAGCTCCACTCCGCTCTCCGGCGGCGCTTCGCCGACCGGTTTCGCCGCCGCATCTTCCCCGGCTCCCCTCGCGGCCCCCGGCGCCGCCGCAACCGCGACACCGCAGAAGGCCATGCCGGCGAACAGGACGCATAGCGCCGCAAGCAGGCGCCACACACTTTCGCGGGATTGCAACCCCCTCGCCCTTTTTTCTCGCTCCACGCGCGCTCCCTATAGTTTTCGCGTCGCAGACGACGGGCCTGCCGCTCTCCACCCACCGACTGCGAACCCGCCAGAGGTTTACCAGCACGCCGGAGGCGTGTAAACCTCAGGCTGGCGGGTAAACCCTTGTTCAGCCTGCTGCTCCTCAATTTCCGCGCACACAACCTCCCGCCGCGCATAGTTACATGCCGCGCGCGGGCTTAACAAAGTCGGCGTATTATAGCCCGCCCCAAAACGCTGTCAAGCACATTTCTCGCCCGGCCGCCGCACGCCGGCGGTCCCGCCCTCAAAGAAAAAGCGCGCCCCGCTGAACATGCCGCGGGGGAAATAATGACATGCCCGGCCTCGGCGACAATGCTTCAAACCGCCTCATTACGGCTTTTCGCCGATGGTCTTCAGAAGTGTGTCGAGAACGGCGTCCCATTTGCCGATGCGGGGGGCAAGTTCGTATTCCATCAAATCGGCCACTGTAACGATGTCATTCGTGTCAAGCGCCGCCTTCGCATCGCGCAGGACATTGCGAACCTGCTCGAGATGCTCCGCCAGCGTCGAGCCGTTCGTGCGCAAGGTGTTCAAATCTATGCCCAGCAGCGTGCGGACCTCGTCGATGACATGCACCACCAGGTTCAGAACATCGGCGCAGGTCGCCAGAGATTTGTAGCCCTTGAGAACCTCGCCGGACTGGATGCTCTTCGTTACCTCAACCAGCGCCTTGGTCAGGCCCGGCAGATGGTTCTTCACCTCCCTCAGGGCGTTCGCCGCCTGCGTGCGCACGTCTATCGTCTCCACTTCAACCAGCGAGAACTCGTCCACCTTCCTGTTGAGGAGGTCGCTGTCCCCGGCGAGATAAACCGGGCGGCCGTCGGCCTTGGCGGAAAGGATTGTACGGTTGGAATTGCCGAGCAGGTCGCTGAGCCGCTTGATTATTTCGCGCAGGGAATGGCCCTTGTCGGCAGAGACAATATCTGTCCTGCCGTCAACGGAAATGACGGTTTTACTCCTGCTGTTCTCCGGCATAACTCTCATGCTCCAGGGGACACGCTAAGTATATGCCGGTCGGGAAACCATGTCAACATGTATCCGGGGAATTAAGACCATTCTTGCGGTGCGTTGTGAATGCGGCGGAATCAGCCCCGCGCGGGCAGAAACCACCGCGCCCGCGGCGGGAAAAATCGGACGCGGCTGGAAGCGCGGCGGCGCGTATTCTTTTCGGCGCAAGCACTTACGCCCGACACGTGAATCAAAAATTTCACGGGGCATGTCTTTTGCATTTCCCCTACGGGAACCATTGCATGCAAGGATAAAAAACATGAAAGCCACATTATATATTTCGCTGATTTGCGTCGCGGCCTTCTTCGGCTGCAAGGCCGAGGTCGTGCACGCGCCGGATCCCGCGCCCGCGCCCGAAAGCCGGCCCGCGGCGCCGGATTCCCACTACTCCCCCAACGCCGTCCAGCACACCTTCTACGAAGTGGGCGAGACGGTTGATCCCGCGCTCAGTTGGGACGGCGGCGCCCTCTATTTCGCCTCGTCGCAGAACAGCGCGACGTTTGAAATCTACGGCAAGAAAGTCGGCGAAATACCCGTCGTCCAGTTGACCTCCGGCCCCGGCGACAAATGCCAGCCGTGCGTCTCGCCCGACGGGAGATATCTCGCCTACGTGTCGAACAAGAACGGGAACTGGGACATCCTCGTCCTTCCGCTTTTCCCCGGGGCAAAGCCGGTGCAAATGACAAACAGCCGGGGCGACGACGTGCATCCCTCGTGGTCGCCCGACGGAGCGCGCATAGTGTATTCATCATACAACTCAAAAGCGGCCAGATGGGAACTGATGCTCATTACGCTGAGCCGCCAGGGATGGGAGAGGACGGCGCTCAACGTCGAGGGCCTTTTCCCGGCGTGGCAGCCGGTTGAAGGAAGCGAAACGATTGTCTTCCAGAAACCGCGCGGCCGTTCGCCGTCGCTTTACGGCCTGTGGACCGTGACCCCGGACGGGAAGCAGTTGACGGAGATAATGGACAGCACGTTGTTCGCGGCTGTAACGCCCGCATGGTCGCGGAACGGAAAATGGATAATCTTCTCCTCCGTTCCCGCCGGCAGCGCTTTGGAAGGCCGGGCGGGGAACCTGTGGATGGTCGGAGCGGACGGGAATTCGATGGCGAAGATAAGCGAGGGCGCCGCGCCGGAGTACTCGCCCGCCTGCGCGCCCGACGGCGCGATATACTTCACGACGCTGAGAAACGGCGTGAAAAACATCTGGAGCATCACGCCGGATTACGGCAACGAAGAGACAAAGGACAAGGGGCTGTCGCCACCGCGCACCGACGTGGCCGCGCTTGAACGGACGGCGGTCGAATGCCCGGCCGTTCACTAACCCGTATTTCTCGCCACCGGGGACTGTCCCCATTACGGAACGCAGCCCCGATATTCCTTGCTCTTATTATAAATGAAAGATCGGGGCCAGTTCGTAGATGGGGACTGTCCCCGTCGGCGCACAGTGAGCGGCAAATTTGAACTTCTCTGAGAAATATGGGCTAATTACAGACAACAGCATATATAATAAGGAAAGGGCCGGCCTTCCCGTCGCGCGGGAAAACCGGCCCTGACTGTTTCCGGTCAACTCAACCCTGAACGCTTATGGCGCATTCGGCCCCCGCGCCGGGCGCGGCCTCGGAAGCATTCGGGCTTTCCTTCCGCCGCTTTTCAATCGCCATCATCCATGTCTGCCGGAGGTGAGACAATATGGCAAGCGCCTCGTCCGCCAGTCTCTCATCTTTCCGCAGGCCCGCCTCGACAAGGCGGAAATAAATGAACTTGTACAGGTTCACGAGGTTCGCGTAGATTTCCTCGCCGACGCGCCTGTCCAGCGAGCAGATTAGTTCGGTCATGATGCGCTGAGCGCGAAGAAAATAATTGAACGCGTCCTCCGCGCGCTTGCGCCGCATGCTCTCCTTTGCCATCTGCGTGAACCTTATTGCCCCGTCAAACAGCATGATGAGCAACTGTTCCTTTGTCGCGGTTTTCGCCTGCGTTTCGAGATATTTCTCTGTCTTTGTTGCGCTCATTACGGGTTCCCTGGAATTTTACGGGCCGATTTCCCTCTCCGTCCGCGCGCGAAAACGCGGCGGTTCCGCTGCGTCAATCGTCAATCGTCATCAACCCGACGTGCTCTGGTTTTGCAGCGCGGCAAACTGCGCCGACAGGCGCGCCATCGTCGCCTGCGACTGGCTTATCATCTGCTCCAGTTGCGCGAACTGCGCCTGCAGCCGCGCCTGCATCCTGGTTACTCTGCCTTCTATCCTCTTTATCGAATTGTTGTAGTTGTTTATCTTCGCGCTCAGGCCGTTCGTCTCGCTGGCGATGCTGCCGTCAGTGGGGTCGGTGAGAAAGGCGAGCATGTCCTCCATCTGGTGCGCAAGCCCCGGCGCGCCGGTCGGATTGAGCGGCGAGCCGACGAACTCCCCGCCGGAATTGCTCAGCGGGTAATTCAGCCCCAGCCCCGCATACGCGCGGCTGCCGCTCAGCGATGTTACGGAGATTTCACCCGAACCGGCCCCGGTGTCCACGAGTTTAAGAGAGCGGCCGTCGGCGCTTATCGAGGCAACGAGCCTGCCGTCGTTCTCGCTGTCAGTGTTTATCGCGCGGATGACGTCGCCGAGAGTCTTCTCGTCGGTCAAATCAATGGTGATGCTGGACCCGTCGCGCAAAGTTATGCGGAAGTCGTCGCCGGCAACGGTCTGTACTCCCGCGCCGTGCTTCAAATCCGAAAGGAGCGTGCTGTCCGTCGCCCGCTTGGTCGCGGTGAAGAGATTGGCCACGGCGTCGGGATCATTCTCGCACTCCTGCTCGAACTTCGTCTTGTCGAAAGTCAACTGCCCGTTCGACGCCATCTGCACGCCCACCTGCGTCAGCAGCGTGAGCGCGCCGCTGATGCCCGTGACCGGCGAAGTAATCATTCTTTCAAGTTGGTGCTTTATCGAGGTAACATTGCTGTCGCCGAACAGGACCGCCTTCTCAAACGTCTCCGTGTTGAAGGCGGTGTCGTCATTGATGGCGCTGATGATGTCGTTGTACGCATCCACGAAGGCCTGGACGCTGTCAGCCGCGGAGGACGGGTCAATCGCCGCGCGCACAATCACGGGCGTGGGACTGGCGGAATTAAGCGTCAATTGCATCCCCGGCACAATGTCGCTGATGCTGTTCGTGGACGAGGTAATCAGGGCCGGGGCGACCGACCCGCTGCTCGAACCATAGGTGAGGATGGCGTCCTGCGCCCTGCTCGTCGCGGTGAAACCGAGCGAGGTTGCCCTGTCGTCGATGTTCAGGCTGTTCGCCCTGCCCGTGCCGTCGCCGACAATGCTCAAGCGATAAGGCAGCGCCCCGCCCACGTTGATGACAGAGGCGTGCACGCCGAGATTGAGCGAGTTTATCTTTTCGCACACGTCCTTAAGCGCGTCGACGGAGGCAATCGACACCTCGAACTCGAAAGCGCCGTCAATGAAATTCTCGCTCACGCCGGAGGCGGCGCCGAGAATATTCAAGTCCTTTGCCGTCGTGCCGCCGTTTACTTCCTCCACCTTAAGCAGGCCGGTTCCGCCGGCGTTGTCTGTCAGGAGAATGCCGTCGCCGGCGCTGTTGATGCTCGCGGCAACGGCGCCGCCGGCAGCGCCGTTGATGTCGCGAAGTACGTCTTTAACGGTGGTTTCCTGCCCAAGGTTAACAAGGTAGGAGGCGCCCCTGCTGTCGGTTATTTTTATGCTCCCTCCCCTCACTCCCTTGCCGCCGTTGAGCGAGGAGAGAAACGTGTTTTCGCTGATATATTGCAGATTGACATCCTGCCCGACTATCGTATCTCCGCTCCCTGTTCCCAGTATGCCCATGTCCGCCGCGGCGGCGCTGCCATTGAGCGCGGTGATGATGAGATTGCCGGAGCCGCCCTGGCCGTCCTTCAGATACAGGCCGTTGCCGTACTCGTTCACCGCGAGGTCGCCGGTATCAAAAGCGCCGGCGGCTATCGCGGCATCGGCCATCAATCTCATGACATCGTTAAGCGTCTGCGCCGTGTCAATGTCGACATCGCATTCAACACCATTCGACAAGCGCACATGGAAGTCCGCAAGGCCCGACACGTTGTTGACGCCGGAACCGCCGTTGAGGGACTTGAGCAGCACGGTGTTAAGGCCCGCCAGTATGTCGTCGCCGGACAACGTGTACGACGCGCCGCCGCCTGTGCCGGACTTCAGTATGCCCAAATCCGCCGCGGCCATGCTGCCGCCCACCGCCGTTACCGTCAGCGTGCCGGAGCCGGATGTGCTCGTGTCCGTCAAAGCAAGCCCCATGTCAGAAACGGCGGCGGTGAGTTTACCGCCGTTGCCGGTCGCGCTGTTTATCGCATCTATCACATCGTTCAGCGTGCGGGCGCTGGAAATGTTCACGTTAAGAGTGGTAACGCCGTCCCGCAGGCTTATCCTGAAATCATTGCCGGTAACCGTACGGACGCCGTTGCCGTCGTTGAGCATGCTCAACGGCATGTCGCCGCTGAGACGGATTATCGCGTCGCCGACGAGTTCGTCCGCGGCCACTGACTTCAGTATCCCAAGGTCCACGGCGGTCGTGCCGCCGTTCACTTCCTCCACTTTCAGATTGGAAGTTGTCAGGCCGGTTGTGTCCGTCAGTTCAAGCCCCCGGCCGTCGGAATCGTACAGATTCACCGAGGCGCGCACGCCAATCCCGTCCGTGTTGTTTATCTTGTCAATGACATCCTGAACGGTAACGGCGTCGCTCAGGTCAACGACGGCGCTTTGGCCGGCGCGGTTGGTGATTTTGATTTTGCCGCGCTGCACGCCGTCAAGCCCGTTGAGAACGTCAAGCGGAGTGGCGCGGTCAAGCCGGATGTCGCCGAGCGCGATCTTCAGCGTCCCCGCGCCCACGTGAGTCGTGCCGGAATCCGCGTAGCCGCGCGTTACCGCCTGGCCCGATTGCGCCAGTTGCGAAACCTGGAACATGTACGAACCCTCCGTCGTGACCCGCCCGGAAACGGAAAGCACGTCGGGATTGCTGGATGTGAGGGTTGCGGCGTTGAACGTCGACGCAGTGCTCAGGGCCGCGGCTTTCGTGCGCAGTGCGAGCAGTTTGGCGGAAAGGGCCATGAGCGCGGTCTGCTGGTTTTTCGCCGTGGTGATGCGCGCGTTAAGAAGGTCCTCAGGCTGGCGCGCGATGCTGAGCAACTGGTTGATGATGCTGGTGGTATTAAGCCCGGAGGCAAGGCCGTCAATTGTAATGCTCATCTGAAGTGTTCCGGTCGAGATGAATATTAACCGCGATCCTTCGCGTAACTATATGCGTCCTCCTGTCGCATACACGTCGAGCGCCGCCGCAATATGTTTTGTTCCAATTATTTTTTCGCGAGATTCTCCGACGGGACCGGACTCACGCCCGGCCCCGTCGGTCATTCTTTCTCAAATGCCCGTCCTTCTTACAGCAGTTTCAGGACGCTCTGCGGAATCTGATTGGCGCTCGCCAGGACGGATATGCCGGCCAGGAATAGGACCTGCGCCCTCGTGTAGTTTGCGACTTCCGCCGCAAAGTCGAGGTCGCGGATCTGGCTCTCGGACGCCGTCAGGTTCTCAACCGCCACTCCCAGCGAGTTGATGTTCGAGTCAAGCGTCTGGGACGCAAACGCCCCCAGGTACCCGCGCAGAGAGTTGACTTCATCAACCGCCGCGTCCACTATGTACACGGCGTTCTGCGGGTTGGCGGCCAAATCGTTCGGCCCGCCGCTTATCAGCGAGTTAAGGAACCCGCCGACGTCTCTCTCCGCGCTGCCCGAACCGAGCGTGCGCACCGGCGCGCCGAGATAGTTGGCCGATATATTCGGCAGGCCCACCGTCATCTTGTCGGTTTCGAGCGGCATAATGTTCAGTTGGAAATCCAGGCCGGATTTCGCCACGGTGAACAAGAGCGGGCTGTCCGCAACATCGGTGCCGTCCGCTATTTTAATATCGGCATTCAGGAACGGCGAGTTTACTGTTATGTTGTTGCCGTTTGTGGAAACGTAAGCGCCGGCTATGTTTACGCCTATGTCCACGCCGGAGGCGATTAATTTGCCTCCCGCGCTCACAGCCGCCGGAGCACCGGCGTCGAGAGCGGCCTTTACATCGTCGCCGGAAATCACTTCCAGCGAAACTTTCTGGACGGAGCCGTATTCCTCGGTCTGGATAGCGACCACGTCGGAGGCATTCGGCACGCCCATCGTGCCCGTGGACAGAACGGCAAATAGTCCGGTGTTGCCGCGGACAGCGTTAATCATGCCAACAATGTCCTGCGTGTTCATGCCGGAATTGATGAATATCTCCTGCGTGCCGAGGTTGCCGGACACCCGGATAACCTGGTCGCCGGTTGCGACGCCGCTCGCGAGTTGGAAGCCGATCCTCGCGCGTTCGGCCTTCTTCATGATGTCAATCTGCGTGGTTATCGAATCCTGGCCGTCGAAGGCGATGCTCCGAAAACGCAGGTCCGTAATCTCGGTCGATTTCGACGTGACGTTGAAGCCCGACGAGCCGTTCAGAAGGTTCGTGGAGCCGAACCTCGTGGTGGCGGCAATCCTGTTAATCGACGCGATGGCGGAATCAACGGCGTCCTGCTCCGCGGCTATCTGGTCCGGGGATGCGCCGCCCGTGTTGAGGGCCAGCATCGCCGAACTGCGGATGCCTGTCAGCAGGTTGCTTACCTCGGCAAGCGCGGCGTCAGCCGTGCCGACAAGGTTGGATGCGGACTGAGAGTTCAGCACCGCCTGGTTCAGCGACGCAATCTGCCCGCGAAGAACTTCGGAAATGACAAGCCCGGACGGGTCGTCGGCGGCGCTGTTGATTCTGAGGCCTGTGCTAAGCCTTTGGATTGACTTGGACTGGGCATTGTCGGCCAAGCCCAAGTTTCTCAGCGCGTCAAGCGCATTGATGTTTGTGTTTATAACGAGTCCCATGACGTCCTCCATGACGGAAAAGATATTTCAGCATCCTTGCTGAAGCCGTCCCCATGAGGGGGTAACGTGCCGGTTTATTACAGCGCGGGAACCGGTTTATCCCGCATTCAAATTGTCTGCTTCATGCAAAACCCGCCTTGCGGCGTCATTGTTCGATGCGCCACCTCCTTTCGGAAACGGAAATCGAACGTAAAGAATTTTTATTGATTATTGATTGGATAATGTAAGCGCATGTGGCACACCCGCCCTCGGGTGTGACCGCCGCCAGCCCAAAACCACAGCCGAGGGCGGCTGTGCCACACGGCGGCGGCATCGCTCAACTTACATTAGCCGGTCGCTAATCAATAATTCGCCGTTCAGGCGCGCCGGTTGCGGAAAAGGCGATACCGGCGCTGCAATCCCATTTTCGGCAATTGGTAAGCGCAACTTTAATCCGCATTTCCCCCCGGAGGGGACTGTCCCCATTACGGAACGCAGCCCCGATATTTATGCGCCTTTGGCGCATTCCTTACTCTTATTATAAATGAAAGATCGGGGCCAGTTCGTAGATGGGGACTGTCCCCGCCAGTGCACGGCAAGCGCCAAAATGCAACACAGCCGCCCCGACATTCCTCACGTATTTACAGATTGAAGGTCGGGGCTGTGATTTGGGCGTTCCACTGCTCCACTGTTCAATTCTCTCGCGCCGAAAGGCGCGCGGGCCAGTTCGTAGATGGGGACTGTCCCCGCCAGTGAGCACAGCCGCGCCCACCCAATTCACCACCAAAGCCTGCCCCGACTTATCGGGGACACAAAAACACAAAGATTTATTGATAAAACCTGACATTTTTTCTTGGTGCCTTGGTGGTTCTTTAGACGAAAATGCGTTTTCCGCTTGACACAAGGCGATTTATGGGATATAATTATATGTGATGTAGCGGCAGGGTTTACCCTGCCAAATCAGCTTGGTCCGCGAAATTGGGTTTATCTGAATGAATGGAGGTCTGGCCGTGAAAAGTGTGAGAATAAGGTCATTGGTCCGCAGTCTTTTCATTCCCGTTTTTCTCCTCGCCTGTTATACCGCCGCATACGCCACCGAAGCACCGTATCAACTCCAATGGGTCCGCCAGATCGGAACGCCAGCTACGGACGCGAGTAACTCCGTCGCAGTGGATGGATTGGGGAACGCCTACATCAGTGGCTACACGGACGGCAGCCTCGGTGGGCCGAACGCGGGTTACGAGGACGCGTTTCTGGCCAAATACGCCTCTTCCGGGGCGCTTCTTTGGACGCGCCAGATTGGAACGGTGTCTCGTGACTATAGTAACGCCGTCGCGGTGGACGGATTGGGGAATGCCTATATCAGCGGTTACACTTGTGGCAACCTCGGAGGGCCGAATACGGGTGGGTGGGATGCGTTTCTGGCCAAGTACGACTCGTCAGGCTCGCTCCTCTGGACGCGCCAGATCGGAACAACGGATTTGACCGAAAGCAATTCAGTTGCGGTGGACGGCGCTGGCTACGTTTACATAAGTGGCTGGACCGATGGGAACCTTGGAGGAACGAACGCGGACAAAATGCCTGATGCGTTTCTGGCAAAGTACGATGCGTCCGGCACAGTGGTCTGGAAGCGACAGACCGCAATGGGGCATATAGCCTATGGTAACTCCGTCGCGGTGGACGGATTGGGGAACGCTTATATGACCGGGGGCATCCAGCTCACCCTATCTGGGGACGAGTATGACGCGTTCTTGG
>Ga0315288_10001372_pt1 | contig 31502 bp, 27 predicted proteins | sample YL17G11_20_MG_FD_203454 | JGI IMG/M metagenome (GOLD analysis project Ga0315288, IMG submission 203454) | Sediment microbial communities from Yellowstone Lake, YNP, Wyoming, USA - YL17G11_20 | ecosystem: Environmental > Aquatic > Freshwater > Lake > Sediment | place: USA: Wyoming | collected...
TAGGCGTCGCGGCCCAGGCCGTGGGCATAGCCCAGGCGGCCCTGGAGGAATGCCAGAGGTACGCCATGGAGCGAGAGCAGTTCGGCAAGCCCATTGGCAAGTTCCAGGCCATCCAGTGGATGGTGGCCGACATGGCGACCGAGATAGAGGCCGCGAGGCTACTGGTCCGGAAGGCGGCCTACGCCAAGGACACGCAAAAGAGGTTCAGCGCTGAAGCGGCCATGGCCAAGCTCTTTGCCTCCGAGATGTGCATGAGGGCCACGGTCAAGGCCGTCCAGATACACGGCGGCTACGGCTACACCAAGGACTATCTCGTTGAGAGGCTCATACGCGACGCCAAGATCACAGAGATATACGAGGGTACCTCCGAGGTCCAGCGAATGGTCATTTCCGGAGGGCTCCTCAAGTGAGGTGAGCATTATGGACATAATCTGTTTGATGAAGCAGGTCCCTGACACGACCGATGTCAAGATCGACCCGAAGACCGGGACCCTTATAAGAGAGGGCGTCCCGAGCATCATAAACCCCGAGGACAAGAACGCCATCGAGGCGGCCCTGGTCCTGAAGGAAAAGCACGGGGGGAAGATCGTCTGCATAAGCATGGGCCCGCCCCAGGCCGAGGATGCCTTGAGGGAGGCCTACGCCATGGGGGTCGACGAGTGCGTGCTCCTGTGCGACAGGGCCTTTGCGGGCGCGGACACGCTGGCCACCTCCTACGCGCTGGCCATGGCCATCAAGGCCGTCGGCAATTACGACATCATAATATCCGGCAGGCAGGCCATAGACGGCGACACGGCCCAGATCGGGCCCCAGATCGCCGAGTGGCTCAAGCTGCCCCAGATAACCTACGCACGAACGCTCGAGGTCAAGGACAAGACGGCCCATGTGGAGAGGCTGCTCGAGGACGGCTACGAGGTCGTCGAGGCCCCCCTCCCGTGCCTTGTAACATGCGTCAAGGAGATGAACAAGCCCAGGTACCCGACAGTGTCGCGGATACTGAAGGCCTGCAAGGAGCTGAAGATACCCTTCTGGAACGCCCAGCAGATAAATGCCGAGAAGAGCAGAATAGGTCTGGACGGCTCGGCCACGGGCGTCAAGAGGACCTTCGCGCCCGAGCCCAAGGGGCTGGGCAAGATGCTGACAGGAAAGACCGAGGATGTTGTGAAGCAGCTGGTCAAACACCTCGAGAACGACAATATCATCAACAGGTGATGACGATGGCCGAACTGAAATGGAAACCAGAGAACTGCGCGCAGTGTGGTGAATGCGTCGCGGCTTGCCCATACGGGGCTCTCGAGATAGTGGGCGACAAGGTCATCATCAAGACGACCTGCACTGCTTGCGGAGCCTGCGTGGATGCCTGCGCTAGCGATTGCCTCGAGGTCATAGGCGTTGAGAAGAAGCTTGGCGGGGCGGGCGAGCACAAGAACGTATGGGTCTTCGCCGAGCAGCGCGACGGCAAGCTTTCCAAGGTCGCTATCCAGTTGCTTGGTTGCGCCCATGGCCTTGCCAAGGAGCTCAACCAGCAGGTCGGGGCAGTGCTCATAGGCCACAACATCACGAAGTTGGCCATGGAGCTCATCCACCGCGGGGCCGACATCGTCTACGTCTTCGACGACCCCAAGGTCGAGCACTACTCCACCGGGCCCTACGCCAAGGTCATTTCCGAGCTCATCGCGAAGGAGCGGCCGAACATCGTGCTCTACGGCGCGACGACCATCGGCCGGGACCTGGCCCCGAGAATAGCCAGGAGAATGAACCTCGGGCTCACGGCGGACTGCACAGAGCTCACAATAGACAAGGAGACCAGGTTCCTGCTGCAGACCAGGCCGGCCTTCGGCGGTAACGTCATGGCTACTATCATGTCGCCTATCACAAGGCCCCAGATGTCTACTGTGAGGCCCGGCATTATGAAGGAGCTCGACGCCGACCCGAACAGGAAGGGCCAGGTCGAGAAGGTCAAGGTGGACATCAAAGAAGAGGACATGATGGTCAAGATCCTTCAAATCGTCAAGGAGGCCAAAAAGATCGCGAACCTCGAGGAAGCTCGCATTATAGTTTCGGGCGGCCGCGGGGTCGGCTCGGCGGAAGGCTTCAAGGTCATAAGGGAGCTGGCCGAGTGCCTGGGCGGCGAGGTCGGCGGGAGCCGCGTTGCCGTCGAGAAGGGCTGGATATCCCAGGACCACCAGGTGGGCCAGACCGGCAAGACCGTGAGGCCGGACCTCTACATCGCCTGCGGCATAAGTGGGTCCATTCAGCACAGGGCGGGCATGCAGTGCTCCAAGTGCATCGTGGCTATAAACAAAAATCCGGACGCCATGATATTCAAGGTGGCCCACTACGGCATAGTGGGCGATCTGCACGACGTCGTCCCGGCCCTGACCGAGGCCATCAAGGCCGCGGGCCTTAGCAAGAAGTAGGAAAATCCTTAGTGAGGAGGGCCTCCGGGCCCTCCTTTAAATAATATTTTATTACTATCGTTTCCGTTTAAAACAAAGTAGGCTATAGGCCGCAATCCATCGTTTTTCACTAATAATAAAAAGGAGGTCCCATTGGGCAAGTACATGCCGTCTTAGAACCTCCTTGGGTGTGATTAATGCCCTATTTGCCGCCCTCGATCTTTCTCCAGTACTCCGGCCAGTAGTCCTCCATGCCAATCAGCTTGATGCCGCAGATCGCAGCGGTGTTAAGGTCCAGGGCCCGGATGTCCTCCTTGGTGAGGCTCCTGGTCTCGCTGTGCCCGCTCAGCATGGTGAGGATTTTTATCTCCTCCGCCGTCGCACTGATGAAATTCGCGATTCTCCTGCCGCCCTCGTTGGGGTCCAGGAAATACCTGAGTTCGGCCTTGCCCGTCGCGATGCCGTACCTGCACTGGCCCGTGTGGCACGCCATGCAGGTCCTGCAGCCCAGGGCTATCTCGGCCGCGGCGCCGAAACCGACACCGTCAGCCCCGATGGCCATGGCCTTGTAGGCGTCAAGACCGTTCCGGATGCCGCCGAGGGCGAAGAGCTTCACCTTGTGGTGTACCTTCATGTCCTTCAGCGCCCTAACGGCCTCGGTCACGCAGGCGATGGTTGGGATGCCGACGCCGTTCGTCACGATTTCTGGCGAGCAGCCCGTGCCACCGACCATCCCGTCGATGGAGATTGCGTCCGCGCCGGCCTCTACGCACTTCATAACATCCTTGTACGGCCTGCTCGGACCGAGCTTCATCAAGATTGGCACCTTGTAGTCCGTCAGGTCCCTTATGATGTCCACCTGGTGCTTGAGGTCATCGAACTCGCAGACATCGTAGTACCTGCAGGGCGACAGGGCGTCCGTCCCGACGGGTATTCCGCGTATCTTCGCGACCTCGGGCGTTACCTTTTTACCCAGTAGGTGACCGCCCATGCCGGGCTTGGCGCCCTGGCCGATCTTGACCTCGACCGCGTCGCCTGCCCTCAGGTAGTCAGCGCTGACACCCCAGCGGCCCGTGGACCACTGGATTGCGAAGGAACCGCCGGGGCCGTACTTCTTCTCCCCGTTTATTTTATCATAGCCGTGGGCGATCCAGGGCTCCTCGGGCAGCAGGCCGCCTTCGCCGGTGTTGCCCATCGATCCCGTCAGGGCCACGCCGCGTGCGAAGGACATCTTTGCCTCGAAGGACAGTGCGCCGAAGGACATGGCCGCGATTATGATGGGAACCTGCAGCTTGACCGGGTACTTGGCAGTGTCCTCACCGATGACCACCGTCATGTCGCACTCTTCCCGGTACTTGTCCTTGGGAGACACGGAGGATATCTGGGACGGCACGACGACCATGCTGTCGAAGTGGGGCGTCGGGGGACCCATTGTCCCTAGGCCCCTCAGCATGTACTCGCCCGTCTCGGCCTTGTAGTGGATGGACTCGACGGTGCCGGAGTTCCAGATGTGCCTCGTGAACATCTCTGGCTCCGCTGGCTTGATGTGCAGGGCCTCGGAGGGACAACTGTCCACGCATATCCTGCAACCCACGCAGTTGAAATCGTTCACGATCTCGACCTGCCCCTGCTCGTTTCTCGAATATACCTTCTGGGGGCAGACCATGGTGCATATGCCGCATTTCCAAGGCTCTTCGTAGGCGATGCACCGGCCCTTGTCCTGGTTAACGCAAAACGCTCCGACTATCGGCATGTTCCAGCCTCCTTTGCAGGCTTTTTGTGTTCATAGAACGGTTTCTCTGTCTCTGGCACGTACTTCTTGAGCTTGGTCACGTCGAACTTGAAGCCGGCATCATCGAGAATCTTTTTGAGCTCGGCGATGTCTTCCTTGCAAAGTTCGACCTGCTTGACGTTGTGGCCCAGCCGCTTGGCTGTGCCACCGAGGAATATCGTGCCCCGGATGAAGTAGTTCCCGAGATCCTTTCCGGCGTTGCCCAGCACGATGAGCTTCCCGGCCGTCATGTAGGTGCCGACCTCGTCACCGACGTTGCCGCCGACGACAATGGTCGCGCCCTTGTTCATGGTCGCCGTGAAGTCCCCGGCGTCTCCCTTGATATAAAGGGTCCCGCCGTATGGATACATCCCGGCGCCGTAGCCGGCGCTGCCGGTCACGACGATCTTCCCCGAGTTCATATTGTCGCCGACGAAGTTGTGGACACTGCCCTCGACGACTATTTCGCCACCGGCGTTCACGATACCGATGTAGTCGCCCGTGTCGCCGATGATCTTTATCTTGGACGACTTCTGGCCAGCGCCAAGACCGTAAAAGCCCCCTGCGTTCTTGATGGTCACCGGGGCGCCCTTCGCAACGGCATCCTTCACAGCTTGGCTGACCGCCTTGAAGTCCTTACCTTTCGCATCTATGTCGACCATTGTATACACCTCCTCGTTCAGCAGAGGGAACATGTCCCGCAGCTGGACCTCCCCTTGGGCTTCTCCTTGTCCTCTTTTCCGCCGGTGCCTTTGTAGTAGACCTCGCCGAACTTGGCCTTGGCCGCTTCTACCTTTGCCGGGTTCCTCAAGGCCTCCAGCATGAGGATCTTGAGGTCGTCCATCATCTCCGCCTGCTTCCTGCGGGCCTTCGAGTCCTTCGCGCCCTTGAGGGCCTTCATGTCCACGCCATCCTTGGTCTCCAGCGTGGCGTGCCTGACTGCATTGTCGAGCACGTTCTGGCCGGCCCCGGTTCTGATTATGGCGGTGGCGTAGCCCTTCTTGGCGCCAATTGGCCCGATGGATATGTCCGAGAACTCGGATGTCAGGTCGTAGCAGCGGCCGCAGCCTTTCCTAATAAGCTTGGTCGCGTCGGAGAGCTTCATCTCCTTGGACTTGCCATCGTAGGTGGTCACCTTCAGCTTATCGTCCTTCTGGTTGACGCTGATGGTCTGAAGGTTCGTGATTGGCACGCCAACTGCCCCGGATATGTCCTTCAGGGCATCCACCCTGTAGATGCCGCTGCAGAACAGACCGACCTTCACCTTGATCTTGCTCATTATGTACTTGAGGGCGTTCCTGTCCTCCTCGCCCATCTTCTGCAGGGCTTGGATGACGCAGGGCGTCCCGACGACCGCGAGCCTCTTAAGGCCCTTCTTGTAGATTGCTTCCTTCAGCCCCTCGAGGGTCGGTGACCAGATGTACTGGTTACCCGCCGCCTCGATCACCTCGCTGATGGAGGTCGCGACCTTGGGATAGGGTACCAGGGTCCAGGGGTCCACATCTGTCACGATGACGCCGTCGATCATGCCGGCCTGCATCGCGCTGGACAGCAGGTAGGCTATGATCTCGTTCGGCTCTTCGGACGGGACCTTGCCCTTGGTCCTTATCATGGTCGTCTTGAGCACAGGGCCATCGGGCCACTCCTTCTTTATTCTCGGACAGGAGAGGTCGCATAGGTTGAACCCCTCCATGTCGCAGAAGTGGCACACGTCCAGCGGCTTGCTGGTCTGCCCAATCGTCTTTACCACTTTCTTCTTTTTAGGGTGCTCAATATCCTCGAATCGGACAATGCGCTTCGAGCAGGTTGCCACGCAAGCGCCACAACCCGCGCACCGATCAAGGTCCCAGACCTCGCTTTCAAGTTTCTTTGACACTTACACACCTCCTTTCTTTCCCTTTCTCTTCAATGGACTTGGACCTAGCTTCTGGATTTCTTCCGTGAATTCCTTGACCAGCTCGGAGAACCTGGCGCCCTCGCTGGCGGAGACCCACTCGAGCCTTAGCCGCCTTGGGTCTATGCCGTACTTCCCGATCAGTTCCTTCAGCTGCAGGATCCTCTCCTTGCTGTAGTTGTTCCCAGTCATGTAGTGGCAATCCCCGGGGTGACATCCGCTGACGAATACCCCGTCCGCGCCTTCTAAAAAGGCATCCAAGATCCAGATGGGGTCCACCCGTCCGGAGCACATGGTCCTGATTATCCTCATGTTGGGTGGATACTGGTAACGGCTCACGCCGGCCATGTCTGCCCCGGCGTAGGAGCACCAGTTGCAGCAGAAGCCGATGATGTTGACTTCCTCCTGTGGAAGCTCAGTGTTCACGGCCTCCCTGACCTGCGAGACTAGCTGCTGGTCCGTGAAACCGTTCTGCGTGATGGCCCTCGACGGACAGGTCGCCACACAGGTTCCGCAACCCTTACAGAGGACGGCGTTCACCTCTGCGATCTTGTAGTCAGGCATGGCCTTGAGCGAAATCGCTTTGTATGGGCACACCAGCTCGCAAGTACCGCAGCCCGAGCACTTCTCCGGGTCGACCTCGGCGGTGATGGCCTCGGCCTTTATCCTCTTGCGCTTCATGGGCGCCGCGGCCTTAGCAGCTGCCGCGTATCCCTGGCTCACGGCCTCGGACACGCTGGAAGGCCATTTCGCGGACCCGGCGAGATAGATGCCGTCCGTCGCGAACTCGACCGGTCTCAGCTTCATGTGGGCTTCCAGGAAAAAACCTTCCTGGCTAAGGGGCACCTTCAGCAGCTTGTTGAGCGTCGTATTGTCGGGATTGGCGACCATCGGGGTGCTCAGCACTACGCAGTCGGCCGGGATCTCAACGGTCTTCCCAAGGGTCGGATGCATGTAGCGCACCCTTGTTCCGTTGTTCCCGTTGAGGACCTCTGGCGGTCTTTCCAATGTGTAACGTGAGAACCTGACCCCTTTAGCCTGCGCGTCGTCGTAATATATCTCGTTGTGCGTTCCGGCCGTGTTAATGTCCCTGTGAAGGACGTATACCTGTGCCTTCGGGTTCTTTTCCTTCAGCTCCATGGCGTTCTTAATCGCCACCATGCAGCAGGTCCTGGAGCAGTAGCTCCTTTCCGGGATCCTGGCGCCTACGCATTGTATCATGACCACGGAGTCGGGGAGGTCCTTGCCTTTCTTCAGGACCTCTTCGAACTCGAGCTGGGTCATGACCAACGGGTTCTTCCCGTAACTGAACATGCCGTCCGGCGTTAGGACCTTGGCCCCGGTAGCGACCACTATTGTGCCGACCTTGACTGGCCCGTCATCGAGCACGGCATCGAAATTGCCGATGTAGCCGCTGAGCTCCTTCAGACCCGAGCCGAGATGAACCTTTATCTTGGGATGTTTCTTCATTGTCTCGATCAATGGCTTAAGGATGTCCTTGGCCTTGACGTCCGTCGGGAAGATGGTGTAGAGGCTCCTTAGCAGGCCTCCGAGCTCCTTGTCCTTCTCCACCAGATGGACCTGGATGCCCTGGTTGGCCAGGTTTATGGCCGCCGTCATCCCGGCGATGCCACCGCCGATCACCAAGGAGACGGGCAGGACGTCTATCTCGAGCTCGCACCTGGGCTCGAGGAGCGATGCCTTGGCGACGCCCATTCTAACAAGGTCCTTGGCCTTCTGCGTCGCCTTCTCCTTCTCCTTCATGTGCACCCAGGAGCACTGGTCCCTGATGTTGACGAACTCGAACAGGTACTTGTTGACGCCTGCCTCCTCGCAGGCCCCCTGAAATAGCTTAGCATGGGTCCTTGGTGTGCACGATGCGACCACGACCCTGTTTAACTTGTTGTCCTTGATCGCCTTCTTGATGGACTGGAGACCGTCCTCCGAGCATGTGTAGATATTAGCCTCAGAATAGATGACATTGGGCAGGGTCTTCGCGTAATTGACCAGCGCGGGCACGTCAACGTAGCCGCCGATATTCTTGCCGCAGTGACAAATGAACACGCCCACGCGTGGTTCGGCGGTCTTCATTGCGATAACACCTCCAATGTCTCAGCAACCCTGGCCGCCGCGCCGGAAGCCTGGGCAACCCCTTCGGGAATGTCCATCGGAGCCTGGCAATATCCGCAGGCGAAGATGCCCGGGACGGAAGTGTCGACAGGCCTCATGACCGGTTCAGGGATGTTAAGGTAGCCGAAGCGGTCCTTCTCGATTCCAAGGATGTCCCCTAGGACCTTGGTCCCGTTCGATGGAATAAGTGCTTGGGCAAGGACAACCAGGTCGAACTGCGTGGCCCGGATGGCCCGTCCCTGCATGTCTTCATAATGTATGATCGGGCTCCCGTCGGCCGCCTCGGTGATGGTCCCTGGTCTTGCCCGGATGTACTTGACCTTGTACTCGCTCTCGGCCCGCTTGAGGTATTCCTGGAATCCCTTGCCGGCGGCCCGGAGGTCTATGTAGAATATCGTGGACTCGGTGTCTGGGCTGTGCTCGTTGGCAAGGATGGCCTCCTTGATGGAATGCATGCAGCAGACCCCGGTGCAGAACATCATGTGCTTCTTATCCCGCGAACCCGCGCATTGTACAAAGGCGATCTTGCTGGGGTCCTTGCCGTCCGATGGGCGCTTCAAGTGGCCCAGTGTAGGACCCGAGGCGCTCAACAGCCTCTCGAACTCCATGGCCGTGACCACGTTCTTGATCTTGCCGTAGCCGTATTCCGGGAGCCTCGTCATATCATAGAAGTCGAAGCCTGTGCAGACCACGACGGCACCGACCTTGACCTCGACGATCTCTTCCTTCTGGTCGTAGTCTATGGCCCCGGCGGCGCAGACTTTCTTGCAGGCCCCGCATTTTCCTTTAGTGAGCTTGAGGCAGTGCTTTGGGTCGATGGTCATCTTCTTCGGGACGGCCTGGGGGAAAGGGATGTAAATGGCCGTCCTTGACGCTAGGGACATATCGAATACGTTGGGCACCTTCGTCGGGCATTTCTCCGCGCACTCGCCACAACCGGTACATTTTTTGAGGTCGACATACCTTGGTTTCTTGCGGACCGTTACCCTGAAATCGCCAACCTTGCCCTTTATCCCGATGACCTCGGTGTAGGTCATTGTATTGATGTTCGGGTGCTGGGAGCACTCGATCATCTTCGGAGCCAGAATACAGATGGAGCAGTCGTTGGTCGGGAAGGTCTTGTCCAGCTGCGCCATCCTCCCGCCGATGCTCGGGTCCGATTCCACGAGGTCGACCTTGTAGCCCATATTGGCCAGGTCGATGGATACCTGCATCCCAACAACGCCACCGCCTATCACCATGACATCCTTCGAAGGCATTCTCAGCCCTCCTTGTCCAGATGGTCGGCAACAAAGCTCACGAGGTCCTTCACCACGAACTTCGGGTCCAACCCGTTCTCCTCACATTTCGTGCTCAGGGTGCATTTGAAATGTATCTGGCATTTCGGACAGGAAGTAAGAAGCGAGGTCGCCTCGGTCTCCATGGCCTGCCTGAGGCGGTCGTACCTCATCTGCTCGGAGATCGCATCGCAGCCCCGGAAGAGGCTGGTCCCGCAACAGGTCCCCTGGTCCTTGTTGTCCTTCATCTCGACAAAGCCGTTCGGGGATATCGCCCGAATGACCTCGCGCGGGGCCTCTGTTATCCTTAGGTGGTGCACCAGCCTGCACGGGTCATGATAGGTCACTTTCTCAGAGCCGGTCCTGAGCTTCAACTTGCCTGACTTCAAAAGCTCGCTGATGAGCTCGCTTATGTGGACGACCTCAATGTCCAGCCCACCGTACTCGGCATAGTATTTTTTCAGTGTGAGCGTGCCCTCAGGGCACACGGTGACTATCCTCTTGGCGCCGGTTCTCTTGATATTGAGGATGTTCTTCTGCATGAGCTTCTTGAAGGTCTCCGTGTCGCCCGAGAAAAGAAGGTCGTGGCCGCAGCACACTTCGTCTGGCATGACCGCCGGGACTATCCCGGCCCTGTTTATGATCTTGACCGCATTGTAAAGGATGTTCTTCTTGGAGCCTATCTTCAGATGCTCGAAGATGGTATCGAAATAGACCATGCAGCCTGTGAAGAGTAGGACATCCCCCTTGTCCGAGACCTTGGCATCGCCGACCCAATCCAGCCTTTCCTGCTTGACATCCAACTCGGCCATGGTCTTCGCGATGGAGTACGTTATCCCCCCGTGGTTAAGTATCGACGGGAGACCTGTCATCTCCTCGCTGGCCCGCTCGGTGCGAACGAATTCGTGGAAGGTCACCCCTTTCGGGCAGTAGTTCGCACATTTTCCGCAGGTGAGGCAATCCCAGAGGAACCTGTTGGTAGGCGTCTCGTCCTTTGGTTCGCTCAATGCCGTCTCGACGATGCGCCTTGGTGAGAACCCGGGCACCTTCTGCGCTACCGGGCAGACGACCGTGCACTTACCGCAATCGACACAGAACTGGTAATCTGTCTTGTTCTTGGGCCCTTTCGCGCTGATTCCCTTTGATGGGGCCTTCGCCGTTCCTTTGGGAACTTCCGGTAAGTTCATGATAGAATTGACAAGGCCGCCCTTCGAGACTACCGTTGGGACATAAACGATCTGGCCCTCATCCAGCCCCAATGTCTTCATAATCTCTTTGGTGAATTCGATCCTCTCCTCGATGACATACCTGTTCTTCTCGAACGGGAAACCCTCGTAGAGGCAACCGACGATCAATATTCCCTTAAATCCCTTGGCAAAGGAATCCAGGGCCAGGGCCGGTTCGAACCTACCTGTGCACGATAACCGTATGTTGCAGGAACCACCCGTCTGGTCCGGCACCTCACTGGAGACGACGGGGCACTGGTTGCACGTCAACGGGATGAAATTGTTTCCCGCGTCGAAAATACTGCTGATCTGTCGATCAATGGCGCCTATACGCGGATTCCTCTGCTGTAACGCCCCTGTCGGACAGGACGGAAGGCACACCCCGCAACCCCTGCAGGCCACAGGGTTGACGACCATGATCCTCTTCTGGGCGTTGAGCTTCAGGTTGGGGCAGCTTCCTTCACATATAATGCAGTTGGAGCAATGGTCCGAGAGTATCACATTTGCAAAAAACCTATTATGGGGAATGATCGGGATAGCCTTCACGGCCAGTTCCTGTTCATGGTTCTTTGCAATCTGTTCAATCAGGCCTGGATTCTCATGCCATAGTACTAGCGTCTTGGGCATCCGTATTCCCACCGCATTATGATTTTGGAATCACTGTCACTTAGTTGACCCATTTCCGTTGGCCTTTACCCCATTGGCCTCAACGATCCCATGGATATCCGACTTGTACGGGTTCGGGGACAGGGGTTCTACCAAGGCCTTGCACTCCTCCATCGCTCTCGCTAGCGGGTTCTCATCGAACGGGTCGGCTATGAGGAGAACGAGCCTCTCGGGCTCGAGCCCAAGGTCGGATATCTGCACCTTGAGGTTCTCCACATTCCTCTTGATCTTGCCCGTGCCGTCAAAGTAGTGGCATTCGTGCTCCCCGCAGGCAAGTATGAAAACGAGGTCAGCGCCCTTCGTGAAGGCGTCCAGGATCGTTCCTGGCAAGAAGTTGGCGGCGCAGTAAACGGGGAAAATGCGCGTTCCGTTCTGTGTTGTGGCCTTGGCCTTTTCGTTCATCATGTCCCCACAGTGATCGCAGACAAACCCAATTATCGTCGGATTCTCCATCATCCCACCTCTTTACCGCTGCTAGAAAATAGAGCATGAACATTGGAAAGGACCGAGGAAAGGTCCTTCTTGAATGAGGTCTGGTTCTTATACTGCCATTCGTTGACCCAGGATGGATAGGATGTGCGTGTTGACCGTGATTGGATGGAATGCCCTAAGCATTGCGGGATGATGTAGAGGGCATAGCATATCCCCTCCCAGTTGATGTTGCTGTACGTGTCCTTGAAACGCTCAATGGCCTTTGCGAGGCTCATGTACGAGGTGGACTGCATGTGCCATTCGGGGGATATACAATCGTCCAACGGTCCTTCGAACCAGTCCAAGGTGGTCAATCGTGCTGTCGAATCGTTCCAGACCATGAGAACGGTGACCACCTGGGCCTCCCGTTGGTCAGAATAGAACCCACGGCATTTCGTAGCAAGAGCGATGCAGGGAATATCCTCCCCAAAGAGGATCTCGGACCAGTGTTTTATAAGATGTTTGAGCTTCCGGACGTCCTTGACCGCGTCCTGGGAATAGAACGGCAGTTTGATTATCCTGATCTGGTTCTTCCCTTTCGATGATTGCTCCTTCTTTCTCCTGTAGTTGGACCTTCCAGACACGTCGCTCCTCTTGGCATCCAGTGGGATCTCGATGAAGATATTGTTCCATCCGTCAATAGGATACTCGCCCAGTTTCGAATCTATGATCCCGGTCTGCTCTTTATTTTCCGGGAAATGTATATGTGGAAGGTTCCTTGTGTTCCAGAATATCGTGAATGGTATGAGCTCGACATTGCTGTCCTCGGTCATATCTTGTCCTCCATGGACCTGATTATCTTCTCCTTGGCGACCTCGATAGACTGTCGCCTGAGGGGGATGTCTGTCTCGAAAGCGCGCTGGGTGAGGTTCTTGACCGTCTCCCTCACCCGCTTTTCAATCAGCGAAAATCCCATGTCATATCGTACCCGCGTGAACTCGGCAAAAGAACTGATTGGGGCACCGGAGACTGTGAGGATGTCTGGTATTATCGTGACGCCCTTCTCACATAGGCTCTGGTCGGCCACGACGTTTATCGGTTTGTTCAGGCCTTCGACGATGCACTGGGCCTTTATGTTCTTCACGTTTTTCTCAGTTATAATGTTCTTGGCTGTTGGGAGTACCAGTACATTACAATCAGATTCTATTATGGATTCAGGGGATGATTTGCGAACGTTTTTGATCGAGGAGAGCGGAGGTAGTGGGGTCCCTTCCGATGAAGCAAAGAAGGTCTTCTCTATATCGATCCCTTTATCGCTGAATATCGTGCAGGAATCATCGCCAAGGGCAACAATCTTCGCGCCTTTGTTGAAGAGATATTTCGCAATCTTGACCCCAATCGTGTCAAAGCCCTGGATGGCGATCCTTGACTCGGACATCCCTTTCGGGAGGTTCTTACCCAATCCCGCCATCTCAAGGACCGTCTCGATGGAGACACTCATGCCCAGCTCAAGGACCCCGAACTCGAATGGTATCCCGTCCATTGAAATGGGTTTCCCTGTTGCTCCCTTCCGGTCGCCAAGGGCCTCTACAAACGCCTTCATCTCGTTCTGACCGAGGTTCATTCCGGGGGAAGCGATGAATTGATTAGGAATGTAAGGGGCGATCTCCATGGCGTAGACCTTCATGGCCTCCAGTTTATCCTTCGAAGCTGGGTCCATCTTGATCCATGCGGCCGCGCCTCCAAAATTGACGTTATTGACAGCGCAAGACCATGTCATTGTCCTGGCATTGATAAAAAGATCTCGAGGGGACATGTTCTGGGAGAGATTGATGAAGCCGTTCCCTGGCCCAAGGACCGTGTTATCGATTATCAAAAGTCCCTGAACAACTTTCTCGGGATTATAGACCTGAATAATATACTTTGGACCCCAATTATCTAAAAATGCTGAAACATTTATCTCTTCAAGAACATGTACTAAGTTCTCAATGAGTGTCGAAGATGACATTGTTTCCCCTTTTTGTGTTATATTCATTAATTGGGAATTGTCTGCATTCTATTTTAAATGAGGCGACATTAAAAGTCTTTTTCTTACCATTAGATGACATTTTTAGAGGGGGAATGTTAGCAATTATGTCAAATTCTGAAAAAAAGGTGTACAATAATTCTTAATAATTTGAAAGGCGATTTGTGAACAATATTGACATTTTTTATTGAAAAAGGTATTTATAGCGGTATACGATTGCCGCACTCATGTCAAAATTGCTAAACGACATGTTGAACCTCGAAATCCTGGAAAACATCTGCGAAGGGACGAGCGTAGAGGTCAACATTAGCGCGTTGAGCAAGATCCTTCACAAGCACAGGAATACCATAAAATCGCAGGTTAATGCGCTTCTTGAGAATAAAATAATCAATCCTCCGATATATCCATTCATCTGGCTCTATCAGGAATATCCATTATTGGTCGTGGCCAGGTCGGACCTGCCCCGGACCCCTGAGATAAACACCTTCCTCATGGAGGATGAGAACGTATTTGCCGCATTCTTTGTCAGGGATGAGGCCTATAACACGCTGATGATCGAATATCACAAGGATATCTACACCTACGGCGAATGGAGAAAGAAGATCGTCGAGGAGCACAAGATCCCTTCCCGAGAGGCGAGGTATCCAGCGGATGTGAACTTCTTCAGCAACAGGCACATCTTCAAGTATCAACCCCATTCTCCCGTCTACATAATGGAAGAGAGTTACAAGTCCGGGCAGGAACTGGAGATCAACGGGTTCAAGATAAATCCGCTCTGCTTCCAGATATTGAAGCGGCTCATGTCCGGGGAAGGCATCCAGACGAACGAGAACCTCCTCTCGCAGAAATTGAATGTACACAGGAAGACCATCGAGCGGCGCATCGCGAGCTTCCTCAAGGAACGGATCGTCGGTCGGCCCGCGTGCAGGTTCCCGAAGTTTTTCGTCCCGCCGACATATGTTCTTGTCTATTGCCTGGTCGAGGTAAGGAACGGGTTCGATCAGATCATTAAAGCCATCAAGGCAGACCACCGCATTCCCATGGCGCTCGAGGCGAATGTCGGAAAATACAACCTTCTGATATTCAAGGTCTTCCCGAACGTTGAGGAACATTTCCGATGGGAAGAGGAATATAATAAGCGGTTCCCCAATTATCTTGGGGCCATGAAGACAATAATCCTCTCCCCGCAGATGACCGCGAACATCTCACAGCAAAAGGTCTCGCTGGGGATAATTAAAAAGAGGATGGAAATGATCCGCGGACAGGAGATAATGGAGACCCTTGGGGTTCCTGCTGTATTTAATAGTAATTGAATAGAATGGTTTTTATATTGTATATAGAATGTTGTGAGCACACCCTTTCAGGGCCCGGGTATTACCAATGACGCTTGAGGAGACCATCGAGGGCATCAAAACGATGCAGATCCGTGGCGCGGCGCTCATAGCCGTCGCAGCGGCCAAGGCCCTGGTCGAACAGGCCAAGGCCTACAAAGGCACGAGCGAGAAGGAGTTCGAGGCCGTCATGCGTGAGACGGGCAAGAAGCTTCTCGCAACAAGGCCCACGGCGGTCTCACTGAAGAACGGCATCCGTGCGACGCTGAAGCCCTTTTTTAAAAAACCTATACCGGATAGCGTGACCGAACTCGAGGCCATTAGGTCGGCCGTCATCATCGCGGGCACCACATTCATCGAGAACGCGGAGAAGGCGCTGGATTCCATAGCCGAGTTCGGGGCCAAGCGGGTCAAGCCCGGCTCGCAGATAATGACCCACTGCAACAGCAACGCGGCATTGTCCATAATCGAAAAGGCCTATTCGCAAGGCAAGGTCAAGCGCGTCTTCGCAACAGAATCGAGGCCCTGGAAGCAGGGTCATCTCACCGTCAAAAGACTGGCCTCGAAGGGCATCCCTGTCACCCTGATCGTCGACTCGGCCGTGAGAAGTTTCATCAACGATATGCAACTGGTCATCGTCGGGGCCGATACCATAGCGTCCAACGGGGCCGTCATCAACAAAATAGGGACAGCGCAGCTGGCCCTGTGCGCTCACGAGGCCCGCGTGCCGGTCATGGTCGCCGCCGAGACATTCAAGTTCTCGCCAGAGACCATGGAGGGCGAGCTCGTCGAGATAGAGGAGCGGGACATACGCGAGGTCGTGGATCCCAAGGAGTTCCCGGGAGTGGACATTGCCAACCCGGTCTTCGACGCAACACCCGCGGAATACATCGATGTCATAGTTACCGAAAAGGGGATAATCTCACCGCACGCGGCCTACCAGTTCGCGGCGGAGTTCGGGATGGATGAGCTATGAAAGGGAACTACCTTGCTTTGGGCGAAGAGGTCGACCCCGAGGGCTACGTCATCTGCATTTACAAGACGGTGACGAAGAACCCGCTCGACAAGGTCGCGAACGCCATCGCGGCCGAGGAAACTACGGGCACATGGACCGATGTATCGACCTTCACAGACGATATATTCGAGAGGCTGGGCGGCAAGGTTATCAAGCTCCAGCCATTCAAGAAGGCCAAAAAGGGATCCGCCGTTCCAAAGGGCGGAACGATCACCCTAGCCTATCCAATCGAGGATTTCTCCCCCGATGTCGGTGGCGTCCCGCAGCTTTTGTCCATAGTCGCGGGCAACCTTTTCGGGCTAAGCAATGTCGACAAGGTCCGATTGGAGACCATGTCGCTGCCAATGAGATACATGGCGCATTTCAAGGGACCGAGGTTCGGCATCCAGGGAATGCGTGAAATACTCGACCGGAAACCCGGCATGCCCTTCCTGGGAACAATAATCAAGCCCAAGATCGGCCTCAAGCCCGAGGCTTTCGCCAAATACGTCTACGAAGCCGGCATGGGCGGCCTTACGAACTCCAAGGACGATGAAACGCTCGTCGACCAGACCTTCTGCCCGCTGGTGAACCGGGTCATGGAGGTCGCGGACGCCATCGACAAAGTGAGGTCCGAGACCGGTCACCGAATGGTCCATGCGGTCAACATCAGCACGCGCGTGGACAAAATCGTCGAGCTGGCACACAAGGCCCAGGACCTCGGCGCCAACCAGATCATGGTCGACTACCTTACATGTGGGATAACGGCCCTCCAGGCACTCTCGGAGGACCCGTCGATAAAAATCCCGATCCATGTGCACCGCGCGATGCACGGGGCCATAACGAGGGACCCGATGCACGGTGTTAGCATGCCTGTTCTGGCCCTTCTGGCCAGGCTCTGCGGCGCGGACAGCCTGCATATAGGGACCTTCGGCGTGGGCAAGATGGAGGGCTCCGAGGAGGACAGCGGGCTCTCGAAGAAGGCCATCACCGAGGAGCTCACGGGCCTGAAACCGTGCGTGCCCGTCTCATCCGGAGGGATGTACCCGGGCATCATACCGCCATTGATAAAGGCCGCGGGCCCTGATATACAGATACAAGCCGGCGGAGGCGTCTCGGGCCATCCCGGAGGCGTCCGCGCTGGCGCCAAGGCCATGGTCCAGGCCACCGAGGCCGCAGTGAAGGGCGTGGCCCTCAAGCAGTACGCTAAAACTCACAAGGAGCTCCAGCAGGCCCTTGACAAGTGGGGTGAGATAAATGCCAAAGTGTTTTCGTACTAAACTGATAGACCTTTATGCCGGAGAATACGCGGTCATCCTGAACCCAGCGGACGCGAGCGAGCTCGGGGTCAGGGAGTTGGACCGCGTGAGGGTCGTCACAGAGAAGGGCGCCGTCACGGCCATAGTCCAGACGTCACAGTCCATTGTCAAGGACGACCAGATCGGCATCCTGATGAAGATGAAGAACGACCTGGACCTCGAAGAAGGCGACGAGGTCAAAATCCTCCCGACCGAGGCCCCGCAGTCCATCGAGTTCATCAAGAAAAAGATGGACGGACGGGAGCTGACGACGGAGGAAATAAACACAATCATCAACGACATGGCGAAGCAGAACCTTTCGGACATCGAGATAGCCGCCTATGTCTGCTCCGTTTACACGAAAGGCCTCTCGATGCGGGAGATGAAGGACGCTTGCCTGGCCATGGTCAAGACCGGCGAAGTGATAGAGATCGACCGGAAGCCCATCTTCGACCACCACAGCATCGGTGGCTGCCCGGGCAATAAAGTAACCTTGCTAGTGGTCCCGATAGCCGTCGCAGCGGGCCTCACGGTGCCGAAGACGAGCTCAAGGGCCATCAGCAGCGCGTGCGGGACCGCCGACATTATGGAGGCCATATGCCCCGTGACCCTCTCGGCTCAGCAGATCAAGAGCATAACCGAGGAGATCGGTGGCGTCATAGTCTGGGGCGGTGGGTTGCATTTGTCCCCCGTCGACGACATGATAATTCGCATCGAATATCCCCTGTCAATAGACCCGTTCTCAATGGTCGTCGCATCCGTCATGTCGAAGAAGAAGGCCGTGGGGGCCGAATATTTCGTGCTCGACATACCGCTGGGCCCGGAAACAAAGGTCAGGACCGACGATATGGCCCTGAAGTACTCGCGGGCATTCATTGATATTGGCGCCGAGCTCGGCATAGAAACTGCTTGCGCTATCAGTTACGGCCACCAGCCGATAGGACGTGCCATCGGTCCGAGCCTCGAAGCAAAAGAAGCGCTTGAGGCCCTCGAGGGGAAGGCCTCCTCGAGCTCGTTGATTGAGAAGTCCTTGGGCCTGGCCGGGATGCTGCTCGAGATGGGCAACGTCGCGAGGCCAGGGGAAGGCACCAATGAGGCGAGGAAGATACTCGAGGATGGAAGGGCCCTGGCCAAGTTCAGGCAGATCGTCGAGAAACAGGGCGGCAAGGCCAATATGAAATCCAGCGACCTCGTCCTGGGGGAGTTCAGCAAAGAGGTCCTCGCGAAGGAATCCGGCTACGTCTCCGTCATACACAACAAGATGATAACGAAGGTCGTCAGGACCGCGGGCGCACCGAAGGACAAAGGCGCGGGTATGACGCTCTTCAAGAAGCTGGGGGACCGTGTGGAGCGGGGCGAGCCCCTCTTTAAGATATTCGCGGACCACAAGGGCAAGCTCGAGATGGCCTGGAAGCAGGCCGAGTCGCTACAGCCATACATCACCAAAGGCATGATACTGAACACCATCACGGACTCCACAGTAAAGCTCGACAAGGTCAAGAGGTTCTGAGGGGTGCGGATTTGCCGGTCGAGGTCTTCGCGCTATATTGCAGCCCGAGGCTGGGCGGGAACAGCGACACCCTGTTGGATGAGGCCCTGAACGCCCTACGAGAGGCCGAACCGGACCTGAGGCTCACGGCATACAACATCTATGATAAAAGGATCGGCCCCTGCAATGCTTGTGAGAAATGCTTCGACTCCGGCGTATGCACGATAAGGGACGATTTTCCGAGGATGTACGAAAGGATAATGGCGGCCGACATCGTCCTCATCGCATCTCCGATCTACTTCATGGGCCCCCCGGCCCCTCTCAAAGCGTTCATCGACCGGTGCCTGTGCGGGTATACGAAGAAGATGAGCTCGAAGAAGAGGCCCAAGAGGAAGAGGTACGGCGGGCTTATTCTGACCGCGGGCTCCCCGGAGAGGAAGATGTTCAATGGGACCATCAGCATCATCAAGGCCCTCTATTGGTCCCTCGATATCAAATACATGGGCGAGGTCCTTGCTGGCAACATGGACAAGAAGAAGGCAATCAAAGGCCACCCGAGAATAATCGGAAAAGCGCGCAAGCTGGCCCTGGAATTGCTCGACTCGAAATAGAGGGCAAGACCGACCGTGATCATCTATTTGGAGAATATAGCTCGAGATAGCCGCACTTTTCACATTCGAGCCCTGGGATGAACCAGTTCGATTGCTTCATGGATTCCCACATCATGGTCGTTCCATCCCTGACCCAGAATGCATGTGCCAACGTGCCGCTCAACATCTCACCGCCGCATTTCGGACATACCATGTTCTGATCTCCAATCGATGCAATATACTTTTCAGGATTGATAATGTCATCGGGGCTTGCGCTCGTACAGGTCAGTAACGCAGGCCAGGACGATACAAAACGGTCACTTTGCGACAGGGCACGCCTCTGGCACATCCTCCTTGACGCCCGGAGGCAACGAGCCCATCAGGGCCTTGTGAATCCCAATGGCGGCCTTCCTTGCCGATGCCATGGCCTCAACAACCGTTGCGGCCCCGTTGACGCAGTCCCCGCCGGCGTAAACGCCCTTGAGCGAGGTCATCCCGCCCTCGTCAACAACATAGGTGTTCCACTTGCTTACCTTGAACTTCCCGCCATCGAGCCCTTCGAGGTCCGGCTCCTGGCTTATGGCCTCGATTATAGTGTCCGCATCGATCTTGAAGTCCGAGCCTTCAACGGGGATGGGCTTGGCCCTGCCGCTCTCATCGGGCTCCCCGAGCTTCATCTTGATGCAGTCCATGTGCGCGACGCACGAATCGCCGTGAATCTTTTTAGGGTTGGTCAGGTAGCAGAAGGTTATCTGCTCCTCCTCGCCCTCGGCCACCTCGTCTTTGTGGGCGGGCATCTGCTCGCGCTCGCGCCTGTAGACGAGCCAGGACTCCCGGCCCAGCCGTTTCGCGGTCCTGACGGCGTCCATGGCGGACGAGCCCCCGCCTATGACGCAGACGCGCTTGCCTATCTTGGGGTCCTTGCCGAGCGCGACGTCCCGCAGGAACGGTATTACATGGAGAACACCGGCCTTGTTCTCGCCCTCGATGCCCATAAACTTGGGCTTATGTGTTCCGATGGCGAGCAAGACCGCATCGTTGTCCTTCTGTAGATGCTCGAGGGTGATGTCCTTACCGATCTTGACGTTCGTCGTGATGGTGACGCCCAGGCCCTCGATGCGCTTGATGTCCTTGGCGACCTGGTCCTTGGGCAATCTGTATTGCGGGATCGCTGTGTAGAGCATACCGCCCTTGACGGCCTCCCTCTCGTAAACCGTGACCTTGTGGCCCCACAGGGCCAGGAAGTAAGCGGCCGTGAGGCCCGACGGGCCGGCGCCCACTATGGCGACCTTTTTGCCCGTCGATGGACCCGCCTTCGGCGCGAAATGCCCAAAGTCCGAGGCCGCCCGTTTTAGAGCCGCGATGGCCAGCGCATCCCCCTTCTTGCCCCGCATGCAATCCTTCGTGCAGAACTGCGGGCAGACGCGACCCACGCTGCCTGGGAACGGGTTCCTGTCCATCACGATCTCGAGGGCCTTGTCGAAGTCGCCCTTGAGGATGGCCGTGACATAGCCCTGTATGTCCTGCTTTATCGGGCAGTTCTGCATGCAGAAGACCTTCTTGCAGTTCATGCAGCGGCCGGCTTCCTCGATTGCCTGTTCCTTGGTCAGGCCATGCATGACCTCGTCGAAGTTCCCTATTCGCGTGTCGGCCTTCTGGTGGGCCATGGGCAACTTGACCCATTTTCTGGCTTTCTCGTCCAGTTGCTCCCTTGGGGCCTTATCGGAGGACTTGTCGGGCGTCATCGGGGAACGAGAAAGGCGATTTCCCATTTAAGATTAATGCTTAAGAAAGATAGTCGGTCATGTCTAAAATTTAGAAAAATTGAAAAAAAATCGTTCGAGGGCCTGTCCTGGCTCATCCATACATGCCAGGAGGAGTCCCTGAAAGCTCGTTCGGGCTCAGGGGCTTGATCTGGGACATGGACTTCTTGACCTGCTCCTCGATGGTCTTGGCCTGCTTCAGCAGCGGTTCGGGGTCCATTTTTATCTGCGGCACCATCTTATCGAGCAGGGTCAGCACCTTGGCAGCCGACCGACTGTCCGGGAACTCCGAATGGGCCTCTGCCAGCAAGGATATGACCGGGTAGTCCTGCATGTTGGCCTTATAGAGAAGAATGCCAGATAGGCCGCTCACCATGCCGTTTTCGAGGGTCTTCACCGGGATACCCTTGAGATAGTCACTCGCCTTACCATTGCTGCACACGTTGTAGACCTGTATATTCTCATCCTCGAGCTTCTCCTGGCTGTTGACACCTTCGAGCGTGACTATGACCTTGCAGCCGCGCTTTTTACACCAATCGAGTATCTTGTCCGCCATCGGATGGAAGGCCGTTGTCTTTATTGGTAGCTCCGAGGTGATGACCACGATCTGGTCGCACTCGCCGTCCTTTCCGCAGACATGGTCCCCGGCGTATATCCGCACGGGAGAGGTCGGTATGCCGTCCTGGACTATAGCAGCTGGATAGAAGTCCTCCGATACCATGGATGCTATATGCTCGAGCTTCAGGTTCGAGGTAATGAAGTTCGCAACGATGGTGCTAATGAGGCCCACCGTTGGGAAGCTCACTATCACGAGGGCATTGGACAGGTCCTTCTTCTTGATTTCATGTATTATTATTTCTGCCATGGTCTCACCGAGCCCTTAGCGAATAACCGTTGGAATTCATTTAAACTTTTGGATATGAATTGCCCAATTCAATGCTTAAAATTATTTAAATGATATCATAAAAGATTAATATCGACGATTACGGCTTCATCAAAGTTCCGGACGAACTGGGGAAGCCTATGGAAACGACGGTGCCGGGCATCTTCGCCTGCGGCTTCTGCCAGGCGCCCATGGACATACCGCAGAGCGTGGCCCAGGGGTCAGGCGCTGCGGCCAGGGTCGCCGAGGTCCTCGAGGGGCTCAAGGCCTAGCGCTCACTAAATTGTCCTTTGGATGGTCCTTTGTTCTCGAGGGCCGCCGTCCTGCGCCGTATGATGCCCAGCGATACCTTCTGTTGGTCTATCAGGGCCGTCTTCTTTGGCGACAGGTAGACGTTCTTCATGGCGCCCAGGCAATCCGGGAACTTGCTGTCGTAGCGCTCTTCCCAATCGAAGTGCTCCTCGACGTTTGAAAAGACACCGAACATCAGCAGGTTGTACCTGCCGATGCTGGCCTCGAGGGCCAGAGGTATGTTGTGGTCCGCTTTGATGGCCTTGATTACCTTGTCCCTGGACTTGATGACCTCTATGACGGAATAGGCAAGGATATGGTTCGGAGGGACGAAGAAGTTCGGGAACCGGCAGACCGGCTTCGACACGATTTTCTCGCTGAGAAGCGAAGTGATGCGCCTCTCGATGGTCTTCCGGTGGACATCTAGTTTCTGGGAGAGGTAGTTCTCGTTCGTCCTTATGCCCTCGCCCATCATCAGGTTCTTCATTATCTGGAAGCAGAGCTTGTTCATCAGGTATCCGTTGATCTCGAGCTCCTTTCCCATCTCGTACTTCTGCTCCATGAGGAAAACGGGCGAGTTTGGCATGTATTTTATAATCTGTTGGGTGCTGAAGAACAATGCGTTTGCAGGATAGCGCGTCTCCCTGGGCGGTATCTTGCCCTCATTGACGATCCTGTTCCTCCATTGGCCGTAGGCATAGATGTCACGATGGTAACCTATCAACAGCGTGTTGTACTCCTCGTCGCGCACATAGAACGCTGCAAAGATGGTCTCGTCGTCCCTCAGGAACTTCTCCGTTTTTTCGTTCCTCGGAAGGTCCGCCTGGACGATGACGAGGAGGGGATACTCAGTGTAGAGCCAGATGAAGGGGTAGACCGGCCTGTTGATGATATTGTGCTCGAAAAGGGCATTGACCTGCTCACGGACCGTGTTTCTGTGCCTCCCGAAGATATTCGAGAGCGCGCTGATGTTGACCTCGACGCCGTCGCCCGAGCATAGTGCCTCGAGGATCGCTAAATTCAGCCGGTCGTTCAGGAGCTGGGACATAATTAAACGCATATTGTGGCACTATTAATATCTTTTTATGGTTTAACTGTCAATAATGAACAATATTCAATAGAAAAACAAAGTGCCCCGGCCCGTGAGGACCGGGGCGTTGGTCCGATTTTTCCTCGCGTCTACCCTACGAGGCCGTGGTCCATCATCGAGTCTGCGACCTTCACGAAGCCGGCGATGTTGGCCCCGACGACATAATTGCCCGGGCTTCCGTACTTCGCAGCAGCGGTCACGCAGGCCTTGTGTATGTTCACCATTATCTGGTGGAGCTGCTTGTCGACTTCCTCGAAGGACCAGGAGAGGCCTATGTGGTTCTGGCACATCTCCAGGCCGGAGGTGGCCACGCCGCCCGCGTTGGCGGCCTTGCCTGGGCCGAATAGGACCCCGTTCTTGATGAACAGGTTGGTTGCCTCGATGGTCGAAGGCATGTTGGCACCCTCGGCCACAGCGATGCAGCCGTGGTCGATGAGCTTCTTGGCGTCCTTCTTCTCGAGCTCGTTCTGGGTTGCGCAGGGAAGCGCGACGTCGCATTCGAGGTCCCAGGGGTTCTTGCCCTTGCGGAACTCGACCTTGTACTTCTCGGCGTACTCGCTGATCCTGCCCCGCTTGACGTTCTTCAGGTCCATGACGAAGTCCCACTTCGCGCCCTTGATCCCGTCCGGGTCGTAGATCGAGCCGTCGGAGTCCGACAGGCAGACGACCTTGCCACCCAGCTCATTGACCTTCTGGACAGCGTACTGGGCCACGTTCCCGGAACCGGAAATGAGGACGGTCTTGCCCTTGAGGGTCTGCTTTTTGGTCTTGAGCATCTCCTCGACGAAGTAGGTTGTGCCGTAACCTGTGGCCTCTGGCCTTGCCAGGGAGCCGCCCCAGTTCCGGCCCTTGCCGGTCAGCACGCAGTCGAACCTGTTTGTGAGCTTCTTGTACTGACCGTACAAGAAGCCTATCTCACGGCCGCCCACGCCTATGTCGCCGGCGGGGACGTCCGTGGCGGGCCCGATGTGCCTGTAGAGCTCGTTCATGAAGCTCTGGCAGAAGCGCATGACGTCCATGTCGCTCTTGCCCTTCGGGTCGAAGTCGGAACCGCCCTTGCCGCCACCCATAGGCAGGCCAGTGAGGGCGTTCTTGAATATCTGCTCGAACCCGAGGAACTTGAGCATTCCGATGTAGACCGTCGGGTGCAGCCTGAGGCCGCCCTTGTACGGGCCGATGGCGCTGTTGAACTCGACCCTAAAGCCGCGGTTCACATGGACATCGCCCTTGTCGTCCATCCATGGGACCCGGAACATGATGACCCTTTCCGGCTCCACGATCCTCTCGACGATTTTCATCTTCATATAGTCAGGGCGTGCCTTGAGGACCGGTTCGATCGACTCGAGCACCTCTTTGACTGCCTGGTGGAACTCCTTTTCTCCAGGGTTCTTCTCCAGTACTTTCTTGTAGATTTCTTCAGTAACCATCTCATCGCCTCCCATCTTCCCAAAAGAGTTGTGCACCTTGGGACGTGCGCCTCTTTATCCCCACGTTTCGATAGAACTCTCTTGGGATTCTTGGAAATATTCTTTAACTATATAAGGATTGATATAATTTGAGGTAATAAAGGAGCATTTTCAATAGAGAGAATATCAATGGGACGGCATATTCAATACTGGGATGATGCCGAACGTGACCATTTAGTTCTGGCCACTATTTCTTTTTCAAATCACAGTTAATCTTTAAGTGTGACATGGACATGTCTTCTCAAATGGTTCTATGCGGGACAGGTGGATGAGACAGAGTGTTCAATAAATCTCCAGAAGGAGGGACCGGGATGACCGAGGATGTATGCAACGATGCCATCAGGATGGCCTTGGAAAGGACCAAGGTAAAATGCCACGCGCGGAATGTCGAGGAACTGATCAAGGGCCTCAAGGACAGCAACGATTGCTACCACAGCTATTTCAGGTTCTATATAATGATACATATCCTGGAATGCCTGGCTTCAAAGATCAAAGGGCTCCGGGCCGTCTATCTGTTCGGTTCCACCGTCAATGATACTAGTGGCCTGCGCTCAGACATCAATCTTATCTTAAGCGTGGGCAAGAAGGACCCCAAAACCAAAAAAACCATGGACGGGATCAACGATGTGCTCACCGAGGACTACAAGGAGCTCCTAGGGCTCAAGCTAAGACCGTCCTTCAGGCTCCTGGACATCCATTACATCACGGACAAGGACGTCAAGGCCAAGAGCGGGGCCGCGGCCCTTTTGGGCTCGGTCCACGAACCGCCAATGCTCATCTGGAAGATCCACAAGGGAGTGTGCAAGGCCTGAGAACTGGGTGCAGTCGCAGGGCTCAAGGGAGGTAGAAACATGACTGAAGAGACCAACCCATTCAAGAATGCACAACGCCAGCTCGACATCGCCGCGGATATTCTCAGGCTCGAGCCTGGCATCCACATGGCCCTGAGGGAACCTATGAGAATATTCGAGGTCCATCTCCCTATCAAGATGGACAATGGCGAGGTCAAGGTCTTCCGCGGGTTCCGGGTACAATACAACGATGCCCGCGGACCCTGTAAAGGTGGTATCAGGTTCCACCCGGACGAGACCGTCGACACCGTCAAGGCCCTGGCAGCCTGGATGACCTGGAAATGCGCCTGCGTGAACATCCCGCTTGGTGGCGGGAAGGGCGGCATCATCTGCAATCCCAAGCTGATGTCCCTCCGCGAGCTGGAGCGGCTGAGCCGCGCCTACATCGACCAATGTGCGAGGGTCATCGGCCCGACGAGGGACATCCCTGCGCCCGATGTCTATACCACGCCGCAGATCATGGCATGGATGATGGACGAGTACGAGAAAATACATATGGAGCACCAGCCGGGCGTGATAACGGGCAAGCCCATCCCTGTCGGAGGTAGCGAGGGGCGTGGTAATGCGACGGCCATGGGCGCCGTGTACACCATCAGGGAGGCGGCCAAGGTCCTGGACATCAAGCTCAAGGATGCCAAGGTGGCGGTCCAAGGCTTTGGCAATGCCGGGAGCTTCATCGCTTCGATCCTGCACGACAAGATGGGATGCAGGATAGTGGCCCTCTCGGATTCCAAGGGCGCGATATACAAGGCCGAGGGGCTGGACCCCAAGAAGGTCCTGAAACATAAGGAGACGTCGAACACCGTGACGACCATGGAGGACGTGAGGACGATATCCAATGAAGAGCTCCTGGAGCTGGATGTGGACGTCCTTTGCCCGTCGGCCCTGGAGAATCAGATCACGGCAAAGAACGCCGGCCGTATAAAGGCCAAACTAGTAGCCGAGGTCGCGAACGGCCCGACGACACCGGACGCGGACCCCATCCTCTACAAGAATGGCATCTATCTCATACCGGATTTCCTCTGCAATGCCGGCGGCGTCACCGTGTCCTACTTCGAGCAGGTCCAGAACGCCTACAACTATTACTGGGAGGAGCGCGAGATCTACGAAAAGCTCGACAAGATAATGACAAAGGCGTTCGGCGACGTCCATACAACCGCACGCAAGCACGATGTGGACAACAGGGTCGGAGCCTATCTCATCGCGGTGAGCAGGGTTGCCGAGGCCATGAAGCTGAGGGGCTGGGTCTAGGATTTCTTCCTCGCCTTTGTCCCTTTCCCTTTTTCATTTTTCTTTGTCTTTTGCTTTTCCTTCTTTTCTTCCTTACCGGTTGATTCCCTGATCTCCGTTAGCAACTCCTCGACGTCCTTCGCGGCCCCGTCGGCACCGAGCTGCGTTAGGAAGGTCAGAAGGACTCCACCCTCCTCACTTGCCTCTAAGTCCTTACCGAGGCCATGCATTGCCAGCACATGGTGCCAGTCGGCCTTGACGCGCAGGACGGTGTCCCCTGAGTTCTCGGCAAAGGTCCGAGCTGCAACGCTCTCTTTCTCGAGATATTCCCAGTCCTCGGCCCTGAGGGCAAGGGACAAGAGGCTCGACCAGCACGTGAAACACCTCTCCCGGTCCCCGAGCTCCGTGGACGCTATCCCAAGGGCCCGGCTCAGCTTGTCGTCCATTCCCTTGATATTGCCCAGGTCCCCGAGGGTGTTCCCGTACGAGAAGAAATAATCGTAAAGCGTCTCAAGGTCGAATTGGCCGAGGCAGGCCTCCATGACCTTGTCCTCGAAGATCTCCTTGGCCTCCTTGTATCTCTTCATGTCCATTAGGATCCAGGCCTTGCGCATCATCGCGACGCCGAGGAACTCTCCGGTCATCGCGACCTTCTGATTCTCCCTCTTTTTGATGACATCCTTCGACGGGTTGATTATCTTGTCATACTCGGCCAATGATTCCTCGAATTTCTTTTCACGTGCAAGGCCTGCGGCCCTGTTGAAGATCTCGATGAGCTCCTTGCTGATCATTTGACACCCCCCCGGGCATCAATATATAAAATGGTCTTAATACAATCATGCATGAACATACCTTTCTTTTAATTTTTATCCGAATTATTTTGACCAGTTCTAAGAAAAAAAAGATATGGGCTCAGCCGGATTCGAACCGGCGGCCATCTCCGTGTCAGGGAGATATCATAACCAACTAGACCATGAGCCCATCCTGTGCGCACCTTGTATATAGTCATAGTTAATAAAAGTTTCATCTTTCAGGACCTGTCCGACAGCAGGCCGCTCAATCTTCATCGAGGATTATTTCCTCATGGCCCGGCGGTGGTGGCGGGCCACTGTAGGAACGCGGCGGCTGGGGACCCGCGGAACGGTCCTCTATAACATCGTCGAAATCATCGTCCGTGTCGATGCGCGCTGGCAGGATGCCCGGGTCGGGCCTCTTGGGCGGGCCGCTGGCTGCCTTCGCCCTCTCGGGCGCAGTGCTTGACGGTGGCGGCGGCGGCTGATAGCCATAGCCCGGCGGACTCGAATAGGATGGCCCCGGTGGCATCGTCGGCTGTGGCGGACCTCCCATTTGCGGAGGACCGCTGGGCGGCTGTCCCGGCAAAGGCCCCGATGGCTGCGCCCCCGACACGGCGGCCCCGACGGGCTTGGGCTTGCCGTAGGGCATGGCTCCCATGGGCCCGAAGAGCGCCTCGTCGAGGTGCATCGCTTTGTTCAACGTAATCCTCAGGATAATGAACTCTATGACGGGCCAGATGCCCATGAAGGTCAGCTGCCCATATAGGGCCATGATGTCCCCGGAGGCTATGACGGGCTCCAGGGCCGTGAGCGTCCCGTTCCATGCCATGTGCAGGGCCACGGCGAAAAGATAGGCCATGGCGATCTCGATCATGCTGCCCTTCTTCATCACATACCTTGCATAAGCGTAGCCTATGATGCCCGCGCCGACGGCGTGGATGACGGTACTCGCGAGGCCCCTGGCCAGGGTCGTGAAGCTCCACGACCAGACCGCGCTCGAGCCTAACATGGCACTCATCTCGTAGTTCAGGTTCTCCATGATGGCGAAGCCCATGCCGGCAGTGACGCCGTAGATAATCCCGTCGAGTTCATCGTCTATCTTGATCTTTAAAAACGGCAATATCATTGGTTTGAAGGCCTCCTCGACGAAGGGGGCAAAAAGCACTGCTGACATCCAGGCCATTCCGGCAGGCAAATAAGCAGAAGGCACCTCGAAGATGAGCGACGGGATGGTGGAGAGCATGCCCCAGGTCAGGGCTATCATGACGACCCTTGCCGGCTCTGGCTCATAGATGTCCTTGCTGTAGACGTAGGATATCCACATCAGCGACGGGAAGGAGAACCCGACGACGAAGCACGGGATGAACAGGAACACCAGACCTGGAATCGACGACATTCCCAGCAGGGAGACGAACCCCAGGACGATGGCCAAAAGCAGGATGGGCAGGAGCCATTTGACGTCCGGGAGGTCCAGCTTCTCCTCCTGCCCGTCCTTTTCGCTCGGCAGGATCTCGGACCTGATTGTAGGCTGGACCACCGGTTGCTGCGGCGGATAAGATGGATAGCCATAGGACCCGTAGGCCGGCTGATAAGCTGGCTGATAACCATAATAGGCTTGTTGATAGCCGTATGGCTGATAACCATAGGGTTGATAGCCATAGGGTTGTTGGTAATATTGATAGTTGTAAGCATATGCTTGGTTGGGATTGTAGTTGTAGTTCGAATACATGTAATAGTACGGGCTCGGGGTCACCTTCTTCTTGAGCAGATAATAGAGTATGTAAGAACCAATTATGAACGGCAGAAGGGCGATGCATATGCTGAGGACGCCATAGGTCGGATCGTATAATATCAGGGATATGACGAGGAAAATGGGCAACACGATGAAGGCGGCCCCTAGAATGAGGCCATATATCTTCAGCAGGTCCTTTCCCCAGGCCACGGTCCGGTCCCCATTATATGGTCGGTCCGATAATTAGGTCCAAGAGGCATAAGTATCTTTCTAATGTGTTAAATCAAGAAAAAGAAAGGCCGGGCGCAAGGCCCGGACCTTCACATCTTATATTGGGTGACGAACACCCTTGTTGGAGGCCTTAAACAGGGACCTCGATGCCGAGTTTCTCCGTCAGTTCCTTGTACCGGTTCCTGATGGTGACCTCGGTCACTCCGGCCTTGTCTGCCACCTCGCGCTGGGTCCTGCGCTCGTTGCACAGGATGGACGCGATGTAGATGGCCGCCGCGGCAACGCCCGTGGGGCCCCGGCCCGATGTCAGTTCCTTCTCGTTGGCCATCTTCAGGATCTCGGCGGTCTTTGCCTGGACCTCGCCGCTGAGCTTGAGCTCGGAGCAGAACCTAGAGATGTAGTCCTCGGGCGAGGTCGGCATGAGCTTCAACTTGAGCTCCCTGGTCATGAACCGGTAGGTCCTGCCAATCTCCTTCCTGCCGACGCGGGACGCGCTGGCGATCTCGTCCAGGGTCCTGGGCACATTGCACTGCCTGCACGCGCCGTATAGGCTGGCGGCAACGACGCCCTCGATGCTCCTGCCCCGTATCAGGTTCTTGTTGACGGCCTTCCTGTATATCAGGGCCGCCGTCTCCCTGACGTTCCTGGGCAGGCCCATTCCAGAGGCCATGCGGTCCAGCTCGCTTAGCGCGAAGGCCAGGTTCCTCTCGGTGGCATTGGAGACCCTTATCCGCCTCTGCCACTTCCTCAACCTGTACAATTGGGCCCTGTTCCTCGTCGGGATGCTCTTGCCGTAAGAGTCCTTGTTCTTCCAGCCGATCTCGGTGGACAGTCCCTTGTCGTGTATCGTATAGGTCATCGGAGCGCCTGTTCGGGACCTCTTCTCGCCCTGCTCCGCGTCGAAGGCCCTCCACTCGGGGCCCTGGTCTATGAATTGCTCGTCGAGAACCAGTCCGCATTCCTCGCAGACCAGCTCGCCGCGTTCGTAATCCCTGACCAGGTGACCGCTACCGCACTCCGGGCACCTCGTAACCTCATCAACTTCACCTCTCTTCTTGGCCATGACTTTCCCCCCATCCTTTCTTTTCTTATCACCGTGATACTTTTGCCCGATACCCGTGGGCTTCCTCAATTGCTCATGAGATAGATCTCTTTCCCGACCATTTCCAGAAGGGCCTGGCCTTTGGCATTGGGCTTTATGGCCAGGTAGGGTTTCGAGACTGGGCCGTATATGTTGACGATCTTGCCAAGGGGTTTGTTGCCAGCGTAGACCTCCGAGCCTATCCTCGGTGCGAACTCGCCCCTGGCTACCAAGAAACCGTTGTAGGAGATGTCTTGGATACGTCCAACCAATTTCAGGCCCGTGTCCATCCCTTCCTGCCCCCCTTTTCGGCGACAGTTCCGACCTCCGACCGTCGGTAACCCGCCATAGACTTTTGTAATATCTACTTTTCCAGGCCGGGATTCCTATGTAAAGCGTCTCTTGTATTTAAACCTTTCTGAAGGCTTATTTATTATATACCTCGGTTTCTCGTAAAGGGTAAAAGGCTATCGGGAGTTTATCTATATTAAATCTTTCCATGACAAGGAATTTCAAGTTTGCGAAACGGTTTAAACCATAGTTCCAGGACGTTCATCGACGACATTCTTAATATTAAATGCTTTTCGT